>Ga0214473_10007659_pt1 | contig 12790 bp, 7 predicted proteins | sample RVTome_7_FD_203509 | JGI IMG/M metagenome (GOLD analysis project Ga0214473, IMG submission 203509) | Soil microbial communities from uranium-contaminated site in the Upper Colorado River Basin, Wyoming, United States - RVT98D197 | ecosystem: Environmental > Terrestrial > Soil > Contaminated >... | reverse complement strand
CGCGCGCTATTCCGCGGTCCACCCCCCGTCGATCACCAACGTCTGCCCTGTCATGTAGCGTGAGGCGTCAGAAGCCAGGAAGATCAGGGGCCCGATCAGCTCCTCCACTTCCCCCAAGCGCCGCATCGGCGTCTTGCCGATGATGTGGTTGTGGACCTTCTCGCTCCCCACGATGGCGGCTTCGTTCATGGCGGTCTTCACGTAACCCGGACACAGGGCGTTCACCTGGATGTTGTACTTGGCCCATTCCAGCGCCAGCGCTCGTGTCATCTGCACCACTCCGCCCTTGGCGGCACAGTAGGGAAGAAGCTGTTTCTCCCCCACCAGGCCGAGCACGGAGGCGATGTTGATTATCTTCCCCGCCCGTTGAGCGATCATGTGCCTGCCGAAGACGGTGCAGCAGAAGAAGACCCCCTTGAGGTCGACATCGATCACTCGGTCCCAGTCCTCTTCGGTGAGGTCCTCGGCGGGTTTGGTGGCCGCGTTTCCCGCGTTGTTCACGAGGATATCGATCCTGCCGAACTCACCCAGCACAGCCGTGGCCAGATCTTGGACGCTTTGGCGATCGGTCACGTCACACGATCTCGCCAAGACTCTGCTGCCAAGGGCCCGGATCTCTCCAGCCACGGCCTCACAGTCCTGCTGGTTCCTGCTGGTGACGATCAGGTCTGCGCCTTGGCGGGCCAGCCCCAGCGCAAAGCCGCGGCCGATGCCCCTGCTCGAACCTGTAACGAGGGCAACCTTGCCGGTGAGATCGAATGTAGCGGCATCCACAATGGCTCCGTCGTCAGCCGCGCGCGCTCGAAGCCTTGGCCGCCGCCGTCTCCACGGACTCTGTGATACCGGCGAGATCGGTGGCCAAGCGCATCTTCCGCTCCAGGTTCACCTGGCGCTGGATGATCACCTTCATCGCTTGAGGCGACCCCGCCCCGTGCATCGATTCCACCAAGGCGGTGCCGCTGGTCATAGCCTCGATGAGCCGGGCGATGCGGATGCGGTCCTTGGTCGCTATGCCGGCGACACCCTTGAAGTACTTCTCCACGTACTTACCGATCTCGGGATTCTCGAGGTCTTGCTCCGAGGGCAGGGTGGCGAGCACTCCGCCGGCGATATCCTGGGCGAGGCGCGCCACCTCGTAGACGTTGCGCGTCACGTTCAACTTGGTCACGCTGGCCAAAAGCGAGTCGACGAAATACTGTCCCGAGGCGATGGGCGAACCCTCGTACGAGCAGGCCAGCGAGCAGCAATACATGGTCTCAGCCAAGTGAGCCATCTCCGTCAGTTTGTCCTTGATGTGACTCGCTTTGCCGGTGCCTTGGTAGGCGGCCAAAGTGGCGCACGCGCCTATGAGAACGTCGGCCACGCCGGTCTTGCACCCCCCATAGTTCTGGCGGTGGTAGGACGCGAACCTCTCCACCAGCAACCCGGCGAATTCGTATTCGCCGCACATGAACACGCGTTCCCAGGGAACGAAGACGTCGTCGAACACGACCAGAGATTCCCCGCCGACCGCTCCGAAACACGTGTTTCCTTGGTCCAGGACCCCCTCTTCCTTCCGCGAATCATTCGACTGGCGGCCGAATATGCAGATGATCCCGGCCGTGTCCATGGGAACCGCGAAGGCAAGGGCATAGTCGGCGTCGTCCGGCCCCATGGCGGCCGTCGGCATCACGATCACCTCGTGCGAGTTCACCGCCCCGGTCTGGTGAGCTTTGGCCCCCCGCACGATTACGCCATCCCCCCGTCGTTCCACCACTCGCAAGAATTGATCAGGGTCGGCCTGTTTACTCGGAGGGAGGCTCCGGTCGCCCTTGGGGTCGGTCATGGCGCCGTCGCACATCCTGTCCGTTTCTTGGATGTAGAGCAGGAACTGCACGAAGCGGTCGTGGTAGTCCGTCCCCTTGTCTCGGTCGATCTCGTAGGTCACTCCGTAGAGCGCATTGAGGGCGTCCCATCCCACGCACCGCTGGAAACACGAGCCGGTCTTTTGGGCGATGCCCCGCAGAGCCTTCACCTTCTTCACGAGATCCTCGGGACTTTGGTGGATGTGCGTGAACCGGTTGATCTTATTGCCTGTTAGATGGGAGGTGGCGGTGCGCACGGCTTCGTCGCCTTCAGCGTCGGAGTCGGTGGCGTAGGTCAGGGCTGCCGCGTTGATGTGCGGTCTGATCGCGGGGTGATCGACCCAGTTGTCGATCCGCTCCCCACGGTAGTACACGACCGTCTTCATCTCTCGAAGGCTGTCAACGTATTCTTTTGGAGTCATCATGGCGGAGGAACCCTCCCCTTGCGCCGGTCAAGCGTGCTGCCCGGTATTGTAGTCGCGTCACCGGAAGGCAGCAAGTCTGCGGCCGGCAGGGGACGGCCGAGATAGGCCCGGCGTTGACAGTTCACCGGTCGTAGCTTAGCCTGGCAAGCACGACGGCTGACCCGAATGAGACTTTCCACCCACGCCAACAGGGAAGGAATGGCTGTGAGCACCGACACCAACCCTCGCATCGAAGTGATCCACACGGCTGAGAACGACCCTAGCTTCAACTTGCCGTATGCGCCGGCCATCAAGGTGAACAGCGGCAAGCTGCTTTTTACGGCCGCCATGGCCGCTCCGACCTATCACCACCATCCACACCGGCCTGAGGAGTTCGACGACCTTCCCGAGGACCCCGGCGAACAGGCGCGCATGACCATGGAACAGCTGAAAGGGATCCTGGCCGCGGCCGGGGGGACCCTCCAAGATGTCGTGTTCGTGACCCGCTTCATCCGCGACATCGGCGAGAACCAGGACGCCATCAACCGCGTGTTCGGCGAGTACTTCGGCGACCACCGTCCATCGAGTTGCACCGTCGAAGTAGTCCGCTTGGCGACCGATCCACGGCTAAAATTCGAGATGAGCGTCGTCGCTGTGGTGCCCGAATAGGTGAAGAACACGTACTGGTAGTGCCTCGCGATCGGAAAGAGGTGTCTTGACGATGGGAAAGGTCGAAAGGCTGACCAACTGCACCACGGGTGGCCCCGTGTTCGTCGACGTGAAGGGCGGCAAGATCCTGCGCATCACCCCCCTCGAGCTCGACGAAAGCGACGCTTCCTCGTGGAGCATAGACGCTCGAGGCCGCACCTTCGCCCCGACGCGCAGGGTCACCAATTCTCCTTGGACGGTAGCGCACAAGTCCACCATTTACTCCCCTAAGCGCATACTGACCCCGCTCAAACGAGTGGATTTCGACCCCAAGGGGCGGCGCAATTGCGCGCAACGGGGGGTTTCCGGCTACCAGCCCATCAGCTGGGATGAGGCTCTCGACACGGTGGCCGGGGAGATAGTCCGTCTCAAACGGGAGGTTGGACCTTCGGCGATGCTCACCACCGCTAGCTCGCACCATATGTGGGGGAACGTCGGGTACCGTTTCAGCGCCTACCATCGCTTCATGAACCTGGTGGGCTTCACCAACGCAGAGCACAACCCCGATAGCTGGGAGGGCTGGTTCTGGGGGGCGATGCACATGTGGGGGAACAGTCACCGGCTGGGCATCCCCGAGCAGTACGATCTTCTGGAAGACGCTCTCAAACACACGGACATGATCGTCTTCTGGTCGTCAGATCCCGAGACCACTTGCGGCGGCTATGCCGCGTTCGAGAGCACCTCTCGGCGCTTCTGGCTCAAGGAGTTGGGGGTGAAGATGGTGTTCATCGACCCCTATTTCAATCACACGGCCGGCCTCCATTCGGACAAGTGGTTCGCACCCCGGCTGGGTACCGATGTGGCCTTTGGCCTGGCCATCGCATTCACATGGGTAACCGAGGGCACCTATGACAGCGAGTACGTCGCCGGCCGCACCACCGGATTCGACGAGTGGAAGGACTACGTACTCGGCAAGACCGATGGCCTTCCCAAGACACCGGAGTGGGCGGCGGGTGAGTGCGGCGTCCCCGCTCGTGACATCCGGGCGTTGGCTCGGGAGTGGGCCGCCAAGAAGACTATGCTGGCCGCGGGCGGCATCGGGGGGATGGGCGGCGCCTGCCGCTCGGCGAGCGGCAACGAGTGGGCCCGCACCATGGTCGCCCTTGCCGCCATGCAGGGCATGGGTAAGCCGGGCAGCAACATCTGGGGTACCACGTCGGGTGCTCCGATCGACACTTCCTTCATGTTCCCGGGCTATTCGGAGGGGGGCATATCCGGGGATCTCATCAACTCGGGCGCGGGCTACCGTTTCGTCTACCGGATGTTCCCCAATGGGGGCGCCACCGCCAATCCGCATGCCTCAACAGAAGGGCAGCGGGTTCCCCGACTTCATATCCCTGAGGCCATGCAGCATGAGCACTTGGAATGGCGCGGGAAGGGCTTTGCCGGGTCACACATCGAAGCGCAGTTCCAGAAGTTCGAGTACCCTGCGCCCGGATATCCGCATGTGCAGATGTACTATCGCTACGGGGGCTCCTTCTTCGGCACCATGACCGACACCAACCGTTACGTCAAGGCCTACCAGAGCGACAAGGTACCCTTCGTGGTCAACCAGTCCATCTGGATGGAGGGAGAAGCCAAGTTCGCCGATATCATCCTCCCTGCCTGCACCAACTTCGAGCGCCTGGACATCGGCGAATGGGCCAACTGTTCCGGCTACATGCCCGATTCCTACGTGCAAATGAACCACCGGGTGATCGTGCTGCAGAAGAAGTGCATCGAGCCGCTGGGCGAGAGCAGGTCCGATTACGAGATCTTCGCCGAGCTGGCGAAACGCCTGGGCATCTATGAGCCATACAGCATGGGGGGCAAGAACGAGCGTGACTGGGTGAAGCAGTACTTCCACGCCACCGACCTGCCTAAGAACATCACTTGGGAAGAGTTTGAGAAAAAGGGGTACTACATCGTTCCGGCACCCAAAGACCGCAAGCCAACGCCGGCCATGCGCTGGTTCGCCGAGGGGCGCAAGCGCGACACGCCGGACTGGGGTCCGGCCCCCTGGGACCACGTACGCGGCGAGGGCCTGCAGACGACCACCGGCAAGATCGAGTTCGTGTCGTCGAGCCTCAAACGCCTGGAAGCCACCGGAACCGTCGATTCGGAGCGGCCGACGATGGGCCCGCAGTACATCCGCTCCTGGGAGGGCCACCACACCGAGGAGCTTCGCGGGAAGTACCCGCTGCAGATGGTCTCACCTCATCCCAAGTTCAGCTTCCACACGGTGGGCGATGCCAAGGATAGCTGGACGAACGAAGTGAAAGACCACCGCGTGCTGAAAGAGGACGGCCGCTACTACTGGGTCATGCGGGTCAACGCCAACGATGCCGAGGCTCGGGGCATCAAGGACGGCGACCTGATCCGGGCGTTCAACGACCGCGGTTCGGTCATCCTGGCCGCCCAGGTCACCGAGCGACTGGCACCGGGCACCGTCCACTCGTATGAATCCTGTGCCGAGTATGATCCCGTCGGCCGGCCGGGGGAGTCGCCCGACCGCGCCGGCTGCGTCAATCTTCTCACGCCCAAACGTCACTTGACTCCGACGTCCTTCGGGATGGCCAACAACTCCTGCCTCGTTCAGGTGGAGAAGTGGGACGGCCAACCCAAATGAAGAAGTAGAACCCATTTGCGAGGTCGAGGCGGCTGGGGAGCGCCTTGGCCGTACGCACGCGGCCGGGTCTGGTCGCTTGTAGGACAAATACCGATATCACCTGCAGCCAATTGCCTTCACGAGAAAGCGGGTTCCTCTGATTCTCATACCCTACTACCGCCGGTAACGTAGCCAGGATGACTCGGCGGCAAGCTGGAGGACCAGGGGCGGTCACAGCCCTCGCCTGTCAGGCCGAAGACAATGCCTAGGCTGCGAAAGGAGGCTCGCCGCTTATCGGCTAGGGCGAGAAACGCACCCCGTGCGGATTCAAGTCAACTGCGAAGAACCTTGCGAAACGCGGTTTCCAACGAGTGGGGGGGTAGGAAATGTCGGATAGTCGAGAAGAGACACCTGCTGAACAAGACGGGCTCGGCCTCCCGGGGGCCAAATCTGTAAGCCGGAGGGAATTCCTGAAGATCGCGGGGATCGCCGGGGCCACGGTTGGGGTTGGCGCCGGCTTGGGTGGACTGATCAGTGCATGTGGCGGGGGGACCACGACCACTACCGCCACCGCGGGTGTTACGACAACCGCGGGTGGCTCTACTACCACGGCGGCCGCAAGCACCACGACAGTCAGCGCGGCGCCCGAGGCCGGCCGGGAGATCAAGCTCGGCCTCGTCACGGCCAAGACCGGTCCCCTGGCCCTGTTCGGTCAGGCCGACGACTGGTGGGTCGGCTTCGCGATGGCGGCGCAGGGGGACGGGTTCGTTTGCGGCGACGGAAAATTGCACAAGTTCGCCGTCAGCGTGGTCGACACTCAGTCCGACTCCAACCGGGCGGCACAGGTGGCGGGTGACTTGGTCTCAAACGGCAAGGTCGACATGCTCCTATCCGGGGGTGGCCCCGACACTTGCAACCCCACAGCGGACCAGGCCGAGGCGCTAGGTTGCCCGAGCATCAGCAACATGGTGCCCTGGCAGCCCTTCTATTACGGCCGGGGCGGCACTCCCGACAAGGGTTTCAAATGGACTTATGCCCAGGCGGTGGGCCTAGAAGACTTCGTAGCGAACTTCATAGCCATGTGGGAACAGGTCACCACCAACAAGAAAGTGGGCTTTATCTTCGCCAATGATGCCGACGGCGTGGCCTGGACCGACTTGAAGACCGGTCTCCCGCCTGCTGTCGAAGCCGCCGGCTACGAATACTTCTTGCCCGATCTCTTTCCGGTGCCGACCGAGGACTTCACCAAGTGAATGGCCGACTTCAAGAAGAACGGGTGCGAGATCTGCTGCGGCACCCTCGTCCCGCCGGACTTCACCAATTTCTGGCAGCAGAGCACCCAGCAGGGCTACCAGCCGAAAGTCCTCACCTGCGGCAAGGCTCTGCTCTTCCCGAAGACCCTCGAGGCCATCGGCGCCATCGCTTACAACACTACGGTGGAAAGCGTGTGGCATCGTAGCTGGCCGTTCAAGGATTCCATCACCGGGAAGACCTGTCAGGAACTGGCTGATGATTTTATGGCCAAGACGGGGGAAGAGTGGACGGCCCCGATCGCCATGTACGCGAAGTTCGAGTGGGCCGTGGATGTCTTCAAGCGGGTGAAGAATATCGACGACAAAGAAGAGATCATCGCTGCCGTCGCGACCACCAAGCTGGACACGTCCTGCGGCCCTCTCGACTTCACCGCTCCCGTCGACATGGCCCACCCCAAGAGCAAGCACCCGGTTGAGAACATATACAAGCCGCCGGTCGGTGGCGGACAGTGGCGCAAGAGCGACAAGTTCGCCTTCGAGCCGGTGCTCGTGAGCAACACCTACAGCCCGGAGCTGCTGGTATCGGATAAAGTCCTGCCGATGGCGTACGGCTCCTGATCGGGCGGCTCTCGGCGCGCGAGCGCGAAGGCGCGTCGGGCCGGAGGCCATCGGGCTGCGTGCCGCTCGATTCGAAGAAAGGGGAGCCCCGCGGATACGCGGGGCTCCCCCGGTCTTGATCGCTGCTTACCGTGTGTATGATAAGAAACGGACCAACGCACGCGGTCGGGTCGGATGTGGCCCGACCTGGCCGCTACCTCCCCGGAGAGGAGACGAGAATGGAGCGGGTCGACCGACTCACCAACCTGACCACCGGAGGACCGGTGCATGTCGATGTCCTGGATGGCGCCATTGTGCGCATCGTCCCTCTCGAGCTCGACAGCGGCGACGGTCCGTCTTGGACGATTCAGGCGAGAGGACGGGCTTTCACACCTCCCCACCGGACAACCTTGTCTCCCTATACCGTGGCGCACAAGTCCACCATTTACTCGCCAAAGCGCATCCTCACCCCTCTGAAGCGCGTGGATTTCGATCCCAAAGGCGAGCGCAACATCCACAAGCGAGGCGAGTCCGCCTACGAGCCCATCAGTTGGGAAGAGGCCCTGGACATAGTGGCCGAGGAGATAGCCTACGTAAAGCGGGAGTTGGGGCCGGCGGCGATCCTCTCGTGCCCGGGTTCTCATCACCTCTGGGGGAATCTGGGCTATAGGTTCAGCGCGTACTATCGATTCATGAACCTGGTGGGTTTCACCCACGCCGAGCATAACCCGGACAGCTGGGAGGGTTGGCACTGGGGCGGGATGCACATGTGGGGTTTCAGCCACCGCCTGGGCATCCCGGAGCAGTATGACCTCTTGGAAGACGCTCTGAAGCATACCGAGATGATGGTCTTCTGGTCGGCCGACCCGGAGTCGACAGGCGGATGCTACTCGTCCTTCGAGAGCACCAGCCGCCGCCTTTGGCTGAAAGAGCTCGGGGTAAAGATGGTCTTCATCGACCCCTATTTCAACCACACGGCGGGTATGTTCGCGGATAAGTGGCTCGCGCCTCGGCTCGGCACCGATGTGGCCCTGGGCTTGGGCATCGCCTTCACCTGGCTCACTGAAGACCTCTACGACAAGGAATATGTCGCCTCCCGCACCACCGGTTTCGATGAGTGGAAGGACTACGTGCTCGGACATGCGGACGGCCGGCCCAAGACTCCCGAGTGGGCCGAGACCGAATGCGGTATCCCGGCCCGGGAGATCCGGGCGCTTGCTCGCGAGTGGGGGAGCAAAAGGACCATGTTGTCCTCCGGTGGGTTCAGCGGTTGGGGAGGCGCATGCCGCTCCGCCACCGGCAATGAGTGGGCCCGGACCATGATCGCCCTGGCCGCCATGCAAGGACTGGGCAAACCTGGAAGCAACATCTGGTCCACGACCCACGGAGCTCCGTGCGACACCTCGTTCTGGTTCCCCGGATACGCCGAAGGGGGCATCTCCGGCGACCCGGTCAACACCGCCTCGGGCTACCGCCTGCTCAACCAGATGTGGCCGAAAGGGTACCTGCCCGGTAACCCCCAGCACTCGACGGAGGGCCAAACGGTGCCCCGTGTCCGTATCCCTGAGGCCATGATGCACGAGCACCTGGAATGGCGGGGCAAGGGCTTCTGTGGGTCGTCGATTGAGTCCCAGTTCCAGAAATACGAGTACCCGGCGCCGGGCTACCCCCACGTAGGCATGTACTACAAGTACGGTAACTCCTTTATCGGCACCATGACCGAGACCAACCGTTTCGCGAAGGCGTATCGGGAAGGTAAGGTCCCCTTCGTGGTCAACCAGTCGATCTGGTTCGAGGGCGAGACCAAGTTCGCCGACATCATCCTGCCGGCCTGCACCAACTTCGAGCGCTGGGACATAGGCGAATGGGCCAATGCCTCCGGGTACGGATGCCACAGCTTCAGTCAGGTCAACCACCGGGTGATAGTGCTGCAGAAGAAGTGTATAGAGCCTCTGGGCCAGTCGAAGTCCGATTACGACATCTTCTCGCTTCTCGCCGACCGCCTGGGATTGGGAGGGCTTTATACCGAGGGCGGGCAGAGCGATCTCGACTGGGTCAAGCGGATCTTTCAAGCCAGCGACGTCTCGAGCCGGGTGAGCTGGGAGGAGTTCGAGAAGAAGGGCTACTACGTGGTGCCCTTCCCCGCTGATCATCACTCCACCCCGGCGCTTCGCTGGTTCGCCGAAGATCGGGAAAGGGATACCCCCGACTGGGGACCGTTGCCCTGGGACACTTTGAGGAACAAAGGACTCCAGACCACTTCGGGCAAGATCGAGTTCGTCGCGTCCAGTCTCATTCGGGCCGCTCTTGACGATCCGGAGCGCCCGGTCATGGGCCCGCAGTACATCGAGTCCTGGGAGGGGCACCATACGGCGGAGCTCTTGGGCAAGTACCCGCTTCAACTCGTAAGCCCTCACCCCCGCTTCAGCTTCCATACCATGGGTGACGCGAAGGGTTCTTGGACGAACGACGTCAAGGACCACCGGATCCTTGTCGACGGTCACCACTACTGGATCATGCGGCTAAACACAGCAGACGCCAGCGTCCGCGGGATCAACGATGGAGCCCTCGTTCGCGCCTTCAACGATCGCGGTTCGGTCATTCTCGCGGCGCAAGTGACCGAACGTCTTCCTGCCGGCACCGTTCACTCATACGAGTCCTGCGCCGACTATCTGCCCCTAGGCACCCCCGGGGAATCGCCGGACGTTGCAGGGTGCATCAATATCCTGACCCCCAAGCGGTACGTCACCCCTACTTCTACAGGCATGGCTCCCAACTCCTGTCTCATCCAGGTCGAGAAATGGGAGGGGGATTCCTAGGAAGACATACCCTGCAGCCTCGAGGGCACCCGTCATTTCTGGAAAGGAGAGAACGTAGTGCAAGACAGCAGTGAAACCCCCGCCCCCGGCGAGGAACGCACCCTGATCAAGGACATCAGCTGGGCCGGTGTCGCCGTCGGTTGCGGGACCTCGTTCGTGGACGTGAAGGATGGCAAGATCATCCGCATCCGCCCGTTCCATTACGACTGGAAGTATGATCCCAAGGACTTCAATCCCTGGAAGATGGAAGTGCGGGGCAAGACCTTCGAGCCCAAGATGAAGTTCCTCCTGCCTCCGCTCAGCATCGCCTACAAGAAGCGCGTCTACTCGCCGGCCCGTATCCGCCACCCCATGAAGCGGGTTGACTGGGACCCTAAAGGCGAGCGCAACCCGCAGAACCGGGGCACAAGCAAGTACGTGCGCATCAGCTGGGACGAAGCTCTCGATATCATCGTCAGCGAGATGCAACGGATGAAGGCAACTTACGGGCCGACCTCCATTCTCTATCAGTGCGATCAACACGGTGAGAACAAGGTGGTGCACGGGCCGCACGGCTGCGGGCGCAAACTCATGCGGCTCTTTGGCGGGTTTACCATGCAGATCCGCGATCCCGATAGCTGGGAGGGCTGGAGCTGGGGCGCCAAACACGTGTGGGGCATGCAGCCGGTGGGGCAGCAGCAACCGCAGGCCAACCTCCTCTACGACATCTCCAAGAACGCCGAAACGCTCTTGTTTTGGGGGTGCGACCAGGAGACCACTCCCTGGGGCTGGGGCGGACAGATGCCCAGCCGCCTGAGCTATTGGTGGACGGAGCTGGGGATCAAGCAGATCTACATCGCCCCGGACTGCAATTACGCCAACGCGGTGCACGCGGACAAGTGGATCCCCATCCTGCCCAACACCGACGCCGCCTTGTACATCGCTATCTGCTATCAGTGGTTCAAAGAGGGCACCTATGACAAGGAGTACCTCGAAACGCACGCCTACGGGGTGGACAAGTTCGAGGACTATGTGATGGGCAAAGAAGACGGCGTCCCCAAGACTCCGGAGTGGGCGACCCCGATAACCGGTGTGCCGTCGCGCATAATCAAAGCCCTGGCCAAGGAGTGGGCCTCCAAGCGCACCACGGTCTGCATCGGTAACGGCGGCCCCGGCATCCGCGGCCCCTACTCGACCGAACCGGCCCGCCTGCAAGTGTTGTGCCTGGCTATGCAGGGCCTTGGTAGACCCGGCTGCAACCAGGCGAAGATGATCGAGTGGGGGGTGTTCGACGAGGAGTCACAGCTCTCCCAGCCAAAACCTCTGGTGCTGGTCGATCTCATGCCCGCTTTCACCGGTGGCCATCCGGCCGACACCAATCATCCGTCATTCGTTCCCAAGCCTCTTATTCCCAAGGCGATCCTCGAGGGTAAATGCGATTGGTACGGCTGCGAGTCGGAACTTCCACCCCGGGAAGATCAGTTCGTGCATTACAGCTATCCGGCGGAGGGCTGTTCCAAGATCCACATGATCTGGACCGACTCCCCGTCATGGATCACCTGTTGGAACGACGGCAACAACTTCATCCAGGCCATGCGGCATCCCGACATCGAGTTCATCTTCTGCCAGCATCCGTGGCTGGAGAACGACGCTCTCTTCGCGGACGTCATCCTGCCGGTCAACACCAAACTGGAAGAAGAGGATATCGGCGATGACGTCTTCAGTGGCCAGTTTCAGGTGGTCTTTCCCGAAGAGAAGTGCATCGAGCCTCTGGGCGAATCCTATAGCGACTACGAGATCGTGAAGATGATCGCCGAGCGGCTGGGGCTGCTGGAGGAATACACGGGGGGGAAGACGGTGCAAGACCTGATCAGGCACGGCTACGAGAACTGCCGCATCGCTCCCTTCATCAGCTGGGAGGAGTTCAAGGACAAGGGTTACTACGTAGTCCCCACCGACCCCAACTGGAAGGACGTTCCCGCCGGACTCATCAAGTTCTACGAGGACCCCAAGGCGAACCCGCTGAGTACCCCCACCGGCCTGCTCGAGTTCTATGCCACCGGCCTGGCCGAGCACTTTCCCGACGACGAGGAACGTCCGCCCGTGCCCAAGTGGATCCCCGAGGGGGTCTCCCACCAGGAGACTCTGGGCACCGAACGGTCGAAGAAGTATCCGCTCCTGGTCATGAGCAACCACCCCCGCTGGGGGATCCACTCCCAGCACGACGACATCACCTGGCTTCGGGAGATCGAAACCTGCAAAGTCAGAGGCGTAGACGGATATCAGTACCACCCGCTGTGGATCAATCCTAAGGACGCAAAGGAGCAGGGGATCAAACACGGGGACGTGGTCTCGCTCTACAATGAGCGCGGTACCATCCTGTTCGGTGCCTACGTGACCGAGCGGGTCATGCGCGGGGTAGTCAGTGTCGATCACGGGGCCAAGTACGATCCCATCGTGCCCGGGGAGATCGACCGGGGTGGCGCCATCAACACCATCGTGCCGCGCAACACCACTTCCAAGAACGCTTGCGGGCACGCAGTCAGCGGCTTTCTGGCCCAAATGGAGAAAACCGACCTGGACGAGATGCGGGCCAAAT
>Ga0214473_10007658_pt1 | contig 12790 bp, 16 predicted proteins | sample RVTome_7_FD_203509 | JGI IMG/M metagenome (GOLD analysis project Ga0214473, IMG submission 203509) | Soil microbial communities from uranium-contaminated site in the Upper Colorado River Basin, Wyoming, United States - RVT98D197 | ecosystem: Environmental > Terrestrial > Soil > Contaminated >... | reverse complement strand
TGATGGCACGGAAGCAATCTATTCGGCGGCAGCGGGTGTTCTGTACTCGGGTACTACGACGCTGACCTCACGATTTGACTACCGCAGCGGGTCGCAGGTTGTAGACGTTGGCGGGGCTAAGGCCGCCGGTACCGCGACCGGCTTGGCGAATAGCGCGGAAGCCTACGGCATGACCGTCGCAGTGGATGGCGGCGGCGCTCAACAGGTAACTGTCACGGGCAGCTCGGCGCAGACTTACGCCACTCTTATTACGGCGATCAACGCTGACCTGACGGGCGTATCGTGCGCGATCGTTGGCGGGAACTTGAAGTTTATCAGTGGCACGGCAGGCGCTTCATCCACGGTGTCCATTGCCAACGTAGCGGGCACTGCGAGCAACATCTTACTCTCCACGCTGACCAACTTTGTTGCAGTTCGCACGGCCACGGTTGGCACCGCAGCGCAAGAGAATTGGCAGTTTGCTTCCCTTAGCGGGGAGTTGCTGATGGCCCAGGCGGGGCAGCATTTCACAGCTTTAGATGAAGTGACGTTCGCTGTTGTGTCAGTTGTGGGTCAACCGTGGACAAGCAGCCCCAACTGCGTGATGACGGCCTATGGCCGCGCGTGGGCAGCAGATGACAGCGCTGGCGGAAATCGCTATACGCTCTGGTGGTCGAACCTGCTGGACGGACTTACCTGGAATGCAGGGGACGCCGGTAATCTCAGTTTAGTGAATGCTTGGCCTAAGGGGCAGGACTCCATCGTAGCCATCGCAGCAGCGTTCGGGCGCCTTATCATATTCGGTCGCGAGTCCATTCTGATGTATACGATGTCCGCGACAAATGATCCAGATGCCATGCTGTTGACAGATGTGATCGAAGATATGGGTTGTGTCGCCAGGGATAGCGTGCAAGTGACAGATACTGGTGTCTACTTTTTAAGTGACAACGGTATATACCGCATTGATCGCCTTGGGCAAACCGTTTCTTTAATGACGCCAACGCACGTATCGACGCTCTATAATGACGAAGTGCTGGCGCAGATTGCGGTTGAAACGGCGGCGAACGTGCGCAGCGGTTACTTTCCGACAGAAGGCTTCTACGCACTATCATTTCCAGCATCAAATGTCACGTTCTGCCTGATGACGAAAAAGCTGGTGCCGGATGTAAACAAGCCAGTTGTAGCTAAGTGGAACAACGTCGGTCGACCGCTATACGGGTTTACGTTCACCAAGGATGGTTTCTGGTACAGCGCTGGCGTGAACGGGGTACACAGGTACACAGGCTACACGCCAGACGGCGCCAGCAACGCGTACAACTTCACCTGGACCGGGCAGTGGCATCCGTTCGAGGACGAGTCCCGGTTGAAGCACGCGAAGAGCGTGTCGCTGGTACTCGAAGCGGCAAGCGGGCAGACTGGGACGTTCGAGTGGAAAACTGATTACCTTGCCGGCACGACTAACAGCAACGCCTTTACGTGCAGTGCGGTGGAATTTGCTGAAGACCCGGGGGTGGGCAATGTGTCCTTCCAGATCGGGCGCTCGTTCAAAGTAATTCAGCCGAGCGTGTCGTTCGCTATCAACGGCAACAAGGTGACGCTGCACCAGATGCGCATATACGCAGCGCCGGGCGCGGTGAAAAATGGATAGGATCATACGCACCGGCGTTACGCGCCGCGACTTGATGCGCATCCTGGCACTCTCCGAGCGCCCGGAGGAAGTGCAAAATGCGGAACTTTACGTGAGTCGGCTGGGACTGCGCCCGGAATATGACCCGGACGCAATCGGGTTGTTCATTGACGGCAAAGCGATGGCCGCTGGTGGCCTGCTTGATGTTGCCCCCGGCGTTGTAATGTTCTGGATCATATCTGCTGTAGACCTCGGCGAGTATCGGTTCCCGCTCATGCGCCACGCGCGGCGCCTGATGAAGCAAGCACGGGAGAACGGGCTGCGGGTTGTCTCAGCCATTCCGACGACGATTGAGCGCGCAAAGAACCCGTCGCTGCATCTTGGATTAAAGCCGGCCTGCGAATTGCAGCCCGGCGTCACCCTATACGCCTAAAGGAATTTCGCTATGATGGAATTACCTGAGTCTACCGCCCCGACGGCCGATGCCCCGAGCACGACCGCGCCAGTCACGGCTGAGCAGACCGAAGAAGAGAAAAAGGCTGTAGCCGCACCAGTAGACCCGCTTGGTAATCTGTGGACGCAGTGGTCAGCCCTTCCGTTTATGCCGCGAGAAATTTATGGCGGTGATGACGGTGGCTTGTCTGTTGCGGACCAGATGGTTGAAGGTCAGTTTTACCGTGAAGGTGGTTTTCAGCCCAGCGACTTCTATCAGCGCCTTGGAATTGGGCCAGAGTTTGTAGATACTGGAACGCCGGACAATCGTTACGATTGGCTGCGCGAGCAAGGATACGTTGCGCCAGAATCATTCAGGAACGTCAACGCTCCGCTGTCTGCGGAAGAAATGCTGCCGTGGTACACGCTCGGCGCTGAGGGAATTAACAGCCCGAATTTTGGCATGCTCTACCCGCGCGCAACGTGGGCCGAAGCAGAAGCGGCGGGTATGCCGATCAGCGACCTCATGCGCGCTGAGATACAGCAAGGCACTGCCGGCAAATACTACAACCCGAATCTGTTGGGCAGCGATCTTGCGACGCAGTACGGCTTGAGCTATGGCCCGGCCAACGAAGGCGGCGGCGGCCTGCGTGGCATGCTGAACGAGAACATTAGCTGGATCGCGCCCTTGGCTCTTTCCATAATGGGCGGTTATATGGTATCGCCCGCTGCGGCTGCCGCTAGCGCAGCAGAAGCTGCGGCGGCTACTGCTACGGCTGAAGCCATTGCCGCCGGCGCAACTGCGGCGGAAGCCGCTGCTGCTGGCGCAGCCGCCGCCGAAGCTGCAACCGCGGCTGCTGCGGCCACTGCTGCCGGTGCGGGAGTCACTACCACAGCAATTAACACCGCCATTCAAGGCGCGGTGCAAGGCGGAGTAAACGCGGCCATTCAAGGCGGCGATCCACTGCAAGGCGCACTTGTGGGCGCGGCAGGCGGCGCAGTAGGTGGCGCGTCTGGTGCAATGGTGGGCCCAGAGAATCCAATGACGGCCGCCGCTACAGCGGCTGCGACTCGCGCGGCTACGCAAGTCGCGATGTCCGGCGGTGGCATGGAAGAGATCATACAAGCAGCCGCAATGGGCGCTGCATCGGCCCTAGGCACGGGTGCTGCTACAGGAGCTGTGTCTGATGCAGACTTCGAGGCCGCAGCGGGTGAACTGGATGAAATGCAGGTTGCGGAGTCAGGGATGCTCGGCACACCGGGGACGCTTCGCGGCCTTATTTCTCCTGAGTCAGCAGGCGGCTTCCTTGGCACGATTCAGGAAGCCGTGCCAGGTACCACTCTGCCTATTGCGGGCACTGAATCTAGCATTACAGATTTAGGCACTGTTGAAAGGGCCATTGAATCGGGTAATCTATTAGCGCCTGGTGTTGACGTGGCACCGCTGATTACCCAAGGATTTGTAGCGGCAAGTGGAGAAGAAACGGCTTCTCCCGCCGCGCTGGAAGCTCCCGAGATTTCAGATGCTGACTTCGAGGCGGCTGCGACCGAAGAAGCACTGACGGGAGAAGCGCCCGCTGAGCCTCTTGTCAGCCAGCAAACAATGGAACAGGCCGCGAAGTATGCGCAGCAAGCGAAGCGCCTGTACGACCTATACAACCAATTAACCGGCGGCAAGGGCGATGTGCCGGACTTCGGAATGCCCGAGCGTGGCGAAGGTCAAACCGACGAAGAGTATTTCACAGAGGTTGGCGATGCGGCCATTGAATATCTCGGACTTGATGCAGCCGCGATTGCGGAAGCGGGCCTAACGCCCGGCACCCCGGAATACTTGGATTACATCCTGGCACAAGCTGACTCTATCATTGCGCAGCTCTTCGGTGGTGAACGGGGCGGGCTGCTCGAAGGTGAGGACGTTGGCGATCTACAAGCCGCGTTGCGTCGGCTGACGGAGAAGGAAGCGCAGCAACTTGCACGCGCCCTCTACGTGCGCGGCCAGCTCGGCAGACTTTCACTCAAGGGCTCCGGCACTGACCCGTTCACGGGGCAGCTTGAGGAATTCGGCATGTTGACCGGCCAAGGCGTACAGGGTGACGTAGCCGCATGGCAGCGTGGCCTGGCGCGCAGCTTGCAGAATATGGCTGGCCTGCCCAACGCGCAGGCGCAGGAAGTGCTGCGCAAGCTGCTCGGCCGCAATATCGATCTCTACGGATTGAAGGGCGCGGCCGCCGCGCGGCAGTTGCAAGCAATGCTGGCTGAACGCGCGGACTTGGAAAGTGACAGTGAAAGCGATCGCAAACGGCGTGGTATGCTGGCTGAGGGCGGCGAGCAATTCTGGAAATCTACGCTTGAGGGCATTGATCCACGCGAGCTTGAAGACATGCTGGCCCAGCTCGGTGATGAGGAAGAGCAGGGCGCAGCGATCGAACAACTTTTTGGACGGAGACGCTAATGGCATCGTTTTGGGACAACATCGGCCCGGGCCTGCTGCAAACAGGCATGGGTGTTTACAGTGGCAAGCAAGCGGACAAAGCCGCTGCCGATAAATTGCGCCGCGCGCAAGGCCCGCTCTACGATCAGATGCTAGGGCAGGCGGGTAAGTCGCTGGCGATGGCCGGCAGCATGGACCCAAAAGCGATGGCCGCTGAGCGCTTCGGTGCGCAGCAAGCTCTACTTGAACCGGGCAACGAAGCCGCGCGCCAGAAACTTATGCGTGAGCTTTACTCGAAGGGCATGCTCGGCGCGGCGTCCTACACGCCCGTCCCAGGCACCGTGGCAACGCCCGGCCAGCCAATGAACCCGCAGATGGCGGCGTTGCTCGCTGCCCAGGAAGGCGCGAAGTCCAAGGCGGCATACGAATCGCTCGGCGAGGGCGAGCAATATCTGAACAACCTACTCGGCCGCAGCACTGGCCTGCAATCTTCGGCGACTGCCGCTCGCGCAGCCGGCCTTCAAGCGACGCCCTACAAAAAGACCACTGGCGGCATGATTGCATCTGGCCTTACGGGTTTGCTGAAAGACCCGGGCGCCCGCAGCGCGGTTTGGGAAGGCGCCAAGAAATTGCCCGGCATGATTAGTGGCGCGGCAGATTGGCTTGGTAGCTTCAACGCACCCGCGCCGTCATACGACTACAGCTTCGACGGTTGGTTTTAACAAAGGACTCAGATGGCTTCCATCTACGACACGCTCGAAAACAAAGACGAGGAAGAGGCGTACCGCTTCGCGCGCCTCTCGCCCGATGAGCAGGCGGCGCTCGATCGCCGGCAAGCCGAGCAGACCGTCTCCCGTGGCGTCGAGAGCACCGCGCGTGGAATGCTCGGCATGCCCGGGGCAAACCATCGCGAGTTGGCCGGCATGGAGCTAAAAAAGCTGGCTGAAACCGTGCGCCCCGGCACTGAGGAATTCTACACGGCCGCTGCGGACATCTTCCGCAAGCACGGGCTGGTAGCCGAAGCTGAACAGATGGAGCAACGCAGAAACACGCTAGAAGTTGGCAAGGGTGAGCAGAACCCTGCCATGAAGATGCAGCGCGCTCGGGATATACTGCAAAAACGACTGCCGACTGACCCTAGCGTAGCGCCCGCGATTGCTGCGCTTGACCGTCAAATTGCGGCTCTCGGCACCAAGCCGGAAGCGAGGGCGAACGACCCCGAATTCATCCGCTTGCTCGATGCCCATGAGGCGGCGACGGCCGCCGGGCAGACTGATCGTGCAGATCAAATTAAGCGCGCGCTTGATGCCTGGATCAAGAACAAGGAAAAGGCTGGCGCGGAAATGTCCGAATACCAGAAGATCATGACAACTTTGGCCGGCAAGAGAGAAGTGCGCGAAGAGGGTAAGGACGTTCGCAAGCAAGAGCAGGAACAGGAAACGGCAGCCCGCTCGCTGCAAGGCTTTGCCAAGGCGCTCGATACTGACATACAGCACGCAGAGAATTTGCTCGCGGCACCCGGCTTGCCGGACATCGTTGGCCCGCGCGCCGGTGCTCTGCCGCTTTCGGCGGTCGTTGCAGCTTATGGGGCTGAAGCGGGCAATGCCGCGGCCGTATATGAAACCGTCCAAGCCAAGACCTTCCTCGGCGCATTGCAGGATTTGCGCGCGGCCTCGAAGACCAGCGCATCCGGCCTCGGGCAGTTGACCGAGCGCGAAGGCGACAAGATTCAAGCGGCGAAGGCATCGCTCAACCGGCAGCAAGACTTGGATAACTTCAAGAACATGCTGCGCAATTTCATTAACACGGCCAAAGCCAGCCGCAAAGTTGCCGAGCGGGAAGCTGCCCAGCATAACGTAACGCTAGAGCCGCCGCCCCCGCCGCTGCCAATCGCGAAGCCGACTGCCGCAGTAGTTGCGCCGGGCGCAGGCGGTGCGAGGGCGCGTAGGGCAACAGATGTCCCCGCAGAAACACCGAAGCCCAAAGGGAAGTGGACCGCAAAGAGAGTGGAGTAACATGGCTACCTTCAAAGTCGAGGCACCGGACGGCCGTAGCTGGACGATCGACGCCCCCGAGGGCGTGTCCGAAGCGGAGGCTATTGCCTTCGCGCAGGAGCACGCGGATTCGTGGGTGGACGGCGCTCGCTACGAAATGGTCCCCGAGGCGGGAGAACCTGCCGCGCCCGCGCCGAAGGCCGACCGTCGCAAGGAAGCCGACGCCGCCATCTCCGACCTTGACGACCAATTAGCCGAGATCAGGGCAGAGCAGGAAAAGCTGGTGACGCGGCGCTACGCCGGCCCGACGCCGGCCCTCCTGGGCGGCACAGGGCGCGATGAGACAGGCCCTGTGACTGGTATGGCCCCCGTGGCCAATGAGGCTGAAGTCCTCAAGCGCCGCGCGGAGCTCCAAAAGCAACAGGCCGAATTGACGGCGCAGCGCGAGAAGCTGGCACTTGGCACAACCGGACAAACCGTCGGCGGCATCGGCGGGGCGTTGCTCGGTGGCGGAGTAGGTGCTTTACTAGGCGGGCCTGCCGCCCCCATAACCGGGGCTATTGGCGCAATTCTCGGTGCGGCCGGCGGCGTTGCCGCAGGCACGCACCTGTGGGACATCCCGCAGGTAAAGGACGTTCGCGGCATCACGGACCAGGAGGCGGCAGACATCATCAAGGGCCGCGTGGTCGAGTCCGTTCTGTGGGACGGTGCATTCATGCTGGTGTTCGGCCCGGGCGGGCGGCTCATCGGCAAGCTAGCCGAGGGCAGTAAGATGGGCCCGGCGCTCAAGGCGGTTGCCAAGGAATCACTCGCTTGGGACCAGATCACCGGGGCTGAGCAGCGGCACATGAAGCGCGTTATCAAGGGCCGCGCGGCGGTGGCCCCTGAGGGGTTGGCCACAAAAGCCTCGACCGAGCTGGGTGTCCCGCTCGCCAAGACGGACAAGGAAGCTACGGAGGCACTGGTGGGCGAGATGGCCAAGCGCAGCGGCGGCCGCATCCCAACCGAGGGTGAGATGACAGGCGTCGTGCAGAAGGCTGAGAAGTTTGCCCGCAAAGTGGCACCTGAGCCATTCATGGCGAACGATCAAGCCCTTGCCCGGACGGCAGAGGACATTCGGCGCTCCGCGTTGGGCAGTCTGGACGAGGCTGGCGCTGTAACTGGCGTTGAGCTGGGTGAGGCGGTCAATCGCGTCAAGGCGTCCGCCAAAGCGTCCCTTTCCCGCACGACCGGGCCGGTATTCGAGCGCGCTGCGCAGCAGAACGTCATTGTGGACATGCGTGACCCGTTGAGGCACTTGGAAGGCATCCTGTTCCGCGATGCGGAATCGGGTGGCTCGCTGCTTGGCGGGGACCGCGGACGACTCGTTGCGCTCCGCGACGCGCTCAAAGAAGAGCCGTATATGTCCGCGCAGGCCGTGCAAGACCTTATCAGCGGGCAAAAGGCCGCGCTGAGAGAATTGACGCCGGCTGGGAAAGCCCCCGGAGAATTCGTCAGCAAGGTGGTGGGTGAGCTGGTCGAGAAGGCCGACGCCGCTTATCTGACAGAGCTTGGCACAGTAAAGGATGTCGCATTGCGGGCGGAACTGCTGGCAGCGCGCAAGCTGTATCGCGAGACGATGGGCGACCTGTATTCGGACACAATGGTTGCGCTCGCCGGTAAGAACCCTGAGGACGTGGGCCGTGCGCTGACCGGCAAGGGCACGGTAACTGAAATCCGCGAGTTGCGCAAGGCGCTAGAACGCGGTGTGATAAACGCGCCGTCCAAGGCACACTACAAGGGCGGCAAGCTGTCTGAGCTGGGCCGCGAAGCGATTGAGAAAGAGCGCGCGCGTATCGACGCGGGCCTTGTCAAAGGCTTCATCGAGAAGAACACGCAATCCCTGACCAATCTTGAGGGTAAGCTGCGTGACCCAGATTTCAAGGCAACTTTGAAAGAGTTGCTCGTCGGTCCCGGCGCCTACGACCCGGCGCTCGGGCGCAAGGTGCTGGGTGAGCTAGACAAGATCATCGCTGCGGCGAAGATTGCCAGCCCTGAACAAGTTGCACAACCGGGTCGAGTGCTGCCACAGGGCGTCGGTGGAGTCGGCGCAGGTACGGTCGCAGGCGGCACAACCGGAATGGGAATTGGCCCCGGCGCCATTGCCACGATCGTTTTCTACATCACTACCGCGAAGTTTGTTGCGAAGGCGATGGGCACGGCCATGACGACCGGCAACACTGGCGTTCTGCGCTCGATTGAGCGCGCTCTGGCGCTCGCCCCTGCCGCCGGAAAGAACGTCGCCGCGGCGGAGGCACTGCAAGCACTAGCACGCGAGTTGAAGGAATGGGACGAATCGACGCCGGACCCGGCACAACCGTCCGTGCGCTCCAAGATCAACGCTAACCTGCCCAAGCCCACACCCGGGCCTAAACCGTCCGCCACCCCCGGCGGGGACGTGATGGGCGCGCGCGGATAATTATTTCACTCAACCTGAAAAGGGAGGCAACATGCAATGGCTCGTAGAGGACTGGAAAGAGTTTACAACCTGGTGGTCAGTGCGCTTCGCCGCGCTTGTCGTGGCCGCACCCATTATCTACACGCAGGTTGCGCTGATGCAGCAATACATTCCTCCGACGGTGTTTGGATACGTGATGTCCGCGCTGGGCGTGCTGGTGATTATCGGCCGGCTGAAGAATCAACCATAAAGGTAAGGCACATGCAGCCCCAAGTGCAGCAAATCGTTAAAGGCGCCGGCGATGTCACGGCGTACGGCACCGCAGTCGCGACTCTGGTAGGCTGGCTGCCGCACATCGCAGCGCTTTTCTCAATACTCTGGCTTGGGATGCAGATGCTGGAGAAGATCACAGGGAAGCCATTTAACGAGTTGGTGCGTTGTGTATGGCGAAGGCTCCGCGGCTAAACGCCGGCGCCGCGCATTCAAACGCGTGGCACATGGCCTAGCTGTTTATGCCATCATAATCGCTGTAATTCCGCTGGTGCTATTAGCGTTGGCGGGCATCACACTTGTTCAACTACTTAACCACTGGAGAGAGAAATGATAAAACACTATCTCAATGAATTGAAGTACAAAGTAAAGAAGTTTTGGGCCGATCGTACTGTAACGGAAAAAATCGTCATCGGTGGCCTGTTAGCATTTGTTGTTCTTAGCTTCGCGTCGTACTAACCCATAGGAGTTTGCCATGAACCGAGCCGTGCGTAATGCCGTTTGCTTTTTGTTAGGCATCGTCCTTGCTGCTACAGTAGGTGTAGCAACAGCAGATCATACGGCTCGGCACAGTGCTAACCAGACGACCGTCAAAATGACAATGCAGAACGGGGACTGCGGCGCGGTAATGGTCGCTCCCGAGCGTGCGTTGACGGCGACGCATTGCCTGGCGCGCCCCAACGCGGCGCTGCACATTGACGGCAAGGCTTATCCTGTGTTCACCGGGTTTGCACTTCCTGGACAGGATGTGGCAATCATCATTGTGCCAGGTGCTCCCTGCCCTTGCGCGTCGGTGCGCGGCATTTCCGGGGCGGAAGGTGAATGGGCCGTTGTCGTGAGGTTTCCTTACGACGTAGCGAAGGTCACTACTTACGGAGAAATTCAGGGCCATGTCAAGAACACAGAGGACGGCCAAGATTACGTACTAGTGACCGCGCCGGTAGCTCCCGGTAACTCGGGCGGCGGCGTATATGATCTCAAGGGCAATATGCTGGGTATTGTTAGCTCAACCGCGCCTAACTACCATTTGGCGCTCTACGTTGAAGTGCTGGACATTGAAATGAAAGATCAGATGGTTCAGGTGTACCCAAAGGCGGCGGAATGAACCTGACCAAGAATTTCACGTCTGAAGAACTGGCCTGTAAGCATTGCGGGAAGATGGCAATACCGCTGCCAGCAGTTGACAAGCTACAGCGCCTGCGCGATCACTATGGGCGGCCGCTGAAGCTGTCGAGCGCTTACCGCTGTCCCGAGCACAACGCGGCCGTCAGCTCAACCGGGCGCGCGGGGCCACATACGAAAGCGGCGTTCGATGTGCTGGTGAGCGGGCCCGAGGCGTATCAAATCGTCGCGCTGGCGCTGTTGGAAGGCTTTACTGGAATCGGCGTGAGTCAGAAGGGGCCGCATGCTGCACGCTTTATTCACCTTGATGCGCTTGATGATGCCCCGGATTGTCCGAGGCCGTACGTATGGTCATATTAGAGGACTACTGAAATGAACCCACTTTTCATCGGGCCGATCATCGACGTTGTTGGCAAGATCATCGACCGCATTGTCCCCGACAAAGCGGCGGCCGAAAAGGCCAAGATGGACTTGCTGGCCGAGTCAACCAGGCAAGAGTTTGGGCTGGCGCTTGAGCAAGTGCGTGTCAACGCCGAAGAAGCCAAGCACCCTTCAATCTTCGTTGCAGGCTGGCGGCCGTTCATCGGCTGGGTTTGCGGCGTGGCTGTGGCGTACAACTTCGTCGCGTATCCGCTGCTGCTGTGGGGCGTTGCCGCGTTTCAGATTGCCATTGATCCGCCCGAGCTCTTTGAGGGCAGCTTGATGGAGCTGGTTATGGGGATGCTCGGCTTGGCGGGCTTGCGGACGTGGGAGAAATTTAAGGACGTAGCGAGGACAAACTAATGGACAACTGTCCACCTTTAGCGACCGGAATGTATAGGGCCGTACAGCGGAAAGACGGTCGCTGGCTTGTTGTGTACGGCCCGGATTTGCCGCAAGCGGGCATGAAGTGGGAAGGCACCACTGACTATGCTACTGAAAAAGAAGCGGTGGCGGCCATAACTAACGGCGATAAGCACAGCATGTTTGATCGCTTTATGCTAGACCCCGAACCGCCCGCGGTGGAGTGGGGTGAAGAAAAGATGGGCGAGGGCATGCTAACCCAAAAGACACCTAACGGCAACGCTCCGACCATTATTATTTTTATGCTCGGCGGATCGGAAGGCATGCTATCCCATCTTGGGAAGCTGGTTAGGAGCGCGTAACAATGGCCTCCGCTACTACCCCAGAACTGTTGCAGAATGTTCAGGCTCTGCGGCCGGGTACGACGTATAAGATCGCGTACACCGGAACAGCTGGCGTGATTTCTAACGGCGTAACCGCATCGTTTGCGCGGATTGTTTGCACAACGGCGGCTTATATCGCTTTTGGGGAAACGCCTACGGCAACGGCCAGCGACCTGTATGTTCCCGCAGATTCGCCGGAGTATTTTCGGATTCCTCCGGGGCACAAAGTAAGCGCGGTGCAAGTCGCTTCGGGCGGCACCCTTCACGTTACCGAGATGGGATAATTTTCACTAATTTAAGAGGACACGTTCATGGCTACATTCAACAAGATTCAGGATTTCGTGGAACAACTCGGGCTGGCTAGGCACGACCTCAGTTCCCAAACGCTCAAGGTCGCGCTGAACCGCTCGGATGCGGCGGCAGGAGCCGGGGCAGCAGTAACGGCCACCGACACAGTTCTTGCCGATATAGTTCAGCCGACCGGCACGGGCTATACCGCTGGCGGCATTGACACGCTGAATACGTTTGCGGAGTCCGCCGGCACTGCGACGCTGACCGGCACAAAGGCGGTTTGGACCGCAGGCGCGGCTGACTGGCAGAGCTTCCGCTACGTCGTGCTGCACAATGACGACACTGTAACTCCTACTGACCAGTTGATCGGCTTCTGGGATTACGGCTCTGACTTGACGCTCGGCAACGGCGAGACGTTCTCTTGGAAACCGAATAACTCGGACACGACCGGCACGATCTTGACTCTGGCATAAAGAGGAAGCGCTATGCCTGACAACCGTAAAGACTGCTGCAAAGACTCTGCCAACATCTACCGGCGCGAGAACGACCCGGAAGAAAGGTGCGATCTTCTGGTCTATCGCTGCAAGGTTTGTGGATGCCGCCACTTCGAGTTGACCGCTGATCCAGGCAAGCTGGGATTACGCGGCGCGGCGATATAAATGCCTATTGGCGCAAGGACGTTCGATGCCGCTCCCTACTAATCACCGCAACGCAATCCTCGCCCAGTTGAGCGCCGCTTTCGACGCGCTGGAGGCTGGGACGCTGTTCGAGAACAACGAGTGGATTCATCAGGCGTTTGAGTTCTCGACCGGGGGCAGGACTTATATCGTTCATCTTCAGCCATTCGGAGATGAACGGTATGCCCGTATCATGATAAGCATCAAACGGATGCCCCTTTAATGGCTATCTTTTCAAACATAGCTGTAAACATAACTGTTGCGGGTGACTACACAGGCGCCGGGACTAAATATGTGGTGCAGACCCCCGCCGGGGATATTTACATCATACATATCGATGGGAATAACGATATCTCATTCACGA
>Ga0214473_10007657_pt1 | contig 12791 bp, 13 predicted proteins | sample RVTome_7_FD_203509 | JGI IMG/M metagenome (GOLD analysis project Ga0214473, IMG submission 203509) | Soil microbial communities from uranium-contaminated site in the Upper Colorado River Basin, Wyoming, United States - RVT98D197 | ecosystem: Environmental > Terrestrial > Soil > Contaminated >... | reverse complement strand
CAGATGTAGTTGCCTCATTCATGAGGCCCCATAGCCCTCAAAGACGCCCAATGAATTGGGCAACTACCGGAGCATGATTCACTCCCTCACTTTTCACTTCATCACTTCTTCATCACTTCATCACTTCATCACTTCTTCACCACTTCACTTCTTCACCACTTCACCACTTCACCACTTCTTCACCACTTCATCACTTCACCACTTCTTCATCACTTCTTCATCACTTCATCACTTCTTCACTTCTTCATCACTTCTTCACTTACTCTCTCTTGATCTCTTACAAAACTAATAATTGACTTGAAAATCAGTCTGCCGTCCGTTGAGCCCAGCAAGTCTTCAACCGCTCTCTCAGGATGAGGCATCAATCCAAAAACATTACCCTCTTCGTTGACAATGCCGGCAATATTGTCTATTGCTCCATTGGGATTTGCCCCTTCGGTCACATTCCCATTCTCATCACAATATCTAAGAACTATCCTATGTCCGCTCTTGAGCTCGGCCAAGGTTTTTTCGTCCGCAAAGTAGTTTCCCTCATTGTGAGCAATCGGGATTCTTAGAACCGATCCTTCGGGGATAGCGTTGGTAAAAGGGGTCTTGTCGTGCTCAACCCGGAGATTGACATACCGGCAGATGAATTTGAGACCTTTGTTTTTGAGCATCGCTCCGGGCAGGAGGCCCGCCTCTAATAAGATCTGAAAGCCGTTGCAGATGCCGATGACGAGACCGCCGCGCTCGGCAAAATCGTTTACCGCCTGCATAACAGGAGAGAATCGGGCGATCGCACCGGTCCTCAGATAGTCTCCATAGGAAAAACCACCGGGCAAAATAAGGCAATCGAAATTCTCCAAATTCGTCGCGCCATGCCAAATATACTCGACGTCTTCGCCCAGGAAACCAGCGGCGTAGTAGCAGTCGTGGTCACAATTCGAGCCAGGGAAGACAACGACCCCGAATTTCACTCTTTGACCACCTCGAAGCTATAGTCCTCAATAACCGGATTGGCCAAAAGGCGCTGACACATTTCAGCCACCTGCTTTTCCAGTTTGCTATTGTTCTCTTCTTTGAGGTCCAGCTGAATAAATTTGCCGATTTTAACATCTTCGACGTTGTTATAATCAAGAGCCGTGAGAGCCTTGGCAACCGTTACTCCCTGTGGGTCCAGAATCCCCTGCTTATAGGTTACATAGACGTTTACTTTGGACAAGTTTCTCCTCCTCGGGCCGCCAGTTCCCAGTTTTTATGCTTCGTCTGTGGTTCCTGGTGACTGACAGCTCGTAGCTGATAGCAAATTATTATCCTACTTTCTCCCCCACTACCCGTTTTAAGACTTCCCGATAAGCCTCTTCTACTTTTCCCAAATCACGGCGAAATCTATCCTTATCAAGTCTTTCACCGGTTTTCTTATCCCAAAATCTGCAAGTATCGGGGGAAATCTCATCTCCCAGTACAATTTCGCCGTCTCTGAATCCAAACTCCAGTTTGAAATCAACCAGCTCAAGATCTCTCTCGGCAAAGAACTTCTTCAGGACATCGTTAATATTGAGAGCGGTTTGCCTAAGTTCACGCAGAGTTTCAGGTGTCGCCAATTCGAGTTCCTGGATATGATCCCAATTGAGGAGAGGATCGCCCAAGGCGTCATTCTTGTAATAAAACTCGACGACAGTATGATGTAGCGGCCTTCCTTCCTCATATCCCAGCCGTTCAGCGAGGCTGCCGGCAGCGATGTTTCTCACAATGACTTCAATTGGAATGATTTGCAGTTTGTCCACCAGCATGTCGGCTTCGGAAACAAGTTCTTGATAATGAGTTTTTATTCCGTTCTCTTCAAGCAGATCAAAGAGGGCAGCCGAAATCCTGGCGTTTGAAGCTCCTTTATCCTGAATCTGGCCCTTTTTTTTGCCGTTGAAAGCCGTGGCGTCGTCCTTGAAGTGCTGAATCACCAAATCCGGATTGTCAGTGCCATAGACTATTTTCGCCTTGCCTTCGTAAAGCCTTTCCGTTTTCTGTACCAAAATGACCCCTCCAGACTTACAACTTCTCAGAAAAACCTCACATCCGATGATTGCCGCGGCCCCTCAACGGCCTCACAATGACGGGCGTGCAAAAAGACCGGCCCCGCTTGCTGCACAAATACAACCATTCGTCACTCGTGTTTTTGACATCGGACCTAGGACATCGGACCTCGGACTTGAATCATCAATCCAACCGGTCAAAAATCTCATCTATGTGCTTGAGAAATCTGCCGTAGTCGAATTGTTTCTCAATTTCCGTTCCGGATAAATATTTTCCGATTTCTTCATCCTGCAAAACAAGCGTCTTGAAATCTTGCTTCTCTTTCCAGCTCTCCATTGCGTTTCGCTGAACCATCCTATAAGCATCTTCGCGCAAAACGCCTTTTTCCACAAGAGCCAGAAGGACCTCCTGGGAAAAGACCAGACCCCTCGTTCTCTCCAAATTTACCTGCATATTTTCGGGATAGACGTTGAGCCCGTCCATGACGCCGGTGAACTTGTCCAGAATATAATCGAGGAGAATAGTGCTATCCGGAATAATTACTCTCTCAACGGAGGAATGCGAAATATCCCTCTCATGCCATAGAGTCACGTTTTCCAGTGCCGCCATGGCGTTGGTGCGGATTATTCGCGAGAGACCGCAGATCCGCTCGCAAATGATGGGATTTCTCTTGTGAGGCATGGCCGATGAACCCTTCTGCCCTTTGGCAAAAGGCTCCTCCGCTTCCAGGACTTCCGTCTTCTGAAGAGCTCTGATCTCGGTTGCAAATTTCTCCAAGGACGCGGCCGTGATCGCAAGAGCGCAGAGAAACTCGGCGTGCCGGTCCCTTTGGACGACCTGACTTGATACTTCAGCCGGCTTCAGATCCAATTTCCTGCATACGTAGTCTTCAACAAAGGGCTCTGCGTTCGCGTAGGTTCCAACTGTTCCGGAAATCTTGCCGCAAGAGATAGTGTCCCTTGCTTTCTCCAGTCTTGCGAGATTTCTTTTCATCTCAAAAACCCAGAGTGCCAGTTTTAAGCCGAAGGTTATCGGCTCAGCATGGACACCATGAGTCCTGCCTATCATGATAGTGTTCTTATATTTCTTCGCTTGTTTTTTTAGGACCGCGATGAGTCTTTTTGTATTTTCGATCAGGACGGCGGCCGCTTCTCGCATTTGAAGAGCCAACCCGGTATCCAGCACATCGGATGAGGTCATTCCGTAGTGAATGTAGCGCGAAGACGGTCCGACGCTCTCAGCCACATTCGTCAGAAAAGCAACGACATCATGGCGAACTTCCTCTTCGATTTCCTTTACTCTTTCAACATCAAATTTGGCCTTTGTCTTTATTTCCGCTACAGCACTCTCGGGGATATTCCCGAGTTCGGCCTGAGCCTCACAGGCCAAAATCTCAACATCCAGCCACTTCTGCAATTTATTCTGCTCGTCCCAAATTGAGCCCATTTTGGGCAGCGTGTAACGCTCGATCATGTTTTAGCTCCCAGTTTCCAGCTGCCGGCTGCCAAGTACATCGGGATAAGATATCTAAGATGAGGGATGAGTAGAAAATCGGAAGGTGGACCTTTGGTCTTCGATTCCTCACTCTTCACTCCTCACTATTTTTCGTACTCTCGCGCCATCTCTTCCCTGAACTTCTTAATCTTATCACGGATTTCCGGGTGTTTAATAGCCAGAATTTGGGCCGCTAGTATTGCGGCGTTCTTGGCTCCATCGATAGCCACGGCGGCAACAGGTACCCCGGAAGGCATTTGAACAGTGGACAGCAGCGAGTCCATGCCCTGAAGAATTTTTGAAGAAAGTGGCACGCCGATTACGGGCAGGGATGTTTTTGAAGCAACCACACCGGCCAGATGAGCTGCTCTTCCAGCTCCTGCAATAATTACTTCCAAGCCTCTTGCTTCAGCGCTTGACGCATACTCGCTCACCTTGTCAGGTGTCCTGTGAGCGGAAATTACCCTTTTCTCAAAGGGAATCTCAAACGTCTCGAGCATGTTTTCCGCCTCCTGCATAACAGGGAGATCGGATGAGCTTCCCATGATTATTGCCACTAGTGGTTTAGACACCTGGACCTCCCTCGGATGGTACAACCGAATGCAAAAGTCAAATTGAAAAGTGCAAAATGAAAATCAATTTATCATAAACAACTTCACCCTCCGGAAAGAGGGGAAAACGCACTTCCTAGCCAGATGCTCCCTCGTAGCTATCTAACACCAAAAGTCAGGTTGCAGGTAAGAATAGTTCTGAGCTGGTCTTGAAATTTTGAAATTTGCATTTTAAAATTTGCTTGTCCTGCCTGCCCTGAGCTTTGCGAAGGGAGCTTGTCGAAGGGCATTTTGAATTTACCCGGTTAGACTTTCGATTCGGTAAGCTTTACCGGCTTCAGCGCTATATCGGTCCGGTAATGAATGCCTTCAAAATGGATTTTCTTCATAGCCGAGTACGCTCTGTCTCTTGCTTCCGCAAATGAATCGCCGACAGCGCTCACGTTCAGAACCCGTCCGCCGGCGGTTACAACTTTGTTGTCCCGGCAAGCGGTGCCGGCGTGAAAAATGTTGACGCCGCTCACCCCGGCTGCTTCTTCAAGTCCTGTGATCTCGAAACCAGTCTCATAATCGGCCGGATACCCTGCGGACGCCGCCACCACTGATACACAAAGTCGAGGTGACCAGGAAAAATCAATCTCCGCAAGCGTTCCTTCAACAACAGCCATGATTACCTCAGCCAAGTCACCCGCAAGACGAGGCAAAACGACTTGAGTCTCCGGATCGCCGAAACGGCAATTAAATTCAAGGGCCTTGGGACCTTGCTCGGTCAAGATAATGCCGCCGTACAGAACACCCTTATATTTCATTCCTTCATTTGCCAAAGCCTTTATAGTCGGCGCCATGATCCGCTCGATAATTTCCCGGTAGGCCTTATCAGATAGGACCGGAACAGGCGAATAGGAACCCATTCCACCGGTATTCGGTCCCTTGTTCCCGTCACACGCAGGCTTGTAGTCTTGAGCCGGAACCATTGAGACCAAGTCGTACCCATCAGTAAATACAAAAACCGAAACTTCTTCTCCCACCAGGTATTCCTCGATTATCACGCTTTCTCCGGCTGACCCGAATTTCCTTTCAAGAAAACAGTCTCTCAAAGCTTCGAGCGCGGTTTCGCGCGAATGTGAGACAATTACACCCTTGCCGGCCGCCAACCCATCGGCCTTGACCACATATGGAGGATCATTCAAGTTGACGTACTCAACCGCCTTATCATAATCGCTAAATATCGCCGCTTTGCCGGTCGGAACATTGTATTTTTCCATGATCTTTTTAGCGAAGATTTTACTGCCTTCAATTTGGGCTGCCTGCTTTCGCGGACCGAAGATTTTGAGCCCCCGCGCCTCAAAGAAGTCAACAATCCCGGTAACCAGAGGATTCTCCGGCCCGACCACCGTAACATCTATCTCTTTTTCTTTTGCAAAGGCAACAAGGGCAGGGAAGTCAGTTATGCTCAAGCTTGAGCACTCCGCCAGTTCGCCGATTCCGGCATTGCCCGGGATGCAGTAGATTTTGTCTACCTGAGGACTCTGCCGCAACTTCCAAACCAAGGCGTGCTCTCTGCCACCACCGCCGATTACCAGAATTTTCATTATTTCTCCCATTGTGAACAGTGCGTCTTCGTTCTACCTGTGGGTCTGCTACCTCAACAGGTCTAAAGACCTGTTTCTACATTAGATATCTCGTGTCCGTGTAGCGTGATCGTGTTCGCAAAAAAAACTATTATTCTGCGTTCAATTCCACAAATCTTGACTTCAGTCTTCAGTCCGGCAACTTCAGTCCTGTTATGGTCAGCAAGCCCCTTCTTTTCCGCTCGCTCTTGTATTGAGCACTAGCTAAGAATACTGTCACCAATTAGAATAGTCTGGTCTCTCTTGGGGCCAACGGAGATCATTCCAATAGGCACTTGAGCCAGCTCCTGTATCCGGTCAACATATCTTTTGGCAGCCTCGGGAAGATCTTCGTATTTTGTTACATCCGATATGTCCCCCTGCCACCCCGGAAGCTCTTCATAGACAGGTTCACATTTATGAAAAATTGTCTGGTGCGGGGGAAACTGTTCGAATATTTGTCCTTCATACCTGTAGCCGGTGCAGATCTTTATGCTCTCAAATTGAGAGAGCACGTCCAGCTTAGTTATGATCATGCTGGTCAAGCCATTGATTCTAACCGCATACCTTAGCAAAACAGCATCGAACCAGCCGCACCTGCGAGGCCTGCCGGTGGTTGTCCCGAATTCCTTTCCGATACCCCTCATGGTCTCACCGATTTCATTATCCTGCTCGGTTGGGAAAGGACCCGAGCCTACCCGGGTAACATAAGCTTTCACTACCCCCATAACGTGCTGCAGGTGTTTCGGACCAACACCGGCTCCCGTACACGCTCCGCCGGCAATCGGCGATGAAGAGGTCACAAAAGGATAGGTTCCGTGGTCAATATCGAGAAAAGTGCCCTGCGCACCTTCAAAAAAGACATTTTTTCCCTCGTCAAGGAAGTTGTGGATAAGAAACGATGTGTCAACAATATGCTCTTTCAGCCTTTTCGCATATTCACTGTATTCTGCAACCACCTCATCAAAATCCAGGGGCTTCAGGTTGTATAACGACTCCATGATGGCATTTTTGACTTGCAAAGCTTCTTTTAGCTTGGTGCGAAAAATTTTCATATCGAGAAGGTCCTGAGCCCTGATTCCAATTCGCGCCGCCTTGTCGGAATAGGCCGGTCCTATGCCTTTTCTGGTTGTCCCGATTTTTGATTTGCCCAATTGAAGTTCATAAGCACCGTCAAGCAGCAGATGGTAGGGCATTATCACATGGGCATTACAACTCACTCTCAACTTCCCGGCACTAAATCCGGCTCTTTCAAGACCGTCCATTTCTTCAATCAAGACCCTTGGGTTGACAACAACTCCGTTGGCGATAACAACCGTTATATGCGAATAGAGCACTCCCGACGGGAGAAGATGGAACCTGAACTCCTTGTTGCCGGGCACAACGGTATGGCCGGCGTTGTCTCCGCCGTTGTACCGGACAACCATATGCATCTTGTCCGCCAAGAGGTCGGTTATTTTCCCTTTGCCTTCATCTCCCCATTGAGTTCCGACCAGAACGAATCCCGGCATGATTACCTCCTTTGACGCGGATCAAGGCCCGGATTTTTCCGGACCTGATCCGGACTGTCGCATCTCTACCACTGATCCTGAATTACGAAAATAGCTCTTTGATTTCTGTCTGCGTTTATCGCCGTTTTCTAGTATAGCGCGGGCAACGATCACTCCCGAACACGAGGATTGGACAAGTCCTCTCGTGATACCGGCGCCGTCCCCAATAGCAAAAAGATTCTCTATCTCCGTCTCTAAGTTTGAATTTAGCTTCACCCGGGACGAATAGAATTTTACTTCAATCCCGTAGAGTAGCGTGTTGCGCGAGTTTACTCCGGGAGCCAGCTGATCCAGTGTCTCAATCATTTCCAAAATATCAGAGATGTATCTAAAAGGCAGGACAAAACTCAAGTCGCCCGGTGTCGCGCTCGGCATGGTCGGATCTACGGTACCTTCTTTGATGCGTTCCGGCGTCGAACGCCTTCCCATTTGAAGGTCACCCAAACGCTGAATCAAAATTCCGTCTCCCAGAAGATTGGCCAGCCGCGCAATATACTTGCCATACGCAATCGGCTCCTTGAACGGCTCTGTGAAACTCGTCGAGACAAGAAGTGCAAAATTGGTGTTTTCTGTCTTTCTATCGGCGTAACTATGACCATTTACCGTTATCACATCACCGTATGTTTCAGTTGAAACAAGGCCATGCGGATTAACGCAAAAAGTGCGAACTTGATCTTTGAAGTACCGGGAGCAGTAGAGCAGTTTGGGCTCGTACAAATCTCTAGTCAGAGGCTCCATTACAGCCGCCGCCACTTCTACTCGTAGCCCGATGTCAACCGCATTATTGTGAACGCCGAGTCCCAATCGTCTGGATTCAGCAGCCAGCCAGTCGGCCCCATCTCTTCCGGGTGCGGCAATTACGTAGTCACTCTCAATCTCCTCGCCTTTCGATGTCACAACCCCGGTTATTCTCCGGTTATCCTCGGTGATGATCCTTTCCACGTTCACACCCGTGCGAATTTCAACACGCGATGCCAGATCTTCCCTCATCGCTTTGAGCGTGTTGAAGCACCTATCCGTGCCCAGGTGCCTAATCGGCGACGCGACCAGGGTTAAGCCCGCCATCTTAGCCCGGTGTTCGAGCTCTCTTACCTTAAAATGATCTAGGCCGTGTACCTTTTTGGGAGCTCCATATTCCTGATAGACTTTGTCAACATACTCGATGAGTTCACGCAAGTCCTTTTCGGGAACATATTCGGACAACCACCCGCCGACCGCAGGTGATAAGGTGAGTTTTCCATCGGAAAATGCGCCCGCTCCGCCCCAACCGGATGTGATGGAGCAAGGGGTGCAAAGGATGCACTTGCCTTCTCTTGCCGGACATTTTCTTCTATCTATGTCCTTTCCTTTTTCAAGGATTAGGACATCAAGGCGATTTTTCCGTGTGAGCTCTAAAGCGGAGAAAATGCCAGCCGGACCAGCACCAATAATTATGACATCATAACGAGACACTCTGTATCTCCTAAAGACGGAGTTGAAGACGGATGGGGAAATTTATTCACAAAAAAATAACCCAAATAGCAACACTTCTGCCAATCTGAGTCTACTTTCTATTAGGATTTCCGAACGTTTATTTAAATTTCCAACCATTCAATTCCCAAATGAAACAATATTATAACTGGTCAATAATGTCAAGGTTAGCATGAAGACGGAATCCAGCTTAACTGCAGCTACCGAAGATTTGCGACAAAATGTCAACCACATGCAAAATCAAATATCCTCCATTGTCATCATAGCTGAATCCAGTGTTAGTGATTTCGTTTGCTGCGTTGTAGATGAAGGTCTTTTCATTGGCAAAGATGGCATTGTCAAACCAGATGGGTCCTTCACTTATTGCAACAATGTTAAACTTTACGTATTCTGTTCCTTCTGGAAACTGGTTTTCTCCTTCTCCTTCGCTAGACAGGTCTAGAGTGTAGGTGGTCCAGAAAATGTCAGAGTCTTGAGTTATGATTCTTTCTTCAAGCCCGCTTTTGTTTTGAATCCTGGAATATCTATTTTTGGTCCCCGTAGAATAAAGCATTTTAGCACATCGCAGTGAAGTCATAAAAACAAAGAAGAGGGAAATGAAAAGGTGAAGAGCGTCCCTCATGGCTAGTTGTAGTTCTCATCATAGGTGTAGTTGGTGGTTTTGTTGTTGGCATCGACAACCGAGCTAAGACAGTCCATATCATCATAGTCAAAGGATGTCAGCTTGTTGTTTGCATCTCTAAAAGTCTTCTGATTGCCGTTTCCGTCGTAGGTAAAGTCCACTTGGTGACGATTGGAAGGATCAGAGACAGCCAGGGGGTCTTTGATGGTTTCGATATTTCCCAAATCATCATAGACAAACTGAGTCTTGTGGTTGTTGGCATCTATGCAAGCGGTCATTCTTCCAACATCATCAGCCTATTATCGTCGATGGCCGGTTGCTTGATCTGTATTTCAACGCATCATTTCCTTTGGCGCAGCCGCTTGATTAGCTCACCTGTTTTCTTTATGAATAAGGCGTAAACAAGGAAAAGAGGTATAACAAGCACAGTAAATGTAAGAGTCAGTCTGAGAGATAGACCTAGCGCGAGCCGAAAGAAAAGAAAAATAATCAACATAGTTCCTGGTATCGCAATGCACACCTGTTTCCAACATGATCGAGGCCTGCTCTCAAACCACACAGTCAATAAACGGGCATATCCAAGAAGAACAATCACCAGAATAATCGCAAAGACGGCTTCTCGATCCATTATTCACATCCCATTCTAGCTACCTATTTTAAGAGAAATTATTGGGCAATCCTCCCATGCAATTCACGCCAAAACTCGGCGTTTACCAGTCTTCAAGTGGATTCAGAGATTCAGCAAAACGGGGGAGTTTCTCCCTATCGCCGCCCCTTACACTTGTACGGTCGTCCTTTCCCATTGACGACTGTTTCGCCAATCTCCAAACCAAGTGATCCTATAGCAAAAGCAGGGCCAAGAATAGGTATGTTGCTGCCACTGCTAAGCATTATCGATGCAACCATCTCGCCCCCAGATTGTCCTCCCCGCGAATATCGAGAGTATTCTCTGTATGCGCCAAACGCAGTGATGCCAACGCCAACCGCTGCCCACCCGACAGCACCAATTCCAAGGACAGGGGCAGCAGTGACAAAAGCCACCGTTCCAGCACCTGCTGCAAACACACCAACGGTGGCAAGACCTACATCAAGCCAATCCAGCCCACTTGGATCAATGAGATTGATTGGATTATTAATGCAATATGCGTAGAAATTGAGGGTCTGCGGCAACTTTAGATTTGCCGGATATGGATCCCTCGTTAAAAACCTGCAAATCCCAGCATCATAATATCTATGCTGCAAGTAGTACAACTCTGTCTCAGTATCATATCTATATCCAGCATACCTATATGGATTATCAACTGTTTCGTTAGCTGAGAGCACTTCACCCCACGGATCGTATTCGTAGGTGTTTACTACTTGGCTGGCTGAGTTGGTCAGAGATACAACATCACCGTGTGCATTGTATTGGTAGTAGTAAGTTTGGCTTCCTCTGGTCATGGAAACAAGTTGATTTCTATCATCATAGGTGTAAGATGCGATTGTTGTTCCTGCTTGATCTGTTTCTGCCACCACATTCCATCCGTCATAGTGAAAGAAAGCGGTTTGCCCTGATACTGTCTTTGATGTCCTTCTTCCCATGTAGTCATAGGCATAGGCTGCAATTGTGTTTGTTCCCTGTTTTACTTCTTTTAGTCTGTTTTCTCCGTCATAGATGTAGTTGAGTTCTCCGTCTGATGTTAGGTTTCCGTTATCATCATAGCTAAATCCGGTGTTTGCTATCTGATTGGCTGCATTATAGGCAAAGTTCTTTTCATTGGCAAAGATAGCATTGTCAAACCAGATGGGTCCCTCAGTTGTTGCAACAATGTTAAACTTTACGTATTTTGTTCCAGCAGCAAACTGATTGGCGCCTTCTCCCTCACCGCTTAAGTCCAGAGTATAGGTAGTCCAGAAGATATCTGAGTCTTGAGTTATGATTCTTTCTTCAAGCCCGCTTTGATTTTGATCATAACAGATTACAGACACCAGTAGGAACTGACCGTAGTCAATAGCTTTAAGATCAATTGAGGCTTGCCAGTTCTTGTTGGTATCTACTGATATGAAATCCTCTGATCTAAGAATTGAAGAAGGATCGGTGTTTTTCAAAGACTTGTATCCTTCAGTGTAGGTACTTGAATCAAGAGTCCATCCGCCTAAGCCAAAATCGGTCCAGTCATCCGGGATTCCGTCTAAGTTGCTGTCTTCTTCAAGGCCTGCATTTTGAAGAGTGTTTGGCTGTGCGCTTCTTAATAGGTTTCCTGCATCATTATATTAGAAGGTTGTGCTAACTCCACTTTGGCTCCAAGAAGCCAGCCTACTCAGAACGTCATGGCTTCAACTTGTTGAGTTCTCGCTTTCAGAAGGGAAATGAAAAACTGAAGAGCGTCACTCCGCCCCTCCGCCCCGCACAAGGTGTGAAAAAAACGTGACCTTTTGCTATTAGATATCCAACTCAGCAGCTTTCTTGTCGGCCACTGCAGCCTCTTCTGCTTTCCCCTCTTTTTTCAGAACTTCGGCTAGTAGCTCCCAGGTCTCCGCATCATCGCTCATGCCTGCTTCGAGAGCCTGCCGCAGAGCGGTCTCAGCCTGCTGAGTTTTGCCCACAGAATACAAACATCTGCCCGCAAGAAAAAACGCCACACCCAGGTCGGGAGCTATCTCAGAAGGAAACTTCTGAACAAGGTCGGCAGCATGAAGAAACTCTTGCGCAGCATCTTCATACAAACCGACTTCATCGAAGCTAATGGCTCTATTCCAGGCAACATTCGCTTCCCGCGGGTTAAGCCGAAGCACCATATTCCAGGCTTCCATCATTTCGATGAAAAGTAAATTCTTCTGAATTTGCTCCCTTTCAGAAGACCCAGGTTCGCTCCGATCAGACGGGAAAAGCAATCCTCTTATGGACGTAGCAAGCGCATCCCAGGCAGCTGGCTCGTCAGGACATAGTTGTGTCATTCTCCGGGCAATCTCAATAAGCCTCTTTGAATCCTGCTCAGCTTCACTAGCCCAGACTTCATACAGCTGCTTGTAATCAAGATGCTTGAGGTTTTCCTCATGCGCTCGCTTTCGCATTATCTCCCTCTCGGATGCGACCCACCGGCTCTATCATATTCTTTTCTATCTTGCTGGCTCAAACCGTCCCACCATTTTTTCCAGCGCTTCGCGCGTTCCGGATTGTGTTTGCGCCCTAAAATATCTTCCCCGTCCCGTCTCAGTTGTCTTCCTCTTTCGCTTCCCTTGCTTTTTTTTGCTAATGCTGCCCTATACCCACCGTAGCCAGCCACACAAACTCCTGTAGCTGCTAGGGTTCCCACAATGACCCAACCCACGCCAGGAACAAGAATCAACGGCGCTGCAACCGCGACTGCAAAATGTCCATCCGGATCAACGAGATTGATAGGATTGTCCAGACAGTATAGATACGGATTTAGAGTGGCAGGTTCTCCAACATCTCCGCCATCAGGATCCGTGGTCAAGAACCTATTTACCTCCGGCTTGT
>Ga0214473_10007656_pt1 | contig 12792 bp, 9 predicted proteins | sample RVTome_7_FD_203509 | JGI IMG/M metagenome (GOLD analysis project Ga0214473, IMG submission 203509) | Soil microbial communities from uranium-contaminated site in the Upper Colorado River Basin, Wyoming, United States - RVT98D197 | ecosystem: Environmental > Terrestrial > Soil > Contaminated >... | reverse complement strand
GATCTATGCCTCCAGCGTTTTTGACTGTAATAACTTGATCCGAAGTACTTCCGACATTCACATTGCCAAAAGGCACTGGATTCGGGGTAACCGAAATGTCCGGATCACCGAATGACCCCTGCCCGGAACGCACTGGCCAAACGTAATACTTGATGGATTTACTGCGGTAGTGCACGTAGCCATTCACCAGGTTGACGAGCCACGCGTAATCGGCTCTGAGAGAGTGCGAGGTGGACGACCAGTAGCTGTAGGACTGCACATTCTCGAATGGATGGCCTGCCGGCAAAGCTGCATTAGACATGGACCTGTCGATCAGGCTGAAAAGTTCTTTCCTGTTAGGAAGACGCCAGTCATCATAGCCGCCTAACCCGGCGCCATTGTTGACTGATTTTATGTAGTCCAGGGCTTCCTGCCATGTTTTGTATCCATTCGGGAGGTTTGCGTTCTGCGCCCACATTAGGCCCGTGAGATCGTCCGTGACTGTCCCGTCCCCGTGATCGATAAACCGCGGGGCTGGCCATGCAACGCCGGTTTCGAGATCGCCATCGTCTCCGGCCGCATAGATCGTTGTTTGACCGGTCTTCCAAACATTTGCAGGGACAGGGAATCCAGGATCGGGACTATTCAATTGCCCGGAACGTACCGGCCAAACGAAACCCGTGCCGAGCTTATTGTAGTAGTCCACGTAGCCATTCCCCATTTCGACGATCCACCTGTAATTGGTATCGATAGTGGTATCGGGATACGATGTCGACGACCAGTAGTAGTAAGACTGCACACCACTAAACCCTTGCGTGATAAGCCAGGGTGCGGTAGCGGCTTCATCCGAATTTAAGAAGCTCTCCAGTTCGTTCACGGTGGGCAGACGCCAGTCTTGATAGCCGCACAATCCTGCCCCGGCATTGATCGACGCAACAAAATCGAGAGCGCCCTGCCATGTTCTAACCCCGCTCGGGAGGTTTGCGTTCTTCGCCCACATCAGGCCCGTGAGATTGTCGATCACACAATCGCCGTTCACGGTGAACCTCGGATCGGGCCATTTCACCCCTGCCTGCAATTCGCCATCCTGTCCTGTACCAGAACAGGAAATCTCAGCGCCTAGTGGGTCATAGCACTTTGTCTGGCCGGTCTGAGGAAGATTGATAACCCCTTGAGTATGTCCTTCCTGAAAAGTAATTAGAAAACCTAAACTGATGAATAGGAACAATGCCGAATATACCGATTTTTTTAACATGGCGCCCTCCCTCGTTATCGTATCGCAATTGACGTGCCACACCCATTTCTTTCTTTTCAGGGACTTTAAAGAATCCTTATTACAAATGGTTACGCTATTCGCAGTTCAAATACTGCTCTTTCTAATATTGCGTTTATGCAATAGTTTTCCCCGATCCGGGTCATTTTTTATTGCATTTGCCCAGCATGCTTTTTACGTGTCCTCAAATTCCTTAGGGCATAGCTTGCCGCTCCTTAATCCAAATATCAGCAGTCTATCCCCAAATCAAAAACCAGACTTCTCTCTTCCTGGGATCGGTAGGAAGACCAGCCCCTCAAAGCAAAGCGGCATATGTCCGATACCAAGATTTGTCCCGTTGGAGATGTCAGGTTGGCGGTTTCCTAAGGAAAAACCGGGAGGAAGGGAGTCAGAAAACGAGAGAAAAGAAGTCAAAGCCCTAACTTCGTTAGATCGAAGATCGAGTCTTTTGACTTCCCTCCTCATCTTTTCCACCTTTGAAAGATGATTGGGGCTGATTGTGCAACAACGATTGCTTAGTTAACACAAGGCTGAAGACTTGTCAAGACAAAAATGCATCCCTGTCAAGCCAAAGTAGAAATGTCCTATTCTTACCAAAGTAGAAATGTCCTCTTCTGGGCCAGGGGGAGTGAGGGGGCCGGGGGAAATGGAAGGAGCCCGTAGGGCGACTGGAATTTCCCCCGGCAACACCCGCGCCGTCGCTCCTGGTAACGTTGGGCTTTGCCCCCTGATGAATATGTTGTTCAATGATATCTCTCATCGGCCAAATAGACCCTCGAAGTTTCCAACCCCGTTTCTATCCTTGGCCCTCAGTCTGCGTGGAGCATTGCGCCATGTTCTGAGGCGTTAGGAGGGGTTTACCTTTTTCATATTTGTGACTGCCGAATTTGAAGCCCTTCCTCCAGGGGTGGTCAGGAGAGGGAAGATAAGGTTTTGTTATCCGTTTCCTCACTGGTGCTTTCTCTTGTTTGACAGGCCGGGTCGTGATCTCCTTAAATCTCAAGACCCGGTCCCGATACATCATCTTCAGTGAACCATCGATATGCTCATGGACCATCACCTTGGAGGCCCTTGTCCTGTCCTCGATCTGGTACAGCTTCTTATTATGGGCTACCGTAAAGTCATTTCGAAGCGTCCGTTCTGCTTTGATGCACAACATCGCATCAAGGTTCAACCCTTTCGGTAACGACCGGTGAAGATTATTCCCTTCTCTCGGAGGAACCGAAAACCGCCTGTTGTAGACAGGAAGGTATTGCTTTAAAAATCCATTACCCCCCTCGATCGTCCTGATCCCTCTCAGACGCATCTCTTTAACCAGTCGATCTTGGAGGGTCCCAAAAAGCCGCTCCACCCTGCCTTTGGCCTGGGGGGAATTCGCGTGGATAACCTCCACCCCCAGTTCTTTTAAGGCCCTCTGAAATTCACTTAAAGGCATCTCATCATTGAGCACGTCCTCAACGGAGGCTTTGGCCGTCGACTTATAGGTCGTATGCCGATCCAGATAAACACTCATCGGTAAGCCGTGCTTTTGAATGTAGCCCTTGAAACTGTCCATGGCCGGAAGGGTTCCTTCATACTCATAGAACCTTCCGAAGACCTTGCCTGTCGCATCGTCAATATAGCCCATCAGCACACAGTGGGGGCCTCTGCCTTCAAACCAATCGTGATGAGAACCATCCATCTGCACCATCTCTCCTTGATGGCCTTTACGTTGTCTCCATTGACGATGCCCTCTGCTTTTTCTCTTCTTCTTCCAGTCTCCTGATTCCAACAGCCAGAGCCGTAACGTCTCATCACTGACATGAAGCTGGTCCCTTTCCTGAAGTTTCTCCGAGGCCAGCGTCGGACCAAAATCCCAATACTGGCAACGATACAGTCGGATGATCTTGTCCCTGATCGTATTCGAGATCCGTCGCTTGGAAGGTTGACCTCTTGATTTGTGGATGACCCCTTTGTCTCCCTCGATCCTCACTCGCTTTACGATTCTTCGGATCTGCCTCGAGCTCAGCCAAAGGATCTCAGCTGCCTCCCCCTCCTTGATTCCCTTCTCCAGAACCTTCTGAATGACGTGTAGCCGCTTTAATTCCTTCTGACGTACCATGATAATGTCCTCTCCGGCCATAATGCTCCTCTCTGTAAATGAGCATTATGCCACCTCCGAAACAGGACATTTCTATTTTGGCTAAATAGGACATTATCATTTTGGGATGACAGTAAAAAAATCGGGGCTTCGCACCAACCTTTGTTTCTACCGCGCAGCGGTTTAGTTCTTCTATCGGAAATCTTCGACCCCTGAAGTATGCTTCTGTTGAAGGTAGGTGAAAGGGCGTTAACCTGTCTGGAAATTCAAAGTGAGAAAACAGTGGGAAGATTTACTCCCTTTCCACTATTTTTTGCAGGGATTTTGGAGGGAGGAAAACGGAATTTCTATCACATTTGCACTATGACCGAAGATAACGGTTGGTACAGGTTTTGCTCGGAGATCAGGGCCAGACAACGAAAACACGGTATTTTCTTTTTTTCCCTTTGACCAAATTTTCCCTCATTCGTTGTAACTCTTTTTCGAACAATTGGTCCTTTCGCAGAAGATCTTCAACCTTCATGATCCCCTCGCCAATCGTTACCGGGCTCCGCCGGAAATAATCGGCTATCTCTTTCACCGTATTACAACCGGGACGGGGTTCACTTCAGAAAATCTCGCCTTGATGCAAGCTTCGGAGGAATTCAGAAACGGGCAACACATCAATGCCTTCGAAATGATACGCGCGCGTACCGGCATAGACGGCGATTAAACGGTCTACCTTGACACCTGTTTGGCTGGCAAGATTCCTCAACCCGGATTCCCATCCCCGAGTCCATTTCTCTGCCCTCTTCACCTCGATGGCCACAAGGTGCGCTGGCACGTTCGCGTGTCGCTTCCGGGTTTCGACAACGAAATCGATCTCCACCCCCCGCGCCGTCCTATAGTAAGCGAGGGGCCGCTTTTTGCGGCTACTCTCGTTATAAACACGCAGTTCATGGAAGATCAGGGTTTCGAGGGCTGCCCCCTGCCAGAGCCGGTCTGTGGGTTCACGGATTAGACCGGCTGCAGCCCGTGCGACTCCTGGGTCGAACCAGTAGAATTTTGGATGAGTTGCCTCGCGCACTTTCAGGCCGGGGCGCCAAGCCGGCAAAAAATGGCCAAGAAGGGTATCGATCAGGATTGAGAAATATGTGTCCACTGTGCTTCGCGGCAGCGAGGCTTCCCGGGCGATGTTCTGGCCATGGACCATTTGCCCGTTAAGCTGACCGGCTACACTCAAAAAGCGGAGAAACGGAGAGACGTTCCGAACGAGTCCTTCTTCACGGATCTCTTCCTTAAGATAAGTGCTTACGTAAGCTTCCAGAATGTCTGCGGCATTGGGACGGTCAGACTGGACAAACGGAAGGAGTCCCCAGTCCATGGAGAATTCCAGATCAAAATCAGCTCCCAGTTCGGCGGCAGAGAAACCCTCCATGCTGAGCGTGATGGCACGGCCTGCCAGCAGGTTCGCGCCACCCCGGCGGAGCTTTCGAGCAGAGGAGCCACAGAGAGCAAACCGCCAACGGCGTGATTCCATGAGCCGGTGCACTTCGTCAAGGAGGGAAGGGATCTTCTGAATCTCATCCAGCACGGCCCACCCTCCCGGAGCCAGGTTTCCGATGAGGGCTTCGACCCGATGGGGGTCACGGCTCAATTCAAGGTAGAGAGCGGTATCGAGCAGGTCAAGCCGCACCGCCTCTGGAAGGACCTGCTGGAGCCATGTACTCTTGCCTGTGCCACGGGGCCCAAAGAGAAAGAACGATCGGTCCGGCCGATGGAGAAGCCTGGAGATGAGGCGTGGATCATCATTCATGAACTTATTTTACATCAGTTATGTAAAATTGCAACACAATTTTACAACATGAATGGAAATCTGAAGCTGACCCGGCTTTATACCGTTATCCGGTTAAGGAATGACGCCCCGTTCATCCTTCGACAAGCCTGTTCTGAGCGAACCGCTCATCCTTCGACAAGCTCAGGACGAACGGTGAGTCGAAGGGCTCAGGACGAACGGTTCTTTGCCCGATCATGGTGAATCCCGCAAAACGCGGGATCGAACCACACCCCGACCGTTGGACGAAACTTTTTCCTAATTCTTTGTCACAGGCCTTCGACCACAATGATGTTTGTCTTTGCGACACGATCCCTTAGCTCTTTCAATGGCTCGTATTCCGGATCGTTGAAAAATGCTTCCACCGATTCCTTGTCGGGAAATCGGGACACGACCAGCCGGCCTGGTCTCCAGTCTCCTTCGAGGACATGATAGTTCCCCCCCCGGGCAAGGTACTCGCCGCCATATTTCCGTGAAAGGGCGGGCACCTTGGCTGTATATTCTTCATAAGCGGACGGATCATTCACTGTAATGTCTACGATCATATATACGGCCATAAGTCGAATCCCTCCTCATCAAACTTTTACGAATGACTCCATCATTGAGAAGACACATTAACTAATCTTACTCCGACAGAACCCCATCCCCCTCCTAACCCTTCGACTTCGCTCAGGACAGGCCTCCCCCTTGAAGGGGGAGGAAGATAGCAAGTTCCTTTCCTCTCAGGCCTCCGGCTCGGAAGAGCCTCTGGCTCGGAGAGGGGAGGGGCAGGGTGGGGGTGGGGGTGGGTTTGGAACAGAATAAGATCAAAGATGAAAACAGATGTCTATACAAACATGGACCGATTATCAAGCGTCGATAATCTTAAGGTCTCTGGGGCTCTTCTGCAGGGGATCGGGGCCCTCATTCGTAACGAGGAATGTCTCTCCAACCCATACACCTCCTCCCGAAGGCAACAGCACGTGGGGATGGAGAACAATAATCATTCCTGCTGATAGCTCCGTCTCCTCTTTTTCGTCGATCAGAGGTCTTTCAAAGATGTCGAGGCCCTGGGAGTGGCCTGGATGGAGGCCCATATGGTATCCCGCATCCTGGATTGCGCCTGCAATCGCGCGATACACATCCCTGGCTTTTTGACCCGGCCGGAGCAACGGAGTTCCTTCGTTGAGAGCTTCCAGACATACGGAATAGGCTCCTTCAGCCTCCTTCGTGGGCGTGCCTATGGATAGCGTGCGCTCGAGTTGAGTATAGTATCCTCCGGGCCCTGCCACCTCTGCGTTGAAAAGGACGAGGTCACCCGGTTCGTAGGTATCACATGCCAGATCAAGGAATTTGGATACCGGCCTGGGATCGGCAGCCATCATGAAGTAGGTATTTTCTGCGCCCCGTTGTTTCACGGCATGTTCCACCTCCACGAAGACGTCCGATTCGGAGCGACCCGTGCGTACAAGGCTCGCGAAGACCTGATATGCGAGGTCTGTTAAGTTTGCTGATTTCTTGACCCATACCAGTTCCTCTTCGGACTTGATCATGCGGATTTCATCGAGGATGCCGCTCGACTCCACGAACGCCACGTCAGGAAGTGCATCTGTCAACTGGACATAGAATTCGGCCAGCATTGTTTTCAGTCCACACAGGCCCACCCGTTTGTACCCTGTCTTCCTGAGGACATCCGCAGCATGGGCGGCTGTAGATCCTGCAATTGACTCCAAGCCCAGGAGATTTCGCACAAGGAGGGCCCGTTCCCCTGTCCGGGCGAGAAAAGTCGGAGTTCCCTCAAGGGGAACGATGAGCACTTCTCCAGCAAAAGGCTCGGCCCAGTTTGTCAGGTACCTGAGATATCCCGCGGCTGCCACAAAACGAATCCCTGAAACGACCAGGACCTCCAGGTCTTTTTCTTTCATCTTTGCTCGAACGAGGCCGTACCGGCGTTGCAGTTCCTGTTGAGATAACCGCTCCTGTGGTGACAGCATGAGTTTACCCCCTCAACCTCAACCTAAACCTATCCAAAAATATTTGAACCTTTCCCAAATAATCCTCTCCCCCTTCGATGCCTGCCTGCCGAAGCCTTGGCGCAGGCAGGGGGGAGGGTAAGGGTGGGGGTGGACCCTTCGACAAGCTCAGGGCAGGCCTGTGGTGAGCCTGTCGAACCATCCCCCCTCCCCTTCATCCCCTCCCACCGAAGGGCGGGGAGATTTTTCGGGAGACATTTTAGAGAAAGTTAGAAATAAATTCTCAGACCTTATTGTGTGAGCAACTCAACCTCAACCTAAACCTCAACCTTGGCCTTTTTATTGTTATGCTTTGATGGAGCTGGAGTAAAGCAGATATTTCTTAATGTAGTCCATATTGAGCTCCATGCCGAGGCCCGCGCCTTCAGGCTTGTAGAGCACGCCGTTACGCATGGGGGGGTTGATTCGGTCGGTGATTCCTTCGGAGATATCATCCGTGCTGTAGCCCCCGTGCACGTTGTAAATACCGACGATCTCGTCGGCAACCTTCTTGGGTCTTGCAGCAAAAGACCAGTGAGATGAAATAGCGTACTCAAGGGCAGGGCTGTTGTAAATCGAGTAGATGCAGGTGACGAAGCTCGCCTGTGCCATCTCCACGTAGCGGCGCAGCTTCACGAGGCCGCCGATCCTGCTCGGGGCCGCATGGAGGTAATCGACAAGACCCGCCTTGAGGAAACGGACTGCTTGACTGATGGTCCATGCGCTCTCATCTGCGGCAAGGGCCTGCCGGGTATGCTGCCGGACCTTGATAAAGCCCTCGAAATCGTCGCGGTGGACCGGTTCCTCCACGAACTTCATGTTGTACTCCTCGGTCGCATTGATGATCTTGATCGCTCCCTCTGCGCTGTACCCCTGATTCACGTCCACGCAGAGCTCGGCCTTGTCACCGATCGCCGCGCGGATCTGTCGCGTGCGTTCGAGGTCAAGCTCGTAGTCTCCGCTCCACTTCATCTTGACCCCCGCATAGCCCCGGTCGACGAATTCCTTTGAGACCTCTGCCATCTTTTCAGGGGTGTCGAGGAGCACGATCCATTCCTGGGGAATCGTGTCACGCTGGGCGCCGCCGAGGAGCTGATAAATCGGGACACCATATACACGGCCCATCAGGTCATGGAGCGTGAAATCAACCGAGGACTTTGTCATGGTCTGCCCCACGCAGAGACGATCCATCGTGTCCACGATTTTGTTGATGTTAAAGGGATTCTCCCCGAGCAAGGCCGACGGGATGAAATACTCTTCCATGAGCTGAATGGCCCCTCTTATATTCTCGCCTGAAACAGGCGGCCAGAGGGCTCCACCCGCGCCGATCCCATATGCGCCGTCATCGGTATAAATCTTGAGAACCAGGTAATCGCCGACGGTCCTGGTGCCAAAGGCAAATTTGATCGGCCGGACGTACGGAATTCTTACGGCAAAGATGTCTACACGATCGATCTTCATAGTGACCTCCTATGGTTTTCTACCGAGAAGAACCGGCTTCTTCCCCTTGGTCAGATAGAAATTCAGATTTTCCTTGTTCAATTCGATGCCCAGTCCGGGCCCTTTGGGTACGGTCAGGAACCCTTTCGAGATGGTGGGAGTCCCATCGACAATGTCTTTCGTTATCCCGGTGGAATCAACCGTATTGAAGAGCTTGAGTATGCCCGAAGCGATACCGTGGAATTTGTAGGGGTTTGGCGCGAGAGAAATCGTGGAAGCGGCGAAATGAGCGTCCGCAGCCAGTTCGATCCCCATCCCCAGCATGGTTGACCCTGCGCAGAATATCCCTGCTGCGGTCGCCATCTGGACAATGGCTTTGCTCGGGTAAAAGCCTCCGGAACGCATCACCTTGAAATTCAGGAAATCGGCAGCCTCTTTCTTGATGATCTGAATAATATCCTGGGGTGTGATTGCGCTTTCACAGGCCCCGATCGGAACCTCCACGGACCTCCTCACCATGGCCAAACCGTCCAGATCCCTGTAGTGAACAGGCTGTTCAACGCGCTGTATGTCGTATTTCTCAATTCGCCTGATAATCTGGATGGCTCTCTTAATATCATAGGCCTGGTTGGCGTCAACGATGATAGCCACATCCGGTCCAACCGCATCCCGAACGGTCTTAACCATTTCGACGTCCAGTTTGGCGTCACTTCCAATTTTCATCTTGACCGCCTTGAAACCAGCGTTTATCCCTTTCAAAACCTCTTCCTCGATCTCCTTTGGGGTGCCCATTCCAATAGGCCAGTGGAGAGCTAACTTATCCGTGTAAGACCCGCCAATGAATTTGCAAACGGGAATATTCAACGCCTTGCCGACGATGTCGTGGAGGGCCAGGTCGACCGCGGTTTTAGCAAAGGAATTCTCGGACACGGTCCTGTCCATCTTGTAATGAATGAGATCGATGTTGAAGGGATCCTCGTCAAGCAGGACCTTCGACCAGAAATGCTCAGCCAGAAGGGCCATCACGGTGCCCTGACTCTCCCTTCCATAATAAGGCCCCAGGGTCATGCCCTCGCCAAGGCCGGACAGGCCGTTATCAGCAAAGATTTGAATGATGACGTCATCCTCCCGCTTACCGACCTCGCCAAAGGATTCGCCAATGGTCTTCTTCCATTCCAGGGTAATGGGCGTGATCTCCATCCCGACAATTTTCATTTTTCGCTCCTCTAAATGATTCGAGGCTTGCAGGCCCCGGGTGAGATCCGAATTACATTAACATTATGTACAGGCGGTGTTGTCAAGTTCGAGTTGAAGATCTGCAAGCCAGACACTAGACTTTACATTTTTCATCTCTTCTTCCTGTGATCAGCTCCGTAAGGCGACTAACATCCGGGATATTTTCCAGTTCGTCGACTATGTCTATGATTCGGTCGGCGTTACTTCCTAATAGAGGTTTTCCCGCAAATTGGGCGCAGGATTTGAATTTTCTGATCACCTCCTCCCGGCCTACAGGATTCTGTTTGCTCCCTCTGGGATGGAGTACCTTTTTGGTATAGTGTCTGCCTTCTTTCGTCCTTATGCTTACAATCGTCGCTCGAGTGCTCTCCCGTTCCAATTCTCGATTAACCTTCGGATGGATCTTCTTGACCATGTTGAGCACCACCGGGTCGGCTATCGCTTCCGGCATGATATCCTCAAGGGAAAACCTCCTCCGGACCACCGCATTCGCTACTGCATACTGATAGCTAAACTGAGCATCGACCTGGGGGTTCATTCCAATAGAGAATGGTTTACCGAGCGTGTTACAGAAATGCTGATTTGCATCCACAGTGATCTCGTCGATCTCCCCTGCTCCGATATTGTTTCCGATGACCAAGTCCAGGGTTGCTTCGATGGCTGTGGTGCTCCCTCCGCACGCCGGGAATTTCTTGAACGTATTTTCCCTCGCACCCAGAAATTCCTCGCCAAGACCTTCCGTCAATATCCCCGCGTTGTACTGATCACAAGAAAAGAGGTGAAAATACCCGTAGATCCCCTGCAGAGTATTGTCTCCGCCCGTAATCCCCCTCTTTGCCAGGAGCGCTGATTCTATCCCTGATCTGGACGCAAGACCTTGCATGATCCTCACGGCCAGGGTGCCCTCGATATTGGGCTGGAAGCTGCCTGCGGATCTGTTAAATGCTATCGCGATTGCATCCAGCATCTGCCTTTCATTTAAACCGAGAATACGCCCACTTATTGCTGCAAGCCCCAGAACACCACACACTCCGGTCGGCTCAAAACCATTGTAATCGGAGGTAGACAAGTGAACTCTCGCAGCAAGATCTTCGCCAGCGATAATGGCGGCAAGGAGTTTCTTTCCACTTACGCCTCCACGCATTTCAGCAACAGCGAATGCAGTAGGAATTGAAGCTGCGCTCATATGGAGCCCGCGTTCCCAGACCGCATCGAAGTCGAGGGCACGAGCCATGGTGCTATTGACAAAGGCTGCATTAGGACAAGGGACTTTATTGCCAGATACCCAAATTGTGCTTTCCTCCTTTCCACCCCACTCGAGAACCTGCTCCCGAAGGGAACCACACCCTGGAGCCTCTGCACCAGCTATTATACAACCGATGGTATCAAGGATTGCTAATTTAGTAATTTCTATTGACTCTTTGGGTAAGTTTTCAAATTCTGTGTTCAGAACATTTCTAACAAGCCTTTCAATGATGTCCATTCTTGCTCCCTCAGAAAGAGTGTTGCGCTTATGCCGGCCTGTGTCTGGATCTTTACGTGAAGTGCCTGAATGAATACTCAGAATCAAACTTTCCTGCCATTTTTCCCCCGCCTACCTCCCCCCCATTCCCAAAAAACTAATAGTATGGCAAGGAGGCCCCCCATGATATTGATAAATACAGTGGTCACAAAAAAATGACTATGGATTGGAATCAGCAGGCCAATACCAGCCAGACCCATGAGCACCCTCATTTGCGGGCTCAAGGTACGAAACAGGTAGCCGACCAAAGCACAGCCCAAAAAAAAGCAGCCAGCGACCGCAGTGACGATAGACACGATGATCTCCCATGTGGGACCTATAAGGAGCAACGCCGGGGAGAAGATGAAAAGGAAAGGGACAATATAAGCTAAGATTCCCAAACGCATGCAGGTGTACCCGGTCCGCATGGAATCTGACCCGGCTATTGTGGCTCCGGCGTAGGCTGCGAAGGCAACGGGCGGCGTAATCATGGATAGGATGCCAAAATATAGGATGAATAGATGGGCACCTAATACCCCCACACCAAGCTGGACCAAGGTAGGGGCCATCAACACGGCGAGAAGGACATAAACGGCAACAGTGGGCATGCCCATGCCGAGGATGATGTTGGCGACAGCAATGATGATCAGTAGAAGAAAAAGATTTCCGCCAGCCAAGTGCCCGAGGAAGAAGGGGAGGATATAACCCAAACCGCTGAATTGAATAGCGCCGATGATCAGCCCAGCCACACCGACAACCATGGTGAGTTCAAGCAACCCTCCCCCTGTCTTCTCGAGTGCCTCCAGGACCCAGGAGAAGCGCAGGCGTGTGTGACGCGGGAAGAAACTGACGAGGAGGATGGTGGCTGCTGCGAACAGTGCCGCTTTGCCTGGAGACAGGTACAAGATGAACAAGGCATAAATCAGCGCGGCCAGGGGGATGATAAATAAATAGCTCTCTCCCAGAATCCCTCTCAGGGGTGGAAGCTGGTCGCGAGGAAGCCCCCTGAGTCCTGTTTTCCCTGCCTCTAAATCTACCTGAATAAAGAGGCACAAGTAGTAAAGGACGGCTGGAACGAAAGCGGCGAGGGCTACCTTTGAATAGGGTATGCCTGCATACTCAGGGATGATGAAGGCAGCTGCTCCCATCACAGGGGGCATGATCTGCCCACCCGTAGAGGCAACGGCCTCAATGGCACCGGCCACATGGGGCTTATAACCTGTCTTCTTCATCATGGGTATCGTGATCCATCCGTCCACCATAACGTTAGCCACGGCACTGCCTGAAATGGTTCCAAAGAGACTCGAAGCGATGATGGCTATTTTGGCTGGCCCTCCCCGAAATCGGCCAAATCCGGCGATGGCAACCTTGGTAATGAATTCCCCTCCACCAACACCAGCCAGCAGGTTGCCGAAAAGGATGTAAGCCACGACAATGACGGCAGTCACCTCCATGGGGGCGCCCAACACTGCGTTAGGA
>Ga0214473_10007655_pt1 | contig 12794 bp, 6 predicted proteins | sample RVTome_7_FD_203509 | JGI IMG/M metagenome (GOLD analysis project Ga0214473, IMG submission 203509) | Soil microbial communities from uranium-contaminated site in the Upper Colorado River Basin, Wyoming, United States - RVT98D197 | ecosystem: Environmental > Terrestrial > Soil > Contaminated >... | reverse complement strand
GATGGGCCGCCGGGTGTTCACGGACAGTCCCACCAGGTCCTCCAGAACCTCTCCCTTGGGAAACCGCGATCCTTTGGGGTTGATCTTCAGGTCGGCGATGCAGGCGTCCATGAGGCTTTTGGCGTCTTCCCGGTCGAGAATCGTAAAGTTGGGCTGATAACCCACCAGGGAAGCATGCCGTCGGAGGATCCGGTTCCCGATATGATGAAATGTTCCCCCCCACACGCTTCCACCCGCTCCCACCGACCCCGGAACCAGGACCTGCACCCGGTGGAGCATCTCCCGGGCAGCCTTGTTCGTGAAAGTGAGGAGCAGAATGCCGGAAGGGTCAACCCCGGATTCGATCAAATAGGCCACCCGGTATGTTACCACGCGGGTTTTCCCGCTCCCCGCGCCGGCAATGACCAATATCGGTCCCCCGGCCGCTTGGACCACGGCCAACTGCTGGGGGTTCAACTCCTTTTCATAGTCCAGAAAAAAACGGGACCGGACTCTAGATGTACCCACCGTGTTTTTTATCCTCCTGCCGATTTGGAATTCTGAAATAGTTTAGCCAGAAAAGGAAAGACAATTAAAGGACCAAAATCTTAAAGACATTTTTGCCACAGAGGTCACCGAGGCCACAGAGGGATATACGTTCAAAAACCAAAAGGAACAGGCGAACGCTTGGGGAATCTGTTTTGAGGGTACAGGGTTAAATTCTTTTCCATTTTCTGCTTCCATATCTCTGTGCTCTCTGTGACCTCTGTGGCTAAACAGTTTCGAAATTTTGAATTCCTTCTCGCGAAATTCTGCGAAACAAATTCTCAAACCCGGGAAAGGCTTTGCCGAATTCCTCCGCCCCGTGGTGGGCAAGGCAATGTCCTACCATCTCACTGGCCACGAAATACCCCAGACGTGGCGGGAGTCCAGCATTGGGGTCTCCCGGCCCGAAAAGGACCGGCACAAGCTTCTCGGAAGCCAAATCCGCCCCCGTCAATTCCAGCAGTACCTCCTGGTTCTCCCGACACCACCGCAGCCGTTCCGGGGTCAGAAAGAGGTGCCGGTGCAGGGGGATTTCCGGGTAGACGACCCGGGTGAAAAGGACGGACAGCCCTTCCGCCACGATTTTAAAGAACAGGGTACGTCCTCCGGGAGCGAAAAATTCTTTCAGGAGGGACCGCTGGACGCAGTGGCCGTACTCGTGGCCTACCAGGAGAGAGAGGTCCTTGAAGTCCTTGAACCGCTCCATCCCCAGAGCGATGGAGGGTAAGCCTTCGACTTCTACGGTCGCGCCATCGGCGCTGAAGAAACCCACGAATAGATAGACCGGGGGGCCGGGACTCAGGGCCAGAACCGACTGGCATCGCCGCAGCGCTTCTTCCGCTAAAGGTACAGGGTCCTGAGACTGGATCAACGACCGCAGAAGGCCGTAGTCTCCTCCTTTGATCTGTCTGACCCGTTCCCGAATTTGTTCCAGGTCAAAGTGATGGAAAGTTTCCCAGTAGGCCTGAAAAAATTTTTCGTGGGGGCGGAAATAAAGACGCTGGTAGCTTTCCCAGGGATCGTTCCCTTGGATTTGATCCAGGAACCTGAAGAAATCGAGATACAGAGGCTTGACATTCATAAATTTAATAGGACGCAGATTTTCGCAGATGAACACAGATAATCATTTTCTTCCGCCTATCCTGATAATCCGAATTCATCCGGCCCAAAAAGCAATTTCCTATACAATTAAATTAAGTGCCTAAAGTGCGCTAGAGTTATTCCGGTGAAACACCCTAAAAATATTTCTGAGACAGGGACCAGAGGAAAGCTAAAAGGCCGGCAAAGATGAAACTTCCATCGACCACCCCTTCGATCAGGAACCCTCTGCCCACGATCCGCTGGCGGTACAGCCAGTAATAAAAGACTACATACCCCAGGGAAAACAGGAGCCAGGGAGTAACCGGAGCCGCCCACCCCAGGCGACCGGCCACGGCCAGCAAGCCCCCCAAAAAAATGAGCAGGCCGACGGCCAGAATCTCAGCCCTCCGCCTGCCCAGAACGATGGGAATGGTTTCCTTGCCGACCATCAGGTCTCCCTGGATGTCTTTGAAGTCATAGAGCGTTGACCGGACAAAGACCAGAATCACGCTGAAAAGGAAGGCGATCGCTGTCCCGGGTAGAACCCGCTCCCCGGCAGCCAGTGCGGGGAGGATCGAGGTCACGATACCCCAGGCGAGAGCCACAAAGAGTGTCTTTGAGCCGGGAATATCCCTGAGCCTCTGGTAGCGGATCCCCCTTCCGGGGCCCCCCGGAAAAATGCGAATGTTATAGATCATCCCCAGTGCTGAGATGGCCAGAAGGAGAAAGAAGGGCAAACCCCCCTGTAACCAGGCCAGAGCGAGGGCCACTCCGGCCGAAGATACCCCGGCGAAGATCATCCATGAGCCCCAACTCTCGTAGAACTCCGTCCGGCCGGGCTGGTTGTACCTCTCCGAGGCCTTATCCGTTAAACGATTCAGCACATGCATGGAAAAAACGTAGAAGGAAGCAACCAGCGCCCAGGAAAGCCTGGGCTGCATTCCCTGGATCATAACGCTGGCATAGGCTAAACATCCCGCTCCCAAAGCCAGGAAGATATAACTGATGGCCGCAAGCCTGCCCAGGCTTTCCAAGTAATACGCCATCCCTTGATGCAGCCTCAGGCGCTTCAGCCGATCCACGACTTTCAGGATCAGCCAGTTGGGCGTGGAGGCGCCGGCGGTGACGCCGATGACGGAATACCGGGAGAGCTCTTGCAGGTCCAGGTCCTTTTCGGTTTCCACATGGAAGGTTGGGACACCTGCCTCTTTCGAGATCTTCGCCAGACGGCGGGTATTCCCGCTTTCTTTTCCCCCCACCACCACCATGGCCTCCACCTTCCTGGCGAGGGCCAACACCTCATCCTGACGGCGAAGGGTGGAGTCGCAGATCGTATTAAACACCTTTGCCTCCGGGAACCTTTTCTGAATCGCCCCGGCAAATGACTGGAATCGCTTCTGGTCCTGCGTGGTTTGGGCAACCAGGCAGATCTTCTCCACCGGCGGAAGCGCTTCTACTTCCTCCAGGGTATTGACCACGTATCCCTTCCCGTTCGCGTATCCCAGCAAACCGACGACCTCGGCATGATCCCTTTCGCCGACGATCACGGTCGTATACCCATCTTTGGCGTGCCGCTGGATGATTCCCTGAACCTTACCCACGTGCGGGCAGGTCGCATTCAGGATGCGCACACCCGAGTCTTTCAGCTCCTCCCGTACTTCCGGGCTCACTCCGTGGGCGCGGATGATCACCGTGACCGGAATCCCTTCCTGCGGGCAAGAAACACCCATGCCGCTCAGCGTTTTTACCCCTTTGCCTTCGAGGATTCCAAGAACCTGGGGGTTGTGGATCAGGGGCCCAAATGTATAAATGGGGCCGTCTTTCTTCATGGCCTCTTCCAGGGCCATGTCCACGGCCCGGCGGACTCCCATGCAAAAGCCGGCATTTTTTGCCAATCGTACCCGAGCCATTGCTACATTTCCCCTACCCTTCCCCGACAGCTTCCCCCTCCCTTGACGGGGGGCTTGGTCATATGGAAATTCATCGCCAAGCCACGCGATTTCCGGGAGGGCCTAAAAAAAGTCTAGTGGAATTATGGATGGGTGTCAATGCGCCCGAGCGCTTTTCGCTATTGACAAGAGTTGGCCGGAGTGTAAAAGTGAGAAATTATTCTCCAAAATAGCCGAAAAGTCGCAGCAATATGCCAAGCATCCGGAAGAACATAGGGAAAAAGTCTACTTTCTGGTCTCAGGAATTTTCCTTTTTTCTGATCCTCTCCCGGAAAATCCTGCAGGGTGCCAGCCTGGACCAGGTTTTTCGAGAAGTGGTTGAGAAAGCCCCTCTTTTATGGAAGGCCGACGGCTGCCTTCTTTATCTTCTCAACAAAAAAGAAAATGCGCTGCAGATGGTCCAAAAATATAATGTGGGCCGGGGGTTTTTGATGCCGCTGCATCCGGGGGAGGGAAAGGTCCGCACCATCCTGAAGGGCGAAAAGGCAGTGGTGGTGAGGAACATCGCCAGAGACCCTTCCTTTGCATTGCACCGGGAAGCCGGGAAGGAAGGGTTCAGCTCAGCGCTCTGCGCCCCCTTGCGGACGGAAAAAACCATCGGCCTCCTGGTATTACTTAGCCGCAAAAATCGGCGGGACGGGCAAGTGAACGCTTCTCTGTTCGAAACTTTCGCCGCTCAGGTAGCTGTAACCATCGAGACTGCCCGTGACCAGGAAAAAATCACCAACCGGCTGGGAGAGCTTTCCCTCTTATGGAAGAGAGAAAAGAAAACCAAAGATTTTTTGGAAAATCTTTTCAATCGTTTTGTTGACCCCATCCTGGTCACCGATCTCCACGGGCGATTCACCTTTGTCAGCAAGGCGGTGGAAGAATCATTCGGCTATTCCCAGCAGGACCTTCTGGGGAAAAGGGTCTCCGACTTTTACGTGGGAGGAAAAGACGAGGCCAAGAATATCATGCAGCTCCTGCTGCGGGAGGACCGGTTGCTGAATCATGAGACCGAAATCCTGAGTAAGACCGGGAACCCGGTTCCCGTCATCCTCTCCGCCTCTCTCCTGCGAGATGCCCAGGGAAACGCCGTCGGAACCCTGGGCATGGGGAAGAACATCACGGAATACAAGAAGCTTCTTAGCCACGTTAGCCGCACGGAGGAGAGTTACCGGAAACTCTTCGACGCAGTGAATGACGCCATCTTCTCCCTGAATCGAGAAGGCTATATCACGACCTTCAATCGCATGTTCCTGAAGATGACCGGCTATACGGATAAGGAAATCCGGAGTTTTCATTTCTCCAAGATTCTCCATCCGGAAGACGCCCCCCAGCTGATCAACGATCACCAAAAAGTAATCCACGGCGAATATGCGCCGGAACGTTACACCTTCCGGTTGATCAATAGAGAAGAAAGAGTCATTTACGTGGAAGGGAATTTCCGCCGTCTGGAAGAAAAAAACGAAGTGGTGGGGATTCTGGGGGTTTTACGGGATGTCACCGAAAAAATCAAACTGGAAAAAGAACTCCTGGAGCTTTCCATCACCGATGGTCTGACCGGCCTCCATAACCAAAGGCATTTTTTAAAAGAGCTGGATAAAGAGATGGAAAGGGCCGTGCGGCAACGAACCCCCCTTAGCCTCTTGCTCTTCGACCTGGATGATTTTAAGGCCTACAACGACCTCAAAGGACATCTGGAGGGGGATAAGGTCTTAAAAAGCCTGGCCCCGGCCGTGCTCCGGGCGATCCGCAGGGTGGATTCAGCCTACCGGTACGGGGGGGATGAATTCACGGTGATCTTGCCGGGGGCCCGTAAAAAAGAAGCCGCCCAGGTTGCCGAGAGGATAGAAAAATCCTTCAAAACCATGCCGTACCTGCAAGGGATCAACCTGTCCATCGGCCTGGTGGAGTTTGACTCGCAATACGATCTAACGACATTCATTCAGCACGCCGATGAGGCGATGTATTCCGCCAAGAAGATGGGCGGAAATCAGATTTTCATCTACCAAAGAAAATGAAAATATGAAACCCCATGAATTTCCCCAAAGAGAACCCAGAAAACTAACCGTTTAGCCCTATCAGAAATAAAGTTGAAGATCCCGAAAATTGCCAGGAGTCCCCAGAAAATCCCCCTTCATCCCCCTTTTTCAAAGGGGGAACTTTAATCTCCTCCCTTTACTAAAGGGAGGGCGGGAGGGATTTTCAGGCCATTTTCAAATGGCTAAACTGTTACCCGGAAAAAAGATACGGGAAGGGATAACAATCCTTTTAACTTCAATGTGGTTCTTTCATGTGAGGGGGGGAGGGGGAAGCTCAGCGATTTTCCCCCTCCCCATGGGGGAAGAGATTGTCGGCGGGGAGGAAAAAACAATCACAACGTATGTTTTATTGAATCCGTCCATCCCTCCAGTGAACGATTTCCGAACTGGGTGCGGTATCTTTGAGGCGATCGGTGAGGGGGGTGTTCGGAAGTTTGGCGCTCTCCGAAACGATTTGGGTGTTCACTCCTCCTGCACCGCTCACGGATACAAAAAGGTCCGTGGGTTTATTTTTGACAGGGTTCTGGGAGATAAAAGGCCCTGAAGGAACTCCGACCCCTAACGACACACTTCTAGCCCCCCCTCCGGTGCTCGTCGAATTGCTGGGTGCCGACATGAGGCCAGCCCCCGGATTGTAGAGGATCCCACCTATCCTTAATGGCATCATGCTCAACGCATACAATCTTCCTTCTCCTAAGTTGGCGCAGGCATCCCCACTGGGGCTATAAGTGGTGAACAAAACCATCCCTCCGAAGGCGGTGAGGTCAGACACCACCTTCTCTCCAGCCCCGGGAAGGGTAATGTACCATCCGGAACTCGTGCCATTGTATGTTGTCCCTTCCGTCGAAATGTCTTGTAAATTAGCGACGGTGTAAGTGGTACTGCGATCATTGTCTTTTACGGCAAAGAAACTATTTTGTTCAGTGGTGTTGGTGGGGTTTTCTTTATCCCCGGTCCCCCAGAAGACCCATAGCGAGCTCGAGTCCCTGGCCACTGTGGCAGAAGTATAGATGGGACGGGCGCTGGATGCCTGGAATAACAAACCCCCACGCCATTTCGGGCTAATATCGCAGGTGGAGCCATCCGCTTGCTTACAGAACGTAAACCGCCACATATTCCCGCCTGAATCGCCCACGTAGGCCGCATCGATAAAGCCGTCATTATCCGAATCCACAACCGCCGGGGAGGCCGGAATGCTGTAGGTCATGCTGCTATTATTGGCCTTCGTATAGCTCCATAAAATATTCCCATTACTCAAATCCACCACAAAGAAACCCTTGCCACTGTTCGTTCCCGTCGAATACCCCCCCCCGATAAAACCAACCCATTTCTCAGTTCCCTTGATTACTACTTTACCGATGGCCATCCGGCTCCACGGCTCCCCCAAATACGGCCCCTGATTGTCCGGGTCCGTAAGGTTCAGACGGCCATAGGGCCACTTGTAGACAGGACTACCCGCAGATGTATCCGTCACATCCAGCGCATAATACCCACAATAATACTTGTACGTGGAACTATACGTCTTGTTGAAGTCCGACCCCGGATTTTGCGAGGAACAATCGGGCTGCGAACTCCAGAGATAATTGGTTTTCGTGGCGTCATTCGTCTGGTCCCGCACCCCCTTGCCTTCGCTGAACACCAATAATGTACGCCATTCGCTGCCGTCGGCAGACTTACTCTTGCCGTCCCCGGTCCCCAACCAGACATCGGCCGCGGTCATCGGACCATCCACAAAATACGTGTGGGAAAGGGAGCTTTTATCCGGAAGGTTACTACATCCACTTACACCGGAATGACAATGGGCGATATATTGTAACTTGGGCAGAAGGTTGGGGGGAATGAAGCTCCATTGCTCACCTCCATCGCTCGCATTAAAAGCATGAAACTGCCCATCGTTGGCGCCAGCGAGGACGATTTTATTCCTGGTTTTATGGGAGTTTCGGAAATTAATAAAGGCCTCGGGGGAACGGACGTCGGTAAAATAAGCCGAGGGGCTCCCGACGGTGATCGGGTTAGAATGAAAGAGGTCACCGAGCTTCCAGTTGTCGGGGCTGGGGCCAATATCTCCCCGAATGTACGCAACGATGGCCTTCCCCCAATTGGTATCAACACCTAAATATTTTTTATCTATTCCCGGGGCTGCGTCCGTGAGAATGCCCATCGAACCCCCTGTGTAGCTAAAAATTTTCCTGTCGGCTGAAGCTTTCGCTTGCAACAAACTTCCAGCATCCCAGACGGCACTGCCAATCGTTCCATCCGAATTGATACTGTATTTCTTAAGATGACCGCGCCAAAAAGGATCGTCAGTGGCCGGTTCAAAGGATGCCTCGATTATGTAATCCTCGCCGGAGACACGATTCGCAGCCACGGACGCCTGGCCAAAAGAGTAGACCCCTTCCGTAATGTTCGCAAAGACTTTGGAGAGTGACTCCTGGAGTTGGGACTGATTATCGGCGTAATACGCATGGCCGTCCATGGCCGTTCCCCCGGCCACCGCCATCTGGTCCAGTTTGGCTTTATGCTCGGCCTTCAATCCCATGCCCACAATATAGGTTTTTACGTCATAAGACGTGCCCGACTTGGTCAGATTTCGCAAATTGTTCAGTTTGGTGACCACACTCGGCATTAGAGCATCGGCCGTATTGAATTTCCCACTTTCATCCGCGCTGGGCAACCCATCGGTCGCATAGACAACAAAATTCTTCTGGCAGGAATACTGGATAGGGCTCTGACTTCCGGTGAAATAATCCGCCGCCGTTTGCAGCGTTCCCGGCGTGGGGGTAATCCCCGCGTTTATAACATACGAGCAATTATTCATATCAGAGGACCAGCAGCTCATATAGCCCGATTCGTTATTTTCTTTCGTCGCCAGTTTGTTCAATAAGGCGTTTAAATGACTGTTGCTGGAGTCATTATCGGTTACTGGAACCTGCAAAAAACCATTGCCCGGACAAGTTTCAGATTCCCAGGCCTGGCCGACGTAATAAAAGGCGTTTCTTTTGCCAAAGTTTCTAAACCCTTCCGCGAAGCTGGAATCGACTGGCACCCAGGGAGCATTATAAAGGAATTCTGAGTAACCATATGGATATTCGTACCCATAATGATCCTTATAATCATCCCAATTGGTCCATTTACTCGTCCAAAGATCGTAATAATTCACGCCCGTGTAATAATACCCACCCTCGAAATCGGCAGTGGAATAGGAAGGCGCATCGAGGAATCCATGATATACATAATCCCCGACCGAGTGGGGGATATGTAATGTCGATGGATAAGTGTAATATATATCTCCCGGACCATTGGAGTCATAATATTTTTTGGTCTTGGGATAGATCAGCTTGCAGTATCTATCCCTTTTTTCGCTTCCGACGGGAGGGTAATTGAAATTGGAAATAATTTCATCTGGCATATAGGAGGCATCGAAGTAGGAATTCTGGGTCTTACAGGTGGTCTGGCAGATGGATTTTTTGGCTGCGTTTCCTGTTCGGCAATAGTCAACACATTCGGGCGGCGGGTTCGGACAGTAGGACTTTAGCTGAAAGGAAACGAAAAAATGATTATTGTGCAGCCAGGTTTTTACAACATCGTTGGGTAACTTGTAAGTCATCAGGCCGATGCGCATCTTATTGACGTTCTTGTTGACCATATCGATCAGGATCTTTCTGGCATTGACCGACTTGCTGCTTGGCGAATAGGAGCCAACGGCGTTAGCGTAAAAATCTTCATCCATGCTGTTGGAATTATCCAGAATGACGAGGACATTGGGGGGAAGGGGAGTGTTCTTGAATAAATCCTCGTCGTTGGCATATGAGCGAAGAAAGGGGGCAAAGAGGAACAAAGTCAGGCCTAAAAGAAAAATGGTTTTGGGAAACCCAGAACTCTTACGCATATTCTTTTCTCCGGTATTCATTTCGATCTCCATCCTCCCCCCGCTTTTGGGGGTGTGGTGATGAGAAAAACGGCTGATTAATGGAGGACCACTTCTTTCAATCCCCCGTTGACGAAAAGCATTTCCGCGACCCTTTTCCGTTTCGCAACATTTACGGGAGCTTCTCCTCGACTCTGGCCGCGGTCAACAACATTCACTCCCTTAAGGCGGTATCGATTTTTTTCGGTTACCAAAACGTCACCGGTTATTTCTTTGACAAATTCCGTGGACCTGGTAATTTTCCCCTCGGCTCTTGTGTCCCTTTTCTCCTTGCTTTGCTGTAGGTTTGCACCCTTATCGGGTGCTGATAACCTCTGCGAAAAGGCAGGCGGGGAAAAAATGAAAATGCCCAGGAGCGCATATGAAAAAATCCATTTAAAAGATAACATCGTCTCCTCCTTTTATTAATCAGTCCATAATTATATAGACACTGAAGACTAAATCCCTCCTTCCCTCCCTTTACAAAAGGGAGGAATTTCCCCTCTTTGGAAAAGAGGGGTCAGGGGAGATTTTGAAAGAATATGTCTAGTCAATTATGGACTCCTTAGTAACTATCGGTGGTAATGGTTACTGTCGGTTTTCAACGAGCCGGAAAAATTTCCGGCGGTAACAACTTCAGAATGAATCCCCGGGCGACAGCCGCTATTTTCAATGAGGTTATTCGTCCCCGTAACCCGGGCCAAAAATCTCTGCCGCCCCCACGGAGGGATCTCAGCGATTCTCCCCCTCCCCATGGGGAAGAGATTGTCGGCGGGGAGGAAAAAAACAATCAAAATTTAATAGGACACAGATTTTCGCAGATGAACACCGATAATCATTTTCTTTCGCCTACCCTGATAATCCGAATTCATCCGTGTCCAAAGCAATTCCCTATACTATCAACTCAGGGTTTATTGAATCCGTCCATCCCTCCAGTGAATGACTTGCGAACTGGGTGCAGTATCTTTGAGGCGATCGGTGAGGGGAGTGTTCGGAAGGCTGATGTTCGCCGAAACGATTTGAGTGTCTTTTCCTCCTCCACCGCTCACGGATGCATAAAGGTCCGTAGGGTTATTCCTGACAGGGTTCTGGGAGATAACAGGCCCTGAAGGGACTCCGACCCCTAACGACACACTTCTGGCCCCCCCTCCGGTGCTCTTCGGATTGGTGGGTACCGACATAAGTCCAGCCCCCGGATTGTAGAGGATCCCACCTATCCTTAACGGCATCATGCTCAACGCATATAATCTTCCTTCCCCTAACTGCGTGCAGACATCCCCCTGGGGGGAGAAAGTGGTAAACAAAACCATTCCTCCGAAGGTGGTGGGGTCAGACAGAACTTTCTCTCCAGTCCCGGGAAGGGTAATGTACCATCCGGAACTCGTTCCATTGTATATTGTCCCTTCCGTCGAAATGTCTTGTAAGTTACCGATGGTGTAAGTGGTGCTGCGATCATTGTCTTTTACGGCAAAGAAACTATTTTGTCCACTGGTGTTGGTGGGATTTTCTTTATCCCCGGTCCCCCAGAAGACCCATAGCGAACTCGAGTCCCTGGCGACCGTAGAAGAAGTATAGATCGGACGGCCGCCGGATGCCTGGAACAGGAGATTCCCATCCCAATTACTGTAAATGCAACTGGGACCATCCGCTTGCTTGCAGAACGTAAACCGCCACATATTCCCGCCCAGGTCCCCTACGTAGGCCGCATCGATAAAGCCGTCATTATCCGTATCCACAATCGCCGGCGATGCCGGAATGGGATAATTGATAGGCGGGTTATTTCCTTTTGTATGGCTCCACAGGATCGTCCCGTTGCTCAAATCAACGACGAAGAATCCCTTGCCCGCATCCGTGGATTGTGGGTTATAGCCTCCCCCGATAAAGCCCACCCATTTTTCATTCCCGCCAATGAGGACCCTGCCGATGGCCATCTTGCTCCAGGGTTCGGCCAGATAACCCCCCTGCGTGGAATCGGGCTTTAGCGTCCACATGAATGTTCCCGGAGTATTCGGAGTTTGACTAATATCGGTTAGGTTGAAAGCATAGTAACCGCAGTAATACGGGTAGTTTTGGGATGAATAGGCGCTGTTAAACCCCGCATTCCCCGAACTACTGGAGCAGGATGAAGAAGAGCTCCATAAATATTTGGGGACACCCGTTGAATCTCGAACCCCCCGGCCTTCTCCGAATACCAATAACGTACGCCACTCGCTGCCGTCGGCAGCCTTACTCTTGCCGTCCCCCGTCCCCAGCCAGACATCCGCAACGGTCACCGGGCCATCCACGAAATAAGTATGCAGAAGCGCAGAGGGATCGCTCGTGTGGAAGATAGTTATTAACTTGGGCAGAAGATTGGGAGGGATAAAGCTCCAATACTCACTCACATAATTGCCACCGTCGGCAAAGGCATGGAATTGTCCGTCATTGGCCCCAACCACGATCAGCGGATTGCTGCGATGATGTGCCGCCCGGAAATTTATGAAAGACTGGGGAGAACGGACATCGCTGAAATAATATGAAGGACTGCCGATGGTGACCGGGTTGGAATGGTATATGTCACCCAGTCTCCACTTATCGGGATTCTTACTCGGATCCCCACGAAAATACGCTATTAAATCCTGAGCAGCCTGCCCTGTCTGAACACCTAAGTAATCTTTTATCTGTCCGGGAGGTTGAACCGTAAATGTAACAATTGCACCTGACATGTTGGTGTAAATTTTTCTGTCGGTGAAACTACTGGTTTGCAACGCGGCTCCCGCATCCCATAAGGCCGCGCCCGTGTCGAGGCTGTATTTTGTAAGGTGACCGGGCCAGAAGGGATCGCTCTTGGGCATAAATGACGCGGCATAAAGATAATTTGTATCGCTCGTCCTGCTGGAAGGGACAGAGACTGAGGAGAATGAATAATTTGCCTGCTTTATCGAGCTAATGGCCGATCGGAGGGCCTCGTTTAGTTTTATCGGATCGGTCGCCAGGTAGGCATAACCGGAAAGGGCTGTAGTGCCGGGATCGTTTGAGCTGTCGACCGCGCAGGGGTCTGCCGCGGGTGTTATTTTCGTGGTATCTCCGGAATTGGCATCATTAGGGTTATCTGTCCCCCCGTAATAGGCCATCCAGTTAAGGGTATTGACGAAATCCTGCGGCATTATTTTCCCGAAACCAATCACGTAGACCTTATAGCCAGCTTTGCCCAGAGCCGCAGCCGCCGCCACCGATGCCTTTCTCCTATTATACTGATCCGGCTGAGTGGACGACCCGCTCCCCCCGCAAGCCAGGGTATCGTTCCCGTCGCTCAAAAGGATGACG
>Ga0214473_10007654_pt1 | contig 12794 bp, 8 predicted proteins | sample RVTome_7_FD_203509 | JGI IMG/M metagenome (GOLD analysis project Ga0214473, IMG submission 203509) | Soil microbial communities from uranium-contaminated site in the Upper Colorado River Basin, Wyoming, United States - RVT98D197 | ecosystem: Environmental > Terrestrial > Soil > Contaminated >... | reverse complement strand
TTAACTAACCATTCACTAATCTTTAAGAACATCGCCGGTTTGCATAATTTAATGTATGCCTAATATTTAAAATAGTCAAAGAACTATAACGCTTTGTTTTATATAGACTTATTTTGCAGGAACTTTATTATTAAAATCTGTTTGTTCTTCAAGATAACAAAAATCAAATCGTTTGTAACCAAATTTATCGTTATTCTGTTTTAGAAATTCGGTCTCAACAAAGTATTTCTTTTTCTGAAATACTTTGTCTTCAGCAAAAACCTTTCCTTTTGTTTCAATGATAAGGGCGCGATGAATTTTATTTCTTTTCCGCTCAATAATCAGAAAATCGGGAGTGTATTCACCAAGGTAATGCCAAGTTGCATTGTTTTTTGCAAAACAATTTATTTTGAAAGAGGTTAAAGATCTTTCACCATTATAATAGATTTCGAGCTTTTTCTTTTGGAAATTAGAAAGAGTAAATGTTTCAGTAAGAATACTTTTTTCGAAGGTACTTTGTAAAAAGTTATATGGCAAATAATGGAATGTTTTGTCTTTAATTCTAACCTCTGTGCTTAAAGGTGGAACAAGTTCAGGAGCTAAGGGTGCAAATATATCTTCCGGTGCAGGAGTTTTGAAACTAGCAATGCGGCGATCATTCTCTTCTTTAATTTTCTGTTCCAATTCTTGAATAGTATGTTTAGTTTTATCAAAGTTAAGTATATCTTTAACAGCTTTTTGAGAAGGATAAGCTTTCTCAGAAAAAGGAATTGGTTTTAAGTTCTCAATGATTAATAATTCCGTCCCCTTACTTTTAATTATTTCTGTCTCCGATTCAATATCTCTCTTAACGCTAAAAGATAGGCGAATTTTTGATTTAATTAGTTTGTGATCATAAAGATCATTGAATAAGAGAGAACCATTTTTTAAGTAAATAATTTTTTCAAAAATGGATTTCAGAACCGCAGATTGTTCCATCAATTCGCTGGTTGTTATAGTAAAAAAACTTTCTTTAGCTATATCTAATAACCAGATATTAAAGTTGGCAGTATCATCACCAATTTGATAAATAAATGTACGTGTTGCAGAAATATTAGGATCAAAACCAGATTCAATAATTACGGCAGTATTTAAAAATAAGCCTATTGAAGCGAGGATAGATTTAAGATTTGAATAAACATCTAATTTATCTTCAGTAACAAGTGTTTTATAATTTACTTTTAACTGGTAAAAATCAACTTCGGGTAACTTTAAGTGCTCGACACGGGAAAATCGTTCAATTATTTGTTCACCGGCTTTTCTCCCGATACTGTTTAATTCTTCAATAGAAGTTTGTTGCTCTTCCTTTAACTGATCATCGAGGGTTTTTGCATTATCTTCACTTAACCAAATAAGCGCCGACTCGTCGGTTTCTTTATCAACCTGACGTAAACAACGGCAGCTTGTTTGCAAAACCATATTTTTAGGACAATCTCCCGATTGAGAGAGAATTACACCAGTTAAACTTCTACAATCCCACCCTTCTTTACCAACTTGAACCAAAAGAATAATTTTTTTCTTTGAAAAGCGTGTATCGAGAAGATTCCATTCAAGATCGTTTTCTCTTGGTAGCTTATATTGTTTGTTGCCTTTATGGTATTTAAGAATAAGATTTTCATTAATCTTTAATGTATTTATTAAAAACGGATAAACTTCAGTTTCTAATCTATTTATTGAGCCACAGTAAATACCAAGTTTTGCTGTAGTACCATTAGAATAAATTTTATTCCAATATAATTCTTTGAATTCTTCAACACCCTTTTGAATTATTTGAATCGAAGTTAATTTTTCAGCCTTCTTGACTTTAGGTTTTTTTAAAAATGTTTGAACACCACGAATCAAAGAATAATAATAAACTGTATTTGTAATTTGGGAAAAACGTAATTTAATATCGTTATTGATAATAATATCATCTGCTGATGAAAGATATGGAGTACCCGAATAACCAAGTACAGAATTTATTGTCCCATTAAAATTCCATTTAGTAACGACTTGTCTCAACTTAATATCATCTTTGGCAGCATGATGGACTTCATCAATATGTATTTGGAGATTTAGAATTTTACCAATTAGGTTTCTTAATTCGTTTGCCTGCCGGTCTTTTTCATCTTCAGTATGTTCGATTAATTGCAATTGTTCTGATAAATCAAGTCTGTCAAGTATTACCTTCTCAGCATTAACAACAAGCACGAGTCCAAATGGACTACCTCCACTCAAATGCTGGTTTACCTTTTGGGCATTGGGATTACGCGCACGATTACTTTTTTTTGCAGACTTAGGTTGATCTAATACTTCAAAAGCGAGAAAGTTTTTTATTTCTGATGCTGCGGGTTCAGGAAGTATCCAAGCAGGATTGAACTTTTCTATACTTTTTAGACTTGGAATTATTGAAGATTTTAATCCAGATGGAACCAGAATAATAAAGTTATGTGCGAATAACTTATTCTCAGGCTCAAGTTTGGCAAAGTAGAGATCAAGATAAATAAAAGAGGCCATTAAAAAAGTTTTACCAGCGCCCATTGGTAAACTGAAAAGATAATCAGTATAGTCTATACCGTAAAAAATATCTTTGAAAATATTTTTGTAGTCCAAAGATTCAGGTTTATCAATAATCAATTTCTCGAGTTGAGGCAAAAGTTTTTCTTTGCCATTTTGTATTCTTGAAAGCTCAAATAATGAACGAGCACTAATATTTAATTCAAGATATTTTCTTGCGGTTTCAGTTAAAGAAATTTTTGAAAGGTCCTGATTGTTAAGGAAAAAACCTTCGGAGAAAAGCTGATGTAAGGGTTTGTTTTGTCCGGCGATTTTTAGAAACAAATAAGTTTCAATGGCTTCGATTTGTGTATCACGCAAAAAGCCAACTGCACGAATATAGCTCAACAGCGATTTAACGGTACATGCATCTGAAGCAAGCCATTGATTTTTTTTAATCGTGATTTGATTAAATATCATTTTCCAATCAATCTTTTAGCTTGTTCTAATTCATTCTTAAAATTTATTTCCACATTTTTTGTTGGATCAATCTCTTGCCATGCCACATACATATAGGCAAGCAATTGAAGCCCGCTAAACTGCTTGCCGGGAATTGAAGCGAGATTGTAATGTTTCTCGGAATTCTTAGGATCGATTCCTTGACTTCCAAGCAGTGCAATTTCAAAACCTATATCTCTAATCTCTTCTTTTGTTTTTTTCTCAAACAACTGCAAAGCAGAAAGGCAGTACATCACAACAGCCATTTGTCCTGCAGGCTCTTTTTCAAAACTTAATGGTTCTTTTTGAGCATCGGTGGGCAAAGGTTTATTCAACCCAAAAGGGTTTTCTTCAATATCTTTTATAATATCTGCTAAATTCGATCTTGTTCTGTATTCGTTTTCATCAACAAGCTCAAAGTATTTATCGAGGTTTAATTCTTTGCTCCAAGCTTCAACTAAATTATATTCATAGGCAGGAGTTCTGATTGCTTTTATATCTAAAAATTGCTTGTACAGTTGAAGTGCGATCTTAGTTTGTGAAGCATTCGCTTTGTGGTTTTGGGTATAATCTATACCGAACAAATTTTTAAAATGCATAGCAGCCACAACATTCATTATCTTACTTGCGTTGAGAGTTTGTCCCGGAGTTAAATCAACATTTTCTTTTTTAGTTACCGCAGTTACGCCTTCGTGCAAAAGTTTTGTAAGCGATAGGAATTGATACGGTTTAAGTTCGGGAAACTCATTGAATAGAAACTCTTCTATGAAAAGATCAATCGGAGCGTTAAATATTTGCCGAGATAAGCCGCTGAAAAGGGAGGAAATAAAATCTGAAATTACTTTATCGGAATAACTTAGCTGTTCGAGTTTCTTTAAGGTTTGCTCATTGTCATGGATAAAAAGTTCTTTGTGCTCATTTCGTGTAATGAATAATTTGTTTTTGCCCCCCCCGCAGCATTTCGTGCTTGCAGAAAAAAATCCAAATGAACAAGCTCATGCATTACAAGGTGCTCATACGCCGGATAATTAGCTTTGTATTTAATATAATGGCTATCACGATCATGATTCTCAGCTAGTTCAATCTTTGCAGCAGTGGGAATTGAATTGTCTTCAGTAATCTGAATTTTTTTAGGAGATTCTTTTTCTATTCTCTGTAGATATTTTTCTATAACTGCTTTTGCATTATTTGATTTTGTATACTTGATTGCATTGTCGTTGATAAGTTCAATAGCGTGTTTATAAACCAGTTCATGTGTTTTTGCGTTTTTAACGCTTTGTATTCCATACTCAAATGCTTTTAAATAATCACCGTTGTTGCTCGCAATCAAACCGAAAGCATAAGTTGTATTTGGGTAATTGGGATTTATTTCATAAGCCAACTCGAAATAACGTTTAGCTTCTTCCGTTTTTTCAAGCTGCAATAAATTTGCTCCAATGTTATTAAGTGCTATACCGTCTTTGGGATTAACACTTAAAGCTTGATCATAATATTTCATTGCAGTTTTAATATCATCTTTGAATCTTGCAAAAATATTACCCATCATTATCAGTGCATATGTGTTTCTCGGATCCCATTTCAATGCATCCACTAAAAAATTTATGGCTTTTTCCTGATCACCTTCTTCCGAATAGATTTGACCTAAAATTCTGTGGTACTCTGAAATTGCTGGATTGTTTTTTACAAGTTTGTTTAGTATTGGTTTGGCTAAATCATATTTGCCCTTTTCACAGAGCGCAACAACTTTATCAAAATCTTTTTTCTCGTTAGCAATACTAATCTCATCAATTTTAATTGTTACAATGCCATTCTCGATATCAACTTGTGGTCTATAAGGACCTTCTGTGTAAAAATCTATTATTTCATTTTTTAATGATTCTAAATCCGGTGTAATTCCCTTTATTTTTGGAAATAATTCAGAAAGAAAGTCGTCTATACGATGGATTATAATCATTAGCTCTTTTGTGTATTATTGAAAGGCGCTTCGTAAAGATACTTCATATTATTTAAAAATTGAATCCATGCTGTTAAAGAGTAATCTTTAACTACTAATTCAAATTTTTATATTTCTTCTCAATAGCTCGTCGCATCAATTTTGACTTTTCCTCTGAATATCCAATAAATGCTAATTGTATAAGCAATCACAAACGGCACACCAATGATTGCAACGATTAACATAATGTTCAAAGTTTTTTGCGATGATGCAGCATTATAAATGTTTAAGCTGTACTCCGGATTTGGATTTGAGAGAACAATGTTGGGAAATAATCCAATAGCAAAAAGAGTAAGCAGCGCTGCAATACTTGCACATGAAGAAAGAAATGCACGGAATTCTCTTCCGTGATAAATCTCCCTCGGAATATTAGCGATTGCAAACATGTTTAACACAGCAACTATAAAAAGTTCAGGAGCAGATTTGAAATGCTCAACCATATGAGGATAATAGATTAAAGTATACATTGTAGTTGTAACATAACTAATCACAAAAAAGATGATTGTGTTATTCACCCAGCTACGAATTTTTTTCTGAAGATCTCCTTCGGTTTTCATAACAACATAAATAGAACCGTGCATGGTGAATAATGCCAAAGTTGTAACTCCAACAAGAAATGAATAAGGATTTAACAAACTCCAAAAGCTTCCGGCAAATTCCTTGTTTGCATCAAGAGGTATTCCCGTTATAATATTGCCAAGGGCAATTCCCATCAGCAAAGCAATGAGTATACTTGAAACATTGAATGCAACATCCCATAATTTTCTCCACGTTTTACCCGGTCTCTTGCTTCTAAACTCAATTGCTATTGCCCGGAAGATCAATGCAAATAAAAGTAAGATGAATGCTGTATAAAAACCCGAGAACACTGTTGCATACACATGTGGAAAAGCTGCAAACAAAGCTCCGCCCCCAGTTACAAGCCAGACTTCATTTCCATCCCAAACAGGACCAATTGAGTTTATCATTATTCTTCGTTCCAAATCATCCTTTACAAAAAGATGAAGCGCACCAACTCCCAAATCAAATCCATCCAGTATTGCATAACCCGCCAGCAGTACTCCGATAAGTATAAACCATATTGTATTTAAGTCGAATGTAAATTCCATAAGTATTATTTCTGTAGATTAAAAAATTATTTGTCAGTCTTCGACATGCTCAGACTGACAGTCACACCTCAATCCGCCTTAGTCGGACTCAGTGTGACATTTGAACTCATCTCTCTAAAATTCCTTTTTGATGTTCATACTCCGAAGGAATTGTTTCCGTTGATTCCGGACCGTGCTGAATTTTCTCATTAAGCAGGTAAAGGAACAGCACAAAAAGTAAAAAATAAATTAATGTGAATAGAATAAGAGAAAACATAACCTGATCTGCCGTTACAACTTTTGATAATCCTTCCGAAGTTCTGAGCAATCCATAAACAATCCATGGCTGTCTTCCAACTTCGGCGGAAATCCATCCAAGCTGGTTTGCTGTCTGCGGGCCTAAAACAGCAAACACAAAAATCCACAACAGCCATCTCTTGTTGAATAATGATCCGCGCTGCCAAAAGAAAATTCCTATCACACTAATTGCGATTAAGCCGAATCCAATTGTAACCATTAAATGATATGATTGAAATACGATATTAACAGGCGGTCTATCAGGAGGAGCGAGAGCATTTAGTCCGGTTACAGGTTTTTGCGCATCACCGTAAATTAAATAGCTAAGCATTCCGGGAATTTTCACTCCAAAGTTTACTTCTTGCTTTTCATCATTCACCCACCCGAATAAATAAAGATCACCTGGTGCAATTGGATCATAGTGTGCCTCAAATGCGGCAAGTTTTGCAGGCTGAGTATAACTTATTCCAATTGCACTTTGATGCCCTGTAAATAATTGAAATAGTGAAGCGAACAAGGCAAAAACAATCGCAATCTTAAAAGATGCCTTTGCAAACTCGAAATGCTTATTCTTTAAGATATAAAATGCACAAACACTTAAAACCAAAAAGCTTCCGGCAAGCCATGCACCTGAGAGAACATGGGATAGTCTTTCCATTGATGATGGATTAAAAACCATTGCCCAAAAATCTGTTATCTCTGCGCGAGCATTTATTCCTTCACCAACAATATGAAATCCTGCGGGAGTTTGCTGCCAAGAATTGGCAACAACTATCCAGACAGCGCTTAGCATCGATCCAAATGAAACCATAATTGTTGCGAAGAAATGAATTCTCGGACTTACCTTATTCCAACCGAATACTAAAACTGCTAGGAATCCCGACTCAAGAAAAAAAGCAAAAATTCCTTCAGCAGCAAGAGCGCTTCCAAATACATCGCCAACGAATCTTGAATAAGTTGCCCAGTTAGTTCCGAATTCAAATTCCATCACAATTCCCGTTGCAACACCCATTGCAAATGTTAAAGCAAAAACTTTAACCCAGAATTTCGTCATATTTTCGTAAAGCTTGTTTTTTGTTTTGAGGTATGTACCTTCCATGATCACAAGTATTACGCCAAGTCCAATGCTTAAAGGCGGATAGATATAATGAAATGCTATTGTGAAGGCGAATTGAATTCTTGAGAGTATTTCGACATCCATAAGTAAAACAAAAAAGCAATTACTGAAATTCTGTAACAAATATAATAAAATTAGCTGTTGAGATGTAGTCGTAAATAGTAGCGTCTAATCTCAGCTTGTAAATTAACGCAAGTGTGACTTAGGTGAGCGGTCTATCCAATAAGCCCACGCGATGAGCAGCCATTGAGCTAAGCCAACAAATGCAATTGGTTCCGCGGAGGGAGGGGGTGGTTCATACAAATTCATAACATAAATAGCCGCAAGAAATATTACTAAGCTCCAAAATAAAATTTTCCTCGATTTGCTTTGCAGCTTACTGACCTTATAAAAAATAAAAACCCCGAGAATAAAAATTAAACTTTCGATAACGACTGTTCCGGCGAAAGAATTCCACAAACCGAGACCGACCTTATAATCACTCCATGGAAATAATTGAAGATCAGGACGATGAGTTAATAAATCCAACAGCCAATGGCTGAAAACCAAAACACCCAGAAGGATTGACCCACGCAGATTTTTCTTGATTAAGTAATAAACTATCCCAAATAATATTCCCCAGATAATTACACTAAACATGCTGTGCGAAATTGGGTAAGAAATAAAATTAAGCGGCGTGACTACAGTATTGCCCGATTCTATTTTAACGTTTTCTAGTCCAAGTAAAAGTAAAATAGGCCAGAGCAAATCAATAAATTGAGAGGCGAGAAATAAAGTGCCAAGCGAGATTTTTTTATCTACACTTTTAGCAGCGAACCCAGCACCAAAATGTCCTATAAACATATTAATCTTACAAATTATTTTTTAATCACTAATAATTTAACTAAATCTTAAAAACTATTAAGGAAAAAATTTAAAGGTAAGATAAAGAGCGGATAAAATAATCCGCCCTTTTAAAATTATTCTACATTTAACCGGGCATCTTTCCTGTTTTCACTCTTACAAAGGATTGATTCAGATTAGTCACAGCATTAAAATTTGCTGCCATTTTGAAGTGTTTATCAGCCATTTCTTTATTCTTCATCCCCTGATAAGCTAAACCTAGTCGGTAATAAGTATAAGGATTTTGCTGATTGGCCATCTTGAATTCACTTTCGGCTTTCTTGAAATCTTTTTCTTGAAGCGCAATTAGACCCGATAGCTCATGGGACAACCAAATTTGGAAAGTATTATTAGCCATACTTGCTTTCTCGCTGAACTCATTTGCTTTTTCTTTTGCGCCTTTGATATTATTCTTCATTAACCAGACACGTGCAGTATTATATAAATGAAATTTTTTAGTATTCTCTTTGAGTTCATTAGAAAGATTTGATGCCAAGATTACTTCAACCGCTTGTTCGTATTTTTTCATTGCTTCGTCATATTTGCCGGCCTCAAAAAGTATGTTTCCTATTGTATTCAGATCACCATTCATTGCACCGGCATCATTTATTTTTTCATCAACCACATACTGCTTCTGCATTGCCTCCATAGCTTTATTAAAATTACCCTCATCGGTATAAGAAACAGTCATTGCAAAAAGTGCCTGGTTTCTTTCACCATCATTCCTCGCTTTATCATAAAGTGTCTGAAGTTCTTTTCTTGCATCTTCATGCTTGCCAAGGAAATTATAGTTATATGAAATTCCAAGGAATGAGGAAACAAAGTTTGGATCAATAACCAATGCCTTGCGGTACTGTTCAATTGATTCTTCATATTTTCCTTCCTTCATGAGCAATTCAGCGTATGAGTCGTAAGGGTTTGGATCATCAGGAATTAATTCTATATACTTTTTAAATGCGCTCTCCGCTTCGGTATAGTTTCCCAAATTTATATTTGAATATCCAAGCGTGTTGTATGAGGATGAATAATTCGGTGCAAGTTCTGTTGACATTTTTAAGTGTTCAATCGCCTTAGCATAATCTTGCTGCCCCGAATAGAATTGAGCTAATAGACTGTGAGCTCTTTCATCTTTAGGATAAAGCTGAACAAGTTTTACAAGATGCTCTTCTTGTTTTTTTTGTTCGCCGTTAACCCCCGCTTGGAATGCCATTATCATTAATTTTTCGCCTTCCGAAACTTTATCTGCAAGAGCGACTGCTTTATCAAGGTCTTCAAAAAATCCTTTTGTGGTCGGATTGGCAAATGCATGATAATAATAAGCAAAGGCAAAATTATTGTCTTTCGTTAATGCATTTTCAAAATGCTGAAGAGATTCCTGCTGTTTTAGTTTCTCGGAAAGATCCCTGCCTTTTAAAAAGTCCTGCTTTGCCTCTTCTGAAACGGTTGTGATTGGAATTTTTCCATCATCTTCTTTTTTGGTGCATCCTGTCAGCAAGACCAGCACCGTTAAAAAAGATGCAAAAAAAATGAACCCGGACAGAATGAATTTTTTCATCCTTTTTCTCCTTTTGTTTATGATAAATAATTATTTAATGTTTTGTGCTACGGTGCACTTTCACCTCATACACCATAATTTCATTTTGATGATTGATTTAAGTTAGGAACTAATGCCTCCAAATACAATCTGTAATTGTTCAAACTCGGTCATTTTGTGATGGGATGTGCTCTGCAGCATATGAACGGTTTTGAAGGAATTTAGAGAAAGACCATGTGCAGTTGATGTTTCAATTCATTGGTTATACCAAAACGGCTTGCTTAATTATTTTAAATTTCACATTTGACATCTGATATTTCACATAATCGCTTTTTCCGCGACAAGTTCCGAATTTTTAATACAATCACTGATTGAAATTCCGCCCCTGTAATTTCCGCTTAGAATAATTCCTGGAAATCTTTTCTCGAACTCATCAAAATAATTTCCGTGCTCTACATAACCGATGTCGTACTGCGGTATAGCTTTTGGCCAGAATTTATATGAGGAAAATACCGGTTCGCCAGAAATTTGCATCAATGTTTCAAACTCACCTCTAATTTTCATAAACAGCAGCTCTTTATCTAAGCTTAAAATTTCCGGATCTCGTGCGCCGCCAATAAAAAGTGTGAATGATACTGTATCTTCAGATGATCTATTTGGGAAAATAACCGAGTTCCATACTGAACCAAGAAGAGATTTTCTTTCTTTGGAAGGAACTAAAAATCCAAAACCGTCCAATGACCTTCTAATATCATCTTTTTTATAAGCCAAATATTGCACAAGCATAGGCGGATAATAAATATCGAGCAAATGCTTTTTCAACCCTTCGTCAAAATCACCAAATAAATCTGCGGCATTGAAAGCAGGTATGGTTGAAATGATAATATCTGCTTGAACAGAAATATTTTCCTCTTTGTAAACACAGCTTATCGTATAGCCATCTTCATTTCTTTCAATCATTTTTACATCCGCTTGAAGAAATAAATTGCTGTCCAGATATTTTGCAATTGCTTTGGGAAGAACTATCATTCCATCTTTGAATGAAAACATTTTTGCACTTTGCTTCGATTTTTCTGCATGTTGTTTTCTTTCCTTAATGCTTTTAAATGTTCCGATAATCAATCCGCCGTATTTTTCTTCAAGTGCAAAAAGCTTTGGAAAAGCAGACTTAACGCTAAGACTTTCAGGATTGCCGGCATAAATTTCTGCAGCCAAAGGATTGAATGCATAATCCAAAAATTCTCTGCCGAGCCGTCGTGTAACAAACTCGGCAAGACTTTGGTAATATCCATCTTTAGATTTTCCGATGAACGGTTCTGCAAATAATCTTAGCTTTGCTTTAGGAGAAAAAAGTCTTGTTTTCAAAAATGCCGCCGGACTCATTGGCAATGCATGAAGTGTATTGCTGCGTAAGATGTATCTTTTATTTGCTGCTTTGCTTGCATAAACAAGCTGATCTTGAAGATTTAATTCCTTAACAAATTTTGAAATTAACGGAGTTGTCTCTAATGCACTGTATGGTCCGTGATCAAAAAGAAATCCATTTTCATAAGACGTTTCAATGGAACCGCCAACTTCGCTTTTCTTTTCAAGCACCGTAACATCGTATCCTTTTTGCATAAGTAGATAAGCAGTAGCCAATCCTGAAATACCGGCTCCAAGGACAACAATTTTTTTATGCATATAATTTTTAATCTGCTCAAGTAAAGAACGTGTCTGGAATCAAAATTCCAAAATCCAATCCGCCAAGGGCGGAACAAATAACAAATAAATTACAAATCATAGATTTCAAATCTTAAACATTTAGTATTTGATGTTTTGACATTGGATTTTATTTGGAAATTGTTTTTTGCTATTTGGAATTTAACACCCACATGAAAATTAATTTAAACCTCTTCGTTTTAGCAGCGCATCAACCTTTGGTTCTCTGCCTCTAAATCTTTTATATAATTCCATCGGATCTTCGCTTCCACCTTTTTCCAGAATATTTTTTCTGAATGATAAAGCTGTTGCATGATCAAACAAACCTTTCTCCTCGAAAGCTTCAAATGCATCAGCATCAAGAACTGCAGCCCAAATGTAGCTGTAATATCCCGATGAATATCCTCCCGAAAAAATATGCTGAAAATTCGTGCTTTGATAACGTGATTCGATTTCAGGAATCAGTCCAATTTTATTTAACGATTCCTTCTCAAAACCTGTTACATCTTTTTCTTCCGGAACTGTTAGAGCGTGCCAATCCATATCAAGAAAAGATGCGGCAAGATATTCAACTGTTTCGAATCCTTGATTAAAGAGTTGAGAGTTCTCTATTTTTTTAATCAAATCTTCTGGCATTGGTTCGTTAGTTTGATAGTGTCTTGCATACATTTTCAGCACTTCAGGTGCTAATGCCCAATTCTCCATAACCTGAGATGGAAGTTCAACAAAATCTCGAGGAACCGATGTTCCTGAAACACTTGGATAAACTGAATTCGACAGAAGTCCATGCAAAGCGTGACCGAACTCATGAAATAGTGTATTCACTTCATCAAGACTAAGCAAAGATGGTTTATCCGAAGTTGGTTTTGAGAAGTTACCAACATTGCCGATAATCGGCGTAATAAAATTGCTGCCGATATTAGATTGATCTCTAAAGGAATTCATCCATGCGCCGCTTCTTTTGCTGTCGCGAGGGAAGTAATCTGTAAAAAGAATTGCGATGTGCTTACCCTCAGCTTCTTTGACTTCGATTACTTTTACATCGGGATGATAAGTTGGAATATCATTGCGTTCAACGAACTTAATTCCATAAAGCTTCGATGCAACATCAAAAACTCCCTGTAAAACATTTTCAAGCTTGAAGTATGGACGAAGCATTTTTTCATCAAGATCATATTTTTCTTTTTTGAC
>Ga0214473_10007653_pt1 | contig 12795 bp, 17 predicted proteins | sample RVTome_7_FD_203509 | JGI IMG/M metagenome (GOLD analysis project Ga0214473, IMG submission 203509) | Soil microbial communities from uranium-contaminated site in the Upper Colorado River Basin, Wyoming, United States - RVT98D197 | ecosystem: Environmental > Terrestrial > Soil > Contaminated >... | reverse complement strand
AACAAACACCACGTTTGGCGATGATGCACGGAATATCCAATTCAAACAAATGGACGGTGATTGGCACATCCAGCCGCGCGGACAAGATCGACCAGTCAGCGACATGATGGTAGGGTTCGATCACCAATACACCCAAAGAGACTGATAAACAAATTTCACTCGAAAGGATTCTATGAACATGGACCCGCAACACATCAGGGATACACAACGACCGGCAGCCGAACGCATGAGTCACACATTCGATCCCGCCTTGTTGGATCGAATGGTTCCGATCCCTGATGATCCAAATCTCACCACCCGCCCTGGGTACGACTACGGCGCGAAACATCCGACGCATCAATTGCAGATCGTGAAAGTGATCGAACCGGAACAACTCCCGACAGATCGTCATGACCTGTTTGCGAAGTCGATCATCCGCTGGCTCTCAGTCATCAAACGAAAGAAGTAAACCGTGTTCAGTTATTCGGCGCGTCCCTGGCATTACTTCATCTCGATCAGCATTCTCGCCATCGCCGAGATCGCGCGTCGTAATGATTATGTGCTGTTCGGGATCTTCGTCTACATCGTCGGGATGCTCGCCGCGTTTTGTATCACGTATTCATTTGTGTATGAAGTCCGCTACTTCAATTCGTTGCGCGATGAAAAGCACGCGCGCGAACAACACGAGGAACATCTCGACGATCTCGGATCGGTCCGCATCGAGATGAACACCTCGCCAACGCAAACGCGCTTGTTCGATCTCCCGGCATCGCCGCGCCAACTCGAACAACTTGCAACGGGACTGATGATCGCAGCTGATCCGTTTTCGCAACGACGATGGACCGGCAAAGGCAAACCGTTCTCGATCAATCAGTTCAATTCGTTGCGCGATGAAATGCTCAGACGCGAATTGATCCGCTTGATCAACGAGAAGGATCCGCGCCAGGGATACGAACTCTCGGGCTTCGGTCGGAGCATGATGAAACGCTTCCTCCCCTCCCCTGCCCTGCAAGCCTTCAACACACTGCAAGGTACAGAATGACACGCACGCACGCGAGCACGAATTACGGGCAGGTGTAACGGCTCGTTACACCCCCACCGTTTGAGGAAAAACGCCTTGACGATTGTTTCCCCATCCCGCGCGAAAAAACTCGCCAGAAGTCTTCTGCGTGCGAAAAAGGCTACCGGGCTTTCCTATCGAAAGTTTGCCCCGTACGTTGGAGATGGCACACTCCACTTCGCAACAATCAACCGCTTCATGATTACCAAAGGTGCGTGGCTGCCAAAAGATAAAACGATCTTGATCGCCCTCGGCTTGATCAAACCACGCGCGCCCCGCCCCAGGCAAAAGACGATCAGCGAAATGAAAGACCGTGAACTGCTCGAACTATTTCAGAAACGCATCAATGCCATGAATGAGATCCTAAATCGCCGAGGGTTGAAAGTCGCCCTCGGATGGATCAAGGAGAAGTAATGTCAAGAACGTGGACAAAACGACACAGCAGCAGATTGAATGATTTACGCTTCGATAACCTCCACGGTGAAGCTGAACAAGTGTACGACCGCTTGTACATCCTCGCTGGTCTCCTCGATGTGGAAGGTCTCTTCGTAGAGAACGGGAAAAAATTATCAAACGAAGAGATTGCTTATCGTGTTCGTTTACCGATCAATCAAGTGTCGAAAGAATTAATAGAATTGCAAAAACGAAAATTGATTTATGTCAACGGCAAGGGTCCGCTAATTATTGATTGGAAGCATCAGCAGACTGACTTAATAAAAATAAGGCAGCAAACAAAAGAACGTGTAACCCGTTACAGAGAACGAGTAACGAAAGGTACAGCGCTACAAAGTGGTGTAACGCCCCTAGAGAGAGAGGAGACTCAGACTCAGATTAAGAAAGAGACTCTCCTCCTGCTTTCACCCGAACAAAGAGAAAAGGTCTCTGCTCATCCCGAATGGATGGAGGAGGCTCTCAAACTTTCCACCACGAAAAACAAACTTAGTCCCGATTACATTGCGGGCATCCTAAAAAACTTTATCGTTGAAAAACCTGACCGCCGCAACAGTCAGGGAAAATCATCGTCGAAGAAACTCGACGGGAAGCAAAAGAAATTATGACCACAACAGAGATCCCTCACGGTCGCGAAGCGGAAGAGGCCGTCATCGGTTCAGTGTTGATCAACCCCGAAGTTTATTATGACGTTACGCCGATCATCAAAGCCAGTGACTTTTATATCCACCGGCATAAATGGGTGTGGAGTGTGTTCGTAAAACTTACATCAAGCCGGATTGATATTGATCTTGTCACTGTTGAAAATGAACTTGAACAAATGGGGCAACTCGCGGAAGTAGGAGGACCGGCGTTTCTCACGGGTCTTGTGTCTCGCGTGGGATCATCCATCAATGCCGTGTCGTATGCGAAGATCGTCAGGAACTATTCGAGCCGCCGAAAATATATTTCCATCGCCAATGAGATCGCCCGCGCCGCCTACGATGAGAAACAAAATATTGACGGCATCTCCTCGACCGTCCGCGATCTGCTCGATGAGAACGAAACCCGTGATACATCGTTCGTTCACATCTCAACTCCGTTGTCTGAAATATACGACGAGATCGAAACCGCCGAGAATAAACCGCGTGAAGTTTGGGGATTGCCTACCGGCTTCAAAAAGTTTGATCGTGATACGGGCGGCATTCAACCCGGCGATCTTGTATGGCTGGCTGGCGAGCCTGGCATCGGCAAGACGTGGAGCCTTACGCAGATGACTTTAAGTTTTGCAAAGGCATCACCCGGCGCTTTGATCTCGATGGAGATGAGCAATAAAGCAATCGTCAGGCGTGCGCTCTCCGGTATGTCTGGTATGCGGATCAAATCCATGCGATCTGGTTTTGGTTTGCCGTCCAATTGGCGCGAGGTCTTCGGCGACACTGCCGGAGAATTGGAACATCTCCCGATCTACATCAGCGACCGCACCATCACCACAGACCACCTTCGATCCGTACTCAAGGCGTTGAAGCGTGATAGGGATATTTCCTGGTTCGCGGTTGATTACGCCCTGCTCTTTTTAGACACCGCAGAGAATGAGATCGCACGCACGGAGATCATCAGCCGCAACTTGAAACACATTTGCACGGACTTCGGTCTCGCCGGTGTTGTTCTTCAATCTGTGACAAAGACCGGCATGGATGGAAACGGCAACGCCCGTGCAAAGAGCGGGATGCGCGGATCGGGTCAGATGCTCCATGACGCTGATCTCATTCTCTTCCTGACGAAGTTTGAAGAACTCGACGAGACAGACGGATCGATCCGTGAATCGGACCGCGAACGTATGGTTACGATGTGGACCGCAAAGGGGCGCGAACTCGAATCGCTTCCCGTTGAACATCTGGTACGCCGTTTGAATTCTCCGTTCTTCGATGAATTTGATTTGAAGAAGTATCTAGCTGCGAGAGTGGAGAAAACAAAATGAATATCATTGATCGCATCCTCGCAGCGATGGACGAACGCGGCGGCGTGATCATTGGCACAGAAAACTTCGCCTCGTTGATCGGTCGAGTCAATAGCAAGCCGTGGCTGATCCGCAATGCCCGCCTCCTCGAACAGGACGGCACGATCGTGATCATCCCCTCACGCGGCGGGCGCGGCAACAAGACCATCTACCGCAAGAACCGCAACTCGCCCGGCTCGCCCAGGCATAAGGCAGCGCGATGAGTGAGAACTACTCGTACCTGTACACCCTGGCGTTTTGTTGTCTCTATCCGATTGCGTTCCATCTCGGGATATTGTGGCTCGCAAGATATGCACGCCGCATTGATTGGACGAACATCCGTTTCCCGTGGAGGCGTGAGCAATGACCGCCCGCTATGACCTGCTCATTCAATCCATGCAGGAGGCTTCCCGCATCGTGACGATCATCTTCGGTCTCTCGTCTGCGATCCTCTTTGCGCGATGGTCGATCCGATTCGCGCCTGAACGTACTCGCCGCGTGGTCCTGTCTCTGTTTGATCTCTGGCTTGTCGCCGTCAACTTGATCCTCTTTGTTGTATCGCAATAGGAGCACCATGAAGAAAAGATTATTCACCCTTGCATCGTTGATCGCCCTGTTCGCATTCGCGGCGTCTCTTGTGTCGCCGGTCGCATCCGCCCAGTTGTGGGATGTGGACGATAGCAATACAAAGGTGCTGCTCCACATGAACGGCGCGGACGCGTCTACAACGTTCACCGATGAAAGCAGCAAGGTCTGGACCGCGGCGGGCAATGCACAGATCGACACGGCTCAATCGAAGTTTGGCGGGGCGTCGGGTCTGTTCGATGGGTCGGGGGATTACGTAGAAACTCCCGATCATGCTGACTTCGATATTGGGGCAGGGGAGTTTACGGTTGATCTCTGGTTCAATGTGGGCGGAGGCAATGGGACTGTTCGCTTTTTATTCGGTCAATCCGACTCTGGCGCTACTGACAATACAAGACCCCTTGAATTGCGTATGACCACCGGGAATGTCTTGGAGGTAAGGATACATGACGGATCAAATAAACTAATAACGGGCACCACTGCCTTCGCTACAGCGGGCTGGCATCATGCCGCTGTTGTGCGAACGGGAAATACAATAAAGTTGTTTGTGGATGGCGTGAAAGAGGGAACTGATCTAACCAGTGTTGGAACTCTCGTCAATAGTGCAAATAAATTCTCCATAGGTCGAACAGGCGAATTGGCATCCCTGTACTTCAATGGCTGGATTGACGAGTTTCGGTTTAGCAAAGGCGTCGCCCGCTGGACTGAAAACTTCACGCCGCCATCGGCTGAGTACGCCCCTGCCACTCCAACACCCACCAACACCAACACGCCAACCAACACACCCACCGATACGCCAACCCCGACGAACACGGCAACCGACACGCCCACCGCGACCAACACCGCGACAGATACGCCGGTCGTCACTGCCACATTCACCGATACGCCGATCGTCACAGAGACGTTCACCCTCACGCCATCCATCACATCCACCATCACATCCACCATCACCGACACGGCAACCAGCACTCCGGATCCCTGTGCATACGCGGCTACGCTCTCCTCGTCAACCTGGACCAACACATCCGGGACCAACGCAGACATCTGCACAGACAACGGCGTTCGCATGGTTTGGAGAGAGCCTGGCAGTGGGAGCGAAATATTTGTTCTTGCTGATTTCACAACCGATCCGTCAACACTCTACACTATCCGCTTCAACGGTTATCACAACGGCGATCCGGATGATGTTGTGCTCGAATGCCATTATGGTGAATCGTCAACGATAGAACTCGCCACACTCACCAGCCCTCTCGCAGACGATGAGACGATCACGGTCTCGCTCCCGCAGGAATGCAACGATGGATCTCCCGAGGTACACTTTCATCAAACGGCGGGCGGGAATGCAAGTCATTACCTGCGCGTCGATCAACTCGTTCTCGATGTGGTTGCCGCTACACCCGTCGCCATTCCCACGTATTACTTTGATGGCGGTATCTCGTACGGCGAACTCTCGATCACAATCACGCTCTCGCTCCTCTGCCTCGTGTTCGTAATCTTTATATTGATCTGGCTCGTGCTCCCGTTCGCGCAACGCAAGGGAGGCGGCAAGCCGTGAAGCCGATCAAGATCATCTTTGCCGTTGCAATCGTTGTACGCATCGCTGGCATCTGGATCCCGCAACTCTGGTACGACGAGAACTTTACGCTCATCCTGGCGCGCCTGCCATTTGATCGGATGATCGCCGCGACCGCTGGCGACGTGCATCCGCCGCTCTGGTATCTGATCGAATGGATGTGGATCCGTCTCTTCCCCGATCCGATACTGGCTCCCGCGTGGACGCTTCGCATCCCGTCCCTGGTCTTTTCCCTGCTCGCACTCTACGCCGCGCATCTTGTTTTCTTCGAGTTGGAAGTGCCAAAGAAAATCCATCTCGGCGCGCTGGCGCTCATGGCGATCCTGCCCATGCAAATATGGTACGCACAGGAAGCACGCATGTATGCCCTGCTCGAATTGGAAGTGCTGCTCGCCTTGCTCTTCGCCCTGCGTGGTCAATGGCTCGCGTTGTTCATCACATCTACAGCGATGCTCTACACACAGAACTATGGCGTGTTTTATCTGGCGTGCATCGGTATAGTTGTTTTCCTGCGAGACGTCACGCATGTGAGCCAGGCTTATCGTTTATTCGGCGTGACACCAAAGTGGCAGGCTTTCACGAAGACACTTTATATAGGGCTTGCGATGTTGGGCGCGTCCCTGCTTTATATGGTTTCGTGGTTCGGCGTGATGCAAGATCAGATGCACATCATCAACGGGCGGTACTGGATACAAGAGCAATCCATCGGCGATGTGCTGAACATCCTGTATAAATTATTCTGGGGATCATCCATGCCCTCGTTCGCGTTGCTCTCGGCGCTCATGATCACATTCATGGCGATCTCGGTTGGACTGTTGCACATGGCACACGAGACGCACGCGGCGAAACCGGCGATCATCATCATGGCGTTCGGTCCGCTCTTGATCGCGTGGATCGTCTCTACCCTGTGGCAGCCGATCTTGTTGCATCGTCCGCTCATTGGCACCGCTCCATTTTTGTACGTGATCGCCGCCTGGTCGTTCGGTCGGCTGTTCGAGCGTGAGCAGATCAAATCGTGGAGGGAGGCGTCCATCGCCGCGGCGCTCGTGGTCCCGGTGATGGTCTCAGGCGTTGGAGGGTACTTCAAGAATATCCCCGACATGAAAAGCGACGGCGCTATATCACCGCTCACCTCGGCGCTTGATTACGTCCGGGCGCATTGGCAGGATGGCGACGTGATCTACTATACCGACGATGGACCGATGATCAACCTGTCACCCTATGCGAGCGAACTGCCTCAGTTCATGATGTCTGCATGTGGAGACCGCTTGAACGCCGGGCCTGTACTCGGGTCTCTCAGCCCTGCCACGCGCGCGGCTATCGGGATCCCCCTGGCTGAACTGAACGAGATCAACTATCGGCGCGCCTGGGTCTTTGCGCCGCGCTCACCTTTGCATCCCGTCTGCTACGAGGAACAGATCGCACCCTACACACCCGGCGATCCGTTGATCGTGGTGGACGATAACATCTTCATCGAGTCGGGTGTGTGGCTGGTGGTGGAGAAATGACATGGATACATTTACCGAGCTCTCCCTATTCAGCGGCGGCGGCGGTGGATTACTGGCCAGTAAACACCTGCTCGGATGGCGTACCGTCTGCTACATCGAAAAAGATCCAATCGCGCAAAGAGTGCTCATCTCAAGGATTAGAGACGGGTATCTCGACAACGCCCCAATGTGGGACGACGTTACAACATTCGATGGCAAGCCCTGGCGCGGATTGGTGGATATTGTCACTGCGGGCTTTCCGTGCCAACCATACAGCATCGCAGGAAAAAAAGACGGCGCTGATGACGCAAGAAATTTATGGCCGGACACCATTCGCATTATTAGAGAAGCCAACCCAGAATGGATCCTACTGGAGAATGTTGCAGCTCTCATTTCCTTCGATTATGTCAAACGAATTTTCAGGGACCTGGCCGAAAGCGGGTTTGATAGTCGATGGTCGTGCATACGTGCTTTCGATGTCGGTGCCCCGCATTTACGCGAGCGACTTTGGATTGTTTCCCACTCCAACAACGGGAGACGCTTCCTCTCGGAGAATGAGCGCCAAAGCAAAAGCAATGGGAGGGGGTATCACATTGACAGAACTACTTGGTGGCAAACCGAACCCAAGATGGGTAGAGTGGCTCATGGGCTGGCCCGTGGGATGGGCAGAGCACTCCATCTCACTGGAAACGGACAAGTTCCAGCAGTGGTTGAACGCGCATGGAAAAGCATGACTACGCAACTCAGCGATCTCTGAACAAAAAATAAATGGAGAAACCATGAAACAAAAACAACGCATTCGCACCCGCAAGATCTACCACGCCCAAAAGCCCGCCGGTGAAGTGGAGAGGCAAGTACACTGTACATTCTGCGGCGGCAAAGGTCCGAACATGGAAGTTGAGATCGTTGAAGGCAAGAACCTCGTGCTCTATCGTGTGCCAAAGTCTCATACCGCTTGCAAGCAATCGATCCTCTCTCTCTCTCTCTTTGAGTGATGCTCGATAAACAACCCGTCACTGAGAACCGTACGCAAACAGGCTGCAATTTATTCCTCGCCTTGTTGCTCACTGCGATCATCGTCATCGCGTTCATGGTTTCTAAATGATCCTCGTCTTCTCGCTTCTCAACGTCATCGCGGCAGTCCTGCTTTATTCTCGCGGCGCTCCAAAGGCGTACCCGTGGAAGTGGGCGGGCGCGTTCGCGTTGGTCCTATTCGTCGGAGCGTTCTATCCGCTCGGGACGTTAGAGCGATTTGTATTGTTCGTCGAGATGACGGCAGCCGCGATCGTCGGTTGGCACATGAGTAAACACATCCACCGCGCGGGCACATGGATCGGTATCGCCCTGGCTGTGTTCGTCTCGTTCGATGCGCTCCGCCTCCTCCCCACCCCGGACGTGAACATCGCAGGCAATGAGATCTTCGGAATCATCCGCCGTCCCTACGTGATCGCCCATCCGAACATTGCCGCGGCGTGGTCCTTGTTGCTTCCCCTCGGCGCGTGGACGGCGATCACAGTGGTCGTCACGCAAAGCCGCGGCGCGCTGGTTGGGTTGCTCACTGCCTCGGTCATGCGCTTCGTTCCACGCCGGTACATGGTGCGGACCTTGATCGCGGGATGCGCCATGATCGCTTTGGCGATCATGCTCAGACCGAACACTGCATTCGACCGCCTGACATTCTGGGAGGAGGGCACGCGTCTCTTCCTGGCACGTCCGCTCACGGGATGGGGTTCCGGCAGTTATCGCGAATCGTATAAGACAGAAACGCCAATGAACGCCATCACCGAACGGACCGGGATGCATACGGCACACAACGCCTTGCTCACCATCGCCGCCGAGAACGGCATCGCGGGAGTTGTTACGTTCATGGGCTTTGCTGGATCACTGGCTTTGACAGTCCGCCGATCCGACAACCCGCTCAAGTGGGGAGCGCTCGCGTTTGCCGTGCAACAAATATTCGATGATCAATGGCTGCATCCTGTCACGTCGATCTTATTCGGATTGGTAGTGGGCGCGTGCCTGCCCGAGCATCCAATATGAAAAAGTCATTCAATAAACTCGCCCTACGCTTCGCCCTGCGTGTGAACAGACATCAACACGGCGGCAAGTTCTCAGGCTCATCGAGCGACACGACCGGCTTGTCGGAAGACGTGACGGGTCTCTCGCGTGACATCATCGGCAGGGATGGGTCCAATGATGGTCAATCGTTCGAGCGCCATTCATCCATCACACCCATCGCCGACAACCCTGACGTGTGGAAGGTCCGCTTCAAGAAGCGCCGCGGCATGACGAAGATAAAAAGGTTGCTCGTTCGCATCCGCCGCCTGGTCCGCCGTGCGTTCGCATTCATTGCCACGTTGCAAGGCTCGAAACTCAGCAGCGACGAAAAGGCCCGCATGTTGATCACCTTGCGCGAATGGCATCCCGACGCGCTCGACGAACACCGCCGAAAGAAAGAGGAGCATAAACTCTTCCGCTTCCACAAGGAGCAAGCGCGGCTCCTCGAAGGTCAGGTCGTCGAGATACTTTCCAATCTCGGGTTCTGCCTCAAGGTCACGAAGGAGGACCGCATCTATATCAAGAAGCGGGTCAAGGTTGCGAAGGTCGAAGTCTCGCCTTATGCATACACCTATCACATCAACCATGTGCCCTACGGAGTTAAGAAGACCGATATGTCGCAGGACTGGGTCGCGACTGAGATCGCATCGACCATCGGGAAGAAGGTCCGCCACGAGTTGGATCTCTTCGGTTTGCGCTATACCGTCGAAGTCGGGAGCACCCTCTCGATCCCGAACTTCGCTTCGTTCTCCGACTTCGAGCGGGTCCCGCGCAACCTGCCTCCCCTTTCCTTCTACCTCGGGCAAACTACCAACGGCGCTCCGTTATATCGCAACCTCGCCGACGCGCCGCACATGATCGTCGCAGGTCAGACCGGAGGAGGCAAGTCAAACCTGCTCAACGGGATCATCTGCGGGTACCTCTTACGTCAGCCTCCCGAAGTGGTGAAGTTCCTATTGTTCGATCTCAAGGGAGGCGTCGAGTTCGATTTCTTTTACGGCGTCCCTCACCTGTGGAAGTTCGAGGAAGACAAGGACGGGATCATCGAATACCCTGAAAACATTCTGCCCGCACTCGACGCTGTGCTCAAAGAATGTAATCGCCGTCTCGCCATGCTCAAGAAGAGCAAGACGAAGAACATCAACGAATACAACCGCGGCAAGCACGAACGCAACAAACTCCCCTACATCATCGGCATCTTCGACGAGTACACCACGGCGCGCAAGCTGGCAGGCGTGGAGGTCGAGACGAAGCTCTCGACCATCGCCAACCTGTCGCGCGCGGCGGGGATTCACTTCATCATCGGCACGCAGTACCCGAAGGCGGAAGTGCTCTCGACGTTGATCTCGATCAATTTCACATGGCGCATCGCGTTCAACATGACGACCGCCGCCTCGATGTCTGTGCTCGGTAATTGGAACGCCGCCGGTCTCACGCCTGTCGGTCGTGCGCTGTTCCAATCGAGCGAGGGTGAAATGTATGTTCAGACGCCGCGCATTACATCCTCGACGATCCATTCGGTTGTGGCCGCCGCAATAACCGGCGAGGGCATGATCAACATCGCCACCGTGGACCCGGAAGAGATGCTCGAATGGGCAATCAATAACACGGGAGGCAAACTCGACCGGGATACCATGTTCAACCAATTCAAAGAGCGGATCGCAAGAGATGTTCTAAACGACCTATTGAAGTCGATGGAAAACAAGCAATTTGAAGTGCAGGGAACGCTCTACACCGTCACCTCACCTTACGCTAATGTCGCGCGGCGAATGGTTCTGGTAGACGGGTCTCTGTTGAGCGAAACGCCCGACGACCGACAGCCGACGACAGTCACGCATGACGAAATAGTGACGGAGGAAACCAATGCCTGAATGGTTGATCACCCTGGGGTTTGTTGTCGGTGTAATTTGGTTCGTGAATACAGTTTTTTTTGCTGCACTATGGACATATTATTACTTCGAGAAAAGGAAAACAAAATGACAGACTATCCCCGCCCTGAACTGACGACATGATCCTCTATCTCTGGCTCCTGCTCACCCTCCCGCATGATCGCCTCGTGTGTTCGATGTGGACAAACCAGCCGCCGTCACAAGTGCAAATCGTGGAGGCGTGCGGATCGATTGATCTGCGTGCCTATCGCCTGAACGTGATGATCAACGGCTTGACGATCTGCGCCATCCCTGCCGATGCAATCCAGGATGTGATCGCACAATGCGCCCTCGGCACGCCGTTCGATAAGTACCGGCTGAATATTGTGGAGCCAAAGTATCAGGAAGCGATCTGCATGGTGAAAACACCCGAGCACGTCGCGCCCACCGCCGAACAGATCACCGCGCAATGCGGCAAGCCCGTGAGCGATTATCAATTGCGTTACATGGGCACGCGCGAAGAGACGCAGAAAGTTTTCACCGTTTGCAAACCACCGGCGATCACACAACCCGTCACGATTGCCACGGATGAAAATTATTATCTGCTCGCTGGTAAATTGATCTGGTTCGGGATTGCCAAAGCCGCATGTGAAGGCGGTTACTCAGGCGTCGATGCAGAGACGTTCGCCGCAACGCCCTGCGGCATGGCAGGCGCACGCGACAAGATGATCGCCTGGCAGAACTCACTTGACGCGGATATCCTCGCCGCGGCTCGTGAATGGAATGTGCCCGCTCCCCTGCTCAAAGACATCATCGCCAAAGAGACTCAATTCTGGACATGGACCGGCGTCGATGGCGAGCACGGCTTGATCCAAATCACCGATGACGGCGCGGCGGTTGTTCTGCATACCTATCTCGAAGGCTATTACAAAATGGATCCGCGCGAACAACTCGAAGCACGCACCGCCTGGCTCCGTCAATTGGATTGTCTCTACTGCACTCCCCAGGATGGGATCATTCAGGCGCGGCGAAACATGCCGTTGTACGCGCAAGCCCTCGCCGCCTATTATTGCATGTATGGATCGTGGGATGAAGCGGTCCGCGTGTGGAATGTAAATCATGAGCCTCTCACCCCTACAGCTGGGATCGCCATAAATGGCGATGTGTTCGAACGTATCGCCACAAACAGCGATAGGATCTCGCGATGACCTACCCAGGCGGCAAGAACGGATCCGGCGTGTACCAGAAGATCATCAATCAGATCCCGCCGCACGAGGAATACATCGAAGCATTCCTCGGACACGGCTCGATCATGCGCCACAAGAAACCGGCGATCGCCAACATCGGCATAGATAGCGATGAGCACGTGGTAGAGCATTGGCGAGATCTCATCGCTAAAAATAGCGATCTCGCATGCGTCACCGTCATAAAAGGCGATGCGATATCGTACCTGCGAAAACAGCGATGCGGACGTCGTACGTTTGTTTATGCGGATCCGCCCTACCTGTTCGAGACCCGATCATCGAAAAAGAAATTATACAACGTGGAATTCGGAACCATAAAGGAACACGAGAAACTTTTGATCCTGTTGATCTGCCTGCCCTGCATGGTCGCGATCTCGGGTTATCAATCATCGCTCTATGCGTCGATGCTGGCCACGTGGCGGACGATCAACTACAAGACTGTCAACCGCGCCGGGCAGGTTGTGACCGAATGGCTATGGATGAATTACCCCGAGCCGCAAGCCTTGCACGATT
>Ga0214473_10007652_pt1 | contig 12795 bp, 9 predicted proteins | sample RVTome_7_FD_203509 | JGI IMG/M metagenome (GOLD analysis project Ga0214473, IMG submission 203509) | Soil microbial communities from uranium-contaminated site in the Upper Colorado River Basin, Wyoming, United States - RVT98D197 | ecosystem: Environmental > Terrestrial > Soil > Contaminated >... | reverse complement strand
CGCGTTCCCATCGCCGAGGCGCTTCCCGTCGCGCGGGAGCTCGTGGCGGAGCTCGAGAAGCTCCCCGAGGTCGAGCGCGCGCTCTATTGCGGGAGCCTGCGGCGTTTTCGAGAGACCATCGCCGACATCGACATCGTGGTCGCGTCGAAGGAACCTTCGTCGGTGATGGAGAAGCTCGTAAAGATGCCGAGGGTGAGCGAGGTCATCGGAAGCGGCGAGACCAAGACCTCGGTTCTGACCGCGACCGGACTCCAGGTGGACGTGCGCATCGTCGAGCCCCATCAGTTCGGAGCGGCTTGCCAGTATTTCACCGGCTCAAAGACGCACAACATCAAGCTTCGGCAAATCGCTCTCGAGCGAGGATGGCTTCTCAACGAGTACGGGCTCAGCGTCGCCGAGACCGGGGAAGTGCTCGCCTCCGACACCGAGGAGGCGATCTACCAGGCGCTCGGCCTCGCGTTCATCCCACCCCCGATGCGCGAAGACCGGGGAGAGATCGAGATCGCCGCCGAGGGGAGGCTCCTTTCACCCGTTCGCCTGGACGACCTTCGAGGGGATCTGCACGTCCATACTTCGCTCTCCGGGGATGGCCGCAGTCCGCTCGAGGACGTGGTCGCGGCGGCGACCGCGCGGGGATACTCGTATCTGGCGATTACCGATCATGGAGAGAACCTGGCTTTCAACGGGGTCAGCCGAGAGAAATTTCTCGAGCAGCGGAAGCAGATCGAGGCGCTCCGGCCGAGGTACCCGAAGCTGACGCTGCTCCAGGGGGTGGAGCTCAACATCGGCGCCGAGGGGAGTCTCGACTACGACGAGACCTTTCGGCGGGGTTTCGACTGGTGCGTTGCCGGAGTTCACTCGCAGTTCGATCTCGGTCCTGCCGAGCAAACGCGACGGGTCGCGGCCGCCATGGAGGATCCGACCGTCGACGCCATCGCGCACCTCACCGGGCGCAGAATCGGCCGCCGGCCGGGAATCGACCTCGATATCGACGCGATCCTGCAGAAGGCGGTCCGGACCGGATGCGCCATCGAGATCAACGCCGCCCTCGGGCGGCTCGACGCCTCGAGCGAGGTGCTCTACCGCGGGCGCGAGCTCGACGTGACCTTCGTCATCTCGACTGACGCCCACCACACGCGAGAGCTCGCGCGCATGGAGTGGGGCGTGCTTCAGGCGACCCGCGGTTGGGTCGACCCCTCCCGCATCGCCAACACCTGGCCGAAAAAAAGATTCTTCGAGTGGCTCCGGCGGCGTAGAAGCCGAGGGAGCGCCTAGTCGTCCGGCCTTTCGATCCGGTACCGGGCTCGGAGCTCTGTGAGCTTGCGCGCGCGGCTCTCCTCTCGTCTGACTCTCAGCCAGTCCTCGCGAAGGGTCCAGTCGACGTCTTCCCGGGAGGGAAGCTCCGGCTCGTGCTTTTCCCTCACTCGGACGAAATGCGTGCCCCGGCTCGAGGTTAAAGGTCCGGTCCACTCGCCGATCGTGAGAGACAGGACCCGGGCGGCGAAATCGGCTCCGAACGTCGTCGAAAGCTCGAGCTCGGAGAAGCGGTTCAGGCTCTTGCCGAGCCAGAATTCGTCGCCCCAGCGGGTGAAGTCGTCGCCCGCGCGCAGACGGGACAGGATCCCTACCGGCTCGCCGGAGGCGTAGAACACGTGATCGAAGCTCACCGCGCGGGGGGTCATGTAGCGCTCGGGTTTTTCACGAAACAGACGGTCCAGGTCGGCGGGCGTTGGATCCGGCGGCTCTTCATCGATCAAAAACTCGACCTTGTCGATGAGCCAGCGGCGTATCCGGGGGTCGCCTCGATCCAGACCCTGTCGGTAGGCCTCGCGGAGCAGAACTTCTTCGTCGATGAACTCGGTGACGACGCGCGCGCGCGCTTCGTTCCTGAGCGGGCGCAGGAGGAGCTCTTCGCGCTCCGTCGCGAGAGCCTCGGCGATCTCCTTGGTTACGACGATGCGGTTGGAGTCGGAGGGTGCCCAGAGTGCGTGCGCGAGGAACAAGAGGCCTCCCGCGGCCGCGAACTGCAGCAGGGGCTCCCGAAGGAAGTGTTTAATCCTGCGGCCTTCTCCCATGCTCCCGGGTGAGGGGGCTCAAGTATTGCTCTTCCGTCAACCCCTTCTTCCTCATGGCCACCCCGGTCAAGCACTCGCGGAGCAGGCGGTTGGCATTGAGCGCGGTGGTGTAGCCGGGATCCACCAGGGGATTCACCTCGACGAGGTCGAACCCCACGAGGTTCTTTTGGGCGCAGAGGTTGCGGACCAGGGGAAAGACCTCGCGCGGGGTGAGGCCCCCGGGCTCAGGCGTTCCCGTTCCTGGCGTGTAGGCAGGATCGAGGACGTCGATATCGAACGAGATATAAAGGTGCTGAGGCCCATCGGTCGCTTCCGCGAGGACGCGGCTCATGACCGCGTCCCACCCCTCTCGCTCGATCTCCGCCATCGTGTGGTACCGGAACCCTTGCTCCCGCATCCACCGGAAGCCGTCCTCTCCCGGCCAGTAACCACGGAGGCCCACCTGGATGTAGTTCTTTCCCAGGACGTGGCCTTCGTTGATCAACCGCCGGATCGGCTGCCCGTGGGAGATGAGATGCCCCCCATGGGGTGTGCCGGCGTCGTAATGAGCGTCGAAGTGGATGACGCCCACGTTCTCCTTGCCGTAGACATCCGCGACCCCGGCGACGTTGGGATACTCGAGCGAGTGATCCCCGCCCACGATGAACGGAATCGCGCCCGTTTGCGCCACCTCGCGCACCATCTGCCGAACCGGCTCCATGGTCCTTTCCGTGCTCAAGTAATCGATAGGGGCGTCGCCGTAGTCGACGACGTTCAACTCCTTCGTCCAATCCACCATCACGTGCAAGTGGGGATTGGAGTACGTGCCCCATCCGACGTACGTCTCCGACGTCCGAAGGGCCCTCGGACCGAAGCCGGCGCCCCGCATTCCCGAGCCCATGTCGAGAGGCGCTCCCAGGATCGCCACGCTCACTTGACCCGCTCTCAAGTCCTCGGGCGTCAACGCGACCGGCAAGTTGAAGAAGGTCGGGATCCCCTGCCAGCCCATCCCCCCGGCGAAGCGCTGGACGTTGATCGGGCCCGGGTCGCGCTTCACGTCCTTCGACATGTCGCGGACCTTCTTCCATTCGTTCAGCGTGGGGTCGCTCCCGTCGAGACGGATGACGGCTTCGTCCTCGGGTTTCTCCTGGCTCTCCTCCTGAGCGAGGCCGCCCGCGGCGAAAGCGAGGGCCAGCGTCGCAATCCAGTTCGCGTGTTTCATCGCGGGAGTATACACCGCTCGCCTTGATTCCCAATTCGCGGAAAGGCTAGTTTCTGGAAGGACCAAGAGCTCTCTATCTCCAGGCGATAGAGCCGCATCCGACCCCGCGCCGCTTTTCATCGAACGGCAACGCTTTCCGCGCTATAATAGGGGGTTCCCCCGGGCAAAGTTTTCGGAGAGGTTCAAAATTGATCAAAGATCTGAGCACAATCCGAAATATCGGGATCTCCGCTCATATCGACAGCGGCAAGACGACCCTGACGGAGCGTATCCTCTATTACACCGACCGGGTCCACGCAATCCACGACGTCAAAGGCAAGGACGGCGTCGGCGCGAAGATGGACTCGATGGACCTCGAGCGCGAGCGCGGGATCACCATCGCGAGCGCAGCGACCCATTGCAGCTGGCTCAAGCATCACGTCAACATCATCGATACCCCCGGACACGTCGACTTCACCATCGAGGTCGAACGGAGCCTCCGCGTACTCGACGGCGCGGTGCTCGTTCTCTGCTCGGTGGCCGGCGTCCAGAGCCAGTCCTTCACCGTCGACCGGCAGATGAACCGCTACAAGGTTCCCCGCATCGCTTTCGTCAACAAGTGCGATCGGGTGGGAGCGAACCCCATCCGAGTGCGGGACCAGCTCCGGGAAAAGCTCGGTCACAACCCCGTTTTCCTTCAGATCCCCATCGGCCTGGAAGTGGACTTCAAAGGCGTCATCGACCTGGTGCGCATGAAGGCCCTCTATTTCGAGGGAGAGTTCGGCGAGAAGGTCGTCGAGGGGGAAGTCCCCGCCGACCTCCAGGGGGAAGCCGCCTCCTATCGCGAGCAAATGCTCGACGCGGTCTCCATGTTCTCGGATGAGCTCATGGAAGCGGTGCTCGAAGACAAAGTCCCGGTCGAGCTCGTCGACCAAGCGATCCGTAAAGGTACTCTCTCCCGCCAGCTCACGCCGGTGCTCGTCGGCTCCGCTTACAAGAACAAGGGGGTGCAGCCCCTGCTCGATGCCGTGGTCCGGTACCTCCCCAATCCGATGGACGTCGTCAACGAGGCCCTCGACCTCGAGAGCGAGAAGGAAACAGATACCCTTCCGCTCGCGAGCGACCCGGAGAAGGGCACGGTCGCTCTCGCCTTCAAGCTGGAGGAAGGCCGATACGGGCAGCTCACCTATCTTCGCATCTACCAGGGAAAGCTCGACCGCGACACGTTCATCACCAATACCAGAACCGAGAAAGAGACCAAGGTCGGGCGACTGGTGCGGATGCACGCGGACGAGATGGAGGACATCGACGCCGCGGGTCCGGGCGACATCGTCGCCATCTTCGGGCTCGACTGCCACTCCGGCGATACCTTCACCGACGGCAAGCTGAACGTCGCCATGACCTCGATCCACGTGCCGAGCGCGGTCATCTCGCTCTCGGTGAAGCCCGCGGACAACAAGTCCCAGATCAATTTGATGAAGGCTCTCAACCGGTTCACCAAGGAAGACCCGACGTTCCGGGCGGGCGCCGACCCCGACTCCGGGGAGACCGTCATCCACGGGATGGGCGAGCTCCAGCTCGAGGTCTACATCGAGCGCATGAAGCGCGAGTACGGAGTCCAGGTGGAGGTGTCGCCGCCGCAGGTCGCCTACCGCGAGACCATCACCCAGCGCGTCGAGTACGACTATACGCACAAGAAGCAGACGGGCGGCTCGGGTCAGTACGGCCGCGTCGCCGGCTACCTCGAGCCGAACCCGGGGGGCGGCTACGAGTTCGTGGACGACGTCAAGGGCGGCGCCATTCCGCGACAGTTCATCCCCTCGGTCGAGAAGGGCATGAAGTCCATGCTCGACAAGGGCCGAAAGGTCGGAGCGCCGGTGGTCGACGTGCGCGTGGTGCTGAACGATGGAAAAAGCCATACCGTCGACTCTTCGGACATCGCCTTTCAGGAGGCGGCGCGCGCCGCCTGGCGCGACGCGTACGACCGTGGAAAAGCGCGCGTTCTCGAGCCCATCATGCGCGTCGCCGTCGAGGGTCCGACGGAGCACGCGGGCGGGGTCTTGACGACGCTCATGCAGAGGCGGGGCGCCATCATCGGGCAGCAGGAGTGCTCTAGCATGACTATCACCGAGGCGGAGGTGCCTCTGGCCGAGATGTTCGGCTACGCGACCACCCTGCGCTCCGCGACTCAGGGCAAGGCGGATTTCACCATGGAGTTCTCGCGGTACATGCCGGTGCCCGAGTCCATCGAGGTCGAGCTGGTCGCCAAGGCGGCCGAGAAAGCGAAGGCGAGTTAGCAGTATGCTGAAGGCACAGTCGCGCGCGGGGGAGTCCAATATCCGGTACTGGCCAGGAGACCGAACCACGATGTTTCGCAAGGAAGTCAACGAGAAGAGTCCTCTTCGCATCCTCGAGGGCTCTACCAAAGGCGGGCTCGGCCCGGGGAAGCTCGGGGTGGTGATGGCGCGTGCCGGCGTAGGCAAGACCGCGTTCCTCGTCCAGATCGGTCTCGACGACGCGATGCGGGAGCGGCCCGTTCTTCACGTCGCCCTGAAGCAGGAGCTGGACCACGTCCGCTCCTGGTACGACGCCCTCTTCGACGACCTCGCGGAAGTGACCGAGCTCCAGAACCGCGAGCAGGTTCGCGCTCTGGTGAACAAGAACCGCGTGATCCAGGCGTATCCGGACTCGGTCCTTCCCCACGAGCGTCTCGACGATGTCCTCGGGCTCTACGCCGACAAGGTCGGGTTCAGTCCCAAAGCGATCCTCGTCGACGGTTTCGACTGGGAGAGCGGCAGAGTCGTGGCGAGAGCCGCGGAGCTGGGGGCGTTCAAGATCACCGCCAAGCGAATCGGAGCGGAGCTGTGGATGTCGGCCCAGACGCATCGCGCCGGGACGGCCGCTCACCCGACGGCTCTCATTCCGCCCTGCGACGCCTATTCCGATCTCATAGACCTCGCGATTTTTCTCGAGTCCGAGGGAACCGACTCCACCGTGCGCCTGCTCAAGGACCACGACAACCCGCGACCGGAGGAAACCCACCTTCATCTCGATACCGACACCATGCGACTCGTTTCCGACGAGCTCTCGTCGGTCACGAGGAAGCTGCCGCCCAGCTCCTTCACGCTTCTCTCGGGCGCCGCGACGGGCGCCGAAGCGGCGTTCGGGGAAACGGCCGAGCGCTACGGCGCGCACGAGGTTACCTATTCGTTCGCCGGAAACGACACCGCCCGCAACCGAGGACTGGTCGAGCTGACGGACGAGGAACTCGAGCGGGGCGGCGTCCACGAGACCTACATCCAGTCCCAGCTTCACCGATCGTTCCCGAAGACCCCGAGATTTCAGCGTTTGCTGAAATCGATCTGGTATCAGGTCGCGACGGCGGGAGAGGTCTTCGTCGTAGGCGAGATCCAGGCGGACGGCACCGTCAAGGGCGGCACCGGCTGGGGCGCCGAGCTCGCGCGTCACTTCCGTAAGCCGCTTTACGTCTTTGATCAGGCCAAGAACGCCTGGTTCCACTGGAAGAACGACGCCTGGGAAGAGGTGAGCCCGCCGCGCATTCAGCGAACGCGCTTCTGCGGCACCGGCACTCGTCACCTGATGGAATCGGGTCGGAAAGCGATCGCAGAGCTCTTCGAGCGATCGTTCGAATCGCGCTAGGCTCGCGAGCGATTACGCTCCATAAAAACCAAAATCCAAGGGGGATAAGGGGGACAGGAGGAGATAGGGAGATAAATTCTCCAATACGTCCTGATCTATCTCCCCATCTCCTCCCATCTCCCCATCCCCTTTTCTTACACTCTTTGCTCCTTGGAGCGATACGTGAACCCTGGACTCAGGGCTGAGTCGAGTTCAGCCCCACGAACGCCCCGCCGTTCTCCTGGCAGAGGACGCGCATCAAGGTCGCGAATCGCACCCCGGTGTTCTCTCCCCACTGATCCTGGGAGAACATGGTGGGAAATCCGATCGCGTGGATGCGCACCCGGCGGTTTCCCTGGGCGTCCTTCTTGTTGATCCGGTCGACCTCTTCCACGACCTCGTCGATCGAATCCCCCGTGAACTCGTCGCCGAGGACGTAAAGGCTCACCTTCCTGTCGGGGGCGGCGAAGGCCCGGATCGCGGCCTCGATTCCCTCGACGGGGCTGCTGTTGCTGAAGGGCGCCCAGTGCCGCAAGCGCTCGAGGATGAGCCTCCTCCGGGCGGGCGTGTCGGGGATCCATTTGCGCGCGTACTGGGAGAACATGTACTGGCCTTCGTCGCTCATGACCTGGATCCCTTTGACCTTGGGGTAGACGTCGAGCACTTCCTGCATCTTCTTCAGCATCAGGGGCCAGGCGTAGCTCTGCATGCTGCCCGAGGTATCGATGATGAAGACGATGTACTCGCTGTCGACGGGGACCCCGCCGATCGTCGCGTCCTCCCGCGGCCTCCGATAACTTCGCTCCTGAAGGCGCTTCATCTCCTCCGTCAGCTCCTGCTGCGCCGCGAGGAGACGTCCCTCGACGATCTCGTTGACCTCGGAGAGATCTTTCGTCGAAGCGAACTCTCCTCGGATCGCGGACAGATCGCCGCGGAGACGAGCGATGAGCTCCTGCTCGTCCGAGAGCTGTTCAACCTTGCCGGTGAGCTCCCTCTCGAGGACGTCCGTCTCTCCACGGATTCGGTAAAGCTCTTCCTGGAGCTTGGCCACGATCCCCTGGAGCTCGGTTTCGATCGCTTCGAGTCCGCGGCGCTGCCCGAGCTTGGTGAGCGTCAGCAGAAGAATCATCGCCCCGAAGCCGCAGCAGACGACGTCCAGGAACGAGAGGCTCATGACCTCGAAGTCGCGCCGCCTGGATCTGGCCATGGCGCTCCGCTACGGCCAATCCGAAGACGGACACACGTAGGCTCCGCCCGTTGCCATCGCGAGCTTCCAGAAGGCACTCGGGGCCATCGGGTCGCCCTCCATGGGAAATAGAATGACGTTCATCGGAATCCGCGAAGAGAGATCGCGCGTCGCTTCCTCGAAGAGCCTCAATCGATCCTTTGCCGAGATCGTCGTTCGGCTCGGCGGCTTTTTCCCCAGCGTCGGAAGTCCGTCGGTGAGGAGATAGACGTTGTCCGGGGCGGGCCGCATGAGGGAGATAGCGCCGAACGCCTGGAAGAGATTAGTGCCGCCCGCGGGAACGAGCTTCCGCAGATGCTGGACGGCGCCGTCCAGGACCTCACGGCTCCCCGCATCGAGCCACTGTCCGTCGGTTCCCGGGACGATGGTACCGGCTTTCGTGGAAAAGCCGTAAATCTGAAAGCTCGAGTCCCGCGGGAACTGAGTCGTAATCCAGTCCACGGTCGCGACTGCCTGCCTCCACTTGGGGGATCGAAGCTTCATGGGATCGGCGAGGTTCCGCCGGCGCACCACGTTTACCACGTCGTCTCCCAGCATGCTGGCCGAGGTGTCGACCAGGATGAGAATGCGCCGGCCTCCTACCTTGAGGCCGGTGAGGTACTGCCGATCGCCGTCTCCCACGAACGATCGCAGGCGATCCCCCGGGGTCTCCTCGGCGGGGGCCGCGGCCGAAAGGCGCTTCATTTCTTCTTCGAGGGTCTTGATGTCGGTCTTGAGCTTCTCGACGTGCTCTCGCTTGGCGAGGGTCGAGGCCTCGTACGTGGCGAGCTCTTCCTGCACCTCGGTGAGGGTCTCGATGAGCCGTCGGGACAGACCGAAGGCGAGGACGCTCTCGTGCGCCGTCTCTCGCACGGAGTTGCGGAGCTCCACCAGGTCCTGGTGACCTTCGAGCACTTCCTCCTCGAGCTTGTCGACCTCGCCGCGAAGCTCGTCCGTGACCGGCCGATAGCTCCCACCGAAAACCGCGTTGAGGATGGTGAAAACCAGGATGACCGCGCCGAAACCGCAGCACACCACGTCGAGAAACGAAAGGCTGAAGAACTCGACCTTCCGCCGGGGCATACCTCAGGAGACCCGCAGGTGCTGGATCAAGTGCTCGTCGATGTAGGTTTCGGTGTCGAGCACCAGCCGCTCCTGGTGAAGCTGGAGCTGGTGGATGAGGAACATGAGAACCAGGCCGAGGAGGAGCGCGATGAGGGTCGAGTTGAAGGCCGTGCCCAGGTTCTCGGTGACCCCGCTGATGTCGCCTTCGACCGCTTTCTGCGCCTGCGCCAGTGCGAGACCGATGCCGCGCACCGTGCCGATGAATCCCAGAGAGGGAATGGCCCAGGCGATGTAGCGGATCATGGAGAGCTCGGAGTCGAGCCTCTCGGCCTCGGACTGGCAGACGGTGTGCGCCGTGGTCGAGACGTCCTGGATATTGCGGGTGGCGCCGAAACGGTGGAGAGCGGAGAGGATGGAGCGAGAAAGGAGCAAACGCTGCTGCGCCGCAGGCAGCGCCTGGATGGGTCGCGCGTACTCCCGCACGTCCTCGGGAAGGATCCTCGTGCCCGGCGCTACGGGGATGAGCTCCGTCTCGAGGAGCCTTCTTTCGCGGATCGCGACCACGCCCTTGTAGCCCATGATCGCGAGCGCCCAGGCCATGAGGACGAAGCAGGATTCCTGCTCGTAGTCCCGGATGATGACCCAGATCGAGGGCGCGGGAACGAAGTCGGAGTCGGCCTGCATCCGGACGCGCTGCTCGGCGAAGATCGCTTCGGTCTTGGGCCACACCACGGCGACGTAGAACGCGTGGATCACGATGGCGGAGACGAGGAGCGCCAGGGTCTGGTAGACGAACTCGACGGGGTAGGATTTTTTCATGCTAGATGTCGACAGGGAAGGAAACCGAGCTGTCCGCAGGCACTTTCTCCGTGGGCTCGAACTCTTCGAGATCCGGCTCCTCCTTGGGTTTGGGCTCCTGTGCGGAAGAGGCCCAGAGGGCACCGGCGATCAGAGAAGAAGCTACGAGCGTGTAGAATATCCATCTTTTCATTCCACCCACCTCGCGATCCGGAACCCGACGTCGGGCCGGGGCTCCTTTCCGTAATCTCGAAACGTGAGCCTCAACTGTGTCACGCTTCCGTGCAGATAGCTCGCCCCGCGGATGACGTGGAACTCGCCCGCCGCCGGTCCGATGGGATCGGTCGCGGAGGCCGCGGGCGACATCTCATAATGATCCGACACCCATTCCGCGACGTTGCCCCCGAGATTGTAGATCCCGAGGGCATTGGCGGCGAAGCCGTCGACGGGCGCGGTCGCGGGAAACGAATCGTCGAAGCTCGGGATCGTGGTCGCGACCATTCCCTCGGCCGAGAGGTCGGCGAAGTTCCCGGAGCCCGGCGGCACGGGCAGCGACTCTCCCCACGGATACTTCGTCCCCGCCCCGGCCGCGTACCGCGCGGATAGCTCCCACTCCGCCTCGGTCGGAAGGCGATAGCCCGTGGTAGGAGGCGACGCCAGCGCGTAACTCCCGCCGCTCGCGACGTACGCGGGCGCAAGCGCCTCCCTCTCGCTCAGCCAATTGCAGTAGGCCGCCGCGTCCTCCCACGTCACCCGGACCACGGGATGGTGGTCGACTTCGAGGCTATGGCCCGAAACCGCGCCCGAGCGATGGGCCGCGCGGAACTCGCGGAACTCGCGATTCGTCACTTCCCGAGTGCCGATGTAGAAGGCGCGCGTGATCTCGACCTCGCGGAGCCCTTCGTTCGCGCGCCGGCCCGGCTCCCGCCGCGAGGCTCCCATCTGAAACCGGCGGGGCTTCACCAGAACCAGCTCGTGGCTCGAAGGGGTCGAAACTCGCGGCTTCGCCGCCTCGGTCTCCTTCCTCGCGGCGAAGTTCACGAGCGTTGCCTCGATCGTCTGTGGAAAGTCCGGCCGCGGGGTGATCTCGACAGTGAAGCTCTCGTAGCCCTCTTTGCGAATCTCGATTCGATGGGCGACCGCGGGAAGGCGAAGAACCTGGCGCGCGGCGCCGCGCCTTTCGCCGTTCACGAAAAGAGTGGCGTCCGGTGGATCGGCGACGACCTCGATCTCCCCGAGGCGCGGCGCGAGATCCACTCTCAGAGCCTCGCGGCTTCCGGCAGCGACCTCGATTTCCCTCGTCTCGGTCTCGTAACCTTCTCGCGAGACTGAAAGGAGGTGAGGAGCGCCCGGGGTCAAGGGAATCTCGATCGGAGTGAGCCCGCGGTAGACGCCGTCCATGATGATGCTGGCTGCGTCCGGCCGGCTCGAGACCGAAAGAAGTCCGTCGGCGGGAGAGAGCGCCCCGATGGCAACGGTCAAAGGCTCGCCTCCCACCACACGAATGCGGCCTCGCTGCGACTTTCGGGCGGGAAGGAGCGCCTCGTATCCGTGCTCGCCCTCGGGAAGCTCGACGGTCACGGGCGTCGGTCCGTAGCTCTCTTGACCTACTCGCACGGTGGCCCCCACAGGCTCGGAGACGAAGGTGACCAGGGCAAAGAGAGGGACGAGCTCCACTTCGAGCGTCGCGAGAGCTCCCTGGCCTTCGATGACCACGCGAGTCTGAAACTCGCGATACCGCTCGGCGCGCACCACCACCTCGTGCTCGCCGGCGGAGAGCTCGATCTGGGGAAGGGGCGTCGAGCCGACGCCTTGTCCGTCGACGAGGACACTGGCTGCTACGTCGGGTTTCGTCGAAACGGAGAGAAGACCCGGTAGTTTCTCGAGGGCGAACCGGAAAATGGCCTCCGCGTCCCTTCCGACCTCGATGTCTTTCTCGAGCTTTCGATACCCTGCCTTCTCGGCGACCACGCGATAGTTTCCCGGTCGCAGGAGGTATCGGCCCCGGAGCTCGAAGTCGAGGACCGTGCCTTCGACGTTCATCCGATCGGGCGAAGGCGTGATCTCGATCGAAACGGGGCGCGAGCTGAAGATGTACGCCGCCACGAGCCCGACGACCGCGAGGCTCGCTAGGAACCAGAGCGCGGGCACCCGTGGTCCCCGTCCCAGGGTAGGCGGCTTCTCGAAGCTGGGCTCGAGATCGATGGGCTCTACGGGTTTGACGGAGCTTCGGTCGGTCGTCGCCTCCCGCTCCGCCCGGACCCGCAGCCCCAGGGCGCCGGGTTTCGCAACCACCTCGAGAGCGAAGCTCCCGATACCGACCACGTCGCCGGGCGCGAGCCAGTAGGAGCTCGAGACCGGGTTTCCGTTTACCGTCACCCTCGCCCCTTCGGGCTCGACGAACACCTCGCCGCTCGAAAAACCGAGTCGGGCGAGGGGCTCGCTCGAGGCTTCCTCGAAAGCGAAAGGAAGCTGGATATCGGACTCACGCCCGCCAATCGTCAGGGGAAAACGTCGCGCATCGAACCGGTGGAGGTTCTTTCCGTCCTCGACGAAGAAGTCCATGGCTCAGATCGCCTCTTCGCAGAGCACCCGGATGGGCGCGAGCGGCTTTCCCGGCTCGACCTTGAACTCGACCCTCACATCGCGAAACCCCGCGCGGCTTCCGACGGCGACATACCGGCCGGGGCGAACCTCGACGACCCTCCGGTCGAACTTCCCTAGCCGCCCGATGCGCTGGAGGGTGACGTCGGTCAAAGTGTCGGAGACGATCTGCAATTCCATCGGCTGAGAGTAGGAAGCGACCAGCGCCT
>Ga0214473_10007651_pt1 | contig 12796 bp, 6 predicted proteins | sample RVTome_7_FD_203509 | JGI IMG/M metagenome (GOLD analysis project Ga0214473, IMG submission 203509) | Soil microbial communities from uranium-contaminated site in the Upper Colorado River Basin, Wyoming, United States - RVT98D197 | ecosystem: Environmental > Terrestrial > Soil > Contaminated >... | reverse complement strand
GCCCATGTAGAACGTGTCGGGCTCGAGGGGAACGCCGGTCACCGCCGTCACCCGGCCTCCGCGGTAAGGTCCGATGGAGCGGAACTCCATCGCCTGGTACAGAGCCGGATCGTAGACGGCGTTTCTATCGCGGTCCTCGACCGCGGCATCCGCCCGAGCGCCGAAAAGAGTCCCTAGGAGGAGGAATGCGGGGGTCTTCCAGCGACTGGCCACGAGGGCCTCCTTGGCTCGAATACACGAGACCGCTCTTCAACCCAGCAAGAACCACGCCAGGACGAGATCCCCGTTTTCGCAGAGTTTCCTCAGGCAAGGCTCGGATCGAAGAAGGGGGGAAGCGCCTAGTCCTGGGGAATTTGGCGCGGTCTAAGGCGTCAAGAGTCCCGCTCTGCCTTCGACGATGACCACGCGCCGATCCAGGGGGACGTTACCTAAGGTTTGCTTGACGTTCGAGCTGGGCCAGAACACCTCCAGAAGCTCGAGCCGGTCGACCCGACCGAGCCCGATCGTCTGCCGAAGCGGGTTGGCGCCGAAGGTCCCTCCGCTGTTGACCCATTTGTAGATGGACCGCCGGCGATCGCCTTCGACCACCTGCACGCGGATGCGGGCCCCGATGGCCGAGCGGTTCGACTCCACACCCACGAGCTCGACCGTCACCCACCGGTTGCCGAAACCGGGATTCTCGAAGAGCGCGTCGTCCCAGCTATCTCCCGGGAGAGCCCCGCCCATCTGGGCGAAGACCTCCTGGTCGCCGTCGTCGTCCAGGTCGGCGAAAGCGATGCCATGCCCTTTCTGCAAGTGGCCGAAGCCGCCGGCAGTGGTGACGTCGGCGAAGCCTCGACCGGAGCGGTTGCGGTACATGACGTTCGGCATCAGGGCGTGGTACGCCATGTATCCCGTTCCCAGGTAGAAATCGAGGTAACCGTCGTTATCGAGGTCGCCAAAATTGGCTCCCATCGGAGCGCTGGGACTCCTGAGGTTCGATTCCTCTCCGACATCCCGCAATCGTCCCTTGCCGTCGCCGCGATAGAGTCGTGGAAGTTGCGCCGTGAATTTCTGACCGAGTGCGGCGGTCACGATGTCCGTCACCTGCGCGTCGTAAGCGGACACGAAAAGGTCCAGGGTTCCATCGTTATCGAAGTCCCAGAACCAGGCGGAGAAGCTCCGGTCGGGCTTGGTCACGCCGAGCTGGGGCGCCATATCGATGAAGGTGCCGTCGCCCTGGTTGCGGTAGAGCCGGTTGGCGCCGTCGAGGTTGGAGACGTAGAGGTCCAGGCGGCGATCGGAATCGTAGTCTCCCCAGACGACCGCCTTGGTGAACCGGTCGTTGGTGACCCCCGCGGAGAGCGCGCCGTCGGTAAAGACGTCTCCCTGATTGGTGAAGAGCTGGCATGGCGCCACCGCTCCGTCGCCAGTCTCATTGCCCACGTAGACGTCGAGATCGCCGTCGTTGTCGTAGTCTCCCCACGATGCGGTCTGCGTCGGGTAGTGCACCTCGCCCAGGCCTGCCTCGAAGGTCCAATCGGTGAAACTGCCATCCCCGTTGTTGCGCAGCAGGGACTTGGGATGTTGACCCGCCTTGCCGAGCCAGGCCCCACGCAAAGCGAGCACGTCGACATCGCCATCGTTGTCATAGTCGGCCTGGACCAGATTCAGACCGCCATAGATTCCGTCGAGGCCGGCCTCGGTCGTGCGATCGGAGAAAAGAGCTCTGCCGTCATTGACGAACAGGCGAATCTGGCCCGCGGGGTCGTAAGTCGAGACCAGGAGGTCCAGGTCGGAATCCAGGTCGAAGTCGTCCGCCACCACCGAGCCTGCCAGCGAGTACGTGGCGACGCCCGCCCGTTGGGCGACGTTGGGAAAGCGGGGAAAGGGCTCTTCCGATTCAAACCTCTTCGGCGGAATCAAGTATGCGGCAGGCACTTCGCCCGGATAGCCGCCCACGGCCATGTACGCCAGATTGAGGAGCCACCGTCCGGCGACGTAGGGCCCCGAGTCCTTTTCGTCGTGTGCGAGCTGTTCGGTGAAGTACTCGATGGCCTTCTTCGCCGGAGCACGATCCACGTGGACGCCGCCTCCCCGGATGGGGAACAGCGAGCCTTCAGGAGATCGATGAAGGCGCCGATGCTGCGCCTCCCCCAGTCTCAAGTAGGACATGCCCAGGCGAAAGCGGAGCCGGTTCGCCCAACCGGGAGCGAGCTCCCCTCCGATGCTCGGCAGAAGCGCGTAAGCGTTCTCCAGATGACGAATCGCCTCCTCGTCTCGTCCCACCGTCTGCTCCGCCTCGCCGAGCTTCAGATAGAGCTCCCACTTGATGACGTCCGGAGCGTCGGGCCTGAGTGCTTCGACCTGCTCTCGCCAGGGCCGGGCCCTCTTGTCGCTCAGGTTGGGGTGCTCCTCGGGCGCGCGTTCTCTGATCTTTTCGAGCAGGGCGAGCATCCGGGCATGACCGGACGAATTCTCGGACAGCCCGCCGAACGAGAGTCCCGCCGCGAACAGAAAGCCGATTGCCGGCGTCTTGCGAAGGCTGGAGCGAAAGGCGATCACGGGCGCTAATCTTCAGGGTGAGCGAGTCGCGCCAGGCGAACGCGGGAGGGCGGACCCGGGTCGGTCCACGCGAAGAACGCGCCGTTTCGCGTTTGGGCCATTCGGGGAAATCCGCTCGAACGGGTTCCGCTCGACGGCGCGACGACAAATGAAGGCTCCATGGCCCCGTCCGATCGCGCGCGCCGGGCGCGAGTCTCGGCCTTCTTGCCGCGGGTAAGCTCGAGCCAGAGTACCAGGACGCTTCCGTCCTCCATCCATTCAACATCTACCCGGCCGACTGGCTTTCCCTCGTCCACGCGCACCGGGGCTCCAAACGTACGCCCGCCGCTCGCCGAGAAAACGACCTGGACGACGCTTCGCTTGCTGCCGCCGCTGAACCACGCTACGGCGAGACGCTGGCCCGCGACGGAGACGGCAGGGCCGTTGACCGGGCAGGCAGGGATCCGCCAGCCGTCCGGATAGAGCACGCCGGGGTCGGTCCACCGTCCGTTCTCCGAGCGCACGTAAGCGATGTCGCGTACTTCCGCGGCCGACCGGTCGCGGTAGGCGACGAAGAGTTCCGAGCCGACGCGGGCGGCTGCCGTCTGACAGCAGTCGCAGACGAGCGGATCCAAGATTACCTCCGGCTGGAACGCTCCGTTCTCGAATTCCGCGAACATCAGCAGGATCTCGTCCTGAGGGAATGGATCGCCTACCAACTCGTGCGCCGACCCTCGGCCATCCAGCCACACTGCCGCGAAACGGCCGCCCCCCTGGTCGACGAGCGACACGAAGCCGTGCTGGTTCAGCGTCTGGTCGCGATGAGGCCGGCCGACCATGCTCCAGCTTTCGCCGCCATCGGTGGAACGAGCGACGAGCACGTCGTACTCGTGCGCGCCTCGGCCGATCTTCTGGAGCCAATGCGCGACGAGAGAGCCGTCCTCGAGCGGCAGGAGCGATGGAAAGTCGGCCCAGTTCGCGAGGAGCGAGCCGGAGCTGACGATGGTGCGCGGCGGGCTCCAGCCCTCGCTCCAGCGGGAGATGCGAAGGGCTTTCTGGCCGCCGCCGGCCGGCTCGATCCAGGTCAAGTAGACCGTTCCGTTCCGGCTTGCGAGGTTCGGCTGGGCGCTGCCGGGGCCGGCCGGTGAATCGAGCTCAGTCAGCGTGCGGTCGATTCGTGCTGGTTCAGCGGCCAACACTACGGGCGTGAACCAGAGCAAGCCAAGACTGACCCACCGTTTCACGTCGCCCGAAGGTTAACACGATGGCCTCGAGGCTGAGAGAGTGGTTGCAGGTGAGCGCGCGAGATCGTCAATGGGGACCTGACGGCGGGATCGACGTACACACTCGCCATCAACGACTTCATGGCCAGTGGTGGAGACGGCTACCCGAACGTGCTGCCCCGGATTGCGAGCCCGGATCTCATGGATCAGTGGCCCATTTCCTCGCGGCGACCACGCCGGTGAGCCCCGCGATCCAGGGCCGCATCGGCAGCGTCGGACTGTTCTGCCCGGTGATCACGCCCTAGACTCGCCCCGGCTCCGGTACTTGAACGGCCTGCAACGCTGAGTGCAGGCGAATCAGGCGCAGCCGAGGTCAGTTTGTATCAGGCGGAGGGTCTGGAGAAGTAGCTCGGCCTGAGCCGTCGTTAGGCCCTTGCCGCTCTGCGCTTCAACCTCGCTGGCGAGGGCCGCGAGGAGGTTGCACGCGGTCCGGGTGCGTCCCGCGTCGATCGCGCGCCGAGCGGCGGCGAGCTTCGCGAGCAAGCTCGTCTGAAGGCCCTGCGGGAGGTCGAGCGAGATGACAAGGTCCTCGAGATCCACTACCGACACGACGGGCGTGAGGAGGAAAGCGCGGCGGAAGGTGTTGGTCCCGTTTGCGTCCATGCAGGAGGCGGGGGGAACGACCCTGCTGCCCTTGCAGCCGAATCCCACGATCTGCCCGACGTCGTTGATGTCCGTCGCCGCGATCAGCTCCCAATCCGAGTCGGCAGCGACCAGCTGGTTGAGGTCCCAGAGACGGCCGTCGCGGTAGACAAACGCGTGCCGGCTCTGGTTTCCCGCCGTGTACGAGTAGCCGACCACGCTGCCTCTGTTGTTCAGCGCGAAGGCCGAGCCTTCCGTGCCGCCGAGGCCGCCGAGATCGAGCGCGCCGCCGGAAGCGGGGTAGAAGACGGGGCTCACCTCAGTGACGCTCGGTCCGGACCAGCCCACGGCCTCCCCTGTTGCGTTGACGTCATTGGCGCCGTTGTAGGTGTTTTCGCCCAGAAACGGCAACGCGGTCATCCCCCCGTTGCTCCAACGGAAGCCGTACCACAGGTTGCTCCCCTCCACGAGCTGCGAATAGCCGACGACGAGACCCTCATCGTTGATACCCGTTGCGATACTCCAGTCGCGGTCGAGGGTGCCGAGGTCGGTGCGCACACCGTTCTCCCAGAGGTAGGCGTGCCAAGTTCGAGAGTTGGGGAGGTCGGCTTTTCGCGACCAGCCCACGACCTGCCCGAGGTTGTTCACGTCGTTGGCGACGCCCGCGTACCAGGGCAAGGGGGCCGAGAGGTCGAGGGTGAAGCCGTCGCGGACGAGGACCGGCGTCTGGACGGCGCAGGAGCCGGGAAAGCACCCCCCCGAGCAGCTGGCGTCGGCGACGTACACGTCGTTTGTGCCCGAAACGTCACCCGCGTCGCTGATGGCGGATGCGGTAGCGAACCTAGTGCCTGGCAGCGAAGCCAGCTCGACCATACCGCCGTCCTCGAACAGGAAGGCACGCCGTTCGTCGCAGGCGTTGTTCAGGGTGTGTTCCGCGAGGTGGGAGAACCCGACGATCTGCCCCGACGAGTTGATGGACGAGGCCACGGCTTCGCCGCCCCCGAGGTCACCGAGATCGGTCACAACGTAACCGGGCGAACCCGTCTGGGCGATCGCCTTCGCCGCACCCAGCACCGAAACCGCGAGCAAGATGCTGATGGTGAGAATCGAGTTGCGCATGAGAGCCCCCCGCCGCCGGATGTCCGGATGGGGAATCCCGATCTCCGCGGCCCCAGAGCAGAAAGAATAGGCCCTCGACAAGAACAGTGTCAACAAAGACTCGTGTCTGCGTCGTTGGAGAAGTTCACTGATGGGACGCTTAGCTCGGAAGGTGAGCTTCCCCTCGACCGCCGCGACGAGCCGGCGCCACCATGGAACAAGTTGATGACGCGAGAGCCGGGTCCGTTATCATGGGCTCGTGACGAAGACGCTGCGTTTGACGAAGCTCGTCGACTGCGCCGGCTGAGCGGCGAAGCTCAGCCCAACGGTGTTGCGGCAAGTTCTGGGAGCCCTCCCCGTTCCGGGAGACCCGCGCCTTCTGGCGGGATTCGACAAGGCGGAGGATGCGGCCGTCTTCCGTCTCGACGAAGACCGCGCCGTGGTCGTCACTATCGACGTCATCACGCCCCTCGTGGACGATCCGTTCCTCTTCGGCGAGATTGCCGCGGCGAATGCGCTGTCCGACGTTTACGCCATGGGAGGGGAGCCCCTCTTCAGCCTCAGCTTCCTCGGGGTCCCGCGCGGTTTTCCCGATGAGGCGACGGTCGCGATCGTGAAGGGCGGCGCGGCGCTCGCCAAGGCGTCTGGAGCACCCATCGTCGGCGGTCACAGCATCGAATCAAAGGACTTGATGTTCGGGCTGGCGGCGGTGGGTTTGGCGAGCCCGCACCGTCTCTTTCGCAACGATGCTCTCGCGGTAGGCGACCAACTGCTGTTGACGAAACCCCTGGGAACGGGCGCCTTGACGACGGCGCTCAAGAACGACGCCCTGACCGAGGGCGACCTCGCGGAAGCCATCGCAGGTATGCGGCAGACGAATCGCGCCGCCGTCGCCCCGTGCCACGCCGTCTCCGTCCGCGCGGCGACGGACGTCACCGGGTTCGGCCTCATAGGACACGCCGCGGAAATGGCGAACGCTTCCGCGGTCCGAATCGTCATCGACTCTGCGTCGGTTCCCGCCTATCCGCACGCGCGCGAGATGCTCGCGAAGGGCCACGTCACGCGGGCGAACCGGACCAATCTGGAGTACGTTCGCGAGCTCGGTCCGCTCGAAGGAGCTCCCGAGCCGCTGCTCATGGATCCTCAGACCTCGGGAGGGCTGCTCATCGCCGTCTCCGCCCGGGCCAGCGAGGAGCTCGCCGCTGCGCTCCGAAAGGCGGGTTTCCCCGCCACCCTCCGAGTGGGTCAGGTGCGCGAGGGGGCTGGGGTCGAGGTCGCTTAGTTAGTAAGCGTTTACTTACCAGCACGGGGCCGGGCGCGCGGGATTCCCCAAACGGTGGGTGAATCGACGCGGTCGATTCGCGAGCGCGAGGCCGGCTCTGGGGCGACCGCATTGAAGATGAAGGCTTTATCGGGCGTCAATCCACACCCGAGGGACTTGGTCCGTCCTTTGCTTAGGCGATTGGAATTGTACTTCGAGAACCTCATTGGAGGGCCCATGCGACCTCTGCCGCGTCTGATTCCCCTCTTCTGTCTAGGAGCGTCGCTCGCCTGCCGGATCGGCGCAGTTGCGGAGAGGAGCGGACCTATCGAGGCCTCGATCGACCCCGCCTCGGTCGTGGAAGCGAGCGCAAGCCTCATCGAGCTGGGAAGAACGACCTATACGAAAGAGTGCGTTTCCTGCCACGGCGCTCTCGGAAACGGGGAGGGTGACGCCGCGTATCTCCTTTTTCCCCGTCCACGCGATTTTACGCGCGGCGAGTACCGGCTCGTCTCTACCTGGGACCGGGTTCCTACCGACGAGGACTTGTTCCGCACCATCTCACGGGGAATGCCGGGCTCGGCCATGCCTTCCTGGGGCCATCTGCCGGAGGAGACCCGCTGGGGACTGATTCATTACATCAAGACCTTCTCGACGCACTCTCTCGACATCCAGGAGACCTACACCCCGACCAAGCCCTTCGAAGAGGGCCGGGGTCTCGTCACCATCCCTCGGGAGCCTCCGTACGACGCCACGGCGGCGTTGAGGGCTCGAGAGCTCTATAAGCAGAATTGCGCCGCCTGCCATGGCGAGACCGCGCGGGGAGACGGTCGCCAGGAGCAGATCGACTCCAAGGGACGGCCGACGCGGCCGCGCGATCTGACCGCGGGCATCTTCAAGGGCTCGCCTTCGCCGGAGCACGTCTACCGCCGCATCGTCGCCGGGCTTCCCGGTTCTCCCATGCCGATGAGTCCCTACATTTATGGAGAGGATGCCTGGCACCTGACCCACTACGTGCTCTCGCTCTCGAGCCCCGCGCAGCAGGCCAAGAACGAGATGAAGAAGTTCCGCATCGTGGCCTCCCGTGTACCATCCCTTCCCACCCATCCCGACGACGGCATATGGGGTCGGACGGAAGCCGTCAATCTCCACCTGATGCCTCTCTGGTGGCGGGACGATCGGCCGGAGGAGGTGACGGTGAAGGCGGTGCACGACGGAGACGAGATTGCGTTCCTCATGGTATGGCCCGACACGACGTACGATCACACCGCGATTCGGCCTCAAGACTTCCGCGACGCCGCGGCGGTCGAGCTCTACCCCGGCTCCGATCCGCCGTTTTTCGCGATGGGTCAGCAGGGCATCGCCGTCAGCCTCTGGATGTGGAAGTCGGAGCGTCAAGCGGACCTCGAGCCGGCGTTCCAGGATCTCGACAAGATCTACCCCAACATGGGGATCGACTCCTACCCCAACTTTCTGCGCTCGCCGCTGGAGCAGCCCACTCGAGACGCGCTCACCCTCGAATCCGACCCCACGTACGTGACCGCCTGGGGGGCGGGAAACGTCGTCTCCGACCCGAGCCCGAAGAGCGCGACCGAGGAGCTGACCGCCCAGGGATTCGGAACCCTGCGGGCGAGACCTCCCATCGACAGAGAAGTGGACGGGACCGGGGTCTACTCGACCGGCTCGTACCGTGTCTTGTTCCATCGCCGGATGAAGACGGCGAGCCCCGACGGGGTGCCGTTCTCACCCGGCGGACGCTCCTCGGTGGCCTTCGCGGTGTGGAACGGAAGCGCCGGCGATCGCGATGGGAAGAAGTCCGTCACCATATGGCAGGAGCTGGTCCTCGCTCCTTGAGAGTGATTCGAAAAGGAAAACGAAGATGGCGCGACCTGATGAGACCCACGGAATCGACCGGCGTCTGTTCCTGAAGTTCCTGGGCGGGGGCATGGGAGCCTCGGTGCTCGCCCTCGACCCCGCCTGCACCTTCCTCACGCCAGCGGCGCCCGCGGAGAATCCCCTGAGCCGGACGGTTTCGCGGGAGTGGGAGAAGATCTACCACGACCAGTACCGCTACGACTCGTCGTTCGATTGGGTCTGCTCCCCGAACGACACCCACGCCTGCCGCATCCGCGCTTATGTGAGAAACGGCATCGTGGTGCGGAGCGGCGCCACCTACGACTATCAGGACTACGCCGACCTCTATGGAAACAAGGCCACGGTGAACTGGAACCCGAGGCAGTGCGCCAAGGGGTACACCTTCCACCGCGTCATCTACGGTCCCTATCGGCTGCGCCATCCCATCGTTCGCCGGGGATGGAAAGAGTGGGCGGATGCGGGCTTTCCCGCGCTGACCCCGGAGCTTCGCTCGAAGTACAAGTTCGACGCCCGGGGGGACGACGAGTTCATCCAGATGAGCTGGGAGGATGCCTTCCGCAGGATCGCCGAGGCTCTCTCCGCCACCGCTCGCCACTACAGCGGCGAGGAGGGAAAGCGCCGGCTTCTCGACGAAGGTTATCAGCCCGAGATGGTCGAGGCGATGGGCGGCGCCGGGACCCGCACCATCAAGATGCGCGGAGGCATGGGGCTCCTGGGCGTTCTCGGGAAGTACGGAATGTATCGCCTCTGCAACAGCCTCGCGCTCCTCGACGCTCAGGTGCGCGGTGTCGGCCACGAAGAGGCGAAAGCGGGTCGCGCCTGGTCGAACTACACCTGGCATGGAGACCAGGCGCCGGGGCAACCCTGGGTGCACGGCCTCCAAGCGTCGGACTGCGACTTCAACGACCTCCGAAGCTCCAAGCTCATCATCATGGACGGAAAGAACCTGGTGGAGAACAAGCTCACCGACTCGCACTGGTTCATCGAATGCATGGAGCGTGGCGGGAAGATCGTCGTCATCGCTCCCGAGTACGGACCTCCTTCCACCAAAGCCGATTACTGGATCCCCATCCGCCCGGGCACGGACGCGGCTCTCTTTCTCGGTATCACCCGACTGATGATGGAGAAGGGTCAGTACGATCGCGAGTTCGTGACGCGCTTCACCGACTTTCCGCTTCTGGTGCGCCACGACAACCTCGAGAGGCTCCGGGCGGAAGACGTCTTTCCAGGCTATCAGTCGTCTCTCGCCGCAGACGGTCCCTCGATGAAGATCCAGGGGCTCACGGCGGAGCAGCACCAGAAGATCGGCGATCGGGTGATCTGGGACCAGGAGAGAGGCGAGCCCCTTGCGATCACCCGGGACGAGGTGGGAAATCGGATGGCGGAGCGGGGAATCCGGCCCGCCCTCGAGGGCACGTACCCCGTGCGCCTTGCGGACGGGAAAACCGTCACCTGCTCCACTCTATGGACGCTCTACCAGACCCACCTGCAGGACTACGACCTCGATACCGTCGCCGAGATCACCAAGGCCCCGAAAAACCTCATCGAGCAGCTCGCGTCCGACATCGCGACCATCTCACCCGTTGCCATCCACCAGGGGGAGGGGATCAACCACTGGTTCCATGCCACCGAGATGAACCGCGCGGCCCATCTCCCACTGATGCTGACCGGGAACTTCGGAAAACCGGGGGCGGGTTGCCACACCTGGGCGGGGAACTACAAGGCGGCGCTCTTCCAGGGCTCTCCCTGGACCGGCCCCGGCTTCAAGGGCTGGGTAGCGGAAGACCCCTTCGAGCTCAACCTCGATCCCGAAGCGAGCGGAAAAGACATCGTGGCCCACGCTTACACCAAGGACGAGGAGCCCGCCTACTGGAACCACGGAGACCAGGCCCTTATCGTGGAAACGCCCAAGTTTGGCCGGAAGAACTTCACCGGCGCGACGCACATGCCGACGCCCACCAAGGCCATTCTCTTCACCAACGTCAACCTCATCAATAACGCCAAGTGGGCCTATGGGGTCATCAAGAACGTCAACCCTCACGTGGACCTCATCGTCTCCTTCGATATCCAGATGACCGCCTCCATCGAGTACTCGGACATCGCCCTTCCCGCGAACTCCTGGCTCGAGTTCCAGGGGCTCGAGGTGACGGCGAGCTGCTCGAACCCGTTCCTCCAGGTGTGGAAGGGAGGGATACCTCCGGTCTTCGACAGTAAGGACGACCTCACGATCCTGGCGGGCATCGCGAAGGGGCTTGCGGAGGTGACGGGCGACGAGCGCTTCTCCGACATGTTCCGCTTCGAGCACGAGGGCAAGCGCGAGATCTACCTGCAGAGGCTCCTCGATAGCTGCACCACCACGAAAGGCTACACCGTCAAAGACATCATGGCCGGCAAGTACGGCCCTTCCGGAGGGGCGCTCTTGAACTTCCGCACCTACCCGCGGATTCCCTTCTACGAGCAGGTGCACGACGACGAGCCCTTCCATACCGACACCGGCCGGCTCCACGCCTACGCCGACGTTCCCGAGGCCATCGAGTACGGAGAGAACTTCATCGTGCACCGCGAAGGGCCCGAGGCGACCCCCTATCTTCCCAACGTGATCGTGAGCTCGAACCCCTTCGTGCGCCCCGAGGATTACGGCATTTCCGCGACCGCGGAGCATTGGGACGATAGAACGATTCGAAACGTGAAGATGTCGTGGTCGAGGGTGAAGGGAACGAAGAACTTTCTCTGGGAGAAGGGGTTCCAGTTCTACTGTCTCACTCCCAAGACCCGGCACCGGGTGCACAGCGGCTGGTCGAACGTGGACTGGCACATGCTCTACGACTCGAACTTCGGCGATCCCTACCGTCTCGACAAGAGGGCGCCCTGCGTTGGGGAGCATCAGCTGCACATCAATCCGCAGACGGCCCGAGATCTGGGGATCGAGGACGGGGACTACGTCTACATGGACGCGAACCCCGCGGATCGCCCGTACTTCGGCGCGAAGCCCGACGATTTCTTCTACCGGGTCTCGCGCTGCATGCTCCGGGTCAAGTACAACCACGCCTACCCCTACAACATCGTGATGATGAAGCACGCGCCCTTCATCGCGACCGAGAAGAGCGTGCGCGCCCACGAAAGCCGGCCCGACGGAAGGGCGCTTTCCGAGAACACCGGTTATCAGGCCAACCTTCGCTACGGGTCGCAGCAATCGGTGACGCGAAACTGGCACATGCCCATGCATCAAACCGACACCCTTTTCCACAAGGCGAAGGTGGCGATGGGATTCATCTTCGGAGGCGAGGCGGACAACCACGCCATCAACACCGTTCCCAAGGAGACGCTGGTGCGCGTCACCAAGGCGGAAGACGGAGGCATGGGGGGAAAGGGCGTGTGGAAGCCCGCGACCACGGGTAACACGCCGGACAACGAGAACGACTTCATGAAGGAGTATCTCGCCGGCAAGGTGACGCGAGTGCGGAAGGCTTAGGAGACCAAGAATGCCGTATCACGAGCCCGATCCCAGCGACCCCAACGTCCTCGTCGGAGTCTCTCTTCCCGGAGACGAAGAGACCACACGGGAGATGGCTATCGCTTTGGCAGAGGAGTTTGCCTTCCTGGGCTTCGACCAAAAGCGTCTCCTGAACGTCTTCCGAACGCCCGACTACGAAGGAGCCCATCGAGCGTACCGCCTTCTCGGGGAGGAAGAGATCCTTCGCATCATCGGTGAGGCGACGAACGTCTTCGGTCGCTTCCGAGTCGTCGTTCACGACCGGCCGGAAGAGCGAGCCGAAACCCTGGTCCAGATCGAGGTCGGAGAATCGAAATGCCGAACGTAAAGAACTGGCAGATTGGCCGGGAGATGGCCTATCCCTACGACGCCCGCTTCCCCGAAAGGCAGTTCGCCTTCGTCTTCAACATCAATCGCTGCATCGCCTGCCAGAGCTGCACCATGGCCTGCAAGTCGACGTGGACGTTCAGCAAGGGCCAGGAGCACATGTGGTGGGCGAACGTGGAGACCAAGCCTTATGGCGGTTACCCGCAGTCCTGGGACGTGAAGATACTGAAGATGCTGAGGGACGCCGACCCCGAAGGTCAGTTCTGGAGAGAGAAGCTTTCCGACGGGCGGTACGCCCCTTACGGCGAGTTCAACGGGAAGACGATCTTCGAAACGAACGACACCGCCCTTCGG
>Ga0214473_10007650_pt1 | contig 12797 bp, 12 predicted proteins | sample RVTome_7_FD_203509 | JGI IMG/M metagenome (GOLD analysis project Ga0214473, IMG submission 203509) | Soil microbial communities from uranium-contaminated site in the Upper Colorado River Basin, Wyoming, United States - RVT98D197 | ecosystem: Environmental > Terrestrial > Soil > Contaminated >... | reverse complement strand
CGGCCAGGAACGGGATCACGTGGATGGCGCTAAACTGGGCCATGATGCCGATGGGGCAGGCGAAGGTGGCTAACGGGCAGGCATAGCAGTGGAAGACCGGGCCGCAGATGTTGTGGAGGCGCAGGCCGAATGGACCCAGCCAGACGAGGAGGAATCCGGCCTGGACCCATAGCCGCCAGGGGAGGATGCGGGCGACGAATCGATTGAGCTTTGTATTCTTGACCATGGACACCACAGTCCGGGGGCTTATCCTCAGGTCGCACAGGCTTTCGGGGATTCGCCGGTATAGGTTTGCCTGATCTTGCCGGACTCGTCGCGTTCGAGGCCGCCAACGGATGCCTCCCGGACGGCGGCCGGTTCGCCAGTGGCGACCGCGGGCGAATCGCCCTTCTGGGGATGGACGTTGATGACGTGAAAAGTCAGGCCGTACGCACAGAGGCCCAGGCCGAACAGGACCAGGGCGACAGACACAAAGACTCGCCTGTATGATGATTTCATAATTGACGACTCAATTAAATATTCAAGTTGACAACGTCGAGATCGATAATATTATAATACCTTGGCGCGATTGAGGCAACTTTTTTTGGACTTTTGCAGGTTACGCAGGGAATGAGCGACAGGTTCTGGAGCGAAATCCAGAAGGATTTGTTATTTAATACAGAAAGGGATTGAAAATGAGTTTTAAGAAGACTGTGTTGGCGGCGGTACTGTGCATGGCTGTATTGGCGATTGTCCTGAGCGGCGGCTGCAAGAAAGAGCCTGCGGCGACGACCGTCGGCGAGGGTGCGGTCGCGACGGCGCAGTTCGTGAACACGAAGTGCCCGATCATGGGCATGGCGATTGACGCGGCCAAGGCGCCCGCGGAACAGACCCGTGAATTCAAGGGCCAGAAGGTTGCCTTCTGCTCTGCGGACTGCCCGGCCAAGTGGGATGCGCTTTCCGACGAGGAAAAGGCGGTCAAGCTCGCCGCGGCGAAGTAGATTCGCGGTTCCAATCCGGCCGGGCGCTGCAGGAGAGTGACCCACGTGCCCGGCCGGTTTTGTGGGGGTACGTCTGATTTTTCAGGCACGAGACTGCGCGCCATGTTTTGGTGCGCCCATCCATCCTGGCGCGCCGGGACTGCGCCGGGGCAATTTCCTTGACTTCTGACCGTTTTCTGGAATAGGATGACGGCACGGGGAGATTTTGTATACGGTTCGGGGGGTTGACGCGGCTTTTGTCAGAAAGGGGCAGGAGATGGGCGAGAAGGATTTGACGCGACGGCAATTCGTGGCGTCGGCGGGATCTTTGGCGGCGATCGGGTCGGGTATCGGGGCGTACGCGGGCACGCCGACGAAGGGGGCTAAACTGGCGATTTTAGGGGGCGACCCGGTGAGAAAGAACAAGAGCTGGCCGGAGTGGCCGTACTGGGATGGGAAGGTCGTGGAATCGGTCACGAAGACGACGCAAAGCCGGATATGGTGCCGGATTCAGTCGGCGTCGGGGACGGTGCCCACGTTCGAGAAGAAGTACGCCGAATTGACGGGGGCGGGGTATTGCGTGGCGACCGGGTCGGGTACGCAGGCGCTGCACACGTGCGTGGAGGCGCTGGGGATCGGGCCGGGCGATGAGGTCATCACCTCGCCCTACACGGACCCTGGGACGATTGCGGCGATATTGTCGGCGCGGGCGCTACCGGTGATGGCGGACCTGGACCGGGCATCGTATCAGCTCGATCCGGCGGAGGTCGAGCGGCGGATCAATGAGAACACGCGGGCGATCATGCCGGTGCACATGATGGGACAGCCGTGCGATATGGACCGGATCATGGAGATTGCCAAGAAGCATAATTTGCGGGTGATCGAGGATGCGTGCCAGGCGCACCTGGCGCGGCATCGGGGCAAGGTGCTGGGCACGATCGGCGACGTGGGGTGTTTCAGTTTTCAGTCGAGCAAGGTGATCGCCTGCGGGGAGGGCGGGGCGGTGATCGGCAACGACGAGAAGCTGATGGATATGTGCTACACCGTGCATAATCACGGGACGTCGCGGCGGGGGCTGACGGAGGTGATCGGGCCGAAGTACCGGATGAACGAGTTCGAGGCGGCGGTGCTGTTGGGGCAGTGGGATGGGATATTGGAGCGGCACGCGAGGCGGAACGAGAACGCGGCGCACCTTACGGCGCGGCTGAAGGACGTGCCGGGCGTCGTTCCGCAGAAGCTGTATCCGGGGACGGAGTGCGGGTCGTTTTACCTGTACACGATGACGTACAAGAAGGAGCATTTCAACGGGGTCGACCGCGGCACGTTTATCAAAGCGGTGGCGGCCGAGGGCGTGAGCCTGAGCCCGTACATCGCGCGGGGGCTGCATCGCGAGCCGTGGATCGAAAACGTGCTCAATTCGAAGGTATACAAGACGATGTACTCCGAGGCGCGGCTGCGGCAGTATCGCGAGGAACTTGCGTGTCCCAACTGCGATGCGGTCTGCGATGAGATGCTGATGTTGTGGGCGGCCGGGCCACTGTTGGGCTCGACGAGCGACATGGACGACGTCGCCGACGCGATCATCAAGGTCTATGAGAACCGCGACCAGTTGAGTAAGGCATAAACGCGGGCGGTCAACGGGTCTTCATGCGGGCCAGGAGGTTCAGGGCCTCGGTGATGAGAATCTCCGCCGAGCCCTTTGCGAGCAGAGTGCCGGAGCCAGGTTCGTATCCGCCTTCATCGTAGGCCTTGGCCGGGCAGACGTAACCGATGGCGTCATTGCTCAGGCTGATGAGGATGAGCTTCTCGATGCCCGCCTTCCTTTTGATCTCCAGACCGATCTCGACGAGGATCTCTCCGGGCAGGCCGAGCAGATAGATGTCCCCGATTCGCAGAACCTGAATCTCGGTTTCGATGCAGCGGGCGGCCTCCGCCTTGCCGGTTTGCTTCAGGGGCAGTTCAACCTGCTTTGTGAGGGCGGCAAGAGAGACGCTGGGGGTGGTCGGGAGGAACTGGAGCCTTCGGACGGCCTCGGCGCCGATGGCTTTGCCGATCTTCGCGTGTTCGGCCTGACCTCTCTGGAAGGGGACCAGATTGCCGGCGGGGCTTAGGGTGAAGAGGCAAGTTCCGCCTTCGACCTGCTCGACGAGTGCGGCGGCGTCACCGGGGTAGTCGGCGGAGATGACGGTTGGGGCTGACGGGTAGACGCAGACGGGGTGGCAGCCGAAGGCGACGACCGAGCCCATGATGGCTCCGGCGGGGTCTTCCACTCGAAGGACGCAGAGCTCCGGATCGATCGGGCCGAATTTCACGCCGGTCTCCTGCTCGATGTGCGTGAAGGCCACGCAGGTGTTGCCGTCGGCATCCGTCCGGATCGTTCTCGCGGCGGCGACTTCGGGGGTAACTGACAGGGTCATGACCGCGGTGCCGCTGGGGGCGATGGGCCGCCGGTTGAAGACGACTTCGGGGAGGTGGCCGCGGGCGAAGCCGATGGCGGCCGGGGCCAGGTTTGCATGCGCGGCACATACGCAGTCGGCGAGTCTGTCTTCCAGCGCGTGAAGATAGGCCTGGTCGATCCGCGAAGGATCGAGGCGGCCGTCCGATGGGATCTTGGAGCGGGTGAAGACTTCGGGGCCGGAGTGCGTGTGGGTGGCGCAGATGAGGACGTTCGATTCGGGGATGCCGCAGCGTTCCTTGATGAGGGTCCGGACGGGGGCGACGATCTCTTCAAGGGGGGTGTAGAGCAGGTCAGTTGAGATGACGGCGACGGTGGTGGGGCCGTCGTTGAGGACCATGGCGCGGGCATAGAGCGGGTCGAGGATGGCGTCGTTCGGTTTGCCGTACGAACCGATGAGCGGGATTCCGACGGGGCAGGTGATCTCGACGCGGGCGAAGCCGGCCTTGAGCGCGGGGACATTTGCGTCCTGCGCGAATGCAGCGGGTATCAGGATGCAGGCTAAGAGCACCAGGCAGAAGATATACGTTCGCATGGCAAAGGTAGCATCAAAAAATGGCGGAGGCGAATGGGAATCGAACCCACCCGGGACCTTTTCGGCCCCACAACGGTTTTGAAGACCGCGGGCAACACCAGTCACCAGTCACCTCCGCATGATCGGTCATCGGCGGGGTAAACCCCGCCCTACAGTCAGTTCACGGACGCCGTGTCCAAAGCGGGCACCCGCAATCCCGGCGCGCCGGGACTACACGGCCAAGTTATCGTTTCATGGGCAAGATGCCCATGCCACAACCCCACGGGCAGGATGCCCGTGCCACGGATGGCCGCGCCACATTACAAGCGGGGCTTATGCTGCTTGTAGAACATCATACAGGGTGCGCCGCCGAATGCAATGCCCATCCACGCGGCCTCGTCGATTTCCTCCTCGGAGAAGCCCTTTTTGCGGGCTTTGGCGATGTGGCTTTTGATGCAGGGCTCGCAGCGCTGGGCGACCGAGAGAGCGATAGCAATCGCCTGCTTTGTATAGGCGTCGAGGCCCGCAGGGCGGTTGACCTGGCCCATAAACTCCAGGAACTTCTGCTGAATCTGCGCCGGCAGTTCGCCCGCTGCGCCGGCCGGAACCGCAGCCGAGGACGTTGACGGAGTTGCCTCGACACAACAGGGCGTTTCTTCGGCGGCCGCGGGAGTGCAACATGCGGCGGCCGGCGCCGGCATGGCGGCGGGGGCCGGTTGTTTTTGTTTTTTTTCAGTCGGTCGCGGCGCGGGGAGTTTGCGGCGCCCTGTGGTCAGGACGTGGACCGTGCCTTGGCCTTTTGTAAGGACTTTGCCCACTACCGTGGCGGCGGATATGCCGGCGTCGTGGAGCGCGCGAAGGAATCTTCCGGCATCAGCGGCGGCGATGGCGATGAGCAGGCCGCCGGAGGTCTGCGCGTCGAAGCACATGTCCAGCATTTCGGGGGTGAGGCCTTCGCCAGCAATGACACGGTCGCCACAGGATTCCTTGTTGCGTTCGATCGCGCCGGGCAGGATACCGTCGGCGACGTACTGCAGGAGGTGCGGCAAGAGCGGCAGGTGGTCCCAGACGACTTCCACGTCGACGCCGCTGGAAAGGGCCATCTCGGCGAGGTGGCCCATGAGGCTGAAACCCGTGACGTCGGTGCAGGCGTGGGCGGCGAATTCGACCATGAGCCGCGAGGCGTCTCGGTTAAGTGTCGTCATGGATACGGCGGAGGCCTCGACGCTTTCCGGAGCGGCGCGGCCGATCTGCGATGCGAATGCAATGATACCCGTGCCCAACGGTTTGGTGAGGATGAGGACGTCGCCCGGGCGGGCCGTGGCGTTGGCGGTAACCTGCCGGATGTCCATGATGCCCGTAACGGCAAAGCCCGCCTTGATCTCGGGATCGTTGATGGAGTGGCCGCCGATGATGGCGACGCCCGCCTCTTTCATCTTGTCGATGCCGCCGCGGAGGATTTGGGTGAGGGCGTTGTCGGGCGCCTTTCGCACGGGAAAGCCGATGACCGAAAGCGCGGTCAGCGGGACGCCGCCCATCGCGTAGATGTCGCTGACGGAGTTGGCGGCGGCGACCTGGCCGAACGTGTAAGGGTCGTCCACCGAGGGGGTGAAGACGTCGACGGTCTGCACGAGGGCCTTACCGTCGCCAATGTCGAAGATGCCGGCGTCGTCGCCGGCGGGGACGCCCACGAGCACACGCGGATCGTCGATCACGGGCAGGCCCTTGAGGACCTGCTTGAGGAAGGCCTGGTCGATCTTGGAGGCGCAGCCGGCCTTTTCGATGAGGTGCGTGAGCTTCACCTCGCCGACAGGCGATTCGAGCCGCTCCCCGGCACAGAGGCAGATGTCCTTTTCCTTGAACAGGTCGCATGGGCAGGGCTTCCTGGCATCGCAGATGCAATGGCCGAGTCTGATCGAGCGTTTCATAATGCGTTTGCGTTTTTCGAGATTCTTCATTTTGTGTCCTCTGTCAATGCAGGGTCGCCGCCGGGATGGAATCCGCCACGGCATGTGCTGGGTACCCGCTTTCGCGGGTCTGACATGTATGGGTATATGTTCGGGTGAGGCATTCGGTTCAGTCCTTGTGGTTTGCGGCGAGGATGGCGGCGCCTAAGGCGCCGGTGAACTGGGGACTGGGGCAAATATGGACCTCGCGGTCTAAGGTCTCGGCGAGGGCCTTGTCCATGCCGGGGACGAGTGCGACGCCGCCGGTGAAGACGACGGGTCCGTCGACGGCGTGTCCGGCCATGGCGGCGGTCCGGCCGGCGATGGCGTGCATGACGCCGGCGACAATATCGGCGGGCATGGCCCCGGAGGCTAACAGGCCAATGATCTCGGTCTCGGCGAAGACGACGCACATGCTGCTGATATGGGCGGGTTGGCGGCTTTGTTTCGCCAGTCGGCCGAGATCAGCGAGTTGGACGCCGAGGCGGTCGGCGACGATTTCGAGGAATCGGCCGGTGCCGGCGGCACAGCGGTCGTTCATGGCGAAGTCGCGGACCTTGCCGGCGGCGTCGAGGTGCAGGAGTTTGCTGTCCTGGCCGCCGATGTCGATGACGGTGCGGGCGTCGGCGGCGAGCCTGCGGACGCCGGCGGCGTGGCAGGTGATCTCGGTGACGGTGGTGTGGGCGATGGAGACGATGGCGCGGCCGTATCCCGTGGCGACGGTGCGGGCAACGTCGGATTCGCGGAGGCCGTTTTCGCTGAGGAGACGGTGATAGAGCCCGGCGGCCAGCTTGTCCTGTTCGACGCCCTGGTCGGCGAGGGCGGAGGCGACGATGCGGCCGGAGGGTGCTTCGAGGAGCACGACCTTGATGGCTCTTGAACCGGCGTCAATGCCTGCGTAGATCATGGTTGCCTCCGGTGTCTGACGGTTTCGACGAGCGCCTCCATGCGGGTGCAAAGGGCCGGGCGGATCGCATCGGCTAACGTCGGAATTTCGATTTCCAGGGCGGGCAGGCCGCACGTCTTGCGGAGGTGGTCGCCGATGATCCGGCCCTCGGCGGCACAGTGGCTTGCGCCCGGGATGCGGGAGATGATGACGGCCTCGGCGCCGAATGCGCGGGCGGCGGCGGCGATGCGGGCGGCACGGTCATGGGCGGAGCCGATCATAGGATCGGCCAGGGCCGCACGTGCAAGGGCTTCGAGCGGCTCGACGTCCTCACCGATGGGGTCCAGCGCATGGGTGAAGAGGTACTCCGTGCCGCAGATCCGGCCACCACACTGCTCGAGGAGATTCATCACGCGGAGGTCGGCGACGGGGTTGACCCAGAAGACCTTTACGGTATCGGCGCCGCCGAAACCGGTTCCGGCGGCGATGCGGGTCCTGACCTCGTCGAGGAGGTCCTGAAGGACGGCGGCGGTTTCATTACGGTCGCTGCAGTAGTGGATGGCCAACATCTCAGCGATGAGCATCTCCAGCGCGGGCATGGGAGAGCGGGCGGCTGTGAAGGCGGCGAGGCGCAGTTCGGACAACAGGCGGCGGATGCGGTTGGCCTCCGCGATTGCGGATGAGAACATGGCCTCGTCGAGCCTGCGGCCGGAGACTTCTTCGAGGGCCTTTTGCACGACGGTTAACTGGGACTTTACGAAATCGACCTGGGATTGCGGGGCGGCGAAGGTCTTGCCGGGCAGGACGACGGTTGGTTCGCCTTCTTCGGGGCTGCGCCGATGCGGTATCTCCCACCATACGATCCTGTGGCCGAGTCCCTCCAGCCGCTGGGCGATGGCGCTGAAGTCGTCGCAGACGGCCCCGACGCTGCACGTGAGCAGGTCGGGGATGGGGAAGTGGTTGCCGGTGACGAACGCGCCCAACATGGCCCGGACGGGGCAGAAGGACTCGTCGATGCCCAAGGAGTCGGCGACGGCCAGGAGGCGATCGCTGTTTTCCATGACACAGGGGATCCACCACGCGCCGTCCGGGTAGAAGGCGACGACGTTGTCGAGGGCGCAGGCCATCACCGCCGTCGTGCCCAGGTCCTTCATCACGCCGACGAGCTTCTTTGCGCCGGCCCTTGCCTCGGCGAGGCGTTCTTCTTCCGTGAGCAGGAAATTCCAGAGCCGCAGGGCCGCGGGGGAATTGTCGAAAAGCAGGCTGTGGAGGCGATAGTCGCCATCGGCGACGTGGCGGCCGAGTCTTCCGCCGTACGACGGTTCGACGAGCCCGGCGGCTTTGAGCGTGTCGTACTGCACGTCCCACTGATCGAGCGTGATTTGCCGGGGCCGTTCGGTCATCGCAGCGTCTCCAGGAAGGCCTGTATGCGGCCGGCCGTGCGCTCGGCGGCGGGGCCGTCGCCGCTGACGTCCAGATCGAGCAAGGGCAGTTGCAGGGCGTCTCTGAGGCGGTGAACTTCGGCATGCCAGAGGTCGCACCAGACCAGGCGATGGCAGATGATACCCTGCACTTGCCGCTCGGCGGCTCTGCAGGCGAGCCAGTCAAAGAGGGCGGTGTTGGGTCGTTTCCATACGGCGGGGATGGATTCGAAATAGCACCGGGCGAGTTCGCGGAGCGGGTCCCCGCGGAGGCCGGCGGGGTCGAGACGGGCGGGTCGTGCGAGTTCGCCGGTCTCCGTGGCGTCAAGCATGATTCTGCCGCCATGGCGGGCGATGAGATCGAAGATCTGCATTTCGTCGGCAAGTAGTGGGCCGCCGATGAGGGCGAGCTTGACGAAGCCGTCGTGGCACGAACAGGATGGTCGCGTGTTGCATCCCGCCGCCCGCAGCGCTTGTCGGTGCTCGTCGAAGTCGACCATGGTCGCAGTGAGGGTGTCGGCCGACGGGGCCCGGCCGCCGATGGTGCAGAGCCACCGTCCCAGTCGGTGCAGTTCGTCGATATACAGTTGGATGCATTCGGCGTTCCGCCACGTCTTGGGGAGGTTCAGCAGGAATGTCTTTGCCGGCGCCCGGCCGACGACAAAGTCGTTGACCCTTCGCATCTGGTCGCAGGCGGTGGTGAAGATGGCGCCTTGAGATTCCGTGTCGGTGATGACGTGGTTGGCAAATGCCTGTGCGAAGGGGCAGAGGCCTTCGATGGGCGGGATGGCGGCATGCATGCGGGCGGAATGCGGAATGATCCGTGCGGGCCGCAGGCCGTGGGCGGCGATCCACTCGGCGGGTACGAACGGACACGTGTAGATTACCTGTTCCATGTCCGGTCAGTCCTTTCTCGCCATTTCAAATAACGCCTCGATGCGGACGGCGATGCGGGCAGAGTCGGAGGGCGAGTAGTCGGTTTCGATCTTCAGGTAGGGCAGGTGGAGTTTCTCTGCGGCCAAGCGCCTCACGAAGTGCGATTCGACGTCATAGGTCAGGCAGGCCTGCCAGATGAGGTCGACGATGCAGTCGGGGCGGTACTCGCGGGTGAGCTGTTCGAGCAGTTCCATACGGCGGTCGTTTCGCGTCATGACCGAACACGGCAGGTGGAAATACTTTTCCGCAATCGCCTGCATGGGATCGGGGGCGTTCTCGTCGACGTCTTCGACGATGGGCTTGAGGCCGGTGCAGTTTTCCGTGCAGACGACGAGGGCGCCGTTTTGCTCGATTATGTCGATGATGCGTTCGGCGCCGTGGACGACGGGGACGCCGGTCAACAGGACGCGCACGGGCCGTTTGCCCGCGGCGGCCGGTCGGGCCGATCTACAGAGCCGCAGGGCCGCTTCATATTGCTCGAAGTCGGCCTCGATACCGGAGATGGTGCTCTTGAAATCGAGCAGTTGTCGGCCTGTGATCGGCGGGACGTCGGCGGCCATAAGTCGGGCGAGCTGCCGCCGCAGGGAGCGCTCGCGATTCATCGTGCGGATCGCCCCGCGGATCTTCTCGTCGGTAAGCCGGGTGTGAAACTGCTCTTCGAGGACGCGTTTGAACTTGCGGAGTTCGCTTTGCCAGTGCTGCATGGCGTCGGCGTCTTCGGGCTTCTGCGGCAGTTCGAGGACGTGCATCGGCTTGCTTTCGGCCAACAGTTCGTACATCTTCTTCTTGCCGTCGCAGGTGGTCTCGGCCACGACCAGATCGGCCATTTCGAGGAAGGGGTTGGCCCTCTGAACGTGATAGCCGTATGTGGACTTGATGAGCGGGCAGAGATTCGCGGGAAGATGTTGTTCGGCGGGCCCAATCGTCTGCTGGGAGCCGCCGCAGAGACAGACGGGCACGGCGCCGGCGGCCATGATCAACTCCCGCGGCGTGAATTCGCACATGATGCCGACGATGCCTTTACCCTCCGCCTTCGCCTTTGTGGCGTATTCGCAGCAATGGCCGATCATGCCGGCAAACCATGCGTGAGGGCCGTCGGCCGCAGACTTATTATCAGGACAGCATTGTGTCATTTCGCTTCTCTCGATCAAATCTTCCTGGCGATGAAGATTCCCTGGGCGATCCGGCCGTCGTGCGCGAGGTGCTGCATGAACTGCATCTCGCCGGCTATGGCGGCGAACATCTCCTTGTCAAAGCCGATGATCTTCAGCACATCGTAGCCTAATTGCTTGCCGACCATGTCGAGATACAGGTCCACGCAGGGGGCAAAACGACCCGTGTCCTGGGCGGTGATTACCTCACAGCCGTTGGCCTCCAGCAATGCGCAGTACCCGTCGAGATCCTCAACATTCGGAAACTTCATGAACTTCAGAAAGCGTTCGGCCTGCTCGTCGGAAAGACCCGCGGGCCCTTCGATCCAGTCGGTAAAGGCGATCGTGCCGCCGGGCCTGGTCATTCTCGCCGCCTCCGCGATCAGTTGCGGCTTGTCCTCCACGTAACACCATGCATCTTCCCCCCAGACGAAGTCAACGCTGTCGCCTTCGAGGCCGCTGTTGCAGACGTCGGCGAGAATGAAATCGATCCTGTCTGCAAGGCCTTCCGCCTGGCAGCGGCGGCGTCCCTGCTCGACGACGGTCCGGGTGGCATCCACGCCGGTCATGGCCACAACGTCGCGCGTTCGCACGAGGAACCGCATACCCGCGCCGTTGCAGCAGCACAGATCGACCCCGTTTGTTCCGGCGGCAATGGCTGCCTTTTGAGCCAGGTCCATCGACGAGACGAAACCACCGATGTGGATCTGTTCGCCCATGATGAGTTCCCACAGCCGCCCCTCGGGCCCGCTGTAGACGGCCTGCACGTCTTTGAGGCCGATTCCATCAATCGTCTTCATCTTGCGCTGCCCTTCATAATTCATGCGGACAATAAAAAGGCGGGCAAGAGAACTCTGCTCTTACCCGCCGATATTCGTGAATGCGTTCTTAGTCTATTTGACCGTGTGCCAGGTCTGGTCCTTTGCTATTTCGAAGGGGCCCGACTCGACGTCGACGGCCACGCGGAATTTGCCCTCGAAACCTTCTGGCACTCGCCACGAGTACCGGCAGGTTCCGCCTCAGCCATACTCGAAGCGGCCGGTGTGAAGTTCCTTGCCGGCCTCGTCGAGGATGGTGAATTTCGGCGCCTCCGCCGTCTTGCCGTCCTTCTTGATGAGCGGCGAGTATTGCTCGCCGTGCGGTCCCACAAGTTGCAGGGCGAGCGAAGCCGTCGTACCGTCGCCCATATCAGAGAACGCTGCGTCGACCTTCGCTGTCAACGCACCGTCGAATTTCACGAGAGTGGTCTTGCCTTTCTCGACCTGGATGGCTTCGAGGTCGCCCCATGGCCCGCCGCTGTAGAGTTGCCAGGTTTCGGTGGTTTTGGTGCCGTCGTCAGAGACGATCTGTTTCTCAAGTGTCCTGTACAGTTGTGTCGGTCTGTACAGGCCGGCCTTGACGGCTTGAGCCTCCGTCGCGGGACCGACGGTGGCGCCGAGCCTCAGGGCGCCGCGGATTGTCAGCCTCACGCCCGCCGGGTCCACGGCGATTCGGCCGGTCTTACGAAAAGCGATCAGGCCGGCGACAAGCAGCCCCGCAAAGACAACGACAAGCACAATAACAATCGTAATAAGCAGCTTTTTCATAATCGCTCAGCCCAAATAACGGAACACGACCCCTCGATACTACCACAAGGCACATGCCGCCCGCAACCGCAAAGATTCCTCAGTACAGGGCATACCACTGTTCCTCGCATTTTGTTTCAAACGGCCCGAGATTTATGTCGATTTTGACCTGGTATCTGCCTTTGTAGGATCGTGGCACCCGACACGAGTGCTTGCAGACGCCGCCTCAGCCGTATTCAAATTGGCCGGCCGCAAGAATCTGGCCGTTCTCGCCCACAATCTGGAATTTCGGGGCCGGCTGCCATACACCGGCTTTCAGGACGCCGGGCACATATTTTTCGCCCGCCTGCCCTTCGAGGTGCACGCCGATGGTGACCGTCTCGCCGTAGGCCTGTGCCTCGGTCCTGATGACTAGCGGCGGGCCGGGGGCGCCGTCCCCCGTGATCCAGGCGGATTGGCCCTTCATGAGCTGCAGGGTCCAGATATTGCCGCCGGCATCCCGCAATTCGGGGACGACGAGCGCCTTCCGGGCGGACGCGCCGGTCCCGGAGGGCATGAATAATCGCACGCAGACGATGACCAGCAGGATGGCGGCTGCGGCCGCAAACAGGATGAGCCGCCTGCGAGACCTCGATCCGTCGTAATCCTGGGGGGCGAACAACGACTTGACTTTGCCGAACCCCTCGGCCGCCAATTGCCGGGCCTGCCCGGACCGGACACGTTCCCAGGACCGCACTACCGTACCCGCAATGAAGCTGAAAAGTGCCAGAATGAAGTTTTTCACTGTGCCCGATCTCCCTTAAGGGCAACCTGGCGGCATACCCGCCCACAGCATTACGGACGACTATCTTATGGACGCCGCCGCTCGCATACATTATAGCGCATTCGGGGGGAAAACAAAGAAATTTTACAAATTCTCCTTCTTGCCGGCGGAGATGCAGGTTATAATATATGTAAGGACAGA
>Ga0214473_10007649_pt1 | contig 12797 bp, 11 predicted proteins | sample RVTome_7_FD_203509 | JGI IMG/M metagenome (GOLD analysis project Ga0214473, IMG submission 203509) | Soil microbial communities from uranium-contaminated site in the Upper Colorado River Basin, Wyoming, United States - RVT98D197 | ecosystem: Environmental > Terrestrial > Soil > Contaminated >... | reverse complement strand
GGCCTGGTTCAAAAATGGGGGTTTCAGTGTGACAGTGGATGGGGAATAAGTGTGGCATCCGAAGGGGATCGCTTGGTTGGACGGAAGAGCCGGAGGGATGGGTCTGTCAGTTGCGATGGAATCTTGTGTAGCCGAGGAACTCCAGCCAGTGCGGCTGCGTCTGCCCCGTCAGGAGTTCGGCGGGACTCTTGCCCACTCGCTCGGGCCGGTCGCTGCGGGGGAAACGCCGGTGGTTCAGGAAGAACCGCAGCAAATCCAGGTACGCGTGGCCGATCTGGCGACGCAGGAAAAAGTAGTTGCGCAATCGGCTGTTGAGATTCTCGACGATCGAACTGGCGAGACAGGAGCCTGGAAGGCCTGATCGACGGCGGCGGTAGCCTTGGCCATCTGCTGATAGACGAACTTGCGGCTGATGTGGTGTCGCTCGGCCAGACGCAGGATCGGCTCACTACGGCGTAGTGCCTCCAGGAACAGCTCTCTCCTTTGCAGCGGACCCATCCGGGCAGCAACGCACGAATCGCAGCCAAAAGATGAAGAACCGCAGGTCGATTTGTCGATAGTCTGTTGAACCATAAGGATTCCTTTCCTATCGGAGAGCTCTCGTTTGTGATCTACTCTCTTGATCGGGAGGAATCCCTATTTCCCATCAGTCCGCACACCCCAACTGTTACCCTGAATTGAACCAGGCCAATTTACCGGCGCACAGGCAAACGCCAACTCCTTTGCAAGAAAAGGGTTATGAGCGTTTTTGTCGATTTCCCGGTCGTGCGAAACAAAGCCAATTTCTAGGGCCGGAGGCCGACGAAAGATAGGCAATTTCGGCAAAATGGGCAAAGATATACCGGCCAGCGGCTGGATGCCCTCGTGCCCGGAAGAAAAAAAAGTACCCCCAAGGGGAGTCGAACCCCTGTCTCCAGGATGAGAACCTGATATCCTAGGCCACTAGACGATGGGGGCACTACGTAGCGGCGGTCGGATTCGAACCGACGACCCTGGGCTTATGAATCCCATGCTCTAACCAACTGAGCTACACCGCCGCGGTCAAAACATATAGCATAAGGGGCGAGGGGCATTGCTGTCAACGGGGTTGCGGAAAAAATGCTCCCAGGAGCGACTTGCGCCGCAGAATTGCGATTTTTGCATCCACATTCGGCAAGCCTCACCCGCCATCATACTTGAGAAATCGCAAAAAGGTTCGTCGCGGCCTGTGGATCGGCCGTTGTGACCGAGCTTGCCGCGGATGGGCTGCTATGTCTGAGCGGATGTGCATGCAATGCCGGTTCTTTTCGTCGGCCATGACCTGGGTCGGGCCGTCCACCTGGGGCTATTGCACAAAGTCCTTCGGCCGAGGCCTCCAGCGGGACGTGGAAGACGCCCAGCCCGCCTTCACATGGTCAGACGCCACGTGCGACAGCTTCGAATCCGGCTCGCAGTCCGTGCCCTGCGGCTGAGGCGGAATTCTCGCCCACGCTGCGGCACGTCAGTACCTCCAGCGCCAGGCAGAGGGCGCAGCTTCCTCCTTCCGTGTGCCCTCTGCCGGCCCATTCCCCGACGCTCCCACCGAGCCCATCACCAACCCCAGCCCTATCCCGCGACAGTCTCCAGCGATTGCCTATCCGACCGCACTAGCCCGAGTTACGCGGTTGGGGAGATTCTCTGAGAATTCTCAGGATGGATTCGTTGATCTTGAAGCCTCCGCCGGATGTTGTTGGGCAAGAATCGGTGCAGTGAGAACCTGCGGCTCAGTCCAGTTGGGCCGGGATCCCCCCTGCGTCTTCCAGATGTGCTCGTACCAACTCGTGGCGTCCGGCGCCGCCGGGAACACCTGAAGCCGACGCTTGGCCCCTTCATCGCCATTTTGCGGAATGCGCAGCTTTGCCCCCCTAATCTCCAAATCTCAATACACCCTATGTGGGAGTGGAAGGCCAGGCCAGACACAAACGGCAGTTACAACCTCTTTGGATGCCACAACCTTTCGTGTAATCCGATCCTCAAGGCGAATATCAACGAAGAACCCTCCGAATGGTACATCCAGACGTGGGACCGCTGTCAATCTGTATTGAGCACCTGCCCCTGCATCCAACTCGAAGACAGCCTCCTTTGAGACGACCAAAACGTGCTCGACATAACCCGACCACGGGTGACGCACATCAATGTGACAGTACTGCGCTTTCAGCACATGCTTGCCGGGCAATAGGTCAAATCGCCCCTGCTGGCCAACGTCATAAACCTCCTTGTCGCCCACGGCAACACTGGGTTCCGCTCGTAGTTCGGTGCCATCAACCGACAAGACTGCCGCACGCGGCTCCACAAACAGTGTTATAACCGCCTCCGGCGGCAGAGGGGGGCCCTCATAAAGACGACGACCGCTTCCGACCGTTTGTGCACACCCTGATGCCATAGTCAAGAGGGTGGCCAGCATGACGGTTCCTCTTATATTATCGGCTGTCGTCGAGACGAAGCAATCGTATGCTCGACTCATCTTGGTCTCTCCTCATGAGAATGCAAAGGTCCCCAGAAGACGTATAGAGCGTCCATCTTCCTCTGATAGGTGGCATGGGGTCACAGAACGTCGATCAGTTACCTGCATACAGGTACTTCCATTTCTTGCCCGCATACAGTTGAGTGGAGATCCTATCGAGGAAATCAGCAGCCTTTGTGTTCAACTCGGGAAAGTAAACAAGCGTTGCCGCCGGCTCATCGACGGCGGTGTAAAGCTCCTTCATCCAGTAAAGGTATACGGGGACCTTCCCCTGGCTTCGCTCGACGTAGACGCCCAGTGGGGGCCTCGTCAGCCCCACGACGACTCCCGTATGCTTCGATGAATGGGCGATGACCCCGTCTTGGATCAGAACAAGCGTGACGGCCTCCCAGACCTCGTCGTAGGAGGCGTTCTCGAACACCCGGCTTTCCCCGCCCTTCATCGCAGAGACCGCCGGGGCCGGAAACTCTTTGAAGTCATTGGCAAACCACTGGGCGAGTCTGGTGTCCGTCTGGATCCGCCGCGTCTGCGGACCACAACCCGCAAAGACAAAAGCGGATACAATCAAGAGTGCAATGGTCTTTTTCATGGTTTCCCCTGCCCAACTCTCTCGTCGAGACTCTCCAGAAACGCGTTGCTCACGTCACTCAAGTGGTTTTTCCGGAAATGGATGTCGTCGAATTCCGCTATCAGGATCACCTTTGGGCCTTCCGGCGAAGGGATCTGAGTCACTGCCTTGCTTACTGAGAATGCATAGGGCACCACGTGGACGCGGCACATCAGCCCGTTCGGTCCTGGTCGCACAATCGATATGTTCAGATATTCGTCCGTGCCCTTGTCGCCATAGGGGATCTTGCACCCAATCAAGCCCCCGGATTCGTCCCGCGCAAGGACAGTCCCGTTGAGGGCTTCGACGGCCCCCATGCTCCCGTTCCAGACCTTTTCGAAAGACGCCGCGAAGCTCCTGTGCACCTCCAACGGACTTTGCGCTTTGGGGATATTGGCACAACCGGCCGGAAGGACGCAAAGGGCGACACAGAGAAATGCTTGCTTGCTGGGGGTCATTTCTGTTCTCCGTTCACTTCTGAGATTACCTCGCGCGCGCGTTTCATTCTCGTTTCGAGGCTTGGGTGAAGGCCTCTGCCGTCGTTGCGTGGGTCGCCAGGATACTGCGGAGGCGGCGTGCTGCGGTTGATTTGCGCCTGGACAATCATATCCTTTACCTTCGGATCTATTCGGCACGCGGCCTCGTACTCCTCATCTGCCCTGTCAACGTCCCCCTGCCTCTTGTACAAGGCCATCAGTCCAAGATGCGAGGAGACCAAGATCGCCGGGTCGTTCGACAACTCGATAGCCTTCCTGAATTCATCCGTGGATTCCCCCGACCGGTGCTGCTTATCGTAGACCTGAGCGAGGTTCAGGTGTGCCTGCGCATTGTCTGGCGCGATCCGGACCGCCTTCTCCAGCAACTCCGTGGCGCGCGTCAGGTCGGGCTTGGGCTGCTTCTGCAAAACCAGGGCAAGCAGCAGGTGCGCCTGCAGGTGTTTGGAGTCGATGATCAAGACCTCTTCAAATTCCTGCCTGGCGGCATCAAAGCACTTCTCAGACAGTAGCGTCTTGCCCAGCTCGACGTGAGGCTTCGGGTCGTTCGGATGGGATTCCAACTCGCTCCGAAGCTCCGCTACTTTGGCCTCGGCCTGGGTGCTCGAGAAGACCGTGCCGCCACCCTCGTGCGAGGACGGATTGCAGCCGCCGAGAAGGACGGCCATTACTGCAGTCGCAACGAAGCTGAAAATGCATTGAGTCATGGATCTACATGTTCTGTTTCACGATCTCCACGAATTCTCTTGCCGTTTCCGAGACGGATTGCCCCTTTTCGGGCTCGAACAGGACGTTGATCAAGGTCTTCTCGGTGAGCACATCGACAAGTTGAATCGATCCGATCTTAACAACCAAGGATTTCTGCTCCTGAGATTCTATCACTACGGCTCCGGTGACGATGAATGCGGCGTTGACCGCCCTGCCAATCTCCAGCGCATTAATGGCGACACCTTCCGTCTTCTCCTTCTTCTTCTTATCCACATGCTCTCCGACGGTCTTCTCGAGCCGGTCGCGGTTCACGACGTCGAAGCCTGCATTGGTCAGGTAGATGTCAATCGCGTCCTCGACAATCGTGGTGAAGAGGATGTCGTTACCCGTCAGAAAAATCGCGACCGTGCGTCCAGCCTTGAGACCTCCTCTTGCCTCTTTCAATGCTGCAAAGATAGGAAAACCAGCAGTCTTCTCTTGGGCGACTAGTCCAACACAGAACGCGCTGACAACGCCCGCAAGGACCAAAATGCCATATCGTTTCTTCATGTGCGGCTCCTATCGTCTGCGCTCCAGGGACGAGGAAGGTAGAGTTGGAGTGTACGGGTTGATCTTATACGTGGGATAATGCGAGTAAGACGGTATCGTGGATCGAGGCATTGACGGAGTATACGTAGTCAGCGGGTCTTTGACGGAAAAGAGAATCTCCGGCGGAGGGTAATTCATGGTACCAGAAACTGGAGGTGACATTCTCGTTGATCCGATCGAGGCGGAATTCACACGGGTACCGTAGTCCCTTCGGCCCACATTTGACTCTACTCGAAGGGGGTTTCCTACAGGAATACCCAAAGAAGCAGGAAGCCCACGAAAGCCTACGTCGCGTGCGAAGTTGTCTCCGTATCCACCTGTGGCGATCTGGTTCTTTCCGGCATCCAGTGGGCCATGGCCCGCCCCAAGTATAGTCTGCCCTCGAAATCGCTCCACGGCCTTGTATCCACCACCATACACGTACCGTTGAGTCAGGTAGTCCGAGCCTTGACTGTGAGCGGTTATTCGGTCCCCTGTCAGTGGTCCTCGAATGGATTCGTAAGATATTCGCGAGTGACCGCCTGTTCCATAGATTTTCTGCGGCGAACCACGTCCCCAGTCCTTCCAGAAAATGGTCCAGCCTACCCCTGATTCTCCGGCGTACACTGGATCAGTGGCGGATCTGTGCGTCGGTATGGCTTTGACATTTCTCCAGGTTGCAGGAGCGTAGGAAAACGGGTCGTCGACATTGACATAGATTCGCTCACCGGGCAATGGGACAGTCCCCATCCCACCTACTCTGCCCAGCGTATCGACCGGAAAATCTCTGCTGGTACGTCTGTTGATGTAGCGCAAAAAGTCATAAGGTTTATCGTCGTCGAACGCCGCCAATCCGCTCACGAGTCTGAGATCGCCACCTCCGACTCTTTCGCCCACATGCCTCAAGGCGCTGGACACATAGACCTGCCGCTCGGGCGGGGCCTCGGTCTTGTTTTCGTTCAGCAACTGCCATTCGGTAATGCCCTTGCTCAGGTCCGCGATCGCGTCGGCGTCATTCGCTCTGGCCGTCGGAATCACAGAAATCAGACCCAAGACACTAAGAACACACGTGAGGTACGTCATTTGTCTTTTCATGATTTCTTCCCTTTCTGCTTTTTGCCGGCGGCCTTTTGGGGAGCGGCAATCAAAGCCTCGGCCTCTTTGATTCGCTCTTCGAGGCCCGGCTGAGCATTGATCAGGCTAGATACGTAGTTGTCCTGGTTCAGCTTGAGGTTGTCCCGTATGGAGGCGAGCTTTTTGAAAACCCGGATCAGCGCGTTGGGGTCATGGCCGGCTTCCTTGGTATACCGAATGGCCAAAGAATCAGCCTCCAGCTCCTGTGACCGACCGTAGCCCACGATCATAGAGACGGACATCGCATCACCCAGAGCCATTCCAGCCTTGATGCCCACGTCCATCATCTGGGAGGACATCTGTTGCTGATAGGAATAAGTAGGCGAGTTGTAGCTGGAACCGCTGGGCGCCGTGGCGGCTCCAAGGGCTGCGCCCATCATCGCGCCCATCGCCATGCCTGCGAGTTTTCCTGTGGCTCTACTTCGTGCGGCAGACTGGAGGAATTTGATCTGGTGCTTTTGACTGACATGGCCAATCTCGTGGCCCAGAATGGCGGCCAGTTCATCCGTGTTTTCGAGGATATCCAAGACCCCGGTATTGATGTAGACAAATCCGCCTGACGCCGCATAGACATTAATCGTCGGGTCATTCACTACCCGGAACGTATACTCGATCTCCGGCCTGCCGGAAGCGCTGGCGACCCGATTGCCTATCTCGCTGATTCGTTGCGTCAGAACATCATTGAAGACAAATGTCCGGTTCAGGAATATCTCCCTATCGGCATAAAAGCCGAACTTGACCTCCTGGCTACTCGGGCCAGCGGCCCCAAGCGCCGCACTGACAGTCAATAGGGAAACAAGCGCCGCCCCCAAGAAAACAGATTTCGCTCGCATATCGACACCTCCAATTCGCACTCAACGCCAACAGAACGTCACCATTCTCAAGGATAGAGAGCGCTACATCATCACGGTGCCGGGCGCGGATCCATGCATGCTCAATCTTGCCAAAAGCTGCTTCCCCGCTGCCACTCTTCACTGCTGCAAAATCTCTCATTGTTCCAGGCACAGCAAACAGATGTCAACATGCTTTGCCTGTACATAGGAGGATCATAGCCGCCGTTTGGACCCCTGTCAACAGGAAAACCGCAGAAATTGCTTGATTCTGTGGACATCAAAAGATTGCGTGCATCGGGTTCATCTGCGGCTACATTACCTCTGCGTGCCCTCTGCGGCGAGAGAGGGTAGATTGCCGCGCGGCGCTCGCAATGACATGGTTGGATTCCCGCTCCGGTCAACGGCGCTCGAAGGACCAGAAGCGGAGGGCGTAGGGGTCCAGGGGTGTGCGGATCGTCGGCTGGTCGGGGTTGAGCTGGAACGAGCGCTCGGGCCGGAGGCGCGCGATCTCGTCATTGCTTGGCGCGGCGGCGTCCAAGACGATTGGCTTGGCGGTCAGGGGGGCGGGGACATCTTTCAGGGTTATCTCCACTTGGGCGAGCGAGCTGGAGAAGTTCCACAGCAGGAGGTTGTACTGGTAGGCGGAATAGCGGTCATCGCGGCTCGCCAATGCGTGGACGTTGGAGCCGCTGGAGGTCGCGGGCAGCCGGTCGCCGGTCAGCCGGGACAGCAGCTTGAACGTGAAATACGCGGGCCGGACGCTGTCCTGGAAGTCGAACAGCCCGTCGAACTGCGGCATGCGGTTCCACCACCCGGCCATGAACGCCGTGCCGGCGGGCGACATGAACGGAGCGAACCGCTCGAACTGCACGTGGTAGTCGCGGATGTGGTAGTAGCAGGAGTAGTCCAGGCCCGCGTCCTTCATCTGCCAGGCGACCTCGGCGACGAAGCATGGCTGAATCCGCGGGTCCGCCGGTGGGAAGCCCAGGTTCAGGTTCCACTCGTTGAGGAACGTCTCGGGGTGCAGGTCGGGGTACTTCTTGAGGAGGGCCCGGACGCCGTCGATCGTGCCGCGAATCGCTTTCGGGTCGCTGCTGTAGATGTGCCACGAGACGAAGTGCAGCGGCGCCTTGTCCCGGCCGGCCAGGTCCAGCAGCGCCGGCAGGATGGGCGAGCCCCAATACGCCAGGGCTGGGCCGCCGACGAGGGCGTTCGGGTCGGCGCGGAGGATGGCGGAGACGGTGTGCTGGTAATAGCGACAATAGCTGTCCGGCTTGAAGCGGTAAGGACAGCCGCCGCTCTCGCCGATATCCGGCTCGTTGGCGACCTCCCAGTAGCGGATGCCGGCGCCGCGCCGGCGGTAATGCCGGACGAGCTGAAGGATCAGCTCCTCCCACTGGCCGTAATCGTTCGGCTCGACGATGTCGTGATCGACGATGGGGAACAGGACGCGGGGCTTGAAGCAGATGCACATGAGCGGCTTGGCCCCGGTCCGCAGGATCGTGTCCACGCTGCGGTCGAGCGTCTCGAAGTGGCACTTGCCTTTGGCGGGCAGCAGGTCGAAGTACTCCTGGATGAACAGGCGGATGATCGCGGGCCCCAGCGCGCGAATCTCGGCGACGCGGCTGTCCCACATCGGGTCCTCGGACAAGCCCCCCTGCCCGAGCGCGAACTGGTCGATCTTCATCGGTCCCAGCCGCTCGCTCAGCGACACCGTCACCTCTATCGGCTCGCCCTGTGCCGGCAGCCCTGAAGCACACAGCCAACCCGTCACTACCGCGAGCAGGTATCTGTTCATGCGTTGCCCTTTCATGCCCGTCACCCGTGTCACGGCGGTCCATTCTATCCGAGCGGACGTGCATGGCAACCACAGAGAGCCGGCCGCGAAGTTCAAGGGTCCATGACAAGATTGTGGCGGAGCAAGTACGAGATGGCCGGGTGGCACCCTCAAGCGCAGCTTGGGGTTGCCACCCAAGATTGATGACTTGCTATGATGGACTTATGCGCGATCCGTATTACGCGGACAAAAAGAAGCCGCATCGTGTGTGATGCGGCTTCTCTCGATTTCTGATTTGCGGCACGCAGGCGCGGGGATCACTCCAGCGGGACGACCTGGGTGTACTTGATGAAGGCGCGGGCCGTCGGCTCGTGCGCCTGAATCTCGCCTACGAGCCCGACCTTCTTGCCGATGAGCGGGCTCAGGTCCTGGCCTGTCGCTCCCGCCGCCGGCGCGACGTAGCAGATAGTCTTGCCCGATTCATCCAGGATTCGATACCGCTTGGTCTGATCCGTCGAGGGGTAGAGGCTCGAAGTGGCCAGCTTGCCGACGATGGCGAACTTGCCGAGGTCCTCGATCTGGGTCAGCCTCGCCTGGCGGGCCTCGTCGATCTTGCTGTTGACCTTCGCCCGCTCCTGGTTCTGGAGCTCGACCTCCTTGTCCACGGTACAGACCAGCTCGAACCGGTCGATCTGCTTGAGCGTGAAATCGGCATACTTGGCCGCCTTGCCGGCTGCCTGGTTCTTGGCGATCTCCTGGAGCTTTGCCTTGAGTTCCGCGTAGTTCTGCTGGGACCTGGCCTTTGCCCGCTCGGCTTTGACCTGGTTGACGATCGCGTAGTAGGCGTCGAGCAGCTCGGATTCCGTGCCGGGCTGGACCTGTGCCTCCGGACCCTGGCCGGAAATCTGTACCCCGGGCTCCGCCTGGCCCGGCGACGTCCGTCCGGGGCCGGTCGCAACGGGCCGGATGTACTCCGCGCTCACCCACAGGTATGCACCCTGCGGCGGGGCGATCTTGTAGTAATCGTCCTTCTCCTCGCCCAGCAGCTTGACGGTGTCGCCGCGGAAGAGCTTGACCTGCTCGCTCGTCGAATGCATCGGCTCGACGAAGTCGGACCCGGCGTAGATGCGAACGTGGTCGCCCGTGACGATGCCCATCGTCGGGTTGTCCAGGTTGATGCTCACGTACTGCATCGGGATCCACGAGAAGCAGCCCGGTGGCGGCAGGATGCAGGCCCAGCCCTGCTGCGTGCTCACCACCTGGATGCGGTCGCTCTTATAGAGCTTGCCGCACTTGTAGAAGTTCGTGCCGGCGCCCGAGCGAAGGAAGACGTCATCGCCCATCGCCTCCGCCACGTAAGAGCCCGTCGGCGTCTCGGGCGGCTTGGGCGTGCCAATGGTCACGGGCGGCTGAGACGCCATATTCACATCCGTCTGAGCCCACGCCATGCCCGTCAGGCTCACGGCGGCGATCAGTGACAAGACAACGACTCCGCGATCGAATGACGCTACGCGCAGCGCGTGCCCGGAGTGATTCGTGCGAGCATACATCTTTTTTGGCCTCCTTAAAGATGTTCCCATTCATGCCCCAGGAAATACCCGCCCATAAGACGGTCCTTCAGTCATCACCTTATTATCGGCAATCTGACCTGTCAACGATGAAATTATCGGGGTTAACGGAAATGACTCGCAAAAATCGCCCCCGGCCCCAAACCGGCCGGCACCCGCCGCCCCCCGACCCGCCGCACTGTCGCGATACCTCAATCCGGCTGAGACCGAACAGCCCCGCCAATTGGCTTTGTTTCGCACAACAGGCCGTGCGCGTGTGGCGAGGCCGTCTCGGCTTTGTCTTCCTTCGAAGATTGGCTTTGTTTCGCACGGCCGGCTCTGTCATGCAACCGTCCCGCACGCCACGTAGATGTTTTCCTAGATACCCCATTCTTCCCAAGTTTGGCTTTGTTTGACGCAATCCGCCGCGTGGCTTCCTCTTGCCGGCTGGCTGTTCTCTGCAAATTGGCTTTGTTTCGCACGATGCCCCCGGTCCCCCCGGCCCACCAGTCCACGAATTGGCTTTGTTTCGCACAATCGGCCTCGTTTGTAGCGACGCCGCAAGGCGTTTCAGGGGAGTCTGAAGTGTGAAGTTTGAAGTCGGAGAAATCGACCCCTGGCCCGTCCTGCTTGACACTTGAAACTTCCTCCAAATTGGCTTTGTTTCGCACACTCGCCTGCGCTTGTCGTTACATAGCCCGCCAAAGCACTCTCCCATCCTTCAATCCGAAATCCGCAATCAACAATCTGCAATCCCCCTGATGAATTGGCTTTGTTTCTGCACTTGGGTGACTTGCGCTTGTCTCGGATTTCGTGCTTCTGTCTTCTTGGGGTGCCGTTCATGATTCACTATTCCGTTATATGATGATCGTACAGTCGCCACAGTTTTCTGTCAAGTGAAATCCCCGCAAATGCGAGATTTATTCGCCGCCAGTGGACCCAGGTAACCTCTTGTCCTGAGCAGACTTACAACCGCCGACTGAGAACCGATAACCGACAACTGAGAACCGCGTTTGAGCCACAGAGAACACCGAGGACACAGAGCAGACGCAACCGCCGATGGACGCAGATAAACCCTTACCGGACATGGATTTGCACGGATTCAATCATCACTGGCAACTGGGAACTGCTCTTCATCCGCAGATTGCACAGATTTACCAGATTTCCAACCGAGAACAGGCAACCGGATTGAAGGTAGGAAGGGAAGAACTCCGCACTCCGCACTCCGCATTCCGCACTCCGCATTCTCAAAGGGCCCCCCTTTTTCCCTTGTCTCTCCCGCCCGGTTCCGGCATAATAGTCCCCAGAGACACACCCCTGGTGCTGCTATGAAAAATGAGAGTTCCAGCCCGCCGCGGGCCGGTTCGACGTGGTGAGGCCGAAATGTGTACATGGCCATGAAGGTGCGAAGGCCGAGGCATAAATGAGACGTGAAGATGCGGAAATAGGTGATTGCCCGCGTTCTCGCCCGATGGGAAGGACACGATACGGCGGGTCGCGTACTCTGGTCAGAAGATTGCGTCGCCTGCCGGACGAGAGCCGCAAGGAGTTTCGTGCTAAGGTTTCGTGTCTGCGCAAACAGTTCGAAGAATTCAATCGCGATGCATCGGAGATTTGTCAATGGCTGATGTCTCTTCGGCCCGGCGGCAAGAAGGGGTGCGATGCGACGAAGGAGTTCTGGCACTTCGTTCTGGAACCGGAGAGGTTCCTCGCTGACAAGGATGGAGACGAGGCTGACAAGTATCGCCGACTGGCGTTCGATGCTGCGGCAGGGATAGATGGAGGAACCAAGATCGTGGATGTTGGTCTGAGCGGCTCCCTTGTGGAGTCCATTGGCGCGGTGGGCAACCTTGCGCTCACGCCGACGGCGGCAAGGCTATTCGAGCGCCTCTGCGCTTTGGATCGGTCGCATCGTGAGGTCCTCATCAAGGCGGCTGCGGAATGGATTCTCGCGCACTACCTGCGCGGATACCAGAACTGGGAGTGCCAGCACGAGCAATGGGAGAGGGAAAAGGCTGAATGGGAGAAGGAACACCCGGAGCTTACCGAGTCGATACGCCAGCAGTTCAATGAGATATTCAAGAGAATAGCGGGCAAGATGGGGGCCGTGTCTTCATTATTCATTATTCGGCGCGTGTCTGGGGGGGCGAGGCTCAATTGTCGGCTTTGCTTGTGCTGCGTGGTGATGGAGGGAACCGGTATGGGCCGTTCGATTGCGGAGTGCGGAGTGCGGAATGGCAGGAAGTGCCAAGTTTGAAGTGTGAAGTTTGAAGAAAGCGGCCAGCGGAGGTGGTTCTTACCTTCCTGCCTTCAGACCTGTTGCCGGTTGGGAATCTGCGGCCCTCTGCGAACTCTGCGATTGACGATCAGCGTCTGAACGAAAGGAATTGTCTTGCACGCGGAGACGCAGGGACGCGGAGTCGGAAATGCATCCTGGGTTGATTCTTCTCTGCGCCTCCGCGTCTCTGCGTGAGATGGTTTTGGTTGCGGCCTTGGCGGGGAGGGGGGTCGAGTCTCAATTATTGATTCTGCTGAAAAACCCCCTCGTCTTTTTGCGGATTTTGTTTGTCTTGTATAACACTGTCGGGTAGACTCCTGGGGTAAGGCAATGGACTGTCATGGAGGACCGCATGAGCCTTCCCGATCGT
>Ga0214473_10007648_pt1 | contig 12798 bp, 10 predicted proteins | sample RVTome_7_FD_203509 | JGI IMG/M metagenome (GOLD analysis project Ga0214473, IMG submission 203509) | Soil microbial communities from uranium-contaminated site in the Upper Colorado River Basin, Wyoming, United States - RVT98D197 | ecosystem: Environmental > Terrestrial > Soil > Contaminated >... | reverse complement strand
CGACCCCGCCGGGAGGGCTGCCGCCCTTGGCCGCGCCCTGGCAACTGGTTGCGCCCACGGCGAGTAGCGCCAGCAGCACGCCTCCTGCGGCGCGACGCAGGGCGGCGCGGAGGCGATTATCACTACGAGTGAGCCCAGGCATTCCTTGTCTCCTCCGGGAGTTGCTTCCGTATGCCAATTGTACGGTTGGTGTTAGCTTAACAGTGCGTTATTCCGCCGGCCCTTTCCAGACGCTCCCTCCGAAGCTGCAGACATAGATCACCGAGGGGTCTTTCGGGTCAAAGGCGACCCGCTGCGCGTTGCGGAAGGGGAGATCGTCTAACGCGGTCCACGATTTCCCCGCGTCCTTGCTCAGCCATAGTCCCGCGTCGTCGGCGCCTTCAGCAATGCAGAGATACACCCAGTCGGGATGGTGCCTGCTAATGGTTGCGCCAAAGCAGTCCCAGCCCTTGCGCGCGACGCGCGCCCAGGTGGCCCCGCCGTCGGTAGTCCGGTAGAGCCCGCCTTCCCCGCGGCTGGTCTCCTGACCCTCCCGCGCGCGCCTGCCACCTCCTCGGCCACCGGCGTCAGCCGCGCCGAGGTAGATCACGTTGCTGTCGCGCGGGTCTACGTCGAAATCCTTGGGCCAGAGCAGCGGCGTGGAGACATTGATCCACTCCCAGGTCTCCCCGCCGTCCCGCGACCGGTACAGACCCGGCCCTTGCGGTACGAATTGGTCGTCTTTGCGCAACGCGGTGACGAGGCAGAAGAGCGTGCCGTCGGGGTGAAGGATAATGCGGCAAGCACGCATATTGACCCCGGGCGCACCCAGGCCCTGCGACTTCTTCACCCACGTCCGGCCGTCGTCGGTGGACTTGTATACACCGTCCTCGAAGGCCGAGGCGTAGAGCGTGCGTTTCCCTTTCGGGCTCTTTGGGTCCACGACCACCGAGACGATAGGCTTGCCGGGCAGGCCCTCTGACGTGTCCTTCCAGGTCGCCCCGAAGTCGGTGCTGATCCCAACCCCGCCGCCGGCCCGGTCCCAGTAGTGGCGACCGGAGATCACGTTGTTGTCCGGGATATCGTGCAGATCGGCGAAGGCGGCCCACAGCTTCCCCGGCGTCTCGGGGTCGAAGGCGAGCTCATAAGTGGTATTGCGAAAGGGCGGGCCGGTGTGCCAGTACCAAGACTGGCCCGCGTCCGTGGAGCGCGCATACCCGATATCCGTATAGGCGATGTAGTGGCGGTTCGGTTCAAACGGGTCAAGGTAGTAGTGCCACACCGTCGTCACCACCAGCCCGTTGTTCACCCACCGCCTCCCCTTGCCCCGCATCCCCGCCTTCTCGCCGCTCCGGGTGTGGGCCGAGGCCCAGGTCCTCCCACCATCCCGGGAGACGTAGCAGGACATCCAGTCGCTCACCGCCACCTGGTCGGGGTCCGCCGGGTTCACGCCGAGACCGGAGACGTTGTCGCCCCCCCGCCCGGTTTCATCAACGAGGTAGTTGGGACCGAGGTTGAAGCCCGGGGAGGACATGTCGTGGTTCAGCCGCGGCCGCCACGTGCCGCCCCCGTCATCGCTCCGGTAGACGTTGGGTGTCCACGGCGTGGCGGTGTAGACGATGGCCGGGTTGACATCCGTGGTAACCAAGTGCTGGTACTGGGTCGGCCCTTCCACGGCATCGAAGTGCCAGGTCCGCACCGTCCTCGGCAGGCCTGCCCCCATCACCGACACCCAAGTCTCGCCTCGGTCATCGGAGCGGAAGATGCCGCCGCGGTACTCGTCCTTCTCCAGGCTGGCCTCCACCGTGCAGTAGAGCGTGCACACCTTCTTGTCTCTGCTTGAGCCGGCGGCGAAGGCGATGATCGGCTGACCCTCCATCGGCTTGCTCACCGCGCGCCAGGTCAGGCCGCCGTCATCGGAGCGGAAGACCCCCTCACGGGTGCCGGCGAAACAGGTGCGGCTGTCGGGGGCACTGGTCTGATCGAAGTGGAAGCCGATGACGCGCCCCGCAAGTCCGGTGCAGGCTTCCCAGGTCCGCCCCGCGTCCCCGGAGCGGAGCGCGCCGTCGCGGCTGCCGACCAGCATCACCTCCGGATTCCTGGGATCGAGTGCCACCGCGGAAGGCCCCGCAGGCGCGCCCGGCATCCGCTCCCACGTCTTTCCCTTGTCCTTGGTCACGCGCAGGCCGCCGCGCCATCCGGCGGCCGCATACGCGACATTCGGGTCAGTCGGATGGAAAGCGGGGCGGACACGGGTGTTGCCGTTGAGTTGGCGGTAGTGGATCATCTCCCATGACTCCCCCCCATCCAAGCTGCGGTAGGCCCCACTCATGTCGCAACTCAAGAGCATCCAGTTCGGATCGGCCGGGGAGAAAGTGGGCAGGTACATCGCTCCCCCGCCGCTCAACCCGAGGCTCTGCCATGCACGTGTCGCGGTGTTCATCTCCACCTCCTTGGGGTTTGCGGTCTCATCCGGCGCGCCGCCCTTGGCCTTGCGGCAGTAGGCGGTGGCGCAAAGCGTGGCTAACGCGAGGCGACTGAAGCGCATCAACCTACAGGCCGACCTGACCGCGTGACGAGATGGCGCACGGGTACAGCCAGTCACGAGCACCTCCTCAGCATGTTCCCCGCATTGTACTTCGCCGCGGCAGGTAGGAACCTCCTGTGTCCGGCGCGCGGAGGGGGCGAGCGGGGTCGCGGCGAAGTACACTCCATCGCGGCCCAACTATGCCCGCAGCCCCCCGGATGACACCCCAAGCCCGCCCATCCCGGCGTGAGGGAAAGCCGCCCCACCGGCTGCGCCGGTGGCCGGGGCCGGCCTTCGTGCTGGCCGCCCTTGCCGCAACCGGCTACCTCCATCTTCACTACGCCGGCGTGCCCGACGCCGACGCCTTCTGGCACCTGCGGCACGCCTCCCTCTATGCGCAGCGTGGGCTGTTCGACAGTTCCTTCCCGTGGGCCGCCTACTCGGTGATGAGCCGCCTGCCCGGAGATGTGTGGTACGGCTTCCATCTGCTGCTCATTCCCTTCAGCTACCTGCCAGGGCCATTCCTGCAGATCAAGGTGGCCGGCGCGTGCCTGCTCGCGAGCCTGCTGATCCTCACGTGGTGGTCGCTGCGGAGACTCGGCGTTGCCTACCCGTGGCTGTGGCCCTTCGTGTTGCTGCTCATCGCCCCGGGGCAACTCTGGCGGCTGCAGATGACTCGCCCTCATCTCATCTCCCTCGGGTTAGGTCTGCTCTTGCTCTCCTTCTCCATCAAAGGCAAGTGGTGGCAGGTGGGCCTGATCAGTCTGACACTTACCTTCTTCCACCTGAACTTCTTCTGGCTCACGCCGATGGTGGTAGGAATGGGAATGGTAGTACGGACAGCCGTCGAGAAGCGCCTGGAGTGGCGCGCGTTGCTCGCCGCAATCCTCGGCTGGGTGGCCGGCTGGCTGCTCCGCCCCGATCCGATGGCCACGCTGCAGTTGCTGAACGTCCAGATCGTGCAGCTCATGTCCGCCAAACGCCAGGGCATCCCGCTCGAGTTCGGCAGCGAGCTGTTCCCCATGGATCCAGCGCACGCGCTCGCCTACTATCGCACGTTGCTCCCCCTCTGGGTGGCGGCGGTGGGGGTGTTCATCGTGGCGCTACTGCGCCGCCGTATCGGAGGCGCAGCCGAGGTGCGCGCCCTACTGTGGAGCAGCCTCGCACTCTCCCTCCTGTGCTTCAACCTCATGTGTCTCGTGTCGCGCCGCGCCGCCGACCTGTGGATCCTCTTTGCCATCGTGTTGATCGCCGCCGTGCTCACCATGCTCCAGGCCGGGGCGAATACTCGCGCGACTCCCCCAGTGCGCTGGGCGCGAGGCGGGGTGCTCCTCCTCGGCGCGCTCTTGCTTGCGCACGCGTCCCTGTTCTCCATCCGCGAGGAGGCGCGGCAGATGGCCCTGACGCCACCGGCCGAGCGGGGCAAGGCGATGGGCCTGTGGCTGCGGGAGCACGCGCGGCCGGGCGAGATTGTGTGCAACGTTCACTGGGCCGACGCCCCCGAGCTGTTCTACTGGAGCCCACAGAGCAGATTCGTCGGCGGCATGGACCCGATCTTCCAATACGTCCATGATCCCGCGCGCTACTGGAAGATCCACCACCTCGCGTTGGGCGATGTGCTCCCCGATACCTGTGGCGCGGTGGCGTGCACGCCCGAAAACCGCGAGGACCTCCACACCGTGCTGCGCCGCGATTTCCAGGCCGCGCATGTGCTGCTGAACCAGGCCGAGGACCAGGAACTGCTGTCGCTCCTCCGGCGGGACCGGCGCTTCCGTATCGGATTTGAGGACGCGGCGTTTGCCATCGCGGAGGTGCGTCCTACGCCCCGGTGACCTCATGCCTCCCCACCAACGTCCCCTCCCGTAGCGCGCACTGCTGCGACTCGAAGCTGGGGCGGGTGCTGCGGTAGATGAGACCGATGGGGATCTCGTCGCCCCAGGTGAGCGCCAGCGCAAAGGCCTTGGCGCGGTCGGAGGGATCGTGAGAATCGTCAATGGGCCGGACGCGCTCGCGGTACCACTGATAGGTGTTTACTTTGTTGAAGGTGACGCAGGGCTGAAGTATATCGAGCAGGGCGAACCCGCCCCGGTGTTCCAGGGCCGCCCGCATCATCCGCCCCAGATGCGCCGGATCACCCGCAAAAGAGCGCGCCACAAAGGAGCAGTCCTCCGCCACCGCAATCGCCAGTGGATTGAACGGCGGACTCACCACCCCTTCGGTCTGCACCGGGGTGACGAAGCCGAGATCGGAGGTGGGGCTGGCCTGGCCTTTCGTCAACCCATACACCTGATTATTGTGCACGAAGACCTTGATACCGACGTTGCGCCGGAGGTTCTGGATGAAGTGGTTGCCCCCTTCGCCGTACATGTCCCCATCGCCGCTGGTGATCACCACCTCCAGTTCGTGGTTGGCCAGCTTGATGCCGACGGCCGCGGGCAGCGCCCGGCCGTGCAGCCCGTTGAATACGTTGGCGCGCGTATAGTGCGGGAGCTTCGCGGCCTGGCCGATGCCCGACACCAACACCAGCTTGCGGCGATCCAGCTGCATTTCGTCCAGGATCTTGCCCAGGGTGCGCAGGATCGAGTAGTCGCCGCAGCCGGGGCACCAGGCGATGTCCATGTCGAAGAAGGGCTTGCCGAGCGTCACGCCAACCTCCTCGCGATCTCCTCGCCGGTGAATGGTAGACCGTCGTACTTCGTCATCAGCGCACACTCCCGCACCAGTCCCGCCTCTTTCAGCATCCCCGCGAACTGGCCGGTCTGGTTGCCTTCGACGCAGGTTACGCGAGTTGCGCGCCGCAGCCCATCACCGCCCTGGGCGCTGATGGGCCACACCTGGGAGAAGTGCAGCATCGCGATGCCGCGCCCGCGGGAGTTCAGCCGGTCCACCGCCTCTCGACATGGCCCGTAGGTCGAGCCCCAGCAGACGAGCAACTCCTTTGCGTCTTCCGGGCCGTACCGCTCCGGCGGCAGCGCCTCCGCGCGCATCCCGTCATACTTCCTGCTCCGCTTGTCCTGCAGCCGCACTCGGGCGCTCAGGTCCTCTGTGATGTGCCCGTCCTCGGTATGCTCATCCGAGTCCATCACCACCAGCGCCGGCCCGCCCGGCAACGCCCGCGGCGACACGCCGGATTCGGTGACGGCGTAACGCAGGTAGTCCTCCGACGGGTCGGTGATGATGTGCCGGTCTATCGGCCGCAGCGTCGTATCGAGCGCGGCCATGTTCTTCCGCATGTCTGCTAGAAACTGATCGCTCAGCATAATCACTGGCGTCTGATACTTGTGCGCCGTCTCCAGCGCCACGCGGGCCAGCGCGAAGGCCTGCTGCGGCGTGCCAGGTGCATAGAGCGCTTTCGGAAACTCGCCATGTCCTGCGTGCAGGGCGAAACGCAGGTCCTGCTGCGCGGTGCGCGTCGGCAGGCCGGTGGCCGGGCCGGGCCGCTGGCCCAGCACGATCACCGCGGGCAGCTCCAGCATTCCGGCCAGCGACACGCCCTCCACCATCAGCGCGAACCCACCCCCGCTGGTGGTGCACACCGCGGGCACCCCCGCGTAGGTCGCGCCGATTGCCATGTTGATGGCGGCTATCTCATCCTCGGCCTGCTCGACGAGAATGCCATACTCCTCGTGAATCCTGGCCAGCATGGTGAAGATCCCCGTGCTCGGGGTCATGGGATAGGCGGAGACGAACTTCACCCCGGCCGCGGCCAGCCCATACGCGATGGCCTCGTTCCCGCTGATCGTGAACTGCAGGGCGGGCCTGCCCACGCCCGCCTCTGGTGCTCGCAACTGCCCCGCGTGCGGCGCCACCAACTCCGCCCCGCGCTGCGCGCACCGCACATTCGCCTCCACCACCTCCCGGCCCTTCTTGCCGAGGAAGATCGCCTCCAGCCGCGCGAATAGCGGCGCGAGTTCGTACCCCAAGAGCGCCACCACCGCCCCCGCGGCCACCGTGTTCGCCATCACCGTCGCGCCGGTCAGCTCCTTCGCCACCCCCTCGAAGTCAATCGCGATCACCCCCTCGCGAGCGTCGCCGCCGAACAGGATGCGGCCCCCTTCGGCCAGCTCCTTGCCCAGGAGCTCCACCGCCTCTGGCCGTAGCGCCACCAGCAGGTCGGTCTGCTCCCGCCCGGAGAACAGCTCGCGGTCCGCGATCCGGATGTCGAACCAGTTCAGCCCGCCGCGAATGCGCGACATGTAGGTCTGGGTGGTGAACACGTGCAAGCCGAGGTGGGCAAAGGTATCGGTGAGCAACTCGCCCATCGTCTCCACGCCCTGCCCGGCCGCGCCCGCGATTCGGAGGTTGAAGTCTACCATGGCTCTCGCACCGTACCGGATTGCTGCCGGCCAGGTTCTGCTGCCGGTCCCGCTCTCCTTGGGCGAAGGGCGTGCATGGACGTGGATCTGGCCATCCCAAGGCCGTGCCCACGGGCGTGGCAAGATGGAATGTGGCCTTGGAGATCAGCGCGTGTGCGACGGCGGCTGTCGCGTGGAAGGGAGTGCGCCGGACCCCTCAGGATCCTCACCGGGGCTGAGCGCTCCTACTCGCTCTCTTGCTTCTTCGACTTCTCCCTAACGAACACCAGGCGGCGGTCCCCGTCCCGGACATACCCGTCCCGCCGCGCCGCGGATTCCTGGCCTTCGTCGGAGGCCTGCCCGCGCTTGTACTCCTGGAGTTGCCGTTGCTCCTCCTGCTGGGCAGTCTTCTCGGTGTGTAGACTGGCGAGAGCTTCCCGCTGGCGCCGGGCCGTGGACATGGGCCCCCACAGCTTGACCGCCGCCACCACCAGCACCAGCCCCACCAGCAGCAGGAATACGGGTGGGTGGAGGATGAGTCTTCTTCTGCGTCCGCCGGCCGGTCCGGTCATCTCTGCCCTCATGCTCTCTCGTCGTCTCCGATCACCTCGACCCGAATCAGGTTGGTGCGCCCCGGCACCCCGGCCGCGACCCCCGCGGTCACGACCACGCAGTCTCCCTTCGTCACGAACCCGGCCTCCACCGCCGTCGCGACGGCCGTCCCCACTAGCTCGTCGGTATGCTGACCCCGCGGCGCGAGGAGAGGATGCACCCCCCAGCAAAGCGCGAGTTGTCGCAACGTCGTCTCGTGGGCGGTGACCGCGACGATCGGGGCCTGGGGGCGATGGCGGGCCACCATGCGCGCGGTGCGTCCGCTGGCCGTAGGGGTGATGATCGCCTTCGCTCCCAAGTCCTCGGCCAAGGCGCAGGCGGCCTCGGCGATCGCCTCGGTGATGTCTGTGCAGGCGCGCTGACGGGAGCGTTCCAGGTGGGCGTGGTAGTCGAACGCGGCCTCGGCCTGTCGCACCACCCGATCCATGATTCGCACCGCTTCGCGCGGATAGCGGCCCACCGCGGTCTCGCCGGAGAGCATCACCGCGTCCGTGCCATCGAATACCGCGTTGGCGACGTCGCTGACCTCGGCGCGCGTCGGCCGCGGGCTCGTCATCATGGACTCGAGCATCTGTGTCGCGGTCACCACCGGCTTGCCCGCGGCAAGGCCGCGGGCGATGATCTGCTTCTGCAGCACCGGCACTTCATCCAGGGCCATCTCCATGCCCAGGTCGCCGCGCGCCACCATCACCCCGTCTGCCGCCGCGATGATCTCGTCCAGGCGCGCCACGGCCTCGTGCTTCTCGATCTTCGCCATCAACGCGGTGGGCGCATTCCGCCGCGCCATGCGCTCCCGCAGCGGCCGCAGGTCCTCCGCCCCGCGCACGAAGGAGGCGGCCACCCAGTCCACTCCCTGCTCCAGCCCGAACTCCAGGTCGGCCAGGTCCTTCTCCGTGACCGCCGGGATCGGAAGCGCCGTCTCCGGCGCGTTCACCCCCTGGCGCGACCTCAGCGATCCGCCCACGGTGACCTCTCCCCGGATCTCCGTCTCGGTGGTAGCCCGCACGCGGAGTTCCACCCGGCCGTCGCCAAACAGCAGTCGCCGACCGGGCCGAAGCGCGGAGGGGAGCTCCGGGACGGGTAGGGGAAGATGCCCTGGCGGGAGGGCATCGGCCGCGCTGAGGATCACCTCCTCGCCGGGGGACAACACGATCTCGCCGCCCGGCAGGTCACCCAGGCGCAGCTTCGGGCCGCACAGATCCTGCAAGACGGCAATGGGTCGTCCCAATTCGCGCGCCGTGGCGCGCAGCCGCGCGATGACCGCGGCGTGCAAGTCGTGGTCACCGTAGGAGAAGTTGAGGCGGGCGACGTTCATCCCCGCCTCGGCCAGTTGGAGCATGGCCTCCGGCGAGGCGGTGGCGGGGCCGATGGTGCAGACAATCTTAGTGCGCCTGACGGCGCGGTCTTCCGCGCCGGTTGCCTCCGACATAGTGGCACCTCAGCCCCGCGGCCGGCCCCTTCCGCACCGGCCGCGGCCGAACGCCGCGGGACGCGCGAAACCCAACCGCCGCGGGGTCACACGCGAGCTATGGCGTCTTGGTGGCGGTTGTGGCCTTGGCGGGTGTTGTCGTCTTGGCGGGAGTCGCCGCTTTCGCGCCTCTTGTCCCCTCCGCGGGGGCGGTCTTGGCCGCCTCCGACTTGGCGTCCGCCGTGCCTCCCGATCCGCTTCTTGATCTCTGGCCTGGCTGGCCTCGTGTGACCCGGCCTCTCCCGCCTCCGCGGCGGCCGCGGTTTGCCTGGGCCTTCTTGCCGGACCCACGCCTCTCGATCTGCTGCCGGCTCATGGGGGTGGGCCCGGTAGAGTACTTGACCCAGGCGAAGGCGGCGATGGCAATCACCACGAGAATGACGATCACGGCCGTGATCGGAGAGACGTTCTTCTGCATCCCTGTCTCCTCTCTCCTCCAGCGCGCAGACGCGCACCAGGGTCGGTATATACTACCACATGCGGTGGCGAAGACCTACCGCGGTCCGGAGCCATGGGTGTGCGGCGACGGGATGGCCGTTGCACAAGAGTGCGCGTGGCAAGAGGGGAATGCGCCACGTTCTGAAGAAGCCTGGGAGCTGACGAAACGAGGAGAAGGCGATGACAGCGGCGGTCTTCCTGTCCCCAGGGGCTTGCGAGATCATCGCGCGCCAGACACCGACCCCGCCGGAGGGGAGCGTGTTGGTGCGGGTGGCGGCCTGCGGAGTGTGCGGCACGGATGTGCACATCTACCGCGGTGAATTCCCCAACGCGCGATTCCCGCTGGTCGCCGGGCACGAGCTCGCCGGAGTGATCGAGGCCACCGGGCCGAACGTGCCCTATCTGCGCTCTGGTGACCACGTCGCGATAGACCCCAACATGCCCTGCGGCGCCTGCCGCCCCTGTCGCCGTGGCCTGGGGCACCTCTGCCCGAATCTCGCCGCGCTCGGGGTGACCATGGACGGTGGCTTCTCCACGCACTGCGTGGTCCCGGCGCGCCAGGCCTACAAGCTGCCCAAGGACCTCCCCCTGCTGGTTTCCGCGATGACCGAACCGGTATCGTGCTGCGTGCATGGGATCGAGAAGGCCCACCTCCGGCCCGGCGACGTGGTCGCGATCATCGGCGCGGGAATGATCGGCCTGATCATGATCCAGCTCGCGTTGCTGCAAGGGGCCGCGGCCGTGATCGTGTCGGAACTCGAGCCGCGGAAGCGCGAGATGGCGGTGAAGCTGGGCGCGACGCAGGCCCTCGACCCGAGGACGGAGGACCTGCACGGCGCGATTGCCAAGGTCACCGGCGGGGCGGGCGCGGACGCGGTGATCGAATGCGTAGGCGGCGAGGGCACCGCGCAGCAGGCGGTATCCCTGGCCGGCGAAGCGGGGACAGTGCTGCTCTTCGGGGTGGCGCCGGAGGCCGCGCGTATCACCGTCTCGCCCTATGACATCTACCGTCGGGAGATCACCCTCTCCGGGAGCTTCACCAACCCCCACACCTTCGACGCGGCCATCGCACTGCTGCAATCAGGCCGGCTCAGAGTAGAGGAGATGATCAGCCACCGTCTGGCGCTCTCTGACCTGCCCGACGCGATCACGCTGATCGAGTCGCGGCAGGCGATGAAGGTGATGGTGGAGCCAGGGGCGTGATCCCGTAGCTGTTCGAATCAAGACCCTCAGTCCGTCTCCTTGAGGTCAATCGTGCCCGGGGGCGGCTCGCGCTTCCCGCCCGACTCGAGCAACCACGGCCCCATCGCGCGGCGAAGCGTGACATAGACCTCGATTCCCGGCCTCCGTTCCTCCGTGGCAATGGCCTCTCCCTTTCGCGTCACCTCCGCGGTGGAGACCATCTGCAGGTCAATCTCGTAGACACGATCCGCGCTCAGCCACATGGTCTGGAATAGGTCGCGCACCCGCTCCTTCTCCGCCTTCCGGATCCATCTTGGCTCCGGACCCATCCGCCGCCAGCCTTTGGGCAGCAGCTCGTTCTGGTAGAACTCGTAGACCGCGGTGGAGGGGTAAGGCTGCTTGAGCGTGAACCAGTACTTGCGCCATCCCAGGTTCGGCACGATCTGCTCCTTCACCGATTCCGTGCCCGGGTAATGGACCAGCGCAGGTCCGCGACTTGTCTCGCCTCCACTCTGCAGTCTCGCCAGCACCACCATCAGCGCCACCCATCCGGCGGAGATGACGAGGATCGCGATGATCAACTCTCTGCGGTTCGCCACGCTTCCTATCCCTCCGCCGCGACGGGTACCTCGCGCCGCCGCAGCGTCCTGCCGCCGAACACCAGGAACATCAGCCCCATTGCCACCAGGAACAAGGCCGCGCCGACGTAGATGCCTTGCAGCACCCCCGCCGAGAGCAGCGATCGCCCCGTGGCCAGGGCGATGGACACTGCACTGTACCACACCACATCGGACAGGATATGCCCGACGTAGTACGTCCCCCCGCCGGCGCGCCCGCGGCCCAGGGCCCAGGTCATGTGCGCCGGACAGATGGTGGCCCACCACAGCCACCAGTAGGGGTTGACGATGCTCATCACCGCGCCGAGACCCACCAGACCCAGCCAGCCTTCCTCGCCCTGCCCGCTCCCCGCGCCGGCCCCACCCAGCGCTCTCGCCGCCTCCGCGCCGGATACCTGGAAGGTGAGGTAGCCGAGATACACCAGCACCGCCCCGCCCGCCAGGCCGATGCTCCCCTGCACCCAGCGATTCCGCGCGAAGTAGATCAGCCCCGTGGCCAACAGCACCGCGGCCGCCAACTCCAGCAACGCGTGCCCGATCATCATCACCGGTCCGGCCAACCAGCCGACCTGTAGCGATTTGCTCACCACCATCGCCAGTAGCGACCCCGGCACCACCGCGCCGGTAAAGCCGGTGGCGAAGGCGACGCCGAAGACCACGGGGAGGGTGGTGTGAGCGGGCAGGGCGCGGCTCATTCCTGTATCAGCTCCAAGTTGGCGCGGGGCGCGCGAACCCGCGCGCCGGTGTCGAGCTCGACCACCGCGATGCGCACCCGCGACTCGGTCTCGATCTCGGTCAGCTCGGGGGGCAGTTCCACTACCCGCCCCAAGGCCCCGAAGTGCGGCTCGCGGATCACCCGCACCCGTACCCCCACGGCCAGCGATTGCTGCCGCGGCGCCTCGTTCCCGTGGGCAGCGGCCTGCTCGTGCGTGACGATGATCTCGGGGCGGATCACGCCGGCGCGAATCTGTGTCGCCCCGTTGATGGAGGCGAGTCGCCCCTCCAGCGAGGCCAGCAGCTCCCAGGTGCGTTGGGCCATGGGCAGCTCACCGAAGCCTTCGGTGAGGATCAGCGTCATCGGCACGTCTTCCTGCCCGGTGATGGCCACTCCAATGTCGTAGCCAACGTACTCGCGCAGGGCCTCATCGCTCACCGCTCCCACCACCAGTCCCGCCGCGCCCGCGGCCGCGGCGCGGCGGATGGCCTCTCCGTCCGCGCCCGCACCGGCGATGAGTACACAGCCCGCGCAGTCGCCGATCCTGTCCGCCGAGAGGCGGTCACCAGGGGAGGAGGTCGCGCGCTGCACCCGGCCTCGCCGTTCCCCGCTCACCCCGAAGATTCCCTGCACCAGCGCGGCCCGCGCCTCGATCACCGCGCCCTCTTCCTCCATTACCTCCACCACCGCGCCGGCCAGATGGGCCTGGACCTCGATCCGCCGCGGGGCCTCGCGAATGCGCGCGTGCCCGGAGGTCAAGCTCACTTCCTCGACGGTGCCGTCTGCGGGGGACTTCGCCTCTGTCTTGAACAGCCCGAACATCCCCTGAGTGCGGGCCAACACGTCGCCCTGGTTCACGACGTCGCCGACCTTGACCAGCATGTGGCCCACCAGTTCGTGCGGCTCCAGTTGCAGCGCCTGCGCCACCCGCACCGCGTGCAAACTGCCCGGCCGCTCCGCCCGCG
>Ga0214473_10007647_pt1 | contig 12798 bp, 10 predicted proteins | sample RVTome_7_FD_203509 | JGI IMG/M metagenome (GOLD analysis project Ga0214473, IMG submission 203509) | Soil microbial communities from uranium-contaminated site in the Upper Colorado River Basin, Wyoming, United States - RVT98D197 | ecosystem: Environmental > Terrestrial > Soil > Contaminated >... | reverse complement strand
GCAGCGCCGGCGCGGCTCGCATGCTCCGTCGCCCGCCGAAGGGCCCGGTCTGCGTCGGCGTAGCGGCACCGCGTCCAGTGCAGGTCGGCCAACAGGCGGTAGGAGCGGGCCAGCCCGCGATCGTCGCCCAACTCTTCGAACACGGGGATCACGCTCTCGAGCACGTTGAACGCTGCCTGCCACAGATGTTGGGGATCGGTCGACTCCTTCAACATGAGGAGGACCACGCGGGCGTGGGACTCTTCACCCCGGTCGCCCGCCTCGACCGCTTCGTCCACCGCCTCCGTGAGGAGCGAGTCCGCCCGCGGGAAGTCCCCGGACTCCATCAGGGCCTCTCCCAGATCCGACATGACGCGAGGTCGCCGCGCGTCCTTGGAGGGCAGCAGTTCGAGCGCGCGCTCGAGCAGGTTGGTCGAGGCCGCCACGTCGGCCCTCGCGAGCGCTCGCCTGCCCGCGGTGGCGAGCCGGTCGGCACCCGTGGACGACAGGCGATCCGTCCGCTCGTCCTCCAGCCCAAGCTCCCGCCGGTAGCGGGAGGCGCGCTCGAGGTGGTACCCGATGATCTCCTCGTACTCGGCGATCCGCTCGCCCGTCGTCCGCTCGATCCACGAGGCGAACCGCTCGTGCATCTCGGCACGTGCGGCCTTGGACGCGCTCCGGTACGCGGCCTCCTGGATCAGGATGTGGTGGAACCGGAAGGCCTCCTCGCCGCCCAGACTGGAGCGCTCGGGACTGATCAGCTCTCGTCGGACGAGCGTCTGAAGGTGCGCCCCGACGCCCGGCCGAACCGGTTCCGGGACGAGCGCCTCGACCGCGCCCCACCAGAACACCTTGCCGATCACGGCGGCGGCGCGGATCACTGTCTGTTCCTCGAGGCTCAAGCGATCGAGCCGGGCCGACAACAGGGCGTGGATCGACGGGGGGACCGGCACGTCGGCGGCGTCCAGGACCCACCCGGTCGGCTCCCGATGCAGGAGCCCTTCCTCCCGCAGCATACGGAGGAGCTCCTCCACGAAGAGCGGGTTTCCGCCTCCCGCTTCGGCGATCCGCGCCTGCAGGCCGGGGTCGACGTCGCCGGCGCCGAGGAGAGTTCGGGTCAACGACTCGGCGTCGGTTGGATCCAGGGGGCCGAGCGTGAACGTGGTCGTCGTAGGAGGGCCCGACATCCAATCCGGCCGGGCATCCAGGAGGTCGGTCCGAGCCGGGCAGAGCAGCATGATCGGTGCATCCACTGTCCCGCCGGTCAGGTGCTCCAACAGGTCCAGGAAGGTGGGTTCGGCCCACTGGATGTCGTCCACCACCGCGACGAGGGGGCGTTCGCGGGCGATCCACTGGAGCAGGCGACGGATCGCCCAGAAAGTCTCTTGCACCACCGCCGGCACGTCGCCGAGACCGATCACCGCCCCGACTCGATCGGCGATCAGGCGGGCGTCATCGGCGCCGGCGACGAGGAGGTCGAGCTTCGCGATCGCAGCGCCGCGCGACTCGACGCCGACGATGCCCGCCGCCTGCTTCACCAGATCGGCGATCGGCCAGAACGTGATCCCCTCGCCGTAGGGAAGGCATCGACCCCTCAGCACCGTGGCTTCGGCTCCGACGGACGCGATGAACTCCCGGGCGAGCCGGGACTTGCCCACGCCCGCCGATCCCAGTGTGGTGACGAGCTGACACGAGCGTTCGAGCCGCACGCGGTCGAAGACGTCGTGGAGCAGACGCAGTTCTCGCTCACGGTCGACCAGGGGCGGCTCTGGACGCGGCTGGGGCTCCGCGAGGCCGCGGACGACGTCGATGAGTGGATACGCGCTGACCGGCGCTCGCTTCCCCTTGAGGACGAGCGACGCTGAATCGTCGACGACCACGGACTCACGAACGAGCGCGTACGTGTTGGCGCCGAGGAGGATGTCTCCCGGGGATGCGGATTGCTGGAGCCTGGCCGCCACGGTCACGCATTCGCCGACGACGGGGCCTCGTCCGCTGACGGAGTCGCCCACCACCACCTCGCCGGTGTTGACGCCCGTCCGCGTCACGATCGAGAGACCGACGCTGGGCTCGAGCTCTTCGTTCAGGGCCAGGAGCGCTCGTCGCATGTCCACCGCGGCCCGCACGCCGCGCAGCGCGTCGTCCTCGTGCACGACGGGGATGCCGAAGACCGCCATCACCGCGTCACCGATGAACTTCTCGACCACGCCTCCGTGGCGTTCCAGGACGGCGCGCATCTCGTCGAAGAATCGGGCCATGACTCGGCGGACCGCCTCCGCATCGAGCAACTCGCCCATGGAGGTCGACCCCACGATGTCGCAGAACACGATCGTGACCGTCTTCCGGACCTCGTCGGATGCGCCGGCCGAGGTCGACAACGAGGCGGCACAGGACATGCAGAACCGAGCGCGGGCTGGATTCTCTTGGCCGCACTCGGCGCACACCGGCACGGTGAGCAGTCTAGGCCGTGCACTTCGCGCGTCCAGGTCGTCGCGTCTGGACGCCTTGCCCCTGTTCGTCGACCGGGTCTAGGCTCGCAGCCTGCCCGCGCGACCGAGGAGGTTCCAGGTGGCTCAGGACAAGAAGCACCCACATGACCGCTTCGTCGTCTTCGGCGACGGGAAGACCGAGGGCAACGGGCCGGGGGCCCCTGGCGACAAAGTGATCGTCGACGAGACCCTGCACCGGGATTCTCCGAACGGTCCGGCGGCCGGCTCTGCGAAGGGCTCATTCACCGTCAACGCGAGCGGCCGCGACGCGACCGGTGACGTCACCCTGGATCTCACCGATCCCCCCGCAACCACCGTGAAGGCTGCTGGCACGCTCAGCTGGAATCCGAGCGGGAAGTTCGGGGTGGGAACCCTCGAGATCAAGGGCGGCATGTCCGGAACGATCAAGGTCACCGTGGTCAACCCGAAGCGCTACAGCCACGTGCCGTAGGCACCTGCCCCGCCTCAGATCGGCGCCGTACGTGGATCGGCGACCGAGCATCAGCTCACCAATGCATCCAGCCGTTTCGTGAGCTCCTCGTCCGGGATCGGTCCGACCCATCGATCCACGAGGTCTCCGCCGGCGTCGTAGAACAGGGTCACCGGCTGCCCGAGCAGTCCGAGCCCGTCGCGGATCGACGCGGGAGGATCGAACACGCTCGGGTACGTCCAGCCGAACTCCCGCATGAACGCGCGCGCGCCCTCTCGCGCATCCAGGATGTCCACGCCGAGGAACTGCACGCGGTCACCGTAGGAACCGTGGGCGATGGCGAGGTGCGGAGCCTCGTCGCGACACGGTGCACACCACGACCCCCAGAAGTTCACGAGGACGGGCGTCCCCTCGAGTTGGCCCAGGAGCCGCTCGAAGCGGGGGAGATCGAACTCGGGAAGGGCGGCCGCGTCGGTCGGCAGCAGGGTCGCGGTCGCCGCGTTCCCGGCCGGGACGGGCGAGCGTGAACCGGGTACGGGGTCGGTCGAGGGTTCCGCGCACGCCGCAGCGGCGAACGCCGTCACCAAGACCAAGGCGATCGCGCGGGGGGAGCTCACCGGGCGCATGGTAGAACGCACGCATGGCGTACGACACCGGCGCGAAACGGGTTCGGCGCCGATGGCGCTGAGCCTCGACGCGCCCGTCTCCTCGATCGACCGAACGCTCGCGAACCGCCGAACGGGTCTTCGAGCCAAGGGACCGCCCGCCGCCGAGGTCCTGGCCGGGATCGAGATCCACACGGTGCGCGACCTCCTCCATCACTATCCCCGCCGCTACATCGACCGTTCGCAGGTCTCCCGCATCGGCGAGCTGCGGGTGGGCCAGTACGCCACGGTGATCGCCCGGGTCAAACGCGTGAACAAGAGGCAGACCCGCAACCGCCGCTCGATGGTGACGGTCACGCTCACGGACGGCTCGGGCTACCTGGACCTCACCTTCTTCAATCAACCGTGGACCGCCACCGCGTACCGGACTGGACACGAGGTCGCGGTGTCCGGCGTCGCGCAGCTGTACCGCGGACGGTTGCAGCTCGCCAACCAGGAGGTCGAGCTCCTGAAGGGGGACGAGCAGGACCTCGTGCACACCGGACGCATCACGCCGGTGCACCGGGCGACGGAGGGCATCACGACCCGGACGGTTCGCGAGCTCGTCTGGCGTGCGCTTGAGCAGATCCCCGCGATCGCGGACCCGCTTCCGCAAGCCATCGTGCAAGCCGAATCGCTCCAGGAGTTCGACCGGGCCATCCGGCGGATCCACTTCCCCGACGATCAGAAGGAGCTGCACGAGGCACAGGAGCGGCTCAAGTTCGACGAGCTGTTCGTGCTCGAGCTCGGCGTCGCGTTCCGCAAGCACCGGGTCGAGCGAGCCGGGCAGGGGATCGCGCACCGCCCGGACGGGCCGCTCGTCGAGCGCCTGCTCGCGACGGTGCCGTTCGAGCCGACGAAGGCTCAGCGGCGCGCGATGGAGGAGGTCGGCGGCGCGATGGCGCGCTCGAATCCGATGAACGTGTTGCTCCAGGGCGACGTCGGTTCTGGCAAGACGCTCGTCGCGCTCCACGCGGCGCTCGTCGCGATCCAGAGCGGACATCAGGCGGCGGTGATGGCGCCGACGGAGGTCCTCGCCGGACAGCACTTCCGCTCGATCGACGCGCTGCTCGGTCCCTTCGGCGCCGTGCCGTTCCTCGATCTCGCGGAGCAAGGGAGCGCAAGCGATCGCGGGCAAGGTTCGCTGCTCGACCCGGCGCCGCAAGACGACGACGAGCAGGCGCGCGTGAGGTACGCCTTGCTGAGCGCCGCGATCACCGGGAAGGATCGGCGCCGGATCATCGAGGGTATCGCGAGCGGCGACGTGGACCTCGTGGTCGGGACACACGCGCTCGTCCAGGAAGGCGTCTCGTTCTCGGACCTCTCGCTCGCCGTGATCGACGAACAACACCGGTTCGGCGTGCACCAGCGCATGGCGCTGAAAGGCAAGGGCGGGTCTCCCGACGTGTTGATCATGACCGCCACGCCGATCCCGCGGACCCTCGCGCTCACGTACTACGGCGACCTGGACGTCGTCGTCCTCGACGAGATGCCGATGGGTCGCGAGCCGGTCGAGACACGCATCGCACGAACCGCCCCGGAGCGCGAGGCGGCCTACGCGCTCGTGCGACGCGAGGTCGAAGCTGGCCATCAGGCGTTCGTCGTGTGTGCCGCGATCGACGAGGCGAACAAGACCGAGGTTCGCGCCGCCGAGGCCGAGGCCGCGCGCCTGGCCACCGACGTCTTCCCCGATCTGTCCGTCGAGCTGCTTCACGGCCGGATGCGCCCCGCCGACAAGGAGCGACGGATGGACGCCTTCCGCTCGGGTGAACACCACCTGTTGATCTCGACCACCGTGATCGAGGTCGGTGTCGACGTTCCGAACGCGACGGTGATGCTCGTCGAGAATGCCGAGCGCTTCGGCCTCGCGCAGCTGCACCAGCTGCGGGGACGTATCGGCCGCGGCGCCCATCGCTCGTACTGCGTCCTGTTCGACGAGAGCAAGGAGGACAACGAGGAAGCCCGGCGACGCTTGGAAGCCATGGTCGCGACGACCGACGGGTTCGCGCTCGCCGATGAGGATCTTCGCCTCCGTGGCGAGGGAACCCTGTTCGACGTCCGGCAGTCCGGCCTGCCCGATCTCAAGCTCGCGCGTTTGGCCGACGACGCCGACCTCGTCCGGCGCGCCCGTGCCCGAGCCTTCGAGGTCATCGAGCGCGACCCCCAGCTGCGGGACGATCCGGCGCTCCTCCAGGAGCTCCGCGGCCGGTTCGAGCGCTCGATCGACTGGTTGTTCAACACGTAGGCGCACGCGCACGACCGCGGATGATCGACGTGCTCGGGGTGCCGGCCGCCTTCAGGGGCTCCCCGGGGGTGCCGAGGGAACCTCGTGAGGCTTCACGCGTCCGACGAGCGGGTTCCCGAGCGGAGCCGTGGTCGCGGCGCGCACCGCTCGCCGGTGCGCGCCGTCTGGCTGTTCGCCGTCCTGAGTGCCGCGTGGGTCGTGATGACGAACGCGATCATCCACGTGAACCTTCAAGGGTGGCCGCGCTTCTGGGTCCAGACGACGAAGGGCTTGATGTTCGTCGTCGTCTCCTCGTTGTTCGTCGCCTACCTCGTCCGCGGGTTCGGCCGGCAGCACGAACGCTCGGAGGCCTCGGCCCGGGAGACGGATGACGCGCTGCGGCACTCGGAGACCCGATACCGGGCGCTCGTGGAACGCGTCCCGGGCGTCGTGTGGCTCAACGAGATCGACCAACTCGATCCGGAGCGCACCCACTGCGTCTACGTGGCGCCGCAGCTCGAGTTCCTGCTCGGGTACACCCCCGAGGAATGGATGTCCGACGACGACCTGTGGCGGCGTGTGATCCATCCGGATGACCTTCCGGGAGTGCTGAAGGAGAACGAGCTCGCGGACAGCACCTTGAGCGTGGAATATCGAGCCCGGCATCGGGACGGCAGCATCGTGTGGATCCACGACGAGGCTGTGCTCATCCCGGCCGACGGCGATCGCCCCGCGTGCTGGCAGGGGGTCATGGTGGACATCACCACGCAGCGGATCCAAGGCGAGGCGCTCCGAGACCTGAGCGAGTCCCTCCGCGCCGTGTTCGAGGCCACGCCGCTCGGGATCATCGCCCTGGAGAGGGACGGCCGCGTCCGGCACTGGAACCCCGCCGCGGAACGGATGCTAGGCTGGAGCGCGAGAGAGGTCGTGGGCCAGCCGCTCCCGTACGTCCCGCAGGACAAGCAGGAGGAGTTCGACGAGCTGGTCCGGCGCGAGCTCTCGGGCGAGACGATCGCCGGTTTCGAGACACAGCGGCTCCGCAAGGACGGTTCGCGCGTCGACGTGAGCATCTCGATCGCACCGCTCCGGGACGCCGGGGACCAGGTGAACGGGATGCTCGGCGTCGTCGAGGACGTCACCGAACGCCGACGCGTCGCCGGCGAGCTCGCGAACCGGCAGAGACAACAGGAGGCGGTCGCCGGTCTTGGACTCCTCTCGTTGACGGGTGGTGAGCTCCAGTCAATGCTCGACGAGGCCGCGCGCGTCGCCGCTGGCACGCTCGATCTGCAGATCGCCGGGATCTTCGAGCTCCCTCCGGATGAAGACGCGCTGATCCTTCGCGTCGGAACCGGGTGGCTCGGCAGCCCTCCGCTCATCGATGTCCATGAGTCGACGTTGGGAACCTACGCGCTGCACGCGGGCGAGCCGGTCATCGTCGAGGACCTTCACGCCGACGATCGTTTCTCTTCGCGTGCGCTCCTCGTCGAGCACGGCGTGGTCAGCGGCGTGGCGACGGCGGTGTTCGGGGCCACCCGTCCGTTGGGGGTGCTCGAGGTCCTTTCGGAGGAGCCACGCGCTTTCTCCCAGGACGACGTGCGGTTCCTGCAGGGCATCGCGGCGATCGTCGGACACGCGATCGAACGCGAACGCTCGAGCACCGCACTCGCGACGGCCGAGGCGAAGTACCGCGGCTTGGTCGAGCGAGGTCCCGGGGTGGTGTACCTCACGGATCCGGTGCTCGTCCCGGCCCTCGTGACCTACGTGAGTCCGCAGGTCGTCGGCATGCTCGGGTACCCGGCGGAGGCGTGGACCCGCGACTCGAGGTTCTGGACGACGATCGTGCACCCGGAAGATCGTGAACGCGTGCTCAAGGCGGAGGCCCGGTCCATCCGGGAGGGCGAGCCGCTCGAGCTCGAGTATCGCTTCATGGCGGCCGACGGGCGGGAGATCTGGGTTCACGACAAGGCGACGAGCGTGGACGCACCTGATGGAACGTCGCTCGTCCGGCAAGGGCTGTTCGTCGACATCACCGGCCGAAGGCGGGCCGAGGAGGAACGCCGGCGCGCGCTCGACCGGCAGCTGCGTCTCGCAACGCGGCTCGAGCTCCTGCACGAGGTCGACCGCGACGTGCTCTCGGCGAGGTCGATCGAGGACATTACGGGACGTGCGCTGGAACACCTTCGTCACCTCGTGCCGTTCGATCGCGGAAGCGTGTTCCTGCTCGAGGAGAGTGGGAGCTGCACGAACGTGGCGGTGCGCCACTCCCCGGTCATGGGCGACGTACCTCCCGGGCCCGATCCGTCGGATGCTGGGGTGGGCGAGCTGCTCGCCCACGAGAAGCTGCTGTTGATCCGGGACCTGGAGGACACCGATCTCGAGGGCTCGTTCGTGACCCTGTCGCGGACCCAAGGGATCCGGAGCCTGGTCTCGATCTCGCTCTTCGCCGAGGACGGTCATTTCGGGGTGCTGGTGCTTTCTTCGCTCGCACCCGATGCGTTCGACGAAGAGGCGATCGACATCGCCGAGGAGGTCGGTTCCGAGCTCGCCGTCGCGATCCGTCAGACGCGGATGCGGGAAACGCTCGCCGAGCGCGCGGGGCAACTCGAGCGCCTGGCCGAAGAGCGGCAGCAGATGCTTCATCGCATCGTCCGCGCGCAGGAGGAGGAACGTGAGCGTGTCGCCCTCGAGCTGCACGACGGCCTCGGTCAGGTGCTGACGTCGATCTCGCTGTTCGCTTCGGAGCTCGAGGATGCCGTGCCGCCGGAAGCGAGGTCCCGCGCGGTTCGCGTGAACGAGCTCATCCGGCGCGCGATCGTCGACAGCCGGCGGCTCGTCTGGACCCTTCGACCGCCGGAGCTCGAACGCCTCGGGCTCGTTCCCGCGCTCCGCCGCCTCGCCGAGGAGGTCGGCACGCCCGACGTGACCGTCGACCTGCACGAGGACATCGGAAGCCTCCGTCTCGCACAGGAAGCCGAAGCGGTCGTCTACCGCGTGGTGCAGGAGGCGGTGCACAACGCCCAGAAACACGCGTCCGCGTCCGCGATCTCGATCCTGCTCCACCGGTACGACGGCACCGTCTCCGCGTTCGTCGAGGACAACGGCTGCGGGTTCGATCCGCAAGCGGTACCCACCGGTCGCGGTCTGGGTCTCGTCGGCATGCGTGAGCGCGCGGAGCTCGTGGAGGGCAACCTGGTCGTCGAATCCGCGGTCAAGGCGGGAACCAGGATTAGGCTTGAGGTCCCCATCGGGGAAGTGGGGTCCGATGAGTGACGGAAAGATCCAGGTGCTGCTCATGGACGACCACGTGGTCGTGCGCGAGGGCCTGCGAGCGCTCCTCGAGCGACAAGACGACATCGACGTCATGGCCGAGGCCTCGTCGGTCGCGGAGGCCGTGGCACTGGACGTCGAGCCCGACGTCGTCGTCGCTGACCTGATGCTTCCGGACGAACGAGGGGTCGAGGTCGTTCGACGCCTGAAGGAGCGCTACCAGAAGGCGGCGATCCTCGTGCTGACGATGGTGGACAACCCGACCGACGTGCAGCAGTGCCTCGCGGCGGGCGCGCGCGGCTATCTCCTGAAGGAGACGGCTGGGAGCGAGCTCGTCGACGCGGTGCGCAAGGTCGCCGGGGGCGAGGACTACCTGCAGCCCTCGCTCGGCGCCGCCCTCGCGAAGTGGAAGGAGTCGCCGGGCCGGGTGCGCGCGCGAGCCGTCGACGACCTGACGCCGCGAGAGCGCGAGGTGCTGCGGCTGATCGCGCTCGGGCACACGAACACCGAGATCGCGACGATGCTCTACGTCTCGGTCCGCACCGTGGAGAACCACCGGGCGGGCGTCATGCGCAAGCTCGGCCTTCGGAGTCGTGCCGAGCTCGTACGCCACGCTGCAGGAGCGGGGCTCATCTAGGACCATCACAGGCGGATGCGAGTGATCGCGGGATCCGCTAAGGGGGTTCGCCTCGCGCCGGTTCCGGCCGGGGTCCGGCCGGTCTCCGATCGCGCGCGTGAGGGCCTGTTCTCCAGCCTTTCGACAGACGTGCCCGACGCCCGTGTGCTCGACCTGTTCGCCGGGACCGGGGCGCTCGGGATCGAGGCGCTCTCGCGTGGGGCCGGGCGGGGGGTCTTCGTGGAGCGGAACCGTGGAGCGGTCGGGGCTCTTCGGTCGAACCTGGAGCGCACCCGTCTGGGTGAGCGTGCTGAAGTGGTGGCGTCCGGCGTGGCCACGTTCCTCGCCGGTGACGTCGGATCGGCCGGCGGGCCGTTCGACCTCGTGCTCGCCGACCCGCCGTACGACGCCCCCGCCGAGGACGTGGACCTCGTGCTCGCGGCCTTGTCCGAAGGGTGGCTCGCGCCCGGGGCGGCCGTCGCCCTCACGCGCCGGAGCCGGAGTTCCACGCCTGTCATTCCAGTACACTGGCGCATCGCGAAACGCCTGGAGTACGGCGACTCCACGGTGCTGATCTTCCGGGAGGAATAGATGGGCTTGACCGCCCTGTGTCCGGGGACGTTCGACCCCGTGACGAACGGTCACCTCGACATCATCGAACGGGCTGCTCGGCGCTTCGACGCCCTGCTCGTCGGCGTGCTCGACAACCCCGCGAAACAACCCCTGTTCGCCGTCGAGGAGCGCGTCTCCATGCTCAAGGAGGCAACGCACCACCTGCCGAACATCCAGGTCGACGCCTTCAACGGCCTGCTCGTGGACTACGCGAGCCGGCGCGGCGCCGACCTGGTCGTGAAGGGCCTGCGAGCGGTCACCGACTTCGAGTACGAGATCCAGATGGCGCAGATGAACCATTCGCTCAGCGGTCTGGAGACCCTGTTCATGACCGCGGCACCGGAGTGGTCGTTCCTGTCCTCGTCCCTCATCAAAGAGGTCGCCCGGTTCGGCGGCGACGTGTCCGGACTGGTCCCTCCGGTCGTCGCCGAGCGTCTGCGCGAACGGCTCGGGAGCGGTGGCTAGATGGATCTGTCGGCCCGCATCCACCAGCTCGAGGACATGGTGCGCGACGCGAAGTCGATGCCCTTGTCGTCTTCCGCGTTGCTCAATCGCGACGAGGTGCTCGAGCTGATCGAGCAGTTGAAGGACTCGCTTCCGGACGAGATCAAGCAGGCGCGCTGGATCGTGAAGGATCGTGAGGAGCTCCTCGCGAAGGCGCGGCGCGACGCGGAGACCATGGTCGACCAGGCGCGCGAGGAGCAGCTGCGTCTGGCCTCGCACGAAGCGGTCGTGCAGCGAGCCCAGGAAGAATCCGAGCGGATCCAGCAGGAGGCGCAGGACGACGCGCGCCGGTTGCGGCTGGAGGCCGAGGACTACGTGGACGCGAAGCTGGCGCAGCTCGAGAACGCGCTCCAGAAGATCCTCGAGGACATCATGGTCTCGAACCAGTCGCTTGGCCGGACGATCGACCAGGTCCAGGCCGGGCGCGAGAAGCTCCGCTCGGTCCCGGGCACGAACGTCGACATCGGCCCCGACGTCCAGATGCCCGAGATGATGGCGGACCTGAAGGGAGACGAGGAGGCGTGATGCGCCAGATCGACATCCGCGACCTGCTCGACAAGCCCGGCTCCGCCAAGCGGGTCCGCCTCGAGGAGCCGGTGCCGGGGCTGAGGACGGAGCTCGCCCTCGTGCCCGAGGACGAACCGCTCGAGGGCGACCTCACGCTCGAGGGCGTCGTCGAAGGGATCTTCGTTCACGGCAGCGTCGGCGGGCGCTTCGCGATGCGATGCGCGCGCTGCCTGAAGGAGTTCGAGCAGCCGTTCGACGTCGCGATGAACGAGCTGTACGTGCGGGACCCGGGCCCGGAAGACGACTACGCGCTTTCCCCAGAGCTCACCCTGGATCCCGAGCCCATGCTCCGGGACGCCGTCGTGCTGGAGATGCCGTTCTCGCCGCTGTGCAAGCAGGACTGTCTCGGTCTCTGCGAGATCTGCGGCGGGGACCGCAACCTCGGCGAGTGTCCGGGCCATGCCGCGAACGACCCCCGATGGGCGGCCCTGGACGCCCTTCTCGTGCAACGCGAGGACGAGCCGGGGAACTGAAGACCGAAGGAAGGAAGGTTCCACCATGCCGGTTCCGAAAAGACGACAGACCCACACGCGGGGAGCCAAGCGCAAGGCGAACTGGAAGGCGCAACCCTCGACGTACTCCGAGTGCCCGCAGTGCCACCAGCCCAAGCTCCCGCATCGTGTCTGCGCGAACTGCGGGTACTACGCCGGCCGTCAGGCCATCGAGGTCGAGTAGGAACGTGGGCCCGGATCGGAGCGTAGGCCCGGATCCGGATGCGTCGGACGATCCCAAGGCGCTTGACCGTGTCCTCGGGGTCCGCTTCCAGGACGGGTCCCTGCTCGAGATGGCGCTGACGCATCGCTCGTTCGCGTTCGAGAACGGCCTGCCGGTCAACAACGAGCGGCTCGAGTTCCTGGGAGACGCGGTCCTCGGCATCGTGGTCACGGACATGGCGTTCCGCGAGTTCCCCGACAAGCCCGAGGGGGAGCTCGCGAAGCTTCGGGCGGCGATCGTGAACATGGACGCGCTCGCCGACATCGCGCGGGACCTCGGGGTCGGGCGCTTCGTCCTGCTCGGCAAGGGCGAGGAGACGAGCGGCGGCCGGAACAAGAGCAGCATCCTCGCGGACGCACTCGAGGCGGTGCTCGGCGCGATCTATCTCGACCGCGGTCTCGACGCGGCCACCAACCTGATCGTCCGGGTCTTCCGCCCGAGGATGATCGCGTACGAACGCGGCGAGGGTCCGCGGGACTACAAGACGATCCTGCAGGAGCTCGCGTCGTCCGAGATGCATGCGCTGCCCGACTACCGGATCAGCGAACGCGGGCCCGATCACGAGAAGGAGTTCACCGCGACGGTGCACCTGGCCGGCGAGCGGTGGGGCAGCGGCATCGGCGGGTCCAAGAAGGAGGCGGAGCAGCAGGCGGCCCACGAGGCCTACCTGCGGCTGACCGAGCGGACCGCCACGGAGGGTGCGGACACGGAGCACGAGGTCCACGAACGCCCCGTCCCCGAGCGCCCCGTCC
>Ga0214473_10007646_pt1 | contig 12798 bp, 7 predicted proteins | sample RVTome_7_FD_203509 | JGI IMG/M metagenome (GOLD analysis project Ga0214473, IMG submission 203509) | Soil microbial communities from uranium-contaminated site in the Upper Colorado River Basin, Wyoming, United States - RVT98D197 | ecosystem: Environmental > Terrestrial > Soil > Contaminated >... | reverse complement strand
GTCGCGCCTCCTGTTGCATCTTCTCGAGATCCACTGCCATCATCGAGCGCGGATCCTCCGCTTGTGAGTACTTCGCATACCCTCCGAACAGCTCGTCAGCCCCGTTGCCAGCCAGCACGCACCTTTCTTCACATGCTTCGAGCACGCACAATATGGGAATTGAGTATGCTATTCTTACGGGGTCAGCCGAGCCGAGCAAGCTTGAAGCCCTGGCGACCCATCCAACGAGCTCCTTCTCCCGTAAACTGATCACAAGGTGATCTACACCATCCTCGGCCGCATACTCGATCGCTTTGCGAGAATCGAAAGACCCCTCGATTGCACAGGTGTAGCACCTCACTTCGGAGAACTCCTGGGCTATGGCAACTATCATCGAACTGTCCACTCCCCCAGAGTATGCCACAGCGACGGCAGGATCGCTGCCAATAATGTCTCGTGTCGCTCCCTGCAATCTGTTCAGAAGCCCGGTTGCGTCCATGGACGCATCAGTGACCATCTATCAACGACAAAAAGACATCGCAACGGACGGCAGGAGAATTCCGGTCGGTCGCTCCAATAACGCCGCTCAAAGTCATCTGGAGGCAGCCAGATGGTTACCAAAGGCTTAAAAGCTGTAATTGGTATTTACCTGCAATCCTAGCTTTCGAACCCCCATATGGAGGGCTCATTGATGGCTGAAGACGACCTGATGAAAGTCAAAGTTTGCTTTATCGGAGATGCCGGCGTAGGCAAAACGAGCCTGATCAAGAGATTCGTGCTTGACGTGTTCGACGACAGGTACATAGCCACCATAGGCACGAAGGTAACCAAGAAGATCGTGGACGTCGAAGGCCCCCAGGGCCAAGCCAAGGTCATGATGCTCGTCTGGGACATCATGGGTCAGAAGGGGTTCAGAGAACTTCTGCGTGAGGCGTATTTCTTCGGTGCTCATGGTGCGATAGCCGTGTGCGACCTCACGAACAAGGAGAGTCTCGAGGAGCTTAGGTACTGGATAAAGGCATTGACAGATGTCGCCGGCGATGTCCCGATAGTCTTTGCGGGGAACAAGGCGGACTTGGAGAACGACCGGGCCATCAAGGAGCAGGATCTGGAGGAACTGGCTGCCAAGTACAAGGCAAAGGCTCTCCTGACCAGCGCCAAGACCGGTCAGAACGTCGAGAGCGTGTTCAAGGCCCTTGCGTTGGCCATGTCCGAGAAGATGAAGTCGCAGTAGTGTGCCAGGCCGTTCCCAACGCTGATAACGAGCAGAGAATGCTTATAAGCCCAGCATCGGCTATTTAATCCTCTGCCAGAGGCGAAACTGAAGTGGCTTTCAAAGTGAGCAAGAGCCTTATAGCTGAGAGTAGAAGCTGTTACCGCAGAAGCATGAGGCTACTTGCCGGACTCTTCGTTCTTCTAATCTTGGCGTCTCCTATCCTCCCCCTATCTAACGACGTTGCACACGAGGTTCGGGCAGACTCTCTGGGTTCTTGGACGAAGGTATTCCACTTGCACGAGGGGACCACGTACTCTGTTGAACGATACGATTGGATGAATTCCACTGGCCCTTCCAATCCCTCCAGCCAGGACTACGATCGCGACGGCCTCCCGGGCATCACGATAAAGAAGAATATCCCGCCGCAGAGATGGCACCACTGGGTGATGTGGCCGTCCGTGAATTCGGACGTGGTCATAAATGGCAATCTTGATGCAAGTATCTGGGCCAAGTCGAGGTTCAACCAGTCAGGATCTCAGATAAGCGCAATCTTCTGGGATATGGGTCCTGGCGACATTGGCAACCAGGCAGCGTGGTCCGAGATAGGAAGGAATACAGTCGAGCTGTTGGGAGACAACTATCCCGAGTACGACCTCTGCGAGCTCACTGTGGCTGTGGGTTCTTACACGCTTGCGCAGGGTCATTCACTAGTGCTTTCGATACAAAGGGGCGATTCCTATAACGAGTGGCTGTTGGTGATGTTCGACACAAACGATCTCGACTCTACCGTTGTTCTCAGGACAAGTGAATTCATATCAATGGACATTGCATGGACCGAGGACGCGAACAGACTCTCCAGGAGCACGTTCTCCGACCAGGAGAGCGCCGTGGTCGTGGCCAATGTATCAGACCCATTCGGCGCCAATGATATCAAGAACGCGACAGCGGCCGTTTACTACCAGAGCAATGGGACGACGGCTGTTCCATCCGAGGAGATGAGACTGGTGCGGACAGACCCGTCCTCCGCGAAGGCTTGGAAGCTGTTCAATCACACCCTTCCTCCCCTCAACGCGGGAACATATACGGTGAATGTCTCGGCCTCGGATCCACAAGGCAGCCCGTCTTGGCTCGCGCTGCCGTTGACGGTCGTCTCCGTCGACCACTTCAACGTGACCGCCCTTGCGACGGTCGTCGCAGGCTCCCCATTCTCGATGACCATAGAAGCGATGGACTCGTCTGATGTCGTTGTCAGCGACTGGGTCGGCGCTGTCCAGTTGGAGGCATTCAAAATCGACATGACTACCCCGGGGAGCGGCTCTTTGGCAATACAGTCCATCTTCATGATGCCAAGCGATTTCGGGCAAATTGTAGTTGCCGATCAAAGCTATGATTTCGGAGAGGAGACTATCAGGATCAAAGCTTCCGCGGGGACTCGCTTTGGATGGAGTGGACAGATCTCCGTCTCAAGCGGGCCGGTCGTCAATGTTACTCTCGATCCACTCAATGAACAGACTATTGGGTCGGGTTCCTCAGTAGGATTCACCGCGACGGGCAAGGACTCCCTTGGGAACATCAACACCACCTGGACACCGTCCTGGACATCGACGACTGATCTAGGCTCTATTGTCGGGTCAGGCTACTCAGTCGTGTTCGTCGCAAACAAGGTGGGTACAGGCCAGATCAACTGCTCGAATAGCGTCACTGGCGCCAACGGCTCGACGGCGATAGTCGTTGTCGTCGGCCTGCTTGCTCGAATTGAGATATCGCCTCCGTCTCCGCTCGTCATAAACGAATCTGAGACTCTGGCTGTGACCGCTGCTGGCTATGATGCGAGAGGCAACGTTGTCAGCCTTGCCAACGCTACTTGGGACACAACCGCTGGTTCTATCGACGGCACCGGTCCCTCTGCTGTGTACACTGCAGGCTATATCCCGGAATCAGGGGTCATAGAATGCCGGAAGGACAACATCGTCGGATCCATCCAGGTCGAGGTCAAGAACGGCCGCTGGGGTCCGTCGCTGGGCCAGATACCAATACAGATTAGGAACGAAGACAGTGGGGGCTGGGAGCTCAGTCTCACAGGCATATGGAATGATGTGAACGGCACGTTTTCGCTCTTCTGGTGGGTCGAGGACGTCAATGCAGAGCTCTACTTCGTTTCTCATGACCAGTCGTCGAACGCTGTCATGAAGTTCTACACTCAGCCGAACCAGTTCGGAGATGACACTTTCGTTCTATGGGTCGTAGACCCCTCCGGGTTCAGGACCTATCAAATTGTCTATGTTAGCATTAAGCCAGTCAACGACAAACCGGAGTTTGTCAACGGTCCTCCAACTGAGCTCTACGTCAGGTTTGACACGCCATACACTTTCAACTACAGCTACTATATCTCCGATTTGGACAACCTGAAATCGGAGCTAAGCCTCGGCGTCTCGCCCACATCCATGCAGAGCAACATCTTCTTCGATTCGCTGATTGCGACATTCATCTTCACGAGGGAGGACGGCGACTCTTCGTACTTCAAGATCTTGACATTGACGATATCCGACTCTCTTGGCGGCAGTTCCGAGATGGGACTAGTTGTCCGCGTCACAAGCGACAACCCACCTAGCCTGAATTCCAGCCTCCCGTCTCTGACAATCAAAGAAGGAGTCGTTGACTACTTCGCATTTGACCTGGACGATTACTTCTACGACATCGACAGTGAATTTCTCATATACACATCTGGATTCCAACACGTCACTGTGAATATCGATCCAGTGACACACGCTGTATACTTGTCCGCTCCAGAAGAGTGGTCCGGAGTCACCGATGGAGTGTTCACAGCCACTGATCCGGTGGGCGCCCTGAAATCCGACTCGATGACGGTCACCGTTGAGCCTGTCAACGACGCGCCCCAGGTCAGGAGCCCAGGAACGATTCATGTCAAGTACGGCGTCCCGTATTACCTCTACCTAAGCCAATACGTCAATGACCCAGACAATGGGCTTGATTCCCTGATCTTCACATTCAACAATAGTAACGTCACGCATGAATCTACATTCTCCGGAAATCACCGTATGAATCTGACCTTCCCTGGACCTGCGTCCTCTGTGCCATACTTGGTTTTCGTCGAAATGAATGTGAGCGATCCGCAAGGGGAGTACCAGACGCGCGGATTCCAGGTTCTTGTAACTGACGATGAGCCTCCTTCAGTCATCGCGCAGAACCCAGACCAAATCTACTATTCGTTCGCCGAGGACACGTACCTGAATGGCACGATGAGTCTGTACGACCTCTTCGCGGATTCTGACGATGCTACATTGACTTTCCTGATATCCGGCGCTACCAACGTTCATTTCACGATCTTCCCTGATGGGGTTGTCAACCTCACTGGGGCAAACAACTGGTCAGGGACGGAGACCCTCAACATCACGGCAATAGATGACCATGGAGGCTGGGCGTCGTTGCAAGCCTATGTGACCGTGACAGAAGTGAATGACGCGCCCTTCATCATGAAGATACCGAATATGATTTCCACTGGGGGTTCCAGGAACTTCCGAGTTCCGATATATCAGTACATCTTCGACTCTGACACACCGTACTCCAAATTCACAGTCTTGGCGACTCCCAAGGACTCCACCGCGTCTGTCGTGGGTGAGTATCTCTACATCAGCTTGCCATCAGACCAGGATGTCATCACGGTCCAGCTTCAAGCATCCGACGGGGACATGCTCTCGAACACAGTGACTTTCAAGGTTGGAGTGGCAAAGGACATGGCCCAGAAGATAGGATGGCCTTACTCCTTCCCGCTCGTGCTCCTGGCCGCAGCAGTGGGAGCGTACTTCATATCCATCCGAATTCCGAGGCCTTACGCTCTTGACAATCTGTTCCTAATACACAACGATGGCAGGTTGGTCGCCCATGTGACCAAGGAGGAGAATACGACGCTGGACAAGGACATAGTGAGCGCCATGTTCACGGCTGTCCAGGAGTTCGTTCGCGACTCCTTCCAGAAGGGCGAGGTGGGCCTAAAGAAGCTCGAGATCGGCGACAAGAGCGTTGTCATAGAGAAGGGGCAATCGACGTACCTCGCTTTGATATACTCTGGCTGGCCGCCTCCGGACACCTTCGATATGCTGTCAATGCTCCTCAGGGACATCGAGGAGCGCTACAAGGAAAGGCTCGGGAAGTGGAACGGGACGATGAAGACCGTGAAGGGCGTTGACAAGATGCTTCAGGAGTATATGGCCAACGCATTCAAGCCCGGGACCTGGCACGAAGAGGAAGAGATTGCCGAGGCGGAGTGGGTCGACATACTCGACAGAGAAGCCTAGGCGTCTTCTACTCTTGCCTTTCTCACAGCGTAATCGTAGAGAGTCTCCTTCTGTGCGCCGAGCGTCATCCCATACTGCTGTTTCAGCTTCAGAGCGACGGATCTGCGCATGATTGCCATAGGCAGACAGCCGGTGTACAGTAGCGCGTCGTGGAAGAACTTCAACGAGAACTTCGGCCCCATGGTTCGCTCGACGTCCTCTTTTAGCTGCATCAATGCTAGCTTTCCGAGGAAGTATGCCGTGAAATATGTTGGAGACATCGCGCAACACCTGGCCTCCTTCCAAGAAGCCTGAGTCTCCATGGCGCACTCCTGCTTCAGCATCTCTGTGGCCTCATCAAGCGTCATGTCCCCCTTTGAAAGCTTGATTTCGACAATCAAGCGAACGATCCTGAATATGAGATCGTTATTGGTCGTGAACCTGCCCAGAGGATTGTCGTTGTATCCCAGCGAGATCATCATATCCTCCGTGTACAAACCCCAGCCTTCGCTGAAGTCCGGGGATGCTATGAGAATCCTTATCGGGGACGGATTCGTGTTGGCGCATATTCCCTGGATGTGATGGCCCGGATAACCCTCATGCACTGTAGTGTTCACAATGCCGGCGCAACTGTGTTCGCGGAGCAGGTCAGGGCTCGTTTCGTCTGGGGTGACCATGAACATGCCTGTGCGGTTTCCGTCGAACTTCCCAGGCTCGAACTGTGCGGCGAATGGGATCATCGGTCTCATGAACAAAGGCGTCTCCAGGACCAGGAGCTTCTCATTCTCCGGTATCGTGAGGATGTCATTCTTAATCACGAACTCCCTTGCGGCCTTCACGGATTCCCTGTACTCCTTCAGTACTCCCTCGAAGGTCACCGCATGGTCGGATTTCATAACATCCATCGCTTCTTCCGAGCTTCCAGAGGGGACAATCTGGGCAGCGATCCTGGTCTTCTTCTTCTTTGCCAACCGAAGATAAGTCTCTCCGATTTCCAATGCCTGATCCGGCGTGAGTCCGTATCCCTTGGTTTCGAAGTAGCGATTGTACTCGTCCGGCTCAATTGTGTATTTTGAATCCGAAGAAGGGATTACTTTCTCGGAAAGCCATTTGTTGTGTTCTTCAATGGCCTTTGTCGAGACTCTTACGGCCCTCTCCAACCGGTTCTTGGTGGTCGAGTCCGTCCCCTTCGCTTCAGTGAGCGTCTCTATGTCCCGAAGGAGGTCGGGGACTTCTCTTCCGGTCTCGAGCGCAGCCTCGTTCCACAGCTTGTAGGGGGACTTCAATGTATTCCGTGATACCCTCAGGAAATCAGGTACAGCCTCCAGCCTATGGATGATGGATTCGAGCCTCTCCTCGAATGACGGGTGGTCGCGCGCAAAGAGGAAGAAGAGCGAATAGCCGACCTCGCTGCATGCGAGAGACTCCCTCTCGAACAGCCTCAATTCCTCTATCTCGAAAAGCTTCAGTCTCAGAATGTAGATCGCGAGATCGCAATCGATTCCTTCCTCCTCGGACAACGATTTCGCAGGGAAGTTGCGCAGTTCGCCCAACAATTCTCTGCATCTCTCGGCTATATGCTCTGCAGCCTTACTGCTCGGGTCACGAAGGACTCGGTCGTGGCTGTGCCATCCTACCTGGGTGGCGAATGATGGGTCCCAGCTAAGGTACTCTTCCATCAGGGATTTCGCCAACTCTTCGAAGGGTTTGCCCATACTGCTGGACGCCGGATGCAGGCTATACATTTAAACTTATATACTCAAATCCCGCAATGGAGTCCCTGGCGGGGCAGCCAGGATTCAGCAGAAACCTTTCGCAAAGTCTTATACCATGCACAAATCATCACATCCACCCAGATGCCTAGCAAACCCCCTAGCCAGACGGTTACTGTCACACTCAGGCGCGACCTGGGCCTCCTTGACGTAACGATGATCGGAGTGGGCGCGATGATAGGCACAAGCATCTTCGTGCTCATAGGCGTCGCGACTCGGGAGATCGGAGCTGCTGTGATGATAGCGTTCGCCCTGAACGGCATCATGACGTTGTTCACAGCAGCAACCTATGCTGAGCTTGGGTCTTCGTTCCCTGAAGCTGGTGGCGGCTATCTCTGGGCCAAGAAGGGCCTTCCCAATCCGGCGGGGTTCATGTCCGGCTGGCTGTCATGGTTCGGGCACACGGTCGCGTGCAGCTATTACTCGCTGGGTTTCGGGTTTGCGATGATTGCGCTATCGCACTATTTTGAATTCGATTTTCTTGGTCTATCCGATGATTTGATGATCAAGCTCTTCGCCGCCTTCGCAATCATGTTCTTCCTTGCGATCAACTACTCAGGGGTCGGCGCCACGGGCAAGATGGGCGACACCGTCACGATCATACAGATCCTGATAATCGCCTTCTTCGTCGCGTTCGCCATCCTTTACGCCCTTGACACGAAAGGGATCCATGTCATGGACAACTTCGAGCCAATCATCCCCGCTGACAAGAAGCTGACAGATATCTTCCTCGTGATGGGGTTCACTTTCATCGCTTTCGAGGGCTACGAGATCATTGTTCAGTGTGGCGAGGAGGTCAAGGACCCCAGGAAGAACATACCCAAGGCAATCTTCATCTCGGTCGGGATTGCCGCACTCCTGTACATCTCTGTCGCCTTCGCATGCATCTCCAACTTCGATGTCTCTACCATAGGGAGCGAGGGCGAGAGTGCGGTCATATACACAGCCACTCAGGTCATCCCTTTCGTGGGGGCGCCTCTCTTGATATTTGGCGGGATACTGTCTGCGATGGCCGCACTGAACGCAACTGTCTTCTCCTCCTCCAGAGTGAGCTTCGCTATGGGCAGGGACGGGTCGTTGCCGCGCGTCTTCGGCCACCTTCACCACAAGAGGAGAATCCCGCACAAGGCCATCGCAATCACCGGAGGGATCATGCTCTTCATGGCCTTCGCATTCCCATTGCACGTTGTTGTCGCCTCGACGTCAATCGTGTTTCTCCTTCTGTTCTCTATTGCCAATATGTCGTCCATCGCTCTCAGGAACCGGCTGACAGAGATCGATGTGGGATTCAGGACACCTCTGTTTCCATTGTTTCCGGTGATTGGTGTGCTCACGACCCTGGTCACCGCGGTCTACCTGTTCAATCTCGTCCCTGAGGGCTGGTACATAGCACTCGTCTGGATCGTCATCGGCTTGGTCATGTCTGCCTTCGCGAAACCCGAGGAGGAATACAAATCAATCGTCGGGCAGAAGAGAGTGCCGCAGAAGCCTCTCACGAAGGAACAGATCGAGAGATACAGGGTTTTCCTCGCATTAGAGGATCTGGGCGATCTCAGGCTAGTTGAGGTGGCGGGCATATTCGCGCGCTATTTCAACGGTGATCTGACCGTGAACAAGGTCGTCGAGGTACCCAGAGCGATGCCTCTCGAAGCAATAAGCAAGGAATACGTCGATGAGATATCTGGCGGCCTGAGGAAGACGATCAAGGTCGCCCCTTCGACCGTAATGGTAAGGCCCGTGGTGTCTGTGTCTTACGATGTTGCCGGAGCCATCCTGGACCAGACGAAGCACGAGTCTGCCAACCTATTGGTTCTGGGCTGGAAGGGTACTAGGCTGCGCGGAAGGACGATACTTGGGCGAAACCTGGACCGCGTCGTCAGGGAGGCGCCATGCGACGTCGTGATAATCAAGACCAAGAGGCTCAGCAAGAACATTGAGAATATCCTACTGGTCTCAGGCGGTTACATCGAGACCAGAAAGGCATTGCTCCTCGCGCTTCCCATCGCAAGGGAGTTCGGAGCCAAGATCGAGATTCTTTCAGTAATCACCGATGACAGACAGGTCGAGCTCATGCGCGGGAACGCCGAGCGGCTTAGCAAGATGGCAGATCGTGTGAAGGTACGAAACGAGGTGAAATTCGACCACTCGAAGTCTCTGGTTAGCGCGGTAATGGAACACTCGCGTAACGCCGACATCTTGGTAATGGGCGCGGGTCCGCAATCCGCTCTCGAGAGGACCATGTTCGGGGCTGTCTACGACAGGATAATCCGGTCCGTTGACGTCCCCGTGCTCGTTCTCAAGACCGCCAGAGCGGGGAAGCCGTCGACCTCAGGCGTATCTGCCCCATCCAGGCCGCCCGTTGGCGGATTGGACTAGGCCGCATCTGCTCCACCGAATAACTCCTCGATGACTTTCCTGGCGGTGCGGGTCAAGTCCATCTTCCTCGCCTCTTCGCGCGTGACCCATTTCATCTCTATGACCTCTGCGCTCAGCTTCTCCTCCCCTCCTGTCGGCCTCGCGAGGAAGTCAACCAGTACATAGTGATACATCACCTTCCCGGAATCGTCACGGTCCACCATGTCGAACACGTTGATGAGCTCCAGCACATCGATCTCAATGCCAGTCTCTTCCTCCATCTCTCTTGCGCAAGCCTCCGAGAGATTCTCACCTAGCTCCACGAGTCCACCGGGGATGCTCCATTTGCCGGCTCCAGGCTCGAAAGCCCGTTTCACCAGGAGAATATTGCCGTTCTTTATCGCGACAGCACCGACTCCCACCAGGGGGGCGCTGGGATACTTGCGCCTGGGATGCGCATCTTTCTTATCGGTCATTCTTGTCCTGCCTTCCTTCTTCGGATGTAGATCCCCGTAATGATTATTGCCCCAAATACAACGAGTCCCAGCTCGATCCACGAGCCGAAGTCCTCTCTCGGTAGTGGTTGCATCACCCGCAATACCCCACCGGCCAAGGCCATCGTGGTGTTCTCCATCTGCGATTCGGAAAGCTTGTCTGAGGTGTCGTCAGATGAGTGGTAGTACGGATTGATGGGGAACTCGCGGGGACCATCGAGTTCTTCAATCAGCAGCATGCTGGGATATCCGGCGACCCAGAACGGATAGTGGTCGCTCCAGGAGACGGTCGTGTTGAGCTTGATGTCCAGTTGTAGTTCCAGCCCGTGCCTCGACACGGAATCCAATGTAGCTTTCGGCAGAGGCCCTTCATTTGAATTCACGACGGCCACAACGTGGTTTCCATTTGCACCTCGATACCCGATCATGTCTAAGATTGCGGATCCTGTGTACACGACTCCGCGATTCCTCTCCCTCTCCACGAAGTGACTGCTTCCTTTCAGACCGCCTGAGTCGTCATAACCCATCTCCTCGGCCGCAAAGGCTACGAACTTGATAGTGTTTGGGAAATGCTGGTCTGATAGGACAGTGGCGAGCTCCACAACAGCGGCTACGCCTGATGCATCGTCATCGGCGCCTGGTGCTGACAGGTTCGCCCCCGCGTCGTAGCTGTCAGCAAGCCTGTTTTCGCTATCGTAATGTGCACCGAACAATAGCACTCCCTCGGAGTTGGACGAGCCGGGGAGCGTGGCAATCACATTCCTGACATGATGCGGCCCCACCAAGAATTCCTGGTACTCGACGTTGAGGCCAAGCTGAGCGAATCGTTCATGCACGTATTCTGCTGAACCATTGGATGAGTCCAAGTAGAACGCTCTGGACCCGAACCCCTCAAGCTCCTGGATGGTCGCAATCATCCTCTTCCCGGAGACCCGGTCAACAATTTCCTGTCCTGAGGGCGAGACTTCCAATCCGGCGACCAAAGTGGGCACTACTGAGGTAGTAACGAGTGAGAAGACAGTCGAGACTGCCATCAGCTGCCACAGATCCCTAGGAGACACACGAGCCAACGAACCGAGTTTAGACATGCCCTGCTTGTCATCAGCAGCGAACAATATAAAGAGATTCGGCCATACATCGACCGTGTCCTTGGGAGATCACTTTCTGGCGGTCAGCCGGATTCTTGGTAAGGATCCCGTGAGAGTGACTCTTGCCGAATATCGCGAACTGAAACACACATGGAGTTCTCGCAATGGCGCCATCGAGTTCAAGATAAGCGATTACTTGGACTCCGCTCCCGAAGATGTTCAAAGGTCTCTCGCATGGTACCTCCTCTGTCGCGCCCACGGGAGGAAGTGTCCCGATTGCGAGGAGCGACCTTACCTCGCATATGTGAGGTCAAGGGAGCTTTGGAGCAACAAGCGGGGAATATACCTGAGTCGGGCAAAGAACCTGTCATTCGCCCCTCGGGGAGACGTGAGGGATCTCAAGAAAGTTTTCGAATATGTCAACTCGTACTACTTCTCCGGACGCCTTAAGGACCCTGATCTGGCATGGGCCGACGAGTCTCCTCTGGTACGGTTCGGTTTCTATTTTGAACAATTGAATCTACTGGCTGCAAATAGGGTCCTCGACGCTGAGCGGATACCCCGGTACGTGCTTGAGTTCGTGATGTACCACGAGCTTCTCCATCATGTTGACGCCGGAAACGGAAGGATGAGGCGACGGGTGCACCACACAAAAGAGTTCAGGGAGCAGGAGAAGGCCTTCTCGAACTATGAAGAGGCAGAGCATTGGCTTCGAAGAATCGTGTCTGAGACCAGAAGCAAGAAACGCGATGGCCTTGTCCCCCAGGCGTAACAGCGCGGTTCATGGCATGCCAAGGCACTCTCGCCGCTCTGACCCTCCTGGGGGTTGGTGTTGTGCGTCGCGTTGTCCCCTACACATGCTCCGGTTTCTCACCGATTTTCGTAGAGGGACCCATTTCCAACGCACTGTCGCCTGGTGTCGGAACACTGCATCACGTAGGATCAGCAGCATATTCTTCCAGGCGGACAACGTCTAGGTCCAAGCTCCGATATATCCTTTTCTCCAATGGAAGCAGCGTCTCCTGGTCAATCAGTCTATTCGCAGTCGCCCAGGGGCGAGCCGTTCGGGAGAAAGGCTGAGCTGCTCAAGATCTGATGAACTCTCAACTACGTTCAGCTGACTGTGGCCAATCCCTTTTTATATCCACAGAACATCCGAAAATACAATGGCCGCATTGATCGGCTGCTCTGGCTGGTCGTACGACGATTGGGTGGGGAGATTCTACCCGAGCGACCTTGCGAAGAAGAAGGGGGAGTGGTTGCCCTATTACTCCAGATTCTTCTCCACCGCGGAGATAAACTCCACCTTCTATAGGGTACCGAACGAATTCATGGTCAAGTCCTGGATCGAGCGAGGGAAGCAGAAACCAGGATTCGAGTTCTCAGTCAAGCTGCCCCAGATTGTGACCCACGAATCGATACTCAAATCGGACGGTGAGAAGGCGGCCGCGCAGGCCTCCAGCTTCGAGGATATATGTGTCAGACCACTTCACGAGGCGGGCCTTCTGGGAGGGGTACTGATTCAGCTCACGCCATACTTCAGTTTCGAGGGGCGGGAGAGCCTGGGGAAATTGAGAGCGCTTTTCGACATGCTCGAAA
>Ga0214473_10007645_pt1 | contig 12798 bp, 3 predicted proteins | sample RVTome_7_FD_203509 | JGI IMG/M metagenome (GOLD analysis project Ga0214473, IMG submission 203509) | Soil microbial communities from uranium-contaminated site in the Upper Colorado River Basin, Wyoming, United States - RVT98D197 | ecosystem: Environmental > Terrestrial > Soil > Contaminated >... | reverse complement strand
TGCGGCTCGCTCGAAGAAGCGAAGCCGCTTGCGCTGAAATCGCTCTCCCTCGGAGACGTGGCCCGGATCCGGTTCGATCCGGACCTCGTGGAGCTTCGGGAGATACCCGAGATTCGCCAGGCCCTCGAGAACTAGCTGCTAAGCTAGCGGAGCTTCATAGCTGGGTCGCCGAGCAGGTGGTAGATGCTCAGCAGCTCAGGGAAGGCCCCCGTCTCGGTGTAGGCCGCCTGGGCCGCCAGAACCGCATCGCCCAGCCGCGCGTGGCCTTGTTGCAGCAGCTCCCCGAGCAGCGCCTTGTGGAAAAGATGCGCCGGCCCGTTCAAGCTCAGCCCGCTCGGCGAAAACGCCGCCAGCGCCCCCTTCCCCTCCGCCTTCAAAAGCTCCTCACTGAGCGCATTGAAGTACGGGAAGTGGTAGTAGCCGTTCAGGCAGTTCAGCGTCAGCACCAGGGGCTCGAGAGGCTGAGCGGCGAGCAAGCCGACCTGAGAGCTGTTGAAGATGTTCTCCTGAGCCCAGAGATGGATGCCGCCGTGCCCCATATAACTCAGCAGAGAAGCTCCCTGCTCAAAAGCCTCCACAATCGCCCCGCGGGTGGCTTCGGCGCCCAGTTGACCCAGGTAGATCTTCCTCGGATTCCGGGGCCGTTTCCCGGCGGCAAGGAGGCCCAAAAGCTGCGCCATCGTCTGCGCCAGGAGCGCTCACAGCCGCTGACGAAGAAGATCCACGACTGGCTATTTGCCCAGCGAGGACTCCCACGTAGTGAGGTCGGCAAACTCGTGAACTATATCCTGGAGCGCTGGGGGGGTGGACCGCGTTCTTGGAGGATCCTCTCGTGCCCCTCAACAACAACGGCGCCGAGAAGGCGCACTCCGATGTCGCTGTCTGGAGGTTCATCGAACGGAAGGTCGGGGATATGGGCGTTGGCGGGGTCGTTCGGTGGTCCGGGCAATTGCCCGACCGCCTCCTCCAGTTCAAATGCGCCGATATCGCACGCACTGCCCTGGGGCCTTGCGACTCCGCGCTGGTCAATATCGGGCGGCGGGCAATCGTTGCTGGCGGCGTCGATGGCAGGGCTGCTGGCGAGGAGCGCGTGGGTGAGCGTAGGGCCGCCGTTGTCTTGCAGCGGACCGAGGTTCGGGTTCTGGCCGATGATGTTTCCTGTCGGGTCGCCGCTGATGGTGCAACCCGCGGTGTTTTGGATGAGGTTGTGGCCCTGCGAGTTCAATGCACCGGAGCAGTCCGGAGACTGCCCGCCGTTGTCGGTGTTTCCGGCGAGGATCGTGTTCTTGAGGTTCACGGTCCCGCCGCCGGCGTGGACGCCGCCACCATCGTCGAAGCCGATGCTGCTTGCCGAGTTGGCCGTTACGGTGCTGTTCAGGAAGGTGAGGGTTCCTGTGTTCCAGGCGGCGCCTCCTTTGCCGCAGTTGCCGTTGCCCGTGCGGTTGCCGCTGACGGTGCTGATGGTCAGGGTCATGGTGCCACGATTGTAGATGCCGCCGCCGCTGCACGGGTTGAAGAACGGGCTCGACCTGTTGCCGCTTACGGTCGAGGCGACGATTTCCACGGTGCCGTCGTTGCCGACGCCCGCGCCGAAGCTCGCGCTGTTGCCGCTTAGAACGCTCTGCGCAACGGTCGCAGAATTACCGCTCCCGACGTACAGCCCGCCACCGACTCCCTCCTGTACTGCAGGCACGACAACGCTTTCGCTGGCTACGTTGTCGCTGAAGGTACTGTTGCTAATCGCAAGCCCTCCGAAGGCGCTCCAAATACCGCCGCCCGTGGCGCTCCGGTTCTGGTTCAGCACCACATCGTCCAGAGTCAGCGGACCCGCGAAGTGCCAGATGCCGCCGCCCTCGAGGTGCTGATTGTTGTCGTTGCGGGCGAAGCCGTACCGGATGGTGACGCCGCTGATGTCCACGGCGCCGATGTGGATCTGCAAGATGCGGTCCACCCACCACGGCTGGGTGCCGCCCTGAATGATGGTGCTGGCCGATCCCGCGCCGTTGATCGTGACGCTGTCCCTAATATCGAGGTCGCCTTCCTCGGCGAACTCCTCGCTTGCGTCGCTGCTGCTGCCGCTGAGCGTGTAGGTGCCAGCAGGGATGTATATGGCCTGGCCGCCCGCTAGCACGTTTGATTCCTGAATGGCGGCGCGCAAGGTGCATTCACAATTACCCGGTGCAGTCTCGCAGACTCCGTTGCCCGGGTCCGCATCGACCTTGTCAGCGGTGCTGTTCACCACAAAGTCAGCGGGGGCATCCGGTGTGATGGCAGTATCTTGGGTAGCGGTGTTGTTGGCGTTGTTTAAGTCGGTCTGGTCGCCGATAACGGTGGCACTGTTCGTCAGGGAGCCCACCTGCTTCGGCGTCACGACGATTGAGACTGTCACGCTTTCTCCGCTATTCACCGTGCCGTAGTTACAGGTCATCGTATTCGTTCCACTGCAAGTCCCCTGACTCGGCGTTGCCGATACAAAGTTCAGGCACGCCGGCAGGGTGTCCGTCAGTGTAACGCCTGTCGCTACATCCGGCCCGTTGTTGGTCACTGTGAGTGTATATGTGAGATTTTTTAGCACCATCCCGGGTTCCGGCGAATCACTCTTCGTAACTCGCAGGTCAGCGCCGAACCCGGGCGGTGGCTCAAGCTCGAAGGCGCCGATGTCACAGGCCGTGCCCAGTGGCCTTGGGATGTCGCGCTGGTCGCTATTCGGCGGAGGGCAATCGCCGCTCCCGGCGTCGATGGCCGGGCTGCCTGCTAGCAGCGCGTGCGTTTCAGTGGGCCCGCCGTTGTCTTGCAACGGACCGAGATTCGGGGTCTGGCCCGTGATGTTTCCTGTGAGGTCGCCGCTGATCGTGCAACCCACCGTGTTTTGGACCAGATTATGGCCCTGGGAGTTCAGGGTACCGGCGCAGTCGGTGGCACCTCCGGTTGTGTTCCCGGCCAGGAGCGTGTTCTTGAGGGTAATCGTGCCGCTGCCGCCGTTGAGGATGCCGCCGGAGTTGCCGGCAATGGTGGCGTTCTGAGATGTGAAGCTGCCTGCATTCCAGATCCCGCCACTAGCAGCGACGACCCCCACATTGCTGCTCACCGTACTATTCGAAAGCATGAATGTCCCTGTGTTCCAGATGCCGCCGCCGTTCTCGCTCGCGCTGTTGCCGCTGATCGTGCTCTTGATGAAGGTCGCGGTGCCGCCGTTCCAGATTCCGGCGCCCGTGCCTCCGCAACCGCTTGGATTGCCGGTCACGTTGCCCGCCAGAACGATCCGCTCTGCGCTGAGGGTTCCCCGGTTGTACAGGCCACCACCGAGGCAGGGACTGAAGAACGGCGTCGCCCTATTGTCGCGAATCGTGACGCTCGTGAGTGTCACGCTGCCGTCGTTGCCGATGGCCCCTCCGGCAGAGGACGAGTTGTTTCGGAAGGCGCTGTTGGCGACCGCCAGGGCGCCGGACTTCAGGTAGATCGCGCCGCCGATGTGGTCCAGCACGCCACCCTCGGCGGTCGCGTTCCCCTCAAAGAGGCTGTCCTTGACGATCACCGTCCCGCCACTGCTCCACAGGCCGCCGCCCTGGGCCGCAAAGTTGTTCCGGAGGGCGACGTCCACGAGGGTCAGCCGCACACCGCCCCGATAGGCGATGCCGCCGCCCTCGGTCCGCTGGTTGTTCGAGTTGAAGGCGGCGCCGTCGCGGATCGTCAGGCCGGCGAGCTTCACGTCGCCGGCATGAACATCGAGGACGCGGTCACTCGGCTGCGCGGCGCCCTGGACAATAGTGCTGCCTGCACCCGCGCCGTAGATCGTGAGGGTATCGACGATATCCAGATCGCCCTCGTCCGAATCGTCTTCGTCTCGTCCCGCGATCGTCAGCTCGTGTGTGCCGGCCGGAAGGAGGATCGTGTCGGGACCCAGAAGGCGGTTCGCCTCCCGAATGGCGGCGCGCAGAGTGCAGGCGCCGGCGCTGGTCGCGCAGACGCCGTCGCCCGGCGCTGCGTCGACCGCGTCCAGCGTGCTGTCAACGGTCAGGATGCGTGCGGTCTGTCCGTGAGCGAAGACGACGGCGAGGAGGAGCAGCAACACGGCCGAGAGCACCCGCTTCGTGACAGGCTCGGCGGGCAGGGTGTGGACGGAGGAGGTCCCGACCCCAGCGGGGGTGTTCAACGTCACGCGGCCCAGCTCTCGACGACTCACTGCGGGCGCTCCGGCGGATAGAGTCTTCGCCCAGTCGCGAGATCCCAACGTGCGGGCTCGCCAAAGATTTGTCCTTTTGCGCGCTCCAGCTCGCCCACGATTCCCCCCCCTGGTGCGGGCTCCAGGTTGAGCCGTCTCAATACCTCTCTGATCCGTGGGATGTCGGCCTCTGTTGGCAAGTAGCGCGAGGCGCTCGAAGGGCCGACGTAGGTCACCCGCCCCTCTTCGAAAGTAAGGCCGAGCCGTGTGAGGCCCTCTCCTCTTGGGGGCAGAAACTGCGCGACGTCCCCGTGAGACATAATCCGGGGCCCCCGCAGGAGTCGCACCTCACCGGAGGGATACAAGTCCATCACGCCAATGAGCTGTGGCTGTCCCGGCTCGATCAGCACGAACGATGGCCGGGGGATCTCCCTGAGATGCATCGGCGGCGGGACGTCCCCGCGACCGCGACCGCCACCACCACCGCCGCCCCCTCCTCCGCCGCCTCCACCGCGCATTGGAGTTCCCCGAAAACCCGTGGCGAACTTCATTGTTCCTGCCAATCCGCCTGCAAACGTGCCCGCCGATTCAAACCCCTTCGCTACAGCAAGGCCCCGTTCTCCCTCCGCCCACAGCCGGTGCGCTTCTGACCCAGCAACCAACCCCTGGTACACGAAGTTGAACTGCAACGCGGCTTCATTGAGGCCGGCGAGGCCACCTCCCGCCTGTTCGTAGCTTTCGAAAGTGTTGTGCGGGGTAAGTAGAGCGCCAAGTGCCATCTTGCTTGGTAGCTCTATCAGAGTCGACGTGATGGTTGCTGCGACAACCCCTAACCGTCCCCTGATTGTTCCCTCGTGAGCTCCTCCACTCACGAAGTTCAAGACGTCCTCACCCGATGCCTCGCTGACATACTGGATAGCCTCGGTCGCATACTCTATGGGGTCCTGCCCGTAATACCGATACTGCTCTAGCGCTTCATAAGTCCTCCCGAGGTATCCGATTCGCCGAAACACGTGGCCATACCGGGCTTCATACTCCTTGCCGGCTTGTTCACCTGCCTTCTTCGCCTTTAGCTCTATCTCGTTCTCCACGACTCGGCGTTCGTAAAGATCGGCAAAACTCTCGTTGTTCCAGACGAAGCAAGGCCCGGGTATGTCCTCGCACGGATTGCTCCCCGGAACGATCTCTTCCCCGCGGTTGACCCACGTATTGTCACTCGGACGCAGGCAAAGATCCCCAATGCATGTTTTTGTGTCCGGGCTGCCCGCTTGTGACGATTTCGCCTCGTGACTCTCGTAGCCCGTGAGATCGACAAATCTCAGCGGATTGGCATGGGCGTACAGATAACGATGGAGGCTAGGCGGTGTCTTGGCTTCGCCTAGATAGGGATCCTGGGATAGGAACCGGCCGGTGTCGTCATCGTAATATCGGGCTCCGAAATAATGCAATCCGCTCTCGTTGTCTTTGTAGTGGCCGGTGTATTGTCTCGGGTTTGAGGAACTCCCCACCTGGTCGCGAACGCGGCCCCAGGCGTCGTAGCGGTAGCTGTGCAGTAGCCCGCCGGCTTCGTTTGTCAGGTTGGCCGTGCTCCTTAGGCCGTCGGTCAGAAAGAACTGGCTGTCGCGGTTCTGATTGGCGGGATCGATCGCGGTCAGGGAGAGCAGGTCGTAACCGTAATCGTATTTGTGGAAGGTGCTGAGCGCGCCGGCGGACCCACCGTATTCCACCAGCACGGACCGATCGTCATAGAGGTAACGCGTCTCTCCACCCGGACCACCGCTGATCTTCTTAACCCGCATGCCATTGTGGTCGTAATCCAGCGCGAGGGAGACTGCGGTTTCGCCGGTCGCCAGCATTTCATCACGGATGCCGAAGTGGAACGTGGTGCGCGCGCCCGCCTTCTCCTTGGCGATTTGATTGAGGTTCCGGTCATATTCATAAGTGACAGTCTGAGAGGGATTCAAGTTGTCCGCGACCTGGGTGAGGGCATTGACCCGATTGAACGTCACGCCCGCCTTGCCGGGGATTTCTTCATATTTAAAGGTCCGGTCCATCGGCTGGCCCGTGTGCGGATCTTTCCCTTGTTCGGTCTGGCGGTTGCCGTTCGGCCCGTAGGCGTAGGTCAACTTGCCGGCAGGGTTGGCTTCGGGGCCATAGGTCACGCTCAGGAGTTGGTTGAGGTTGTCATACGCATAGGTGGTTGTCTCCGAAGCACCGCCATCGAAGGCATTCTGGGTCTCCACCTGGGTCAGCCGGTTGCCGTTGTCGTCATAGCTATAGGTGTAGCTGGAAAAGATGGGTTTGGTCTTATCGGCCGGGCGATTGACAATCAGCGTCGTACGGTCGGCTCGGTCATAAGCGTTATTTGCGCCGTGGTCGCTGACCGAGCCGTTAGGGTATTCGACGGTCTTGATCAGGTCGTCTTCCCAGTATGTGTACTGAGTGACCCCCGCCTCGGTCGTAGCTGTTTTGAGCCGGTTGCGGGCGTCGTAGCTGTAGCTGGTAGTGAGGCCATCCGGATCGATGACCTTTGTGCGATTACCCTGGATGTCGTAGTCGTACTGGATGCGCTTACCCACCGGATCATCATGATCCCGATGTGTCCTCGTCTGAAGCCTGTCGAGGGGATCGTAAGTCTGGAGGGTGACCTCAGCTACATCTGCCCCAGCTAGCTTCTTCACCTCGGTGACGGATTCGACGTTGCCGTTGCCGTCATAGGCATAGGTGATCGACTGCATCTGGAAATCAAGCGCCGGCTCGGTGTGTTGATCGTAGGACTTGGTTTGTAGGCGGTTCAGGTAGTCGTAGGTCTTGTGAACCTGCTGGTCCTTCGCGTCGATGAGGAGGATCTGATTACTGTTTAAGTCATAACCATAATCCCAATGGAAGGCGGTGGTCTCGTCACCACCAGCCGGGTTAGCGGTTGGGGTGGGCCCCCGAATCGTGATGCCGGTCAGACCTCCAGCCACCGTATGCTGGAAGGTGTCGGTCAGCCGGTTCAACCCATCGTATTTGTAGGTCACCAGATTGCCGTTCGCGTCCTGCTGGGCGATCTTGTTGCGGTTGCCGTCGTAGAAGAAACGGGTAACCCCGGCAGCAGTCGTTACGTCCCCACGCTGGGTCTCGTCGACCGCAAGCAGGGTATTGAGCTCGTCGTAGCGATACGTCGTGCTGAACGCGTCCTGCCCTTTCGGCTCCGTGACCTTGTTCAAATTGTTGTTTGCGTCGTAGGCGTAGGTGGCCTTCTCGAGCTCCGCATTGGTCGCACTGGTCTTCCGGTAACGGGCATCGTAGGTATGCCGCATATCAAAGTCGCCACCGTGGTTGCGGCCGTCCTTCACGGAGAGGACATTGTTGACCCCGTCATACGTGGTCCGTGTGGTGGTCGCCACTGGGGAACCCGCGCCGACCGTCACCAGGACCTGCCGGTCGGCCCCGTCGTAGGTGAGCTCGGTGCGGTTGCCGCGTCCATCGATGAAGGCAGTTTGGTTGCCGTTGGCGTTGTACTCGTGGGTCTCCAGAAGCGCTTCGTCGGCGCCATACTGGGCTGCCATGTCGAGACCCGAGCGCTTGAGCTGTAGAAGACGCTGGAGCGCATCGAACTGCGAGGTGGATACGATTCCCCGTCGGTCGGTCTCCCGTTTTTGGTTTTTCTGGTCCAGGTATTCGACGCGCATTTTGGTTCGTAGAGCGCCGGCCAGGTCAAACTCGCGTGTCTCGACAATGCGATTGATAGCGTCATAGTCGTCTTCCTTGAGGTGGCCCTTCTTGTCGATCACGGCCCGCCTGTTGACTGCGTCGTACTCAGAAACCAAGAGGCCAGTCGGGAAAGGTCCGGGTCCCTTCGGATCGAAGGCCCCATTGGGATCGGGGTCATCAATGATTCGCGACCGATGGAGGCCGTCACTGTAAGTTGTCGTCACGTTCCCGTTGGTATCCGTGTGCGTCACCTTGCTATTGACATCGTCATAACTCGTTGCGGCCAGGGTCAGAGCGGCCCCTCCATTGGTGAGCGACTCCTCTACTTCTTTCTTAAGGGCACGGTTCAAATTGTCGTAGGTGGCCGTGAAGACGATTCCGCGTTTGTCCTTGCTACGGATCAGATTGCTGTTCCCGTCGTAGACGAACTCCTCGGTGACAGGATGACCCCCATCGCTCGGCGTGGCCACATAGATGGACCGGATTCTTCGGTTCAAGCCGTCATATTCATCGGTAAGGTCGATATCCCCACCCTCCGGGTCCTGGACGGTCCGTGCGTTGCCGTTAGCGTCATAGGCGTACGTGGTGGTCAGGTCGAGGCCGCCCTGATCGACAACCGTCTGAAAGACCCGATCGAGGCCATCCTTGTCGGTGCGCGTTTTGAATGCCCGCGGGTTGGTAACGACCACAGCGTTGTCGCCATCCTGGTACTCATAGTGCGTCTCATAGACGGCGGTCGAAAGCCCGGCCCCGCCCAACGGCACCGTCTGCTTGACCCGCTTGGGCCGGCTCAGACCGTCATGCTCGAGGTACTCGACCACGAGGCCGCTGCTCAGGTTCTCTTCGCGGAGTTTGTTGCCGGCCTGGTCGTAGATAAAGGCCGCCGAATTGCCGACCGCATCGGTCTTTTGCTTCAGCCTGTAGGTGTTGTCGTAGACGTATGTCGTCGGCCGGCCGTTGGCGTCAGTCTCCCGGACCTTGTTACCCATCCGATCGTAAGCCGTTGTGACGATGGCGTTCGGGAACGGTAAGTGAGCGTCGACCACCCGGTACAGTCCGTCATAGGTGTACGTAGTCGTATGCCCGTGTAGGTCAGTCTGGCTCTGCTTGTTGCCCGCCAGGTCATAGGCGGTCACGAGCAGGACCTCGTTGGGACTGAACGCCCCTTCAATTTCGGCCCGCGTGCGACGATTGAGCGCGTCGTACGTGTAGATCCTTGCTATCTGCCGGGGGTCTGTTTCACGAATGAGGTTGCTCCCTGCGTCGTAAACGTACTGGCTTCGCAGAACCGCCGTGCTTCCATCAGCCTGAAGAACTCCTTCCTCTCGCTTCTCGAAATTCCGGTTCAGGCCGTCATAGACGTACCGAGTCACATGCCCCAGGCCGTCCGTGGTCGACTGGGGCTCACCGTTCGCTCGGTACCGATGGACCGTGACTTGCGGCGTACCCTGCTCCCCGAGATCGTCGAGGCGTTCCTCCACGATCTTCCGGTCAACGCCGTCGTAAACATATTTCGTATGGTGGGTAAAGGAGTCGACGGTTTCTCGCAGCCGACTCCGCTCGTCGAAGTGGTTGGTTGTCACATTGCCCAGGGGGTCCTCACTCTTTTCGGAGTTCCCATACGCATCGTACTGGGTATAGCGGGTCACAAAACCCCGCGGGTCGGTGACGGTCAGCAGATCACCGTTGCCGGCATAGAAGTAACAGGTCACGTTCCCTTCGGCGTCTTTCGTTCCCAATAGATTCCCGGTATGGCGTCCTGGAGTGGGATCCGGGCAAAAACCGGGCGCTCCGGGAGCGTCGATAAGAAAGACGGTTGTGTTCCCTTCTGCGTCGGTCTTGCGGGTCATCTTGCTGAAGGTCGCATCATAGGTGTAACCGGCGGAGAGCTGCGAGACCGTCGTTATCCCGTCCTTGAGCGTGACCGGCGCTTTGTTACCCGTGAACAGGACGGTGAGCTTGGTCAAGTTACCCAGTCCGTCTCCGTACTCGTACCGTTCCGTACGACCCTCGGCATCGATCTTTGACACCTTGAGGGCATCCACTCCTGGATTGCCGTTGCGGTCGGGGCATGACGGGTGGAGCGCATCGGTGCACCATTCCACAACGGTCGTCTTCCCTAACGGCGCCTCGGTCTTCACCGTCGCGCCGTAACTATTGAGCGTATAGGTCGTCGGTGGAATCGGCTCGGCCGGAGACCGAGGGTCCGTCACGATCCTCGTCTTGTTGGTAAAGTCGTACACGAAATTCGTTACGACGCCCTCCGGCTGCACGACGGACTTGATCACCTCTTGCGGCAGCACTCCGAAGAAAACCATGCCAGGAACGTTATCCGTCGGAGCATGATAAACATACTCCGTCGTGTTTCCGTTGGGATCGGTGTAAAAGCGAAGATTGTACCGGTCTCGAGGATCAGAGCTCGTGTAAGCGTAGATTTGTACCCGCTCGTCGCTCAGGCCTGCACCAGGGTCGGGGCTCTTGCGGATGACCTTCGTGAGATTTCCAACATCATCATACTCGTACGTGATCTCGAGGCCGAGCAGGTTGCTACTCGTCACCGCGTTGCGTCCGGTCACTTTCGCGATTCGCTTCCTCTGAAACCGGTTTTGATACTCGAATACCAGCGATCGGCCGGACGAGTCGGTCACCGCCCCCAGCAGGGGTGGTTGCCCGTCGCCGCTCACGTAGTCGAGCGTGACCCGGTTGCCATTGGGCTCCTCGATGAACCTCAGCGTGTACACTTCGCCCGGGATTGTCAGTTCCCGCTCGAAGTGATACCTAACGCGAGCCTTGGTGAAGAAGTCGAATGTCCCTGAATCCTGAGTGAGTGTCGAGTGGTACCCGATTTGGGGTCGGAACGCGGTACCGTCATACGTGAACGCGTTGCCCGTGCCCTCGCCTCCGACCACGACATACCGGCCGCAACTGTCGTGGATCAGACGGCTGTGGTAGTTGTGCGTCCAGCCGCCTCCGAGCGGTCCGTCCATGGACGTCCCCCCACTGCTGTAGGTCCGGACGAACTCGAGGGAGAGGCCGCGGCCTGGGATCGCGACGTCTTGCGCCGTGTGCGTAAGATGCCCATCCCAGATGTCGACCCCCTTGATGATCGTGTGGCCGATGGGGAAGGCGGCGTTGAGCACTACGTCGTGGAAGATCTTGCCCGTCACCGTCTCGCCGAGACTGCCCGGCTGAAAGACAGCCGTGATCTCGAAGTCGTGCTCGCCGGGCAGGGATACCGTCGACGGATCGATCGGGACGCTATGCGTGCCGGCCGGCCGCGCGACGTTCTGCTCGATCACGTTCGCGTCGATCTTGATCGTGACCTCGGCCGGGTGGGGCAGCGTGAACACGATCGCTCCGGCCACCGTGCACACCCGCCCGTTGATCCGATCGATCTCCGTCCGCACCCGACCGCCCTTCGCCGTGAACCCCAAGGGATCCGCCAGCCCCACATCGACCGGCACCGGACTGCACGGCGTCGCAAAAGAGGTGCCCGGATGGCAGACGGCGGTCGTCGCACCGAGCTGGCCGTTCCTGTTCAGGCCCCAGCACTTCAGCGCGCCGTCGGCGAACATGAATGCGCACGCATGCGCGCCGGCGGCGGCGATCGCGTCGACGCCGCTGCCGAGTCCGCTGACGTCGGCCGGCGACGGGCGGTCCGTGAACGTGCCATCGCCGACCTGTCCGAATAAGTTGCTCCCCCAACACTTGACGCCGCCCAGCGTCGTCAACGCGCAGCCCTCGGTGATCGCCGCAACGCCGCTGCTCAGGCCCACCACATCGAGCGGATTCGGTTCGGGGTAGTTTTGGAACGGGGCGTTCCGCGGCGTCACCGCGCCCGAGCCGGTTTCGCCGTTGCCGTTATAGCCCCAGCACTTGACGCCGCCGACGGTCGTGAGCGCGCACGTGAAGTCAAAGGCTTCCACGGCGGCGATGCCGCTGCTGAGTGCCGGCACGGTCGCGGGGGTTGAGACGCACTTAGCTTCGAGCTGAGCGGACGTGGGGCACGTCTCTGAACCGGTCAGCGGCGTACTCGGGAAGGTCCCAATCCCGAGCTGACCGTTGAAATTGTTCCCCCAGCACTTGAGCGCGCCGCCGGCGATGGCGCAACTCGAGTTCCCGCCTGCGGAAACGGCGGAAACACTCGCCAGTGAGGGGACGCTTGCCGGCAACGACGTGTCGCTGCCGGCGCCGCTCGTGCCCAGACCGAGTTGGCCGAAGAAGTTGTATCCCCAGCACTTCACACTGCCATCGGTCATCAGCGCGCACGTGTGCCGGTCACCGCCGGCGGCGATGGCTGCGACACCGCTCAGCGGCGCTCCTCCGACGCACCCGAATCCGGTCCCGGTCGCGCAGACGTCCACGGCGCCCAGCCAAACGACGCCCGCCGTGCCATTGCCGACTTGCCCGTTGGAGCTGGAGCCCCAGCACTTGGCACCGCCCGACGTCATGCGGGCGCAGGTGTGGTTCGTCCCGGCCGTGATCGCCGCGACGCCGCTCTCCAATCCGATGACCTGCACCGGCGCCGAGCGATCGAACTGGGTGAAGTCGCCGAGCTGGCCGGAGCTATTGTCGCCCCAGCACTTCACGCCGCCCGTTGTGAAGAGCGCACAGGTATGCGCCGAACCGGCGACGACCTGCGTCACGGCGGGCAGCGCTGAGAAACGGGACGATGCGGCGCCGGAGACGAGACCGCTGAATGGCGGCAACAAGATGCCTGCGCCCAGCAGAGCCGCGAGGAGCGCCAAGGAGATGTGGACTCCTTCTCACGCTGCCGTTGTCTTGACGGGAGTAGCGCGGACTGAATCATATCACCTATGGTCAAGGCGGTCGCAAGCGCGCGGAGGCTCGCGCCGGATCTCCCGGAGGTCCTCCTCGCGAGCGGTTTTCTCCATGAGGTCACGGGCGAGGTGACGGAAGCGGAGGCGGACTATACC
>Ga0214473_10007644_pt1 | contig 12799 bp, 12 predicted proteins | sample RVTome_7_FD_203509 | JGI IMG/M metagenome (GOLD analysis project Ga0214473, IMG submission 203509) | Soil microbial communities from uranium-contaminated site in the Upper Colorado River Basin, Wyoming, United States - RVT98D197 | ecosystem: Environmental > Terrestrial > Soil > Contaminated >... | reverse complement strand
GTGCCCTGTTTGCCGAATTCGCCGAACTGGGAGAGGTCTTTGCGGATCTGAGCCGAAGAGATCCCCAGGCGCTCACCCAGCTCCTGGGAAGAGGTGATGGTCTTGCCTTCTTCCAGCATTTGCGAGAGCGCCCGCAGGTAGAGCGGCAGGCGACCCACTACGATGTCGGGGACCGGCATAGCTCTCACCCTGGACCCGAATCAAATCTATCATATCCGTCCGACAAGTGCAATCTTGCGCAAATAGGGTCAAAACAGTCGCTTGAGTATAATTCCCGGGCGATTCCCTTCCTGGGCATTGGATGACCGATGTTCGTAGACGAAGCGCGTATCTTCGTGGCCTCCGGGAGCGGGGGAGATGGGGTGGTCCACTTTCGCCGCGAAAAGTACATCCCGCGCGGCGGGCCGGACGGCGGTGACGGCGGCAAAGGCGGCGACGTCATCCTGGAAGCGCGCCCGCAGCTGGGGTCCCTGACACCCTTCCGCGGCAAGGTCCATCACCGTGCCCAGCCGGGCAAGGCCGGTGGCGGCAACCGCCGGGCCGGGAAGAGCGGTGTGGATTTGATCCTGGGGGTCCCCTGCGGGACGATCGTGGTCGACGAGCAAACCGGGGCGGTGATGGGCGAACTGATGTCGGATGGGGAGCGGCTGCGCATAGCCAAAGGGGGACGCGGCGGCCGGGGGAACGCCCGCTACGCCACGCCGAGCAATCAGGCCCCCCGTATGGCAGAACGGGGCGAACCAGGCGAGGAGCGATGGCTGCAGTTGGAGCTGCGGCTGATCGCGGACATCGGAATCGTCGGGGTCCCGAACGCCGGAAAATCCACCCTGCTCGCCGCGCTCACTCGCGCTCGCCCCAAGATCGGCGCCTACCCCTTCACCACGCTCCAGCCCAATCTGGGAGTGGCCCAGCTGGACCAGGATACGACCCTGGTGCTGGCGGACATTCCGGGGCTGATCGAAGGTGCGCACAGCGGCGTCGGTCTGGGTACAGCCTTCCTGCGGCATATCCAGCGCACCCGGGTGCTCATCCACCTCCTGGACGGGTCGGCCTCCGATCCGCTGGCCGACTACTCCCAGGTGAACGCCGAAATGGCACTCTTCGATCCGCGCCTGGCCGAGAAACCGCAGGTGGTGGCGGTCAACAAGATGGACCTTCCCCAGGTGGCCGCCCGCTGGGCGGAGCTGGATGGCCAGCTTCGCCGGGCCGGCGTAACCCCCCTGGCGGTCTCCGTGCTTGAAGGCCAGGGGCTGGAGGCGCTGCTCCAGGCCGCCTCCCGGCAGCTGGCGGCCCGCCGGTCGCAGCCGCCGGAAGAGCCGGAATCGGTCCCGACCTACACCACCGGGCCCTCTCCCCTGGAGTTTGCAGTCTCCCGGGAGAGCGGGGGGGACTGGCGGGTGCGGGGCAAAGCCATCGAGCGAGCGGCGGCCATGACCTATTGGGAGTACGAGGAGCCGATCAGGCGCTTCCAGCGGCTGCTGGAGCGGCTGGGGGTGGACCGGAGCCTGCGGGAGGCCGGCATCCGCCCGGGCGACATGGTCCATATCGGGGAGTATGAACTGGAGTGGAGCGATTGATCGGGGTCTTCGGCGGCACCTTCGATCCCCCCCACATCGGGCATGTCATCCTGGCGGTCGAAGCCCGCTACCAGCTTGAGTTGGAGCGGGTGCTGTGGGTGCTGACCGCCGACCCGCCGCACAAACCGGAGGCGCCGCTCACCGCCACGGAAATCCGCCTGGAAATGCTGAAGACCACCTTGGGAAACCGCCCGGAATTCGAGCTTTCCCGGGTCGACATCGACCGACCCGGCCCGCACTTTGCAGTCGATACTCTGCGGCTGCTGTCGGAGGCGCATCCGGGGAAACGTTGGGCCTACCTGATGGGCGGGGATTCTCTGCGAGATATGCTCGGGTGGCACGACCCGGCCGGGTTTCTTTCGCGCTGCGACCTGCTGGCGGTCATGCCGAGGCCGGAGGCCCCGCCCGACCTGGCAAGCTTGCAGCAGAAACTCCCCGAAATCGAGCAAAAGCTGCGCTTCCTGCAGGCGCCCTACGTTGCCCTTTCGTCCAGTGACGTACGGCACAGGGTGCGCCTGGGCCAGCCTTTCGAACACCTCCTGGCGGCGGGAGTCGCCCAACTGATCCGTTCCCAGGGCCTTTACCGGTGATCCTGGTCCGTGATCGCAGCTTCTCCGCCGCGGCCGTCGGGCACCTGGCCGTGGATCTGATGAACGGCCAGCGGGACATCTTGCTGGCCGCCCTCAGCCTGCCGCTGGGGTTGACCAACTCCCTGATCGGCCTGATCAGCACGCTCTACACCTTGATCGGCTCGCTGCTCCAACCGCTGTTCGGCCTGCTGGCGGACCGCCTGGGTGCACGCTGGGTCGCGACCGCCGGTATCCTGTGGATGGGGGCCGTCTTTGCGCTGGCGGTCAGGCTCCAGGGAACCCTGTCGCTGGTGCTGCTGGTAATGGCCTCGCTGGGCTCTGCGGCGTTTCACCCCGCCGGGACCATGGAGGCCACCCGCCGCGCCCGACACTTCCTCAGCGGCCACGAGACCCTGGCCGCTTCGCTGTTCTTCCTGTTCGGCCAGAGCGGGCTGTCGCTGGGTCCGGCGATCGGAGGGCAGATCCTGGATCGGCTAGGCATTCCCGGCCTGGTGCTGATCGTGGCTTTCGTGCTGCCGGTCGGGGTCAACGCCGCGCTGCGCATTCCCCCCGCGCCGAGGAGCACCGCGGCCCCCCAACGAGCAGAAGTGGTTTCTCCGACCCGGCGCACGGATTGGATGATCCTGGTGGCCTTCGTGGCGCTGCGCTCCTGGTCACAGACCAGCCTGACCACCTTTCTTCCGAAGTACTACAGCGACCTCGGCATGCGCGCCTCTCTCTACGGTGCTCTGGCGGCTCTCTTCATGGCCGGCTCGGCGGTGGGCGGCGTGGCCGGAGGTTGGATGGGAGACCGCTACGACAAGGGCAAGGTGATGGCCTGGAGCTTGCTGTTGGCTGTCGTGCCGCTGGCGCTGATGCCCGCTCTGGGCCCGACCGCCTGGGGATACCTCCTGGTGCCCGTCAGCGGCGCCCTGTTAGGCGCCTCGCACAGCATCATCGTGGTCCTGGCGCAGCGGATGCTCCCGCGCCGGGTAGGTGCTGCTTCCGGCATGGTGCTGGGCCTGATCTTCGCCAGTGGTTCGGTGGGGGCGCTGGTCAGCGGGGCGCTGGCCGACGAGCTGGGTTTCGGGGTGGTGTTCCTGACCGCCGCCGCCACCTCGGCGGCCGCGGCCGTGTTGGCGCTGGGGCCGGCGATGCGACGGCGCACCACCGCTGCCTGAAGTCAGGCCTGGCTCGGTTCCTCTTCGGAGCCTGGTTCCGGCTCGACCGCCGGCGGTGTCTCCACCGGTCTGCGCGGAACAGAGCGGCGCAGTTGCTCGACCGAGACTCGATTGGTGTGGCGGCAGCGTGGGCAGCGGACGTCGTGATGCCCTCCCCCGGCCTGTTCCAGGGCCTGCAGGGCGAAGGCGATCTCTTCCTTCTTGATGGCGAAGCTCCAACCACAGCGGTAGCAGCGGATTTGCACCAAAGGCCTCCGATCAGCCGCCTTTGCGGCTCGGCCGGGTCCGGGTGGCGATCAGGATGCCCCCCAGCGTGAGCAGACCACCGGCCAAGCGCAAGCCATTTGGGATCTCATCCAGCAGCACTGCGGCCAACCCGATGGAAGCCACCGGTTCGCCCAGCAGGCTGATCGCCACCACTGCCGCCGGAAGATAGCGCAGCGCCCAATTATACGTCGAGTGTCCCAGCAGCTGCGGGAAGACGGCCAGCAGCAGGAACCAGAGGTACGTGCGAGGCGCATAGCCCAGGGCGGGCTGGCCGGCGGCAAGCGCCAGCGAGGTCAACCAGACCGCCGCCACACCATACGTCAGGGTGATATAGGGCACCAGGCTCAGCCTTGGCCGGAGCCGTCTTCCCACCAGCAGGTATCCCGCCCCGCAGATCGCTCCTCCCACCGCCAGTGCATCCCCCTTGAGCGCCGCCCCCTGGAGCCATTCGGCGGGCGGGGGGCAGACCAACCCGTTCTGCCAGAGGCAGGCATCGCTGAGTGCTACCACGCCCCCGCCGAGCGTGGAGACCAACAGCCCGGCCAAGAGCCAGCGCGAGATTGATTCGCGCAGCACCAGGGGAGAGAGAGCTGCCACCATTAAGGGCGCAGTCTGCACCAACACGATCGAGCTGGCCACGCTGGTGTATTCCAGGGAGCTGACCCAGGTGGCAAAGTGACCGGCAAGGAATGTGCCCGACAGCACGATCATCGCCAGCTCGCCCGCGGTCAGCGTGCGCAGCCGGGCCCGGTCGCGGGTCAGCAGCACGGGAAGCAGAGCCAAGGTTGCCAGGCTCAGCCGGTAGGCGGCGATGACCAGCGAAGCGGCATCCCGCTGGGCATACCGGATCAGAATGGAGGCGGTCGATGAGCCCAGAATCCCGAGGGCCAGCACCAGCGTCGGCGAGAGCAGGGGAGCCCCGGGAGAGGGTTTTTGCATAGGGCGCTTGACATTATATTACCCGGAGGGCTAGAATAGTGAACGGTCCCACAAACTCGATCTTGAACGGTTGTCTATCGCCGTACGAGTCCGCCCCGCCCCGCATGCGCCGGCGGTTGACTTCGATGGCCGATAATCCGGGAGGATAGCAAGATGGCCTTTGAACTGCCCAAGCTCCCCTACGCGTACAATGCACTGGAGCCCCACATCGACGCTCGCACCATGGAAATCCATCACTCCAAGCACCACGCCGCCTACACCAACAACCTGAACACCGCTTTGCAGTCTGCCTCCGACCTGCAGTCCATGTCGATCGAGGCCTTGCTGGCCGACCTGAACGCGGTTCCGGAATCAATCCGTGCCGCGGTGCGCAACAACGGCGGCGGATTCGCCAACCATGGGCTTTTTTGGATGATCATGGCTCCGGGTGGCGGCGGCGAGCCCGGGGGCAGCCTGGGCAAGGCGATCGCCAAAGCCTTCGGCGGTTTTGCTTCCTTTAAGGAGACACTATCCAAGACTGCCGTCGGGCAATTCGGCAGCGGGTGGGGTTGGCTGGCGGTTGAAGCCTCCGGCGGTCTGAAGCTGCTGTCCACGCCCAATCAGGACTCGCCCATCTCCCAGGGCATGACTCCCATCCTGGGCGTCGATGTCTGGGAACACGCCTACTACCTGAACTACCAGAATCGGCGGCCGGACTACGTGGCCGCCTGGTGGAATGTGGTGAACTGGCCTGAGGTGCAGTCACGCTTCGAACAAGCCATGGGATAATTCCACTCAAGGAATGGTTCGACCCCGCTTGGGAGGATCAGAATGACCCACATCATCACGAGCCTGTGCCTGCGCGATTCATCCTGCGTGGACGTCTGTCCGGTGGAATGCATCGTCCCGGGCAAGCCCCTCGAGGAGTGGCCCTGGTTCTACATCGACCCGGACACCTGCATCGATTGCGGGGCCTGCATCCCGGAGTGCCCCTATCTGGCCATCTTCACCGAGGAAGAGGTGCCGGCGGCTTATACCGCCAAGGGCGGTGAGGTGCAGAGCATGCCGAAAGGGACCGCCGGGTTCACTCAGGAGTGGCAGGGGGAAGACGAGCATGGCGCTGCGGTGCACGTCTTCGCCACCCGGGCCCTGGAGGCCGGCCAGCAAGTGGATCTGACGCCCGATATCCGCCCCAATTACGACTACTTCACCAAGGGCATGGGCTACAAGGCGCTGGAGGGGTAACCCTGGCGCCGGGATCGTGGAACGGGAGGGAGCCTGCGGGCTCCCTCTTTCAATTGGCCGTCCTGCAGTGAACGGGAAGCCTGGCGGTCGCGCGTGGGCTGCGCGCTGGAGGGAGAGGGATGGGTGAGGGCAGGATCGAGCGCGACTCGCTGGGCGAGGTCGGGATTCCGGCACAGGCCCTGTACGGGGCGCAAACCCAGCGCGCCGTGGAGAATTTCCCGATCTCCGGACTGCGGCCCTGGCGGGCCTTCATCTGGTCGATAGCGGCCGTGAAGCAAGCCGCGGCCGAAGTCAATCAGGAGCTCGGCCTGCTGGATGGGAAGCGGTCCGCGGCCATCGCTCAAGCCGCCGCGGAGGTAATGGACGGTCAATGGGACCATCAGTTCGTCGTCGATCCCTTCCAGGCCGGGGCCGGCACCAGCCACAACATGAATGCCAACGAGGTGATCGCCAACCGCGCCACCCAGATCCTGGGAGGGCAGCTGGGGGAGTACCGGGTGCACCCCAACGATCACGTCAACATGGCCCAGTCCACCAACGACACGATCCCGACCGCCATCCGCCTGGGTTGCCTGTGGCGGCTGGAGGAGCTCTTGTCCGCGGTGGGCGAGTTAGCCGGCGCCCTGCAAGAGCGGGCGGGGGCCTTCGACCCGGTGGTCAAATCCGGCCGGACCCATCTGCAAGACGCGGTGCCCGTGCGCCTCGGTCAGGAGTTCGCCGCCTACGCCCGAGCGGTCGAGCGCGACGCCGAGCGCATCCGCCGGGCCGGCCAGGGATTGCGCCGGCTGGGCATCGGAGGCACGGCCACCGGAACCGGGCTCAACGCCCATCCGGAGTATGCCACCCGGATGGTGGCCCGCTTATCGGAGCTCACCGGACTGGAACTGCAGGCTTCTGACGATCTGTTCGAGAGCATGCAGTCCATGGCGGACATGGCTGATTTTTCTGCCTCCCTACGGACCTTGGCCATCACCCTGATCCGGGTGGCCAACGACATTCGGCTGTTGGCCTCCGGGCCGGCCACCGGGCTGGATGAGATCCGCCTGACGCCGGTTCAGCCCGGCTCGAGCATGATGCCCGGGAAGGTCAATCCGGTGTTGGCCGAGATGCTCGACATGGCCATGATGCATGTGATGGGCTGCGACACAACCGTGGCGCTGGCCGCCCAGGCCGGCCAGCTGGAGCTGAACGTGATGATGCCGGTCATCGCCCACAACCTGTTCGAGATGATGCAGGTGGTGATCGGATCGGTGCGGGCCTTCACCGAGCGATGCGTGCGGGGAATCCAGGCCAATCCGGAGAAGGCGGAAGGCTGGCTGGCTCGCAACGCCATCGTTGTCACCGCCCTCAATCCCCTGATCGGTTATTCGGCCGGGGCGGCGCTGGTCCAGCAGGCCCGGTCGCAGGAGCTCACCGTCCTGCAGGTGGCGCTGGAACAGGCCGGTGCCGGGAAACTGCTGCATCGCACCGAGGGCCGGCCGGTGACGCCGCAGGAAGTGCAGGCCGCGCTGAAGGACCTGCGCCGCCTCACCGAGGGGGGAATCCAGGGGTGACCGCGGGCGGGAGGCTCAGGTCAAGGCCAGGGTGGCGATCAGAGCGAGACTCGCCACCACCGCATGCTCCAGGACCTGGCCCGCACGCCCCGCCCGGGTGAGTTGGCCGCGGCCCAGCCCGGAGCCTGCATAGGCCACCGCCCCGAGCAGCAGGGCCATCCGCAGCGGCGGCCCCGGCCAATAGTGCAGCGCCCAGGCCAGCTGTCCCACGACCCAGGCCGTGGCGGCGGCATAGGCAGCGGCCCGACGATCCGCCGTCCCGGAGTGCAGCACCAGGATGCGCCACACGACGGCCGCGGTGGCCAATGACACCAGCGGGATGGCGAAGGCCGCCCGCACTCGGGCGGCCCGAATGGCGAAGGCAACCCCCACCAGGAGCAGGAAAGATAGGGTCCGAAGGCCCAGCCCGACCCAGGCGGCGCGCGGGTCCTCGGGATCGAACACCACAAACTCGGCCGCGAAGATTCCGTACAACAGCAGACCGGCCACCCCCAGCCCCACCGCCAGCGGCAGTCCGGCCGGCAGCTGTGCCAGGATAGCCCCCAAGCCGAGCGCGCCCAACCCAGGGATTACCCGGTGATCCAGCCCCGGCCGCGCCTGGGCGGCCAGCGGGTGGGACTGGAGCAGCCAGTCGACCCCCGTGAAGGCCAGTCCGGCCGCCAGGGTGAGCATGACGAACTGGGTATCCAGGCGCAGCCGTACCAGCAGGCCCAGCAGACCGAACTCCGCCTCCACCGCCGGCAGCTGTACGATGCGCAATAGCCCGGAGGCCAGCAGCACCAGTGCGACCATGGCCCCCAGGCGTTCACCATCCGGCCTGGGCAGGCGTGGTTCCATGGCCGAATTGTAGCCCAGGCGGGTTGAGGGCCGGGCCGCTATAATGGGTCCCATGACCCTGTTGGCGGCCCTGCTGGGGCTGGCGCTTGGTGTCGCCATGAATGCCCTGGCGGACAATCTGCCCCTCTGGCGCCGCCCGGGAATGCCGCGCTGTGCTCACTGTGGGGGCCCCCGCCAGGGGGCGGCCCGGTCCGGCATCCTGGCCTGGGCGCTGGGGAAGCGGAGCTGTCCTTTCTGCGGCCGGGAAATGGGGGTGCGGCCGCCGCTGGTTGAGCTCCTGGCCACGGCGGGGGGCGCGCTGATCTACCGGTACGATCCGGCCCCCCAGGAATTCTGGGCGGCGATGACCGTGTTCGCCATCTACGCGCTGATCGTGGTTATCGATATTGAGCATCGCCTGATCCTGCACATCGTGACCGTCCCGGCCGCCCTGCTTCTGGGGACGATCGGCAGCCTGGATCCCAACCGCGGGCTGGTGCGCACCCTGTTGGGGGGCGCGGCAGGCTTTGGGATCCTGCTGGGGCTGTACTTGCTGGGCGGGCTTTTTGCCCAGGGCATAGCCCGATTGCGGGGGCGCACGTTGGATGAGGTCGCCCTGGGGTTTGGCGACGTGACCCTCTCGGCGGTGATCGGACTGACCCTGGGATGGCCCGGCGTGGTGGCCGCCCTGCTGCTGGGGGTCTTTGCCGCCGGATTGTTCAGCTCCGCCTTCCTCTTGGTCATGATGGCGCGCCGCCGTTACGTGGCCTTCACGCCCATCCCCTACGGGCCCTTCCTGGTGCTGGGAGCGCTGCTGGTGTACTTCGGAGCGGGGGCACGCCTGCTCTCCCTGGCCCCCGGCTGACCCCAGGAAACCGCCCCGCCGCGCTCCCGTTTCGCTCCGGGTTTGTGAATAGAACTCCCCCAAAGGCCCAATTAGTACTCGAGTACCAGAGAATCACCGTATAATCACGTGGGGGTCAGTCACCCAACAGGGGACCCGTTTGTGACTCCTTCCCGTCGCATTCAATTGAACCTCGATTCACTCGGCCGGGCGCTCCGGCGACTGGTTCGCGGGCAAAGCCTGGTCGAATTCACCGTCATGCTCCCAGTGCTGCTGATCATGCTGTCCGGGCTGATTGAGTACGGCATCCTGCTCAATTACTACCTGGACGTCATCGACGCGGCCCGGGATGCGGCCCGGTTCGCCGCTGATGGCGATCCTCTCATGCTCGGCGACGAATTCTTCACCTTCGTTCGGAATGAGACCAAGCACTCCCTCCTGAAGGCCAGCGATGGGCGGATTGAGTGGTTTGGAACCGTGGCCGACCCGGCGGAATGCGGCGTCGAGATCCGGGGGGATATCGTCATCTCCACCTTCTCGGTGTTGAGCGACCCGTTGATGTGCGCCGCCAAGGGAGAAGCTGCGCCCTGCGTCGACAAGTGGTTCACCGGATCCGGCGGGGGTGGTGAGAACGGCAACAGCATGTGTGGGGCTTACTCCTCATCCCCCGACCTCAAACAAGCCGCACTCAACGAGATGCTGAAGGGGGGAGGCATCCCCAACGCCGGGTTCGTCATTGTCGAGATCTACTATGAGTACGAGCAGGTGTTGGGGTTGCCCTGGATTAAGGCCTTCGCCGCAGACCCCATCGTGCTGCATGCCTACAGCCTGATGCCCAACGTGCACGTGGAGCCGACCCCTACCCCATGAGGCGAACGACCGCTGCCCGAACGCAAACCGGCCAGGCGCTGATCCTGCTGGCGCTGGCCTTCATCGGGCTGGCGGCATTCGCCGGGCTCGCCATCGACGCTGGCATTCTTTTCTCACACATCGGGCACCTGCGCCGCGCCGTGGACGCCGCCTCGCTGGCCGCAGCCGGCCAGTTCCGGGAGGGACGCTCGGCGGCCCAGCTCTCCGCCATGGCGCTGCAGGTCATTGAACTGAATGGGTTGAACGCCTCTTCGGCGGTAGCCAAGGTGTGCGATCGTGCCGATCCCACCTCGATTTACAACGATTCGAGTCTGTGCCCAGGCGGCACCAATCCTCCGCCCAGCCCCCTCCCAGAGTCCTACCGCAAGTTCGTCCGGGTGCAGGCGCAGTTGCCGGTCAACTTCGCCTTCCTGCCAATCGTCGGTTGGAAAACGGTGACGATCGAGGCCAACGCCATCTCCGAGGCCGCCTCGGTGGACATCGTCCTGGCCATCGACACCTCGGAATCGATGGCCTTCGATGGTGGCAGCGAGTTCCTACGCGACCCGGACAACTGCAATCCGATCGACGACTGCCATCCCTTTGAGGAGGTCCGCCAAAACGCCAAGCTGTTGGTGGAGCGCACCTACTTCCCATACGACCGGGTGGGCCTAGTGACTTTTGACCGGGAGGCGACCCTGGAGCTGGCGCTGGAGAATGGCACCACCGAGGCAGACGTTCTGGATGCGCTCGATGCCATGCAGGTTTATAGTCAGCCCCCCTGCGCCGGCTGGGACCTCTCCGGCGATCCACGCGGCTGCACCTCCACCAACATCGCCGACGGCCTCCGCTTTGCCGGCACAGAGTTCTGCAAGGACAAGAACGGCAACTCCAATTGCGATCCGGACGAGATGCGCGAGGAGGCGGTCTGGATCGTCGTCTTGCTGACCGACGGGGCAGCCAACGCAGCCATCAACGCAGCCGCTCCTCCGGTTGAGCCCGACCGCTGGCTGTGCCCCCTGGCCGGCCCCGAAGGTCAGACCTGGGTGCAGCCGTTCTGTCGAGATGAGGAATTCGAGGTCGGCCCCGGGGAATACGGGTTCGATGCCGAGGACGCCGCCGAAGCCATGGGGTACTTCGCCGGCTGTCCCAACCCTGATTTGGAGCAGAAGGGCGGTTGCGCAGCAAGCGGTGGCGGGCAGGGCGCCGTCATCTTCACCATCGGCCTGGGGGACCTGGTGATCAACAACAGCACCTGCGACCTGACCGCCTATCCGGATGGCTGCGAAGAGGACTCTGCCGAGAAGCTGCTGCGCTACATCGCCGCAGTGGGAGACGACGGCGATCCCACTACCGATGATTGCGGCGGAGTCGGCAAGGGCCTCAGCTGCGGCAACTACTACTTCGCCGAAGAGGGCTTCGAGCTGGAGGACGTGTTTGAAGCCATCGCCTCGCGCATCTTCACCCGGATCACCCACTGAGAGGCCGGCCATGAGCATCCTTCCCCGCCGCCATCTGGCAACCACCGGCACCCCGCGCCGCGTCGGCCAGGGATTGGTGGAATTCGCGCTGATACTGCCGGTGCTGTTGCTGGTCATCTTCGTGGTCATTGAACTGGCCCGCCTGCTGGCTGCCTGGTTGGCAATCGAAAATGGGGCGCGCTTCGGAGTGCGGTATGCCATCACCGGCGAGTGGGATCCGAGCCACTGTCCAGGGTATCCTGACACCGACTGCGAGACCGATGACGAAGAGGATGTTGCCCGCGTCCCATCCATCCGGGATGCAGCCCGCACCGGGGCGGTGGCGATCCTGCTGGACCCCACGGTGATCGATGTGGGGGAACGTGGATTCTTCAAGGTCACCGTGTGCTCGAATCGGGAGGGTTTCTTCTACGTGCCCTCAAATTCCGACGCGCCCACCGCGGCCGATTGCCTGGACAGCGTGAGCAAGCTGTCCGTAGAAGACGCCGGTGGGCCCGGCAATCGCGTTTCGGTCACCGTCGACTTCGATCATCCTCTGATCAGCCCAATCCTGAGCAACTTCTGGCCGGTGTTGCACCTCAGCGCTACGCGGGAGGGGATCGTCGAGCAGTTCCGCACGGCCCGGGTGGTCGGACTGCCGGCCACGATCTCCGGCCCGAGCCTGACGCCCTCCGACACACCGACGCCCAGCCTGACGCCGACGCCCTCGCCCACCCCCACCAACACCCTGACCCCGACGGCGACGCCGACCCCGGACTGCAGCGACATCTACATTCAGAGCATGTGGATCTCCGGCGACGATGTGCGGGCCGACGTGAACAACGACAACGACGCTGCCGCCTTCCTGACCCACACCCACCTCAGCTGGTCCGAGCTGAACTCCTCTATGGAGGTCAACACGTTTACCTGGTCGGGCGATCAATACGCCGAGCCCGACGACAACAGCTCACCCACCTCCTACGGGGGCACATTCCTGCCTATCGCCGGCCACACCGATGAAGAGTGGAGGGTCGATTTTGACGGCGAGCCTTACGAACCCATTTGGGGAACCTATACCCTCTCCCTGACATTTGAGTTCCCCGGATCGGTCACCTGCACCAAGTCGCGGACCATCTCCGCCGCCCAGCCGCCTAGCCCAACACCCAGCCGCACCCCGACTGTCGGACCATCGGCTACCCGGGCTCCTACCCGGACGCCCTCCCGCACCGCGACTTCGGGGCCGACTTCGACGACCGCGCCCACCAAGACCAAGACACCGGTTCCGACCGATCCCCCGCCGGCAACGGACACCTCGGTGCCCTGCTTCGACTGCTGAACCGCGCGGTCACCCGCGTCCTGATCTGCCGGAAACCGCCACCGCATGTGGCGGTTTTGTTACAAGCGCGTAGCACGGCCGCAACAGTGCCCCACAGATGGCCCCTTCGTACTAGGGAGGCCGGCCGGTGCTCGGCATAATATTGGATTCACCGCAGGGGAAACCCCGCAGGTGGGAGGCGCTC
>Ga0214473_10007643_pt1 | contig 12800 bp, 22 predicted proteins | sample RVTome_7_FD_203509 | JGI IMG/M metagenome (GOLD analysis project Ga0214473, IMG submission 203509) | Soil microbial communities from uranium-contaminated site in the Upper Colorado River Basin, Wyoming, United States - RVT98D197 | ecosystem: Environmental > Terrestrial > Soil > Contaminated >... | reverse complement strand
GGTCTCGCTGGAGGACCCCACGGGGCCAGTGACCCGCGCGCGGATCACGGAGGCGGGGCAGCGCGCGCTAGGTCCTGATACCGCAACGGCTGAGTCCAGCCGGATCAGGGCGCTCCACAGGTAGCCGCACCCACACTGAGGCCCCGGACCGAGCGGTCCGGGGCCTCTCTGTGCTCCTGGGGGCGCGCTACGGGGCGCACTCAGGGCTGGGAGTGCAGGAGCAGTTACCGACACCACAGCACTGTCCCTGGCAATCGTAGGACGCGCACATGCACGAACGCCCTTGCGAGCCGCGCGAACCGGTCTCCGCGCACTCCGGGCAGCATGTCTCGCAGTGATCTGTCACCGTACCGCATCCTGGGCATCGATGAGTGTCTGTATTGCATCGCTGGCAGCACCACATGCACCCATCGTCCGGCGCGTGAGTGCACCGGTCCGGGCGATACTGGGCACCTTTGTCGCCCCACACGACGCCCATCACTGCGCCGAAATCAGAACGGGGCGACGCTTGTGGTTCGCTCTCTCGAATCGACGTCTTTCGCTGTCTCCACTCGGATAGCGTTTGTCCATCCCAAGTCGGGGCCAGTCCGCCTACGGTCAACGCCTTTGAGGGTCCACTCACGGTCTCGGGTGACGACTCGGTTTGCCGCACCCGACCGGAGCGAGGCAGAGACAGATTCCCATATCTCACCGGAATACGTGTGTCGTCCGGTGCGTCGTGCGCGTTTAGGTATACCGGAGAATCGGTTTTCAACCCCCGTCCGTATTTGGCGTGGGCCGTAGATGGCGAAACCATCCCAACTGCGTTTAAGTCGCAGTCCGGCGCCGGCGGGGGTTGCGGCGATCGCTGCGATCGTTGGCTCCCAACGATCCGTGACCAGAATCGAATCGGTATCCACATATAGGAGCGCCTCCCTTGGTAGTGCCTGCATGACATCCCACAGTCGGACGCGCGCGATGGCCTGCACGTAGCCGGTTACCATCGGCATCGACTGCGCCCACTCCGTGCGGCCCATATCACGCCACACGGTACCGCCCAACTGCATCATCTCCCACGATTCGCCGCTATCGCGGTCGTACACAGTGGACCGTCGCAAAATCGGATCATCTACCTCTCCCTCTTTTTCCCAACTCGTATAGGTCATGGCCATGCGCCCAATCAACGCGCGGGCATGGTGTTTGAGGATGAGTTTTCGCCATGTCGGGGTCTCTTGTGGACGGTCCTCCATCTGGTCGATGAGCCATTTCGCCCATTCGTGGAGCGCAGGCCGTAGGCGGTACAGCCATCCGCTATGGACTTCCACAACCGCACCCGCTCGCAGCGCCGCACCGATTTCGACATCCCACAGGGTTGTCTCAAAACGACCAACCGGCCAGAGTATCCGCCCATCATGATGTGTAGGCACCACAGGAACGTCGGTAGTGACTGTGACGCAGGCCAGTAGGGCGGTTTTGTCACTATCCAAGATGGACCGCCATGGATATCCGGGCGGCATCGGCCCGACCAGACGCACCGGAACTGGTGACGTCTGCGCAATCCGAGCGTAGGCAAGGGAAAAGTCCCACTCATGAATGACCTGCCCGTCTAGTGTGCCGTGCCAGTATGCCTCGCATCGCCCGGTCCACAGTGCCCGACGCTCCGCCGCTAGCGCGTCCAGGTCGTTGTGTACCAGCATTTTGCAGGACAGGAACCGGTGCCGGAAGATGGCCCACGATTGGCCCGCGCCGGTGAGTTGCCAGTTTCCGAGGTCCTCGGTCTCCAACCAATCGAGATATGTGATTATGGCGATGCGGAGGATTTCCACGTCGACACGGCAACGGCGCATCCACACGTCCGCGTCGTCTGTCCATTGTGGAAGATCTTCCTTCGCTAGCCCAAACGCCTTTCCCACGGCCGCTAGGGTCGTGGGGTAGATGCTGGCACTGTCGACCATAACCAGGGTGGCCGTGTCGCGCCGCCAGGTCGCCCAAGTCCCCCGGGGGGCGAGATTGTGGGAGTCGAGTCGCCACCCGAGCGCCGGAAGACGCGTGAACGCTTCCGAAATGCGGATGTCGTATCCCATGTTGTGCGCCCATACAACGGTTCTGGAGTCTTTCCGAGCAAAATCCGTTACTGCGGCCCACAGTTCGCCGGGGTCAAGATACTCTCCCCATGTTTCGCGCGGTTTCCGGCCCTTCTCGGCGATCCGGAAACAGGCGACTCCCAATCGCCATGTCTGGATAGCCCCGGTCATCACCTTTGTCTGGACGGATTCGGTGTCCAGAAAGATATGCCGTCGGGGAATTCTCGTCGTTTCGTTGGGTTTGATGTAGTGCCATACGCGACTGTCCTGTGTAGACATTCACTCGACAGGCTTCAGTAGGTGGCCGAATCCGAGGATGTCAACCAATTCGGCGGCGTCCGTCTGGCGTAGGCACGGCTGGCAAATGACCCTAGGACTACCTAGGAAAATCTGATAGAGATCACCCGCGTTAAGTCGCCGGGGAAGGATGTGGTCGGGGTGGTCACAGTTGACCAGGGTGGACGTGATTTGAGTGATGCCCATCAGCGTGCCCTCTCCACTGTCCTACTGGTTTTGGGTGCGGGTGGCCGGACGTCCTCGCCGTTGGGGTCACATCCGGTCAGTACGGCTGCGATGCAGGCCAGTAACGCAAGCCCGACTATCATCCAAAACATAACGCCGCAGGCCGCTCGCAGGTTGGTGAGTAGGCCCTGTGTACGTCTGTCCTTTGTGGGCATGTCAACCTTTCACGATCATTTCGTAGGTTCCAGTGTATTGAACTGCAACTATGTCTTCCGGGTAGTCGTCCGGCTCGGAATCGATCGCACCCTGAAACCGGTCTCTGGCCTCATTTACTACGGACTGTCTACTGCGGAGCGTCGACCCTCGGATCGTGTACGGTCTGGCCTCAATAAGGCCCGTGTCCCTGTCCCTCACCCACACGTCAACGTGCTGCAAGAAACCCGTTTGGCGCTTGGTATCCATGGGGAGCCACTCGCCCGTCACGGGCCGGCGGTTCAACGGTCTGGTGACCTCGGCGAGCCTGTTCGCCAGGGCCGCCCTGGCCTGCCCTACGGCACTCTGCCAATCCGCCTCCGTAATGCTGCCGTCGACCTCTCGGATGGCCTCAAACGCCCGCGCTAGGCCAGTCTTGGACTTGACCGCGCGAATAGCGGCCCACAGCCAGTATCCGGCTGCCATGCTAGAGGGTCGCCGCGGGAAACCGAGCCCGGTAGTGATCCACGAGATTCCACTGTGTACCGTCCGCGACGACCACCGGAGTGACGCATTGATTCATTTGGATCACTTTCCAGTACTGCCATGGCTGTTGGCCGATCTTTTTACTGCGATTGCGGAGCGTGATCCATCTGATCGCGGAGTCGATGCCCTGCAAGGCGTTCTCGCGGTGGACTACCATTTGCGCGGACAGCGTGCTTGTAGGGGTGGTTTTTATCAGGATGCGGTATGCGATCAACGGCCGGTCCACTGTGGATGTTCCTTTCTGTGGATACGGGGAGGGGGTACCCGCGCGGAGACTAGTCTCACACGGGCACCCCCTTTCGGCCGGCGGACCGCCTAGAACGGAATGTCGGTCGCCCCGGGCTTTCCGAGATTCAGTGCCGTGAATCCTTTCTTGGTCGGCTTGGCGACGATGCACACGGCTTGCGGCCACTCGCCTACCTCGTCAAGCCGTTTGAGTTGACCGAGGATCATCCACCCACCAACCGAAACGACGCGTCGTGTGTCGTCCGGCCGGATTTGGCAGTCCAACCGGGCATAGAAGGGTGCGCCGTCGCCCTCGATCTCGCTTTCAGCGATTTCAAACCCGAATACCATGAGCGTTTTACCGACCAAGTTCTTGCCGGATACCAGGAGCTTTTCGGCGAGAATCTGGTCAGGAGTCTCGGAACGCATGACCTCGGCGATCATGCGTTCCATTGCGGCGAACTCATCTTCCTCAGTGCCGGAGGAATGCTCTCCCAGCCACGTCAAAAGGTTCGCCATGGCAGGCATGTACTTAGCGACCTCGTCTGCAGGGTTTTCGGGTACGGCCACCGCAACGGGTCCGTCGCCGTCCGGCCACTCAAGATCATTGACACTCGTCACTGGCTTACGGGGGGCCATTGTCGCGCTCCTTTTGTTGTGTGCGCCCATTTATCCATAGGACGGTCCCGTCGCGAACGTCCACAATGGAGTAGAACACGATGCTGACGTGGTTCCCGAAAAATTCTAGAAACACATTCCAGTAGCCGGACGCTTCCGCCTCCGCGCGGTCATATCGCTTGTACCGCCCAAGATTCGTGACAGGGTTGCCGCACTTGCAGAGCCGTAGCTCTGCCGTGACGTGAAACGGCGTGTTGTTTCCCCTGTCCGGCGCGGCCCGCATGGTCGGCTACTCGGCGATTCCGGCCATACGGTCGCGCAAGCGTGCGGCTTGCAGGTCGAACACGAGCCGAGCCGCGTGCTCTTCGGGAGCCTCGTGTGCGAGTGCCCGCGCGTCGTTCAGTAGTGCTAGCACGCTCGCGCAACCACACATCCTGTCGAGATGCGTCCATAGTGGCTTGATACTGAACGTCCCGTTGGCGCGCATTCTATTGATGCGCATGAGCATTTCGTGGCGTGCGCGGAGGCAGGTCGTCTGATGATTGATCGATGCCTGCAAATCTCCGCCGACGATGAGTAGGGTTTCGGGTGCGGCCTGAGGTCCCATGTGCCCCATGTTGGTCTCCCGTCCGTATGGGGGGTGGAAAGATCATCCTGCGCCTGGTCGCAGCGTCACGGGTCGGTTGTTCGGGCCTTTTCGGGCTCCCCTTTTCGGTCAACACGTTCCCAATGCCACGCCAACATGATCCATCGTCCCGCGGCGCCGTTACCACGTCCCCGGGGGTGCGGCGCCGCGGGTAGACGGCCTGGCCTGTCGCGCGCCACGCTTGGACGAGACGCACCCCCTCCCCCGGGTTGCGGGGCGAGGGGGTGCGTGGTCAGCCGAACGGCGACGGACCCTCAGGGTGCCGTCGGCGGTAGAAGAAATCGTGCGGCCCACGAACATCCGGCCGTTATGACAGCGCCTCCGAGCGAGTAGGCCGCGCCGATGAGACCCTCGCGAGTCCACTCGATACCCGCGAAATTTGCGCCCAGCCACGTACCGGCCGTCAAAACACCAGAGGCGATGAACCCCTGCGCGAGTGTGCGCATGGCCCGATTCCGTGCGTCCTGCCGCTTGGTCGCGGGTATTGGTAACTGTTCCATCGATACTCCTAATCCCATGCGTCAGGGATGAATTAGGGCCGTGGCGGGTTTGGGACCGTGTCTGGCGACGGGTCCCGCGCGGGACCGGGTTCCGGCGGTCCGGTCGGTACGGGTGGCCTAGGCTGTCCGGGCTGCGGCTCTTTGCCGGTCATCGTTGCGTTTCGCGCGGGACGATGCGGACGGCTCCCTGGCGGATAAGCCTGTCGAGTCGCGCGATTTCGACCAGGTCCGGTGCGCCGATCTTGCCGTGCGCCTTGTCGTGCCGGGGGACGTGATCCGATTCGGCCGCGCGCGCGTCACGTTCGTTATGCTTGCCCACTTCCGCGGTCCTTCCGTTTCGGTCCGTACTCCACTGTGGACGGATCAGCGTCCTGTGCTGTGACCGCGTCGAGGACGCTCATTAGCACGTCCTCCATACCCGGATCGAAGAGATGATCATTGATCTCCACAATGGACTGTCTGTCAACGCCAACAGCGAGGATCACCCTGGTCACCCCCGGTTGATCCCCCGGTTCGGTCCTGAGAATGATCGCCATCACTCGCCGCCAGCCACCGGTACCGCTGGCGACGTTGCTTCGCTCTCTTGCTCACGCTCGCGCGCGATCGCAATCGACAATGCTCGCGCTTCCGCGCGCTGCTTGGCGAGTCGTTGCGCGGCATCGCGGATTGCACCTTTCGCGTTTGTAGGGGTTGTCATTACCGTCCCTCCATTGTGGACATCTACGCCGCCGGCGCTGTGAGGCCGACGAGAATGTCTGTGTCCTCACTACTGTACCCCATGCCAAAAACGCGCTCTCTAAAGGCGTCCCGCTCAAGGAAGCCTTTCTTGTACGCGGATTGGAGCTGCGCGAGCGTGAGACCGCGGGTCACCGTGGTTCGCTCAATGTCCCACAGCGCCATTGCGTCATCTCGCTGCTCTGACGGAATACCAGCTGCATCTAGTGCTGCTATGGCCCGATTGGCGTCCAGCTGTCCTGAAACGTACCCGGATCGGACGCGGGTCATGATTGCGCTTGAGAATCTGCGAATGCGTTGCATGTCTGCAATCAGCAGAATCCAGCCGGATTCATCCGGACTGTAGCCAAGCTCCGTCAGCAATGCCGTTGCTTCCACTGTGGACAGTGCGCGGTCCGCGTATAGCTCCCGGATGTTGGCCACGGTCAGATCCCGCTCTACGGCGGTCTTTTCGGCCGTCGCTCCGTCAAGGATGATGGACGCATCATCCGGGCTGTAACCGCGGGCCTGTAGGCGCCGTAGCGCATCCTCTGGCGTGATGGCGCCGCGGGAGAACATGAGTCGTACCGTTTCCGGTGGCATCGTCTCGTGTCGTGAGGCCAGATACGTTGGCACCCAAGAGTTCTTTATCCGCGACTCGTACAACCCCTGTAGCGCCTGCGCGTCCGTAATGAGATCACGGTTTCTCCAGTCGAGGATGGTCTGCGGGCCGGGCGGAATGCCCGCGTTGGCCACGAACAGGTTGAAATCTTTGTCCCTGACCCCGTTTTCCCGGGCCACCGCAAGAGCGTCCTCAATGGACATGTGGTTCTGATTGACCGCGTCGGCCGCTTCGCCCACCGGCAGCGGATTCCACTGTAGACTCTTGATTACGTCTATCCACTCCTTTCGAAGCGGACCTTGAATCAGCGCTCTGTCTACATCGGACTCACTTATGATTTGCCTACGCCAGGCCAACAGTAGCTCTTGCGGTGCGGGCGGGTCCCCGCCCAGTAGTGTGAGACGCTCGAAATCCTCGCCCGAAACTCCGGACATGGCGGCAATTCGCTTGCCGTGAGCCATGTCTACGATGTCGCGGTTCCACATTGCCGCCAGCGTTTCCGGCGACAGCAACGCGTTGATCAGTTCCAAGAATCGATCGATGTGTGGCGGGTACATGCCACCCTGTCGTAGCAGTGCGGCCGCGGTGCTGTCCGGTCTCGGACCGCGTCGCGCGATGTCCAACGCATGCTCCGGGCGCAGCGGTGCGCCTGCCAGACTCACCAGGTGGGCAAGACGCTGCGGACCCAAACCGCCCTTCGCGGCCTCGCGTTCCCAATCGAAGCCTGGCCCGATGTCCCGTGCCAGCATTGCCGCAATCGACTCTGGCGTAAGAATACTGTTTGGGGTTTCAGCGATGACCGCCTGAAATATTGGCCCCAATGAATTCGAGAACACAGATCCCAAGCCGGGTGACAGTGCGGACGATGCGAGCGACCCTCCGATCCACGCCCACGCCTGCCCGCGCTCACGACCCAACGCGGACAGCAGCGGCTTGAAATCCTTTGGTGTACCCGGATCATCCGCCAGGCGCCGGAACATGTCGCCCAGCACTCCGCGGACCTCGTCGGACACATGGTTGGTCGCGTTCGTGAAAACCGCCTCGGCTACCGCGGCCGTGTGCGGCCCGAGTCTCTGTCTGGTGAGGACGGTGGCTTGACTGAGCATCTGGGCCAGGCGTCCGCCGACGGTTCCGCCAAGCGGCGACGGCTGCTGATCATCCATTGTGCTCACAGAATCCTCCTAATGATGGTTTCCCAAAAGGTCAGCGTGCGCGCGGAGATGTCTCCCCTACGCGCCCATGCAGCATCTGCAATGGCCTCAGCGTTATCGAGCGCCCATCGTATGAGCGCACCGATCAATGGCCCTAGAATCCATGCCACAAGCCGACTCGGGTCAGTCAGTAACGCACTCACCCTATCGAGTAGCCACATGATGGCCTGCCATGCTTCGCCTAGCTCGCGCGCGGCCCAATCGAGCACTGACTGAGTGAAGTCCTTGACCGCGTTTAGGGCCTGGCTCGCCCAGTCCCGTAGCGTTCCGAGGCTCGAATAGACCTGGCCCCGCAGCCATTGCAGTTGCGCCGCGGCCCACCCGATTGCCCTGTCGATTGCCCATTGGGCGTGTCGGGGGATGGTGTTGACGATGATGTTTCGGGCCGTGGTGTAGACCGCTATGCCGTATCCGTGTAGGGACCAAACGACGGCGTTAATGTTTGCCCAGAGGATGAGCCATGCAGCCCTGGCCGTGCGGAATACGCCGCCGATTTCATCCCACACTCCGTAGGCCAAATCGGCAACCGCGCGTCCTACGGTTCGAAGCGGGCCGGGGAATACATCGACGATTCGGTATATCCAGTCGCGCATGACTCGCCCCCGGCTAGAGGTTCTGTACGGCCCGTTGCTTTTTCACGTATGCCTCGATTTGCTCGCGTACGTTGTCCTCCTGGTATGTGTTGAGCGGAAAGAACAGCGACCCGACAATACCCTCGGGGTCTAGCTGGAAAGAGACGCGAATGCCTTTCGTGAACCCACTCATCGCATTCAACGGTTCTTCTTCCCGTTGACCGATAACGTGCCATCCGACTGCCATTGGAGTGCCTTTCTAGAGTCGATTCAGGTCATTCATGGTACCCGTGTGACCCCACATTGCGGCCGCAAGGACCCCGAATAGGTTGCCGGATGTGATGATCGCATCCTGCGCGTTGCGCGGGTCTACCGCGCTGATCCCTTGTGACACCGAGCCGCCCATGCCACTCGACGTTCCGGTGCCACCTGCGACCCCGATCCCTTGCGTGACGCCGATTCCCCACCCACCCGCGAAGTTTTCGGCCGACGTCGTTTGATAGATCTCGATATGCATATGGTCCGTATGCGGATTGGAACCTGTGTATCTGTGCCCGTCCCAGCCGGTTTTTGTCGACCATACGCGGCGGTCCCAGATGATGTAATACATGGCCCCGCTACGGGCAATATGGTTGATGATCCACGACGGGTCTATGCCGTCCCTGTCAACGTCGATGGCATGCACCAAGCCCCGCGCGCCTGGATTGTGTCCCACAGACTTGCCCGCGCTTGGCGCACGATACCAGCCATCCGTGCGGCGGTCCCGGTTAGGCCAGGAACCATCAATTTCACTGAACAGTCGCCGGAGCGACGGAGCCAATGTCGCCATAATTCACGCCCCCTATGTCTAGCCGGTTGGGAAGCCCATTTGGACTGTCACCACAACACTGAAATCCTGGTTTACCGCAGTCGTGTTAATCCACTCGACGCGGAGGCCCGTGTTTGGTAAATAGATACGTCTGTCCCCCGAGACGTCAGGTGTGACTACGGACGTTAGAAACGTCAGCACGCCAGCGGGTGAGCAGCTTGACAGCCGAACCTCCGATTGTACGGCCGGAAGACGCACATACATGTTGGCCGGTCCTGCCCGCGCATTTACGATATCCAGCGACGTGACACCCGGCGCATGCGGAACTGCAACTTGGGACACGAGTATGTTGTCGATGGCCGTAAGAGCGAAGGGTGTCGATGGGTCATCCGCTTGCCAAATGCGCATGGCGATATCGAATGGCGACGCGTTCGGCGTGAACCGGATGATGAAATACGGACCCAACGCAGGCACGGTGCGCTCGAATACGCCACCGGCCAGTAGGGTGACATGGTCCTGCCCCATGAGAAACGTGAGCGTCGCATCTGCATAGTATTCGAGATCTATCGATGCGCCGGACGTACCAACGACCAGACTCAAACCCAAATGCCTTACGTCGCCCACAAAGTAGGGGCCAAAGGTTCGTGCGCCGACCTGCCCGAAAATGAGCTGCAAGTCGAACAGTTTCCCCGCACGCGCTTGGTAGCGACCCCAATCGGGAAAGCCATGACTTACCGGGGCGGTCATTCGATTACCTCTTGGAGCAGCGTCGGCACGACGAACAAGGTCTCCACTGTAGACGTGACGGTGCGCCACGTCTCGTCGACCATAAACTCCAGGTAGAGCGTGTGCGGGTACACGTCGGTGTTGTAGGCCCGAATCCGCCATGCGTTCCCGATAGGGAAGTGACGCAGCGGCCAATCGATGGGCCGGTCATCGGCGATGATAAATGTTGTGCCACGGTGTGGGATGACCACTTCATTGGAGTGACTGATTTGGAATCCAACAAGTCCGGATGGTCCCGGGGGAACCGTGATATGGATGTCCGTCACTATCCCTGCCGGGAAGGACAGCGCCGTGACTTGAGGCGTCGCGATCGCCGTTGCCGGCGGTATCGTCACCTGAAAGGCGTGAATGCGGTCTGCCATGCGGCTCCCCCGGGATACTTTGCGGGCTATCCGACCCGCGCGCGCAGGTAGGCGTTGACGGCAGAACCGTTGGCCGTCGCCGCGGTTTGCTGCACGGTGAGCACGTAGGTTTGCGAGGCTAGCTCGCCCGGTGCATCATCCTGCGCCATAATGTCATGGTCCTCTGTGGACCCTATGGCGGCTTCCAGCTGCACGGCCGTTGCCTCGTCGACGAGGGGGTCTGTGATCGCGGACCCTCGGCGCACCCTGAGGGTGATGGCCGTGGTTGTGGTTCCCGTGGTCACCTTCGCTTCCCCGTGGAGTCGCACCGAATAACCAGGTCCGGGGGTGGACACCCCCGTGAGGGTCGCGACAACGGTTTCGGCCGTTGTGACCAGCGGAACGTCTGTCAGGTTCTTGACGAAATACTCTAGCGCTCCCATTGATTCATGCCTCTTTCTCTATGGTTGACTGGAGTGGCCATAGGACGCGGCCGGAACCTGAGGGCAATTCATCGACCAGCGCGATTATCGAGTCGTATTGATCCCCAACGTCGATGAGGTCCGTCGATGTCGACAGGACGTGCCCTTGCGGTAGCCAGAGCCCGTCATCGGGGAAACCGACACCATGCCGGACGCCTGTCGAAATGGCACCCGTAGATCCGCTGTATGCCCCGTATCGGCGCGTGAGGCTCGCAGCCTGCGTACCGCTACCCGTGGCGCTGAAATACTGATCCGAACCGTTTGCAGCCACCAAGGCCACGGCCCTGGTAGCGACTGCTGCGCTTGTGGTGAGAGTGAACGCCAGCGACCGGATGATCCACAATCCGCCACCCGTTGGCGTGATCGCGATTTCCGCACCCACGGCCGGTGAGGGCACGGCAATAGTGCGGGTGATCGGTTCGTAGCGGGGGTGCGACATGACTACCTCTCATGACAGAGGCTCCACTATGGACAGCGACGGGAGTAACTGTCCATAGTGGAGCCCGGCCGGTTAGCGCGTGAGCTGCGCCATCGAAAACGCCACGTTGACCGTACCCGCCGCAGTGTTCCGCGCGACGAACGCCAGCGTAGACCCCCTGTTATTGCTGTTGAACGTCGGGATCGCCGGTTTCCCAAGCCGCCGGCTCAGTGAGATAAACCAGTCACGGGTTTCGGTTGCCTCAGTCGGTCCGGGACCGCCGACGCGAAGGTTGCCCGTGTCCGAGCTGGACAGTCCCACGGCGTTAACCTCGACATCGGACTGATAGCCGAGCACCGCGTAGTCGGTATCGGCTTTCAGTAGGTCCGTCAGGGTCGTAACGACCGTACCGGCGGACCAATCACCAGCTGTCGCAGGGCCGGCGACCGGAACCTCCACCGTGAGCAGGTTGACGATGCGCGGTTCGACCTGTTCCCACATGGCCAACCTGGCCTGAATGCCGGGGAGATCTTCGTAATAGAACAGCATCGATGCGCTGTCCGTCTCGGCGCCGCCGCCGGATAGCTCAAACCGTACCGGGTCGTTGGGGTACAACGGCTGTCGCAGCTCATCGGCGAGCAAGTCCCGCACGGTCGCTGCGATGACCCGCGTTCGGAAGCCCTGAACATCGTCGTGCATGCGTGGGCTGCGGAACCGCACGATGCCCGCGGTGGCATTCTGCGCCCACAGGCCATCGATCCATGCGCGCGAGGTCTCGGGGAAATCCCGGACCGTAAACGATGATCCCGTATTGGGTGTGAGCGCGGTAATAACCGCACCGGGGTTCACGACCCGACCGGCGACTACTTCCATTGCAACCATCGACGTTCCCCTTTCTGTCCTGTATGGACTGTCGCGTGTGGCCGGTGGTTACCGGTTGCGCCGGTACTGGGAGATGAGTTGGGCGTTCTTGACCATCCGGGCGATGCCCTGTTCCAGGGTGCCCTTGGGCATGCGCTCCACCTGATCCTGGACGGTTTGGAGGAACGGGAAGAAATCGCGCTGGAACGCTTCCATCTTCCCGACCTTCGCCTGCGCGCCCGCGGCGACGCGCTGTGCCCCGGCGGTCGTGGCTGCTTTCCACGATTCCAGGGTCACGGCCTTGACGTTCCGCTCCCATTTGTCAGCCTTGGCCTGCACGTTGGCCAGATAGGCACTCTTCGCGGCTGCGGCCTTGGCGCCGGGCGCTTCGGAAACGCGCGCGACACCCTCCTGAATTTGCTGCGTGGACGCAGACAGCCGTTGCAGCCATTTCTGCGCGGCCTGTTCGGGGGTTCCTTTGATCGTCACTTGTCAATCCCCTACTCGTCTAGTGGATGTGCACAATGGACACTCTACGCGCGCGTTACCCCTTACCGGTAGGGGGTATCCCTTCGCGGGTCGGAGGTCTCCCACGGGGGCCACGGCTCGCTAGCCAGCGCTCATAGTAGGGACCGGCCTTGTTCCGCATCTGTTGGACCGACTCGACGTGCTCGGCGATTCCACAGGGGACACACATCCGTCGATGGTTCAAAGCGGCGAGCTCGCCACATTG
>Ga0214473_10007642_pt1 | contig 12800 bp, 7 predicted proteins | sample RVTome_7_FD_203509 | JGI IMG/M metagenome (GOLD analysis project Ga0214473, IMG submission 203509) | Soil microbial communities from uranium-contaminated site in the Upper Colorado River Basin, Wyoming, United States - RVT98D197 | ecosystem: Environmental > Terrestrial > Soil > Contaminated >... | reverse complement strand
GCGGTACCTTGCTGCAGCCCACGCAATTCTATGACCGCAGTGGCCAGCAAATGCTACTTGGCCTTGAACCCCCGGAGGCACGCCGCGCCTTCATCCAGGCAACAGACAGCCCATTGCTCGCCGCGGCAATCGTGGCCAGCAGCGACCCTGATTTTTGGCAACATTCCGGTTTTCGCTGGACTTCGCTAAACAACCGGCCGAACACTTTAGCGGAACGGCTGGCAGCAAATTTATTGCTCGCCGATGAACCGGACGGCTGGTTGAAAACTTTGCGCACCCGCTTGCTGGCCGCCTTTGCCACGCAGCGCTACGGGCGTGAGCAGATCCTCACCTGGGCGATCAACAACGCCTCCTTCGGCCATTGGGCCTTTGGCGCCGAGAGCGCGGCGAGGTTGTATTTTGGCAAACCGGCGTCGGAACTTAGCCTGGCAGAAGCGGCGATGCTGGCAGCCACAGCGCAAGCCCCGGCGCTCAACCCCATCGATGCGCCCAAGCTGGCGACCGAATTCCAGCGCTTGGTGCTCGTAGCGATGAAGGATCAGGGATTGATCAGCGAAGAAGAATTTGGGACCGCCTTGCTGGAGCCATTGAACATTTCCGCGGCCCCATCCGGCCCTATAAGCCTGGCGCCCGATTTCACCGACTTGGCCCTAGAGCAGTTGAGCGCCCAATTGGGGCAAGAGCGCGTCCAACGCGGCGGGCTCAAGGTGATCACCACGCTGGATCTGGGCTTACAGCGAGATACCGAAGCCCAGATCGCGGCGAGCAACCAGAACGCCGAAGTGGTAGTGCTGGATGCAAGCCATGGGCAAATCATCGCCATGCTTAGAGCAGGGCAGCATGCAAACGCACCGGGCAACATGCTCTCTGCTTTTGTTTATCTCAGCGCCTTTGCGCGCGGCTACGCGCCGGCCTCGCTGACCTGGGATGTACCCTCCAGGCTGTTAGCCCAAGTGCCAGAAACTGGCAATGCGGATGGCGTCTTCCATGGGCCGATCACGTTGCGCAGCGCGCTGGCGAATAATTATCTTGTGCCAACGATGGATCTGCTGGCCAAGATCGGGCCGGAGACTGTTTGGCGCGAGGCGCAACAGGCAGGATTGACTAGCCTACCCGTCTCCCATGGGAATGACGGGCTGCGCCTGCTCTGGGACGAGGAGAAACTGCCGCTCACCGAGGTTGCCCAGGCATATGCCGTTCTGGGGCAGCAAGGATTGTCGACCGGGCAATTCGCGACCGACGATGAAAGCTTACAGCCAGCCAGCTTGTTGCAAGTACAAGGGACACAAGGTGAGATCTTGTTGGATTGGGGTCAGCCCCAGACACGCAGCATTACAAGCCCCGAACTGGCCTTTCTAGTCACGAATGTTTTGAGCGACACCAGCGCGCGTGTAGATTCATCTCTTCTTTCGCGGCCAGCTGCTTTCTTGTCGGGCCAGTCCTTGAACGGCGAGGATTTTTGGGCGGCTGGTTATTCTCCGCAAAGGGTGGTGATTGTGCTGGCCAATGAGAAAGAAAAGGCGGCCTCTTTGTGGGCGGCGCTGTTCGAGCGCAGCCACCAGGGCTTGCCCATCCAAAGTTGGCAGGCGCCGCCAGGCTTGAGCTCGGTGATGGTGTGCGTGCCATCAGGACAATTGCCCAGCGAAGATTGCCCTGAAACCCGCCGCGAGTTTTACCTGAGTGGAAACGAACCGCATACAACCGATACGTTATTCCAGCGCTTGGCGGTGAACCGCATCAATGGCTTGTTGGCCACCGTCTACACCCCCCAGGAATTTATTGAGGAGCGGGTCTTCATCTACGCCCCGAGTGACGCCGAGGCCTGGGCGCGCCAAGCCGGGCTGCCCATCGCGCCGGAGGACTACGATCCCATTCCCAGCCTGGCTTCAGATGCCGGGTTGGCCATCCTGGCACCGCTGCCCTTTAGCCAGGCAAGCGGCGTGATCACCATCGAGGCCAGAATTCCGGATGAGGCGAGCGCTTACGATATTCAGGTGGGCGCGGGCCTGCGCCCCAATGAATGGCAACTACTTTCTAGTTCTGAGCAAATCTCGGCGGGCGAACAAACCATCCTATGGGATTCAAAGGGCTTGAACGGGATCTGGGTCATCCAGTTACAGATTTGGGATGAGCAAGGAAAACTGCAACGCACCTATACACTAGTAAGTATTCTCAGCGAAATCGCCAATTGAAAGCAAAAGGACGGGCATCTGCCCGTCCTTTTTGATTCGCTAACTTAGTAAATTTGCTTAGGGTTGGCTGATCGTCACCCATTCAAATTCGATCTGAACGGGAACGATGTCAAAGGACGAAACACCCACCCCAACACGGCCTTCGTCCAACGTCGTATTGGTGACTGTGCGGACTTCCACGCCATTAATACCCAAGGTTAGGCTGTTTCCTTCACAGATCGCAGTGTATTCATTCGCGTCTTTGCCGGTATTGATGGCCGTCGAGCCGCCGCTATACAGATCCTTGTATCCTTCATCTGGGTCATAGAGAAGGATAGTGTATAAACCATCGTTGCCGATATTGAATTCATACCAACCTTGTTCTGATTCCCGGCAAATTAGGCTGACATTGTTCTTGTTTGCCCCCGTGTTGCGGGCGCGGGCATCCACGCGCACGTCGCTGTAATAGTACGCATCATAAGTCAGATAGGTATAGGTATTTTCGTCAGTGATATCGAAGAACATACTTCCATTCCGTGCTTGAATACTGAAACCCGATTCATCGCCCTGGGTGACGATATAGGTCCACAAGCTGGTGTCGCCGTCCCACTCCTCAGTATAGTAATCCGGGGCTGCTGAGTCAGCGGTAGGTTCCCCTTGTCCCGGCTCAGCGGCGGCAGATGTAGGCTGGGCTGTAGATGTAGGCTGTGCAGCCAGGGCATTTTGGGTGGCTTGCAAGGATTGCTGGGTAGCGGCTAAGTTGGCGGCTTCATCATCCGCGGCACCACCACCTATCGAAAAACCGCATGCTAGGCCCAGGACCACTAGTAGCGCGAGTGCTAACCATAGCGCATGGCTTCTTGAATCTTTTTTCATGTCTCCTCCGTCAAAGTGAAAAGAATTGGGGAAGTATAGCAGAGATTTGCAAACAAACAATTAGTAGAAAATTCGGCTTAGGAAGGCCGAGGGTTAGGAGTGATTTTTCTGGCGCCAGGCAGCCAGGCCACTGATCATGGCCAAGATTGCCAGGCCGATTTCCATGTCCCTGGCATAACTCCCCAAAAAGACGCGCCAATTCAAGCCGGTTTCGTTTCCCTTAACTTGGCGCTCGGCCTCAGCAAATAATTCTTGCGGAGGCGCCGCTTCAGTTTGCAGCACCTCTTCATCGGCAGCACCCTCCGCCGTTTCTAGCATGAGCGCCTGAGGCGCTTCTTCGGCCGCCGGGGCGGCTGCGCCGAAGGTAATTTGCGGAAGGCCGTTCACACTAAAGTCGCTGATGAGCACCAGGACCAATAGCAGGCTGGCAACCGCCGAGGCCCAATTAAGCGAATTCCAACCTGAAGACAAACTGCGCTGCGCGGCCCCGACCATTTGCGCAGTCAGGGTGAACTGGCGCGGCACTCTTCGCTGCGGGGCGCGGCGCAACAAGGCGCGGGTGCGCTCGAGATCCTTAAATGCGCGCGCCAGATCGAGTTCATTTTTCAACCGCTGTTCCAGGTTAGCGGTGGCGCGTAGAGACAGCGCTCCGTCCAAATAGGCGGAGAGCTGTTCCAAATCACGCGGGGAAACAGAGGTGCTCATGCGCTGCCCTCATGATCTAGACGGAAACGCTCAGGCAAGAGTTCCGCAAACCCTTGCAGGCAGATCTGCAATCGAGTGCGGGCACGCGCCAGGCGGCTCTTCACCGTGCCCAGGGGTCGCTTCATCACCAGGGCCGCTTCGCCATAATCCATGCCTTGCACGTCCACCAGCACTACCGCGGTGCGGAATTCAGTCTCCAGTTGGTTCAGGCAGCGCTGAATGGCACGGTTCAATTCCGCGCGTTCAGCCAGTTGCTGCGGGCTCTCTCCGGGATCGGCCAGCCAGCCAGGGTTGGCCGGTTCGTCGCCATCCGGGTTATCGGGTTCTAAAGCGGTCTGAGGGCGGCGTTGCTGGCGACGCAACTCGTCGTAGCAACCATTGGTGACGATGCGCAGCAACCAGGCTTTGAAAGAACCACCTCGGTAACTTCGCAGGTGGCGATAAGCCGAAAGGAAGGCTTCCTGGGTGGCGTCTTCCGCAGCGGGGGGATCGTTGAGCAGACGCACGGCCACGTTATAGGCCAAGCCCTGGTAGCTCAACACCAGACGGTTGAAGGCCTCCAAGTCACCCTGCTGCGCGGCTTGGATAAGATGCTCTTCATTCATTGCACGCGTTTTTACCACAAAGGGAGAAGGGAGATAAGCAAATGACAAGATGGAGAATTTGGCCATTAGATTTAATAAAGGAAAGCCACACTTGTTTCTTCCGGGCCGATTGGCTGGTATAAAATACCCATCCAGTCATCTTCAATGAATGCTCCCCTCGATCTTAGCCGCATCCAAGCGCTATGTTTTGACGTGGACGGCACGTTAAGAGATACAGACGATCAATACATCGCCCGAGTAAATGGCTTGCTAAGGCCCCTTCGCAAATTATTCCCTGAGGGCAATACAGCTGCGGCTGCGCGTTCTTTGGTGATGCGCCTTGAGGACCCGGTGAACCGCTTATTCGGCTTCGCCGACCGCCTGGGAATGGATGGGCCTTTGCAAAAAATGCTCGAGCTAACCAACCCCTGGAGAACTCATGAGGTGCGTCCGGATACTTACCGTCTGGTTCCCGATATTGTTCCCGCATTGGAAAAGATGGCTGCCCGATTCCACATGGCCATCATTACTGTACGCGGTCTCGCGGGCACCCAAGCTTTCCTTGAACACTCAAAGCTTTCCACATATTTTCGCACGGTCGCTACAGTGCAAACGACCCGGCGCTGCAAGCCTTTCCCGGATCAGATCCTCTGGGTAGCCCAGCAATTGGCCATTGCGCCCCAGAGTTGTTTAATGGTGGGCGATACCACCTATGACATCCGTGCAGGCAAAGCTGCCGGCGCGCAAGCGGTGGGAGTGCTTTCGGGCTTCGGGGATGAAAACGAACTGCGGCGTCGAGGGGCAGATCTGATCTTGCCCAGCGTGGCCACGCTGCCCGCAGCCCTTGGGCTGATCTAGCCTGGCCCGGCTATTTACCTAATCGCTTAAGGAATTGCTGATAGCGCTCGGCGTTAGGCGGATTGAGCGCCAGAATGGCGCGCACCGCCACCTTGGCCCCTTCGCGATCGCCGGCTTCCACCAATAGCTCACCCACCTTATTCCATTCGCGGATGGCTTCTTCGGGTTTGCCCGTTTGCTGAAAATACTCTGCCAGACGGCGGTGGCCGAGCGCGAAGCGAGGATTCTCATTCACCATTGTGCTTAGGAAGGTGGCCGCGTCCTCATCGCGGCCGCGGCTATTCAGAGAAGACAAATAATTATCCAGCTCGGAGTTGGCCTTGGCCTCCTGGCCCAGGCGCAGGTTCAATTGCACCAGGTTCAAACGCGCAACTTCATCGTTGGGCGCAAGGGTGCGCAACTGTTCGTAGACGCGCAAGGCTTTGCGCCAATCCAAGCGCTGCAAATCAATATCGGCCATCTGGTGCAGGACCTGCGCATTCCAGGAAGCATCCACTTGTGCGCCCTGAGCCAAACGAAGCGCCTTTTCATAAGTATCCCGCGCCTTATCCAGTTGGGCTAAGCGGTAATACACATCGGCCAATTCGAGATTCTGTCTGGTGGCCTCCTCGATCTGCCCTTGGGCAGTGAGTTGATCGATCAAGTGTGCGCGCGAATCCACATCCAGCGGAGAAACAGCCACGATGCGCTGATACATTTGTGTCGCACGGTCGCTTTCCCCGCGGGCGCTATACACGCGCGCCACAGTGGAAAGTTTTTCGATGGCCTGTTGGGGGCGGTCATTCATCAGCAACAGTTCGGCCATGTGGATATGCAAAGGCAAATAGCTGGGAGAATATTCCAGGGCAACATAGGCTTCTTCCATAGCCGCGCGCAGATAGCCAGCGCGCGAAATTTGATTGATGCGCGAAAGCGCATCCACCAACCGGCCGCTGTTGGCATGCGTCAAGATCTCTGCTACAGGCTGAGGGGCCGCGCCGTTGGCTGCCCCGGGCAACTGGCCGCGCGCTTCGTTGACGCCCGCGCGCCAATTCGGGCGCAGAAGCAAATGGCGAATATTTTCGCAAAGCAACTTGGTCTCGTCCGCATTGTTGCTTTGGGCCGCAGCGGCGATAAGCGGCTCATATTGCTGGCGCAAAGCCTCGGCCTTCTCTGCGGGCAGCACCGCCGAATCGGCCACTTTGAGAGCTTGCAAGTATTCCACCACTGCTTCCTGATAGCGGGCCTGCTCGCGCAGATGATCGCCTAGCAGCAATCTGGCGGCCAGGGCGAAGTCGCTATGTTTAACCGCGCGCTGGAAACTGCGCTGGGCACTCTCGCTGCGGCCCTCTTTAGCAAGCAACGCCCCCAAGTTGAAATGCGCAGCCGGATGATCCAACCCGGCCTCAATGGCTTGCTTGAGTTCCTCTGCAGATTCGCGCGGCTTTTTCAACGTTTGCAACTCGATGGCTTTGCTCAAATGGCGTACGATGCCTTTTTCGTCGAAGCCGCGCGCCAAAATGCCGTCGGCCACCACGCGGACGATGGAGCGCAGGCTGCCCGTCTTCTTGCCGGCATCCACTTCTTCCCCGGGAGTTAAATCGAAAAGCATAGCTGCCAGGCTTTGCAAGGATTTCTGTGTAGCTTCCTCTACGGGGTCAGGGCCTTCTTCAAACGCGGGCAAAGAAGCTGTTTTTAATGGGCGTTTGGCCGCGCCGCCAGGCAATCGCAACGGCCCGCTAGGAGTGCTCATGCGAATGGGCTTGGGCAGCGTTTTAAAGGCCTGCAGCATGGCCACTGCTTGCTGAGCTTCTTTGTTTTTTGGATTCAGCTTGAGGGCATATTCGCCACTTTTGCGCGCTTCATCCACCATGTCAGCGTGTTGCTGCAGCGCGGCCACAGCAATGTATTCAGTGATGGCTTGAGGGATGCGGCCAAGGCGTTCATAGGTAAGCGCAAGTCGGGCGTGGGCATCTATATTTTCAGGATCGAGGCGGATGACCCGCGTCCAGTTATTGATGGCCTTATCCGCGTCGCGCAAGTTTAGATAGAGTTCAGCAGCGCGCATGGAATATTCCACGGACTCTGCCATGCGGCCTGTTTGCTTATAGATCTCGGCTGTTTTTTCGGAGGGCAGAGGATCCTCGGGAGATAAACGCGCCGCGCGGCGATAGAGCTCGAGCGCCTGTTCGTAATTGCCCAATTCCAAATGCGCCAGGGCCAGGCTATTTAGCGTGGGCGGGTTATCGGGGAACTCTTCGAGGGCGCGGCTGTAATGCTCCACGGCCTCCTGCCACCTGCCCTCCCAGGCGGCGGAATGGCCTTGGTTCATGGAGCGGCGGAAAAGATCCTCGTTACCTTTCAGTGTGACCATTAGGTGAGTGTTCTCGCAAAAAAGTCTAGCACAATCTGATTAAAGTGCGCTGTTCTATCGGAGGCAGCCAGAGCCCTGGCGGCACATCGCGGATCTCGTAATAAGACGGCGTTTCGTCCTTTTCAGTGGTGCAATTGTTCAATAAATTTACTAAGGGTCAGGCGCATTAGTTCCGGCCTAGATTTCCATCGGCTTCATCACGCCCCAGTTCTTACCCCACTTCACTTCCGTGACCAGCGGCACTTTCAATTCATATGCGGAGACCATTTCCTGACTGACGATCTTAGCGCTCTTCTCCAATTCGGCTTCCGGAACTTCGATGACCAGTTCATCGTGCACCTGCAGCAACATATGCCCCTTTAATTTTGCTTTACTCAACGCGGCATCTACGCGCAGCATGGCTAGTTTCATAATATCGGCGGCGCTGCCCTGGATAGGGCTGTTGATCGATTCCCTCTCCAGCCGGCTGCGCAGAATGTAATTAGTGCCATCTTTGAGGCCCGGAAAGTAGCGGCGGCGACCAAGCAATGTTTCGATATAGCCATTTTTGGTTGCTTGTTTTTTGGTATTTTCGATGTAAGCACGCACTCCTGGAAATTGATTGAAATAGGCTTTGACGAAATCCTCCGCCTCGGCCAGGGTCAAGTCGCTGCTGCGGGTGAGGCCGAAGGGGCTCATGCCGTAGATCAAGCCGAAGTTGACCGCTTTAGCATTGCGGCGTTGTTCAGCGGTCACTTTAGCGGCCTGGATGCCCAGAATGGCTGCAGCGGTAGTAGTGTGAATATCCTGCCCATCGCGGAAGGCCTTCAGCATGGCCTCGTCATCCGCGATGTGGGCCACGATGCGCAGCTCCACTTGCGAGTAATCCACGCCCAGCAACAAGTGGCCGGGCGCGGCGATGAAGGCCTGCCGCACCTTGCGCCCCAGCTCGGTGCGGATGGGAATGTTTTGCAAATTAGGTTCGCTGGAAGCGATGCGCCCGGTGACTGTGCCCGCCTGATTGTAGGAAGTGTGCACGCGGCCCGTTTGGGGATTCACTTCCAAAGGCAGCGCGTCCACATAGGTGGACTTCAGTTTTGCCAGTTCACGATAATCCAGGATCCACGCCACGACGGGGTGAGCATCGCGCATGGAATCCAACACGTCCGCGGCGGTGGAAAAAGACCCACCGGCCGTTTTGCGCACGCCATCGGGCCGCGGAATTTTTAGCCGGTCAAAGAGGGCGTGCGAAAGTTGTTGAGGAGAGTTGAGGTTGAATTCTTCGCCCACCTGTTGATACACTTGCTGGGCGATCTGCGCTAGATCTTTGTCGAGTTCCTGGGACATCTCGTGCAAAAAATCAATATCCAGCGAGATGCCGCTCATTTCCATTTTTGCGAGCACAGGCACCAATGGCATTTCCATCTCTTCGAAGAGTTTTTCCGCCTTGACTTCTTTGATTCGACTTTCCAATAATGGTTTGAGACGCAGCACCATTTCGGCGTCGGCGGCCGCGTACGGCCCGGCCTTTTCGATGGGCACCTGGGCCATGCTGATCTGCTTGCGGCCCGTGCCCAACAGCTCCTCAATCTCCGTCATTTGAATGTTAAGCCGCACCCAGGCCAGGCTCTTTAAGCCGAGGTTACGTGAAGAAGAATCGCGCACCCATTCGGCGATCATGCTATCGAAGGCCAAAGGGGCCACTTCCAAGCCCAGGCGAGCCAGCACAACATAATCAAAGCTGAGGTTGTGCCCCACTTTTGGTATTTTTGGATCGGTCATGGGGCCGCGTAAGACCTCAAGGACTTCTTTTATCGATAGTTGTTCCCCTAATTTGGGATCGTGGCCAAGGGGTATGTAATAGCCCTTGCCCGGCTCAACGCAGAGTGCAATGCCCACCAATTCCGCGCGCATGTGATTGGTGCTAGTGGTCTCCGTGTCGAAGGCGATGACCTTGGCTTTTGTGAGAACCTTGACCAAATCGGCTAAAGCCTGCTCGTTGTCTACAATGATCGTTTGTGATTCAATGCCAGTAGGCTTCTTCTCTTCTACTTTTTCTTCTCTAAATAAGCCCAATTGCTGGCCCTTGCCATCCGCTGCAACCCCGAGGATCTCCATCACGGTGCCCAGGCGCTTCATCAGCGAACGAAATTCAAGCTGGCGAAAAAGCTCCTGCACGTCCGCTGGTCTAAATTGATTCGTGCGAGCCTTCTCCAGGTCGATCTCAATATCCAAATCCGTGACGATGCGCGAGAGCTTCTGGCTCAACAAAGCATTGGCGCGCCCCTCCTCCAGTTTTTGTTTTTGCGCCGGTTTCAATTCGTCCAGGTGAGCGTAAATGCCTTCTATAGTTCCATATTTTTCAAGCAGTGCGGCAGCAGTCTTTTCGCCGATGCCGGCCACGCCGGGGATATTGTCGGATTTGTCGCCAATTAACGCCTTGTAATCCACCACCTGCTCGGGGCGCACCCCGAGGAATTCAAACACGTCGCTGGGCGCGTAATCCTTGGAATCAGCCAACTGCTTGCCGGGCAGGCTGACGATGATGCGATCATCAACAAGCTGCAACAGGTCTTTATCACCGGTAATGATCTTCACCCCTACCCCTTGGGCAGCTGCTTTCTTAGCCACACTGCCCAACACGTCGTCTGCCTCATAGCCATCCACCTCCAAACGCGGGACGTTGAAGGTGTCCACCAATTCGCGGATGCGATCGATTTGGGCACGCAGATCGTCGGGCATCTTTTCACGCGTGCCTTTGTAATCTGCAAATAGGTCGTCGCGGAATGTGCGGCCCACGTCAAAAGCAACGGCCAGATAATCGGGGTGTTCCTGTTCAAGCAAACGCAGCATCACAGAGGTGAAACCAAAGATGCCCGCGGTGGGTTCGCCGGCGGTGGTGACCCAGCGACTGGTGCCCGCGCCGGCACCAGTTAACGCGAAATAGGTTCGATAGGCCAGCGCGTGGCCATCGATCAGGTAAAGCGTTGGAGGCATTAAATCAATTCTACTAGCTTTAGCGGGGAACGCCCTGGCGGGCGCGCATCTGCTGAATATATTCGGAGACGAGCGCCGCATTGGGCAATGCGCCATTAATAATCAGGAAACCCGGCGCCCAAAATTGGCCGGAAGGATTCTCGCGCCGCAAACGCGGAAACTCTTCAAAGATTCTTTCGGATAAATGCTTTTCGAGCGTGCGCACCGCGGATTCAGGTGATGCATCCGGCGACATGCTGATCGTCCATTGCAAAAATTCGGGTTGGATCGACAAACTCTCCAAGCGCCAAGCAAAGGCCAGGCAGAGCTGCGGCAGCCATTGCGTCAACTTTTCGGCCAGATCGCCTTCTAAGCGGTGGCTGGGCAAACGCGGGATGAGCATATAGGTGTAATGCAGATCGTAGCTGCCCGGCGAAGAGGGCTCAAGGCGGCTGGCAACCCTGCTTTCGACGTTCGTGCGCGGCATTACAGGCTCAGTAGATCGTGATGGAGATGGCCCTTGGCTTTCTTCCTCTCGCGACCATCCTTGTTGCTGCAAATTCACGGTGCGGCTCTTATGGTCCCCCTTTGCCAAGGCTTCTTCAGGAGCAGAAGCCAGCGCGTTGGCCAATTGATTCACTTGGGCGCGCATCTGGCTAAAGGGCATCTGCGCGTCGAAGACCAGCGCCAACGTATATTCTCCGCCCAGGCTGGTGGCGTAGAGCATGTAGTCGGCCTTGGTGGCTTCCAAATGGATGAAACGGGCCAGGTCTGCATCTGCATCGCTCTCCGCGTGCTGGGCAAGCGTAGCGGCAACCTCTTCGGCGGCGCGCTGGGGCAATCCCCCGGCGTAGGCCCACACCTTTTGGCCGCGGGTGATCAACGCAGCCTGCGAAGCCGATTCAAGCGATAGCCGCGTTAGGTATTGTGCAGCCAGTGAAACATCTTGCAGCCAAACGGGAGCAGCGTGTTCCTGCGGGTGGTCTCGTTTTATTTGGGGAGGGGGGGAACCGTAGCTAACTCGTTTGCCGACATCTTTCGGGGCAGACAGGCCAAAAAGGCTCTCGATCGCGGCAACCAGATCGGGCAAATAAAAGGGGCTGGGTAGCACGGCGTCAGCGCCCAGCTGCGCCAGTTTGGGATCGGCTGGATTCTCCTCGACAGGAATCAGGATCAGGCGCATTCCCTCTGAATAGCTGCGCAATTGCTGAATATATGCAGCGAGATCTAAGCCCCCGAAACCCAGATCCATAACGAGGAGAGAGGGCTTTTCTTGCCGAGCAAAATCCAAGGCGTGTTTGGGATTGGAAAAAAGCTCAGGCTCCAATGTACTGGCATCTTCCAGCACCTGGCGGATCAGAGCCCCGAAACCAGGGCTCGGTGTAAGGATAAGCGCTTTTGCGGCCATTTCCCAGTTAAAAAATCCCCTTGCGGGGGAATTTAGTATACATTAAATGCATCCATGGGCAACCTAAGAATTTAGTGAATCTGGCCTTCTCCGGCCAGATTGGGAAAGGTTTACTTCCGCTGCTTTCGCTTCCGCAATCGCAATACAAAAGACCGGGTCCTCTTGATCAAACGCTGCAAGGGGCGTGCCAGAGGCACTTCTATCGGTTTTAGCTCGGTCTCGGGGTTTGGCCAAGGGTCAAGATCCAGCATTTTGCGCGTGGCGTATGTGATAAAAAGTTGCAAACTGGCCAGGCCGGGCGCGGCCAAAACGATGCCGATCAGGCCCAGCAACCTTGCCCCAACCAAGGCGGCTATCAACACAGCTGCCGGATGCACGCCCAAAGCCTGTCCGTAGATACGCGGAACGATCAAATTGTCAAAAGTCTGATCCATAACTAAGGCAGCAACGACCGCGATCAACGCAAAGGTAAAGGGCGGCTCAATGCCCAGGTAATTGCCGCCCTGAAAAAAGGCGACCAATGCGGTAGTCGTCCCGGCAATTAAAGGGCCGACATAGGGAACAAACTTGGCTAACCCGGTGAGGATAGCCAATCCCAGCGCATAACGGATGCCCAGAACGCTCATCACGAAAAAGTAAGTGATTACGATCAAAATGATCACCAACAATTGGCCGCGCAGAAAAGTATTCCAAATGCGGCCCAACTCACGACCCATGCGGCGGTATTCGGCGTCATGGGCGGGCAAATTGATATTTTTAAAAACATCCGGAACTTGCCCCGCTTCGGCCAGCAGGAAATAGGCGATGATGAAGATAAACAAACTCCATCCAATGGTACCTAGCGCCGAAGTGGCAAGCGCAGCGATCAAACCTCCCGCCTGCCCCAGCGC
>Ga0214473_10007641_pt1 | contig 12801 bp, 10 predicted proteins | sample RVTome_7_FD_203509 | JGI IMG/M metagenome (GOLD analysis project Ga0214473, IMG submission 203509) | Soil microbial communities from uranium-contaminated site in the Upper Colorado River Basin, Wyoming, United States - RVT98D197 | ecosystem: Environmental > Terrestrial > Soil > Contaminated >... | reverse complement strand
AGGCGAAATAAAAAAAGGTGACATCGCGCTTATTGTTGGTGCCGGTCCCATAGGAATATTTACTATGCAGAGTGTAAAAGTTTTGGGTGCTTCCAGTGTTTATGTAGCAGATATTGATGAAAAACGCCTAAGCCTGGCGCAATCTTTGGGCGCGGACGGAATAATAAGCGCAAAGGAAGAAAAAATAGGAGAAGGTTTAACAAGGCTTTTGGGCAGTCCCAAAAAAGTCAACGTATTTTTTGACTGCGTTGGACAAAAGGGTGAAGTACTGGAAGAAATCATACTGATGGCAAAAAGAGGCTCCCGTGTGGTGATGGTTGGGGTACTTCAGATGGGTTACGATATCCCGCATCTGCCTGATTTTGTGCAGCATGAACTTAGGCTTTCGGGCACTACCATGTACGTACCACAGGACTACCGCGAGATGATAGAGCATTTAAGCAATGGAAGGATACACACACAAGGCATGATCACACATTACTTCCCAATTACTGATATCATAAAAGTTTTCAGGGATTACGTCGAAGGCAAAAAAGAGTATTTTTTCAAGATAATGTTTACACTTGACTGACGAAAGGAAAAATTATATGTCGCTACTCGGGTTGGATGTGGGATCCACCAGTATAAAGGGTGTGGTTTTTAACGAAAAGGGAAGCATTAAAGCACAGGCTTCCGCACAATTCAAGACGATATGGCACGAAAACACGGCGGAATCGGACGCGGAAATGATGTGGAAGGCTGCAGCAGAAGTGATAAAATCTGCCGCTCAAAAGTCGCCGGATATAGAGGCAATATGTGTCAGCTCGCATGGCGAGACATATATCCCCGTAGACGAAAACTGTAAACCGGTATACTGCGCCGTGATGAATTCCGATAACCGTGCAGTCAAGGAATCCGCATCGTGGGAAAAGAACATTGGTAAAAGAAATATGTATGCCATTACGGGCGTACCGCTGCATCCCATGTTCAGTATAAATAAAATCATGTGGTTAAAAAATAATAAGCCTGATATTTTTGCAGGAGCAAAGATGTTTTTAAGCCCGGGAGACTACATACTTGGCAGGCTTGGAGTTGCCCTGCTGACTGACTATTCTTTAGCGGGCAGGACCATGGCTTTTGATATAAATAAACGCAGCTGGTCGGACGATATCTTAAAAGAGGCTGGAATCCGAAAAGATATGATGCCCCAATGCGTTCCTTCCGGCACACTTGCAGGAACAATAAAAGCCGATATAGCCCGGATGCTTGGGTTAAATAAAGGCGTTGTGGCAGTGGTAGGCGGACACGACCAGCCTTTGTCTGCACTGGGCTGCGGAGCAATAGCCGAAGGTCAAGTATCCGATTCTGCAGGCACATACGAATGTCTTGCGGCGATATCTGATACACCCAAAAACAATGACTCGGCGTATGAATATAACCTGAACTCATATTGTCATGTGGTAGAAAGAAAATACATAACACTGGCGTTCTTTCCGGCAGGATTTGCCACCAGCTGGTTTGTAGACGAATTCTGCGGTGAGGACAAGCAAAGGGCAAAAAAAAAGAAAATACCCGTATATCTGTATCTTTCGCAAAAAATACCAAAAGAGCCGACGGGTATATGTATAACGCCGCATTTTGTAGGCTCCTGCAATCCTTACTGGGATATGCGGGCAAGAGGCGCGATATATGGGCTTGCCCCTGACTCATCCAGGCACAAGCTTTTCAAGGCGGTATACGAAGGGCTTGCACTGGAGCTATCGCTAAATGTACAGGTTTTAGCGCAAGTTTGCGGGGAATTTGATTCTATCCGCATCAGCGGCGGAAATGCAAAATGGCCTTTTTCTTTGCAACTTCGCTGTGATATCACAGGAAAGAGTTTTTATACCATGGATACTACACAGACTGTATGCAAGGGCGCAGCCATGCTTGCAGGAATAGCCTGTGGTATTTATCGGGACTGTGCAGACGCTGTGCAAAAGACGGTTCAAACTGATAAGGAATATAAGCCGGATAAAGACGTATCGGAAAGCTATGAGCGGCAAAAAGCCATGTACCGGGCGCTTTATCCTTCATTAAACAAGGTAAGGGAATTTAAATGAAATCAAGGGAACGTGTATTAAGGGCGCTTAATTTTGAGGAAGCAGATAAAGTCCCTGTGGATTTTGGCGCCACTATTGTTACCTGTCTTGATTTAAATGCGCATAAAAAGTTAAAAAAGTATTTAAATATAAATGATGACTACGACCCGATCATAGACTTCACCATGGGTACAGTAGAACCCTGTGAGGAGCTGATACACAAGTTTGGCTCGGATATAAGGCGCGTAGGCTTAAACGTTATTCCACCTCAAATCATCGACAACATGTATGAAGATGGCTTCGGTATCAAATATAAAAAAGCCGTTCCCCATGAGTATTTTGATGTTTGCCATAGTCCTCTTGCAGCTGTGGCGGATCTGGATAAATTAAAAATGCCCGACCCCGATATGCCGGAACTTTACTACGGTTTGCATGACAGGGCGCAGGCTTTATATGAAAACAGCGAGTATGCGCTTTTTGCGGATTTTGGCGTACCAGGGTTTTATGAAACCTCGCAGAAAGTAAGGGGTTATGAAAATCTTAGCTGTGACTTGCTCTTAAATCGTGAATTCATATTCGATTTATATGATAGATTACTGGAGCTGCAAAAAAGATTCTTTACCAATTACTTGAAAGAAGTGGGGAAATATACAGTCGCTATAGGCTATGCGGATGATTTAGGGATGCAGGACAGACCGCAGATGTCTCCTGAAACATATCGGGCTGTCATCAAGCCTTACCATAAAAAGATATTTTCCTTTATTCACGAAAAGTCGGACATAAAAATCATGCTACATAGCTGCGGCGCGATAGAGCCTTTGATGGACGACCTAATTGAAGCGGGCGTGGATATTTTCAATCCACTGCAGACAAGGGCAGCCGGAATGTCTCCTGAAGTATTGATGCAAAAATATCGTGGGAAAGCCGCCTTTTGGGGTGGATTTGATGAGCAGCATGTATTACCATATGGCACAAAAGAGGAAATAGAAGCGGAAACAAAGCGCATGATGAACGTAATGGGTAGAACCGGGTATGTATTTGGACCGGGGCATAACATACAGGAAGACACGCCTCCTGAGAATATTATTGCGATGTACGAAGCGGTGAAGGTCTATAGATAGATTTTTTATGTATGGTAAAATATTAGGGTAAGATTGTTGACAATATACAATTGCCGATATAAAATAGTGAAAATGTTGCAGTTATATTTTTTAGATAAAAGATGGCTTTGTGAATCTTTGAAAATTATTGACATTTTAAATAAAAGTAATAAAATTATATGATAACTGGGTTACCCAGATATCAAAACCAGGTATTAAAACCAGATATCAAAAGTTTCTTTTATGAATCAAATCTTTACATTAAGGACAAATAAAGTTAGTCTTTTTATAAATAGTGTTTATAACTAAGCAGGGAAAGGAGATTATATTATTTCAATAATCATAAACACAGTTTAGCTGATAGGGGGTGTGAGAATATAAAAACAAAATTCAAAAAGTAAAATTAATTCAAAAAGGAGAGAAAATGATTAAAAAATTAAAATGGAGTGCTATAGTTGTTTTATGTGTTGCTATAGTTATTACAATGGGTTTAGTTGGTTGTAAAACTGCAACAACAGAGACAGTAGCAGCAACTACGGCAGCTGCTGAGTACAACCCTAAAGATCATCCGATCGCTATTGGAATATTCTTAAAGAGCCACCCAGTAGTACAAATAATGATTGCTGGATTCTTAGTAAGAGCAACAGAACTTGGTTATGAGCCTTTATTATTTGCTCCGGATGAAGCAGATGCTCCTAAACAATACGGTCTTCTGGAAGCAGGTATGGCACAGCATAAGGTGCAGGGTCTCTGCCAGTATCTGTTCGGTCCAGATACAGCCCAGTATGTAAAGAAATATTCAGATCAGGGCATCCCTGTTGTAACCGGACACACAGCAGTTCAGGGGAATTCGCCGGAGGGGACACCTATGGTAGAGGTGTATAAAGGCCTTACGGCATGGGCTGCATGTTCAGCTATTGAGTACGGTAAGGCATCTGCTATGGCTATTGGCGAGCAGGTAGGCGGAAAAGGAACAGTTGCAGTAACAGAAGGCAGCTTCAATCCTACAGAAGATCTGGCAGCCAATTCATTCATTGAAACTATGAAAGCAAATTTCCCGGATATTAAAGTTCTCGATCCTGCAGAAGAAGGCTTCGATACCCCTACAGCTATTCAGAAAGCAACTGCTATTATTCAAGCTAATCCTGATATTACAGGTGCATTCTCAACAACAGGTGCAGGTCCTTCCACATGGGCAGGTGCACAGAAGAACACAGGCAAGAAGATCGTTGCAATAGCAATGGACTACAGCCGTGTGAACCTTGATCTTGTAAAGGCCGGCGAAATGTACGCAGTTGTTGCTCAGCCTCTATTCCAGGAATTCGCAAAAGCTGCTGAAATGCTAGATACCATCCTTCGTGGCGGTACAGTTCCATTTGATAATATAATGCCCGCTCCACTGGTAACTGCAGACAAGGTTGATGAATATTACACATTGCTTGATACTGTTGATGCAGCTATGAAAAATGTGAAATAGCTAATGATTTATATTAACTAAGCTTCGATATGAAGAAATGAGTTTGTGCGGCGGGTTTTGTATAAGACACGCCGCACGGACATATTCTGAGAGGAGATCCATGTATGGCGCAATATGTATTAGAGGCGCAGAATATAACAAAAGATTTCATAGCCGTTAGAGCATTAAATAATGTCTCCATGAATGTTAAAACAGGAGAGATACTGGGGCTTATCGGAGAAAACGGTGCTGGAAAATCCACAATATTAAAGGTCATAAACGGGATATATGTTACTGGAACATTTGAAGGAAAGATACTGATAAATGGAGAAGAGGTGCATCTTCATTCTCCACACGACGCATTGCTTAAGGGTATTGGTTTTGTTCCGCAGGAAATCAATGTCATGGAAGATTTAACTGTTGCGGAAAATATTTTTGTCGGGCATTTAACCGAAGAGAAAAGTGCTTTTACAAAACCGGGTGAAATTGTAAAAAGAGCGATCGATTTTTTAAAACAAAGAAAAATAAACCTGGATGTCAAAACACGTGTAAGAATGCTGAGCATAGGCCAAAAACAGCTGTTAATGATTGCAAGGGCCCTTTCCTGGGATCCGCACATCCTGATACTTGATGAGCCTACCACTGCACTGGCAAAAGACGATGTTGACAACCTTTTTGCGATAATCAGGGAGTTTAAGGCAGTTGGAAGGAGCATCATATTTGTTACACATAAACTGGAAGAAATAATAGAGCTTACTGACAGGGTTGTGATATTGCGTGACGGTGAAAACATAGCCACTTATGAGCGCGAGCAGTATAATGAAAACAAAATCGTAACAGATATGGTAGGGCGTACTATTACAAGCATGTATCCATCAAGAAATGTTCAGATCGGCGAAGAAGTACTTCGTGTAGAGAACTTGACAGTGGCACACCCCAAGATAAAAGATAAAAATCTGATAGAAAATGTAAGCTTCAGCTTGAAAAAAAGTGAGGTTTTGGGCCTTGTCGGCCTGGTAGGTGCAGGCAGGACAGAGACATTAAGTGCACTTTTTGGTGAATATCCTATAAAATCAGGGAAAATATTTATAGAAGACAAGGAGGTCAGGATCAGAAACGGAGGCGATGCAATCAGAAACGGATTATGTCTGGTCACTGAGGACCGAAAAGCAAACGGACTTCTGATGCTGGCAAATATCAAACATAATATCGTCCTGATGAATTTAAAAAAGATTATAATCGGTTTATTTATAAATAATAAAAAGGAAAATAATGTAGCCAAAACATTTATGTCCAAATTAAGCATCAAAGCGCCTAACTATGATACGATGGTGGCAACACTATCTGGAGGAAACCAGCAGAAGGTGGTCATTTCCAAATCGCTCAATACCGATCCAAAGATATTATTGTTAGATGAGCCGACGAAAGGTATAGACGTAGGCTCTAAAAATGAAATTTATAACCTGATAAATACAATGGCAGATATGGGAATATCCATAATTATGGTGTCCTCTGAACTGCCTGAGCTTTTAGCTATGTGCGACCGCTTCATTATACTTGCGCACAAGACAACCGTGGGCGAGCTTGAAAAATGCGAAGCGACACAGGAAACCATAATGGTTAAATGCTTTGCTTAAAATACTTTCAGTAAAATTAGGGGGGAATAAGCATTGTCAGATCCAGAATTAAAAAATGTTAGAACCGGAAATGCCGGTTTGAGAATTATCAAGAGGATTATTGGGATACAGGAAGTCAATATAATGCTTCCTGTTCTGGTTTTGATTATTATAGCCATTATCATCAACCCGATGTTTGTGAACCCGCAAAACCTGGCCACCATTGGCAGAAGAATGTCAATGTGGGGGCTAGTCGCCATCGGGGAGGCTCTCATAATAATGACAGGCAATTTCGACATCTCCGTAGGCGCCATGGTTGCTTTTGTGAACGTATTCTTCGCAGTTGCAGCAGCTACATGGCAATTGCCGCTCATAATTGCAATACTGTTAAGTATCTTACTGGCTGTCGCACTTTCTACCATTAGTGGCCTCATTGTTGTTAAACTAAAAATCAATTCATTTCTTACCACTATCGCGATGCTGTTTATATGCAAGGGTCTGGCAAAAACGATGACAAACGCACGCCCGGTGCCTGTTGCGCCAGCACAGGCTTCAGCTTTATTTTTGGAATTTGGGCAAGCTGAGCCTTTAAAAATGAGCTGGACTTTCTTCTTATTTATAGCACTTATTATAATATTTCAGATTATTCTTAAAAAGACCGCTTACGGACGCAAGTTATATGCAACAGGTGATAATAATAATGTAGCAAGGCTGGCGGGTATCAACGTAGATCTCGTCAAGCTATCAACATTTATTATCAGCGGTTTTCTGGTTGGTACAGCAAGCGTATTATTGATTGCAAAAGAAGCGGTTGCTAATGCGAACTATGGTACGGGATGGGAGCTTTCTGCTATTGCTGCTGTTGCTATAGGCGGAATCAGCCTGATAGGCGGAGCCGGTTCAATGAGTGGTTTGCTTATCGGTGTAATTATGATGCAGTGCATGTCCAATATACTGGTACTTCTACAGATAAACCAGCATATGCAGTCTGTTCTGCTTGGGGTTATTATGATCCTGGCTACTGTATTTGAAATCAGACGCCGTAATAAGATACTTGGGAAGATAGACTAAATACAGCACAGTAAGAACAATTTTGAAGGAGAATAAATGACTTTCGAAAAAAATAATACTAAGATACAAAAGAAGGAAATCTCGTTTTTAGGAAAAATATTCTCTGTGCAGGAGGTAGGCATATTAATTCCACTAATTGCATTGATTTTATTGTTCTATTTTATAAACCCAGGGTTTTTATCAGCGCCAAATGTTTTCTCTGTACTAAAGGTTCTGGCTTTTTATGGAATAGTTGCTGTAGGAGAAACGCTGCTGATATTAGGCGGAGATATAGATATCTCCGTTGGTTCAGTAGCCGGTTTTGGCGCTGTATTCAGCACATTTTTGATGATGAAGTTTTCCTGTTTCGGGCTATTGAATACTCCTTACGAATGGATAGGCGTTATTGGATTTATGATCATCACGCTTGCCGTCTGTTCACTGGTAGGTTTTTTGAATGCATTTTTAATCGTAGATTTGAAACTGCCCGCCTTTATAGTCACTATTGCGACAATGTGGGCAGTACGTGGAGCTATAATGGTTGTTACGAACGGTAATCCAATTTATCCGCTGCCATTATTTTTTATGGATACTATCGGTACTAATGCACAAATACCAATCGTTAAGGTTGGCACCGAAATAATTGGTATATCGCTCCCGTTTATTATATTTATAATACTGATTGTAGTATTCGAAATATTGCTGCGCAGATCAAAATTCGGCAGAAACATATACGCTACAGGAAGCAACAGGGAAGTTGCAAAACTTGCAGGTATCAATACAAGAAAAGTGCGTTATATGAATTTCATAATACTATCCATGCTTGCATCTTTATCCGGCATGCTGGTTGCTGCTTTCACAAGACAGGGCTATCCACCCATCGGGGATGGCTGGGAGATGTTTATTATCGCCGGATGTGCTATCGGTGGCATTGCTCTTGCCGGCGGGTATGGTTCTATGATAGGAACACTCATAGGGGTAATTATAATGAACACTGTAAATACCGGGCTGGTTATGTCAGGCATTAATACATTCCTGCAGCAAACCGTACAGGGAATTATCATCCTGATAGCTGTTTATGCGGATATTTTAAGAAGGAATAGGAAAGTTCTTGCATAGCCTGCATAAATGCGTTCTGGCAAAAGGTACGGGCTCCCTTTAATTATGCAATAACATTTCTTGCCTGGCAACACGTTTCTTAATCCGAACGAATAGACTAAGGAAAAACTTTTTGCCTATAAGTATACAGAGTTGGGCGTTAGCCTTAAAAAGTGACATAAAACTACAAAAATAAAAAGAGGTAAAATTCTATGAAGGTATTCAATCTTCAGGATTTCCCGTTTGCAGAATTTGGTGAAAATCCCACAAGGATAATAAGGCTTTTGGTATCTCCGCAGACTACGGGAGAACAAAGGTGCAGTATCGTAATCGGCAATATGCCTCCGGGGGGGATATCCGAAGGTCATATCCATAAAACAAGTGATGAATATATCTATTTTGATATAGGAGGTAAATTTATTGTCGACGGAGAAGAATACGAGGTAAAGGAAAAAAGTATGGCTTTTGCCCCTAAGGGGACCATACACGAATGCATAAACACTACCGAAGACAAAGAACTGACGCTCGTATGTTTCTTTCTGCCGGCATTTGAACCTTACGGAAAATATCCCGAGCTGATAGAAAAGACGAAGAAGTATATTAAAAAAGAAGATCAAGAATAATTTTTCGCCTAAGGAATTAAAGATATGATGATAAGCCAGTGGAGAGGTTTTGATCTTTCAAGACGAGTACTAAATATTAATAAAGCTTTTAACAGGGAAAAGATAAGCACGCCGGAGGAATTCTGCATTATCGCAAATACGCCATGTTATTTTGGTTTTGGCAATAATAAAAGACCCAAAGAGTATTGGGAAGACCCTGCGGTGATGGTGAAATTCCAGGAGGACGCATTTATATCCCATCTTTCACAGGTAGACGATGATGCAATGCCATATTTTATGCCATGGTTCGGCACAGGCGTATTGGCTTCCGCCTTCGGCTGTCCGGTAAAAGAAGCCACCGGCAATGGAGATGATCCGGCAATACAAGAGTTTGTGGTTAAATCCCTATCGGATGCCGCAAAACTCAAAATACCGGATCCTTATCAGGACGGACAGATGCCTAAGGTTTTGGAGTTTATCGATTATGCGAGGCAAAACAGCGACCTGCCAATAGGGCTTACGGATATGAATAGCCCATTATCCACCATGATGCAGATATGCGGCTATGAGAACGCATTCATCTGGATGTATGACGAACCTGCTGCAGTTCATGACCTGATGTCCATGATTACAGAGACATTTATAAATTGGGTAAAGTTGCAAAAGCAGCATGCCGGCTATGATTTTGACGAAACGGGCGGGCTGCAGGGTGTGACTTCTCCTAAGGGAGTAGGTGTATGGGTTTCGGATGACGATCTTATCACCATGACACCCGCACTTTACGAGGAATTTGTCGTTCCATATTATTCTAAGATATTTAAGGAATTTGGCGGCGGTCATGTGCATTATTGTGGAAATGGCAATCATCAGACGGACAACCTGCTAAAAATAGAGCACATACGCGCCATCAACAATTCACCAATGGGAAATGCAGATGTTTTTTCACATTTGGTAAAAAAAGCAGGCTGCGGCAGGCTGACGATAGAGATACAGGACGCCGCACCGTGGGATATAGAAACCTATTACCCTGCTTTGTTTGATAAGATTGATGACATACGCGGACTGATGTTGGCTACTTTCATAGAGGATAATCTGGGAATGGACAATAAAGGTAATACTATAATCATAAAGCGCGATCCAATAGCTGACGCAAAGCGTGTGGTAAAGACAGTACGCAAATGCGTGGCTAAAAAACTTTAAATGCAAGCGCTAACGCATGCTGCGCCCGTGTCAGGAAGGACGAGAGAAGCTTATCGCTAACCTAGGACAGGGTGAAGGCGACTTTAGAAAAGAGGAGGTAAGGATGACTGGAAGGCAAAGGCTTTTGAATGCTTTGAGCGGGAAAGAGACAGACAGAATTCCCGTTTCTCCCTGGATTTACAATAACTTTATTTTCGAACATTTTGACCATGAACCAAAAAGTATGGACGATTTTTATTTCGGTGGTGGATTTGATATCGATAAAAACACTATACAGGTTTACGAGGATTACAGATTTGATTTGACCAACCGGCTGGGCTCCATATGGGATACCTATAAGGAAAAAACAGCGAATGACTGGGAGATATCCGTAGAAACTATAGACAAAGGCAATATACAAAGTGAGATCACCACCATACGCACACCCAAAAAAACGATGCGGCAGGTAAAAGATGTAAAGCAGATTTCAAAATACACGTTTGTGGAAGCGCTGATGGAATATTTCATCAAGGACGCGGACGATTTTGAAAATTTCGTGCAATACCAGCCCCCATTTGGCGTAGATTGCTCGCGACTTGCAAGGGCAAGAGAGCTTACGGGTGATAAGGGCGTGATATTTGCCTGCTTGCATGGAGCTTTCAATGCGCTCAATATGTACCGCCGTCTGGACGATATGATGATGGACCCGTTATTGGATGAGGGGTTTTACCGCGCGATGCTGCGGCATTTTACGGATCGTTCAAAGGTAATGATCAGAGAATCCATAAAAAACGGAGCAGATGTTTTTGACTTGCCCATTAATATGGCGACCGCTACCGCTGTGGGCGTGGATTATTTCAACAGGTACATCTTCGAATACGAATCGGAGCTTATGGATGAGGCACATCAAGGCGGCACACTTGTCTGCAGCCATAACTGCGGAGACGGGCTCGGGCTTATTGATACTTATAATAAAATGCCGATAGATGCGTATGAAACAATGACCCCTCCGCCTTTTGGTGATATGGATTTTGATACTGCTTTGGCAAAATTCAATAAACGCATATGTTTGATGGGCAACATAGACCAGGTGGAGTTCTTGATGAAAGCGACCCCCAGGGAAGTATACGAAAGAGTAAAGGAGGTTGTGCTAAAGGCAAAGAAACGCGGCAATTTTATACTCACGACCAGCGACTGGCTTTTTGACGGTACGCCCAAGGATAATGTGCGAGCGTTTGTAGAGGCAGGACTAGAATATGGGCGGTATGATTGAATACCGGCAACACTTTAATTACCCGCGGAGTGTAATACAAGGATTGATATGGTAATCAGGTTTAAATAATGAAATATATGAAAAATGAGAAATGTCAATTTTTGAAGGAAAGAGGCAAACCAATATGACACCGAGAGAAAGAATTCTAAAGACATGTAACTTCCAGGAGCCGGACAGAGTGCCGATAGACATCGGTGGCTCACAGGTTTCCGGGCTGTGCATAGACCATTACTGCGACCTTTTAAGGTACCTGAATATCGAAGAGCTGCCCAAAGTATATGAGCAGTTTGAGATGCTGGCAAGAGTGGAAGAGCCGATAAGAAAGCGCCTGAGAGGAGACGTGATATCCCTGGAAAATCCTTCGATGCGCTGGGGGCTGCATAACAAAGAATGGAAAAAATGGCGCACATTTAAGGGCAACGAGGTGTTGATGCCCGGGGATTTCAATCCCGTGATCGATGAAAAAGGTGCTCTTATATTAAATGATGCCAATGGCAACCCTATAGCCCGTATGGCAAAGGATACACTATATTTTGAATTTGCTTGTGGAACTGAAATGTCAAAAGAAATCGTAAAAATGGACCCGAAGAAATGGAAGGACAGTATCGTGCTCTATACAGATGAAGAATTAAAGCAAATCGCCGCGGAGGCAAAAAACCTGCATGAAAATACTGATTTTGCGGTTTTCGGGGAATTCGGGCGCGGGGGACTCGGCAGTAATGGGTTATTTGCCGGGCATAAAGTAACAGACTGGTTTTGTATCCTGCTGACGGAAAGAGAATACGCTGATGAGATATTGCAGGTGACAGCGGAAAGAGCCGTGGAGAATGCAAAACTGTATTTAGAAGCGGTAGGGGACAGCATCGACATCATTTTTGTATCCGGTACGGACTTCGGCACTCAGAGGGTTGAGTTTTTCAGGCCGGAGATCTGGCATGACCTTTTCCTACCCAGATACAAGATGGTCAATGACTATATCCATAAGAACAGCCGCGCAAAGACGTTTATTCATAGCTGCGGCAGCATTTATAACATAATTGAATATATTATAGCTGCAGGGTTTGACATATTAAATCCCGTGCAGGTTACAGCAGGCAATATGGATGCTGCAAGGTTAAAAGAGAAATTCGGCGGTAGAATAGTATTCTGGGGCGGCGGAGTGGATACACAGACGGTATTGCCCTTCGGAACAGAAGATGAAGTGAGAGAGCAGGTGAAGGAAAGAATCAAGATATTCGCCCCTGGCGGCGGATTTGTATTCAACCCGACACACTGCATACAATACGGGGTACCGCCAAAAAATCTGCTGGCTGCGGCAGACACAGCGTATGAATACGGCACCTATCCTATTAAATAAAAAAGTGCAG
>Ga0214473_10007640_pt1 | contig 12802 bp, 7 predicted proteins | sample RVTome_7_FD_203509 | JGI IMG/M metagenome (GOLD analysis project Ga0214473, IMG submission 203509) | Soil microbial communities from uranium-contaminated site in the Upper Colorado River Basin, Wyoming, United States - RVT98D197 | ecosystem: Environmental > Terrestrial > Soil > Contaminated >... | reverse complement strand
CCGGCGTGCGGATGGCGGAGATCAGCCCGATCACCGCGGTGAGCGGGAAGACCAGGGTAGCCACGAAGAGCGTGATGGCCCACGGGGTGGGGTTCCCCAGCCGGGGGATCGCGTCTTCCGACGACAGAAGTGCGACGCCCACGAAAGCGAGCACCGAGAGCGCGCTGAGCAGCGGCCACACCCGGAGCCGGAGGCGCGGCACCCCGGCAAGGCGCCGGAACAGCCAGCGGGGGGCCCAGACCAGCGCGAAGGCGACGGTCACGACCAGCGCGAGCAGAAAGAGCGCCGTCATCCCGATCTCGGCCAGCGCCACCGGGGTCCACACCCGGTGATAGGATGCAGGCACGAGGTAGCCCATCCGCTCGATGGCCGCCGGCCGGTCGTTCGCCGGATCATCTACCAGGGCCAGCGTGGCGACCGGCTCGCCGGGACGGCGGAACAGCCGCTCCGACACCGGCAGGTAGTCCGCGGGATCGCCCAGCAGGGGGCGCAGCGAGAGGGCGGTGTCGGCTGCCACCAGCCGTACCAGGCCCCCGATGCGCTCCAGGAAGTAGAGGGCCTGCACCCGCGGGTTGTCCGGCCGATACCAGCCGGCGCGCTCGCGGGCGAGCGGCGCCAGGGGCGCCGGGGGTGGCGAGGTCGGGCGGACTTCATCGCGGGTGAGGTAGTCGCGCATCAACCGGCTGATGCGCTTGAACGCCTCGCCGCTGCCGGTGTTCAGCATGAAGGCGTAGCCGACTCCCTGCTCGGGGCGGTACGCCATGTTGGTGACGCCGCCATTCACGCCGCCGTCGTGCCCCACCCACACGTACCCGCTGTCCACATACGTCGAAAGGTGCAAGCCGTAGCCCACCGTGAGCCCGGAGCGAGCGGTGATCGAGCTCCGGGGACGCTCCATCGCGACGATGTCTTCCGCGGGGACGAGCTGGACGCCGTTCGCGGCGCCTCGGTTCAACAGAAAACGGACGTACGCGGCCATGTCCTGGGCGGACGCGTTGATGGCGCCGGCGGGCCGCTCGCTGATGTACCAGTAGTACTGCGGCGTCTTGCCGTCCGAGTGGTAGAGCGTGGCCAGTTGCTTGGGTGGCGGCCGGAAGTAGGTGGCGCTCGCCATCCCGATCGGCCGGAAGAGCCGCTCGGTCACCAGCTCCTCGAACGGCCGCCCTTCCAGCTTCTCGGCGATATACGCGGCCACGGGCGGGCCGGAATTGCAGTACGACACCCGGGTTCCGGGGCGCCAGCGGGACCGGCGCGTGTCGGGGTTGTAGTCCAGCGCCCGGCGGAGCGTGATGGTCGAGTCGTTGAGCGCGTAGTCTTTCGGGGCGAGATCGTCCCACCCGGTCGCGTGCTCCAGCAGATGGACGATCCGGACCGGGTCGGTGTCCTGCCAACGGTCCGTGAACGCGATTTCGGGCGCGTGGGTCCAGACCGGGTCCGTGAGCTGGAGCCGCCCGGCGCCCTGGAGCTGAAGCATGAGGAGCGAGACGAACGCTTTCGAGGTGGACCCGATCCGGAACAGCGTTTCGCTGGTCGCCGGGCGCCCGGCCGCGACGTCGGCGGTGCCCAGCCCCGCGACCCAGAGGGCGCTGTCCCGAGTGACCAGCGCCACGCCCACGCCGGGCGTCTTGGTCTCGGCCATCACCTCCCGGATGCGGGCTTCGAGCTCGGGGACGGTCCGGGGGGGCGCGAGGGAATCCTGGGCGGACGCCGCGGGCGGGCCGGCGAGGCCCACGACCGCGGCGACCGCGATGGCGCAACGCACGCCGCGTGCTCCGGCGTCAGCCGCCGAGTCGGATGCCGGCCATGACCGGAATGAACCCGGTATCGTCCCGCCTGAGGTAGCGGGCCTCGACGAAGACCCCGATCACCATGAGGCTCACGTTCACTCCGACCCCGCCGCCGAACACCGGCTTCCATTCGTCGACGGTCGCTCCGGTGGTCGGCACGAACCCGGCATTCAGCGCGCCCGCGCCGCCGATCACGTAGGGCTTCACCGGGATGAGGGGCGGCCCGATCTGGAAGATGACGTTGACCATTCCGCCGTACAGCCTGGTCTTGCCGGCCGGACCGACGTCGTGGGTGTTCTGGCCGTAGAGCCCTTCGGCGCGGAATTGAATTGGAAGCAGGGGCAAGCCGAGCTTCACACCCGCCAGTCCCATCCAGCCCAGTTTGGCCACGTCGCCGAAGTCACCCATCGGCAGGGTGGCGCCGCCCCCCAGCACGAAGCCGATCTGTCCGGCCGCCGGGGTCGCCGTCCCACCCGCGAGCAGCAGCACCAGCGGCAACCAACCAAATGCGCGTTTCATCATGTCCCTCCCTCTCAAGGAGCATTCACCGCAGAGACCGCAGAGAACGCAGAGCGGCGCTCTCTCCGGTGAAACCACTCCAAGGGTAGTGACGCGCGGACGGAGCGCAATAGGGCATCTCAGGTTGGGCGGCGCCGCTCCCACCACTCGGCCGCGGCAAAGCACACCGCCGCTAGCGCGACCACCGCCAGCCCCGCGCTGGGGCCGGGGAGGGGCAGGACTTGCGGAAGCGTGGCACGACGGCGCCCGCATCGCGACGGTCAGGCAGGAGCAGGACAGCTTACCAGCGCATCGCGACGGTGAGAGCCGTGAGACCACCGACAGTGGTGCGCCCACCGAACTCACGCGCCACCCCGAGTGAGACCCGATCCACGGACAGGAGCATTCCCGCGGCCGGCTGCATGTCGTGCCAGCGCCACCCAAAGATCATCTTGAGCGCAGGATGACCCGCGAGGACGCTGGTACTCAGGCCCCAACGTCCGTCAGCCGAGGACCAGGTGGCCTCGAACCCAGTCTCCAGAATCCACGGGGTGCGGAGCGGCTTCGCCAATAGCATCACGCGGCCGACGCCATCGCTCGGTTCCCCCGGCAGCGTGGTCCACGAAGCGCCGGCCATCCAGGAAGCCAGGTCCAGCCCCACCCCGAGTCGGCTCGAAAGGCGCTGCCGGTCTACCGTGAGATTGCGCTGGAACTCTACGGATGATCCGGCCCCAACGAGGACTGCACCGATCCGTGCCGCGATCGCGAGATCCACCCCTGTGGCGAACACGCCGAGGGAAGCGAGGCTGGGGTCGCTGACGAGCAGCTCCTCGTCGAACAGGTCGGCGACCTCATATCGCCATACGGACAGCGCAACCGGCAGGACTGCGTGGAACGCCCCTGAGAGGGAGTAGCCTCGCAGCCCGGTCTCAGGGTGCGTGACATAGCCCATGGCGATGCCCTTTCCCACTGCCGCTCGTGCCGGGTTCAGAAATACCGCGTCGAGGTGGTTCGACGAGGTTCCCGCATCGCCACCGGCGACGACGCTGGCCGCCAACGGCCGTTCCGGGAATCCGCTACTTTGGGCAGCCAGCGGCGCTGGGTGAGCGAAGCTCAGGATGGCCCCCACGGCGGCGGCGCGCATCGCGCACCTACCGGGCCGGCACGATCAGCTTGGTCCTGGCCTGCTGCTCACCAGCGGACACCACGGCCAGGTAGACGCCCGGCGACGCCGCCCCACCGGCATCGTTCAAGCCATCCCAGGTTAGTGACGCCCAACCCGCTCCCGTTCCCGGCCGCATGGTCCTGACCAGCCTTCCACGAAGGTCGTAGATCCGAATCGTGGCTTCGCCCCGCACGCCAACGGGCACACCGTACTCGATGGACATCACGCCGGAACGAGCCACTTCGGTAGCGAGCCCGGCACGGCCCGCCCTTGAGGACGGCGCCCCTCCACGCAACTCCACACTTGGACCCACCGACAAGCGAACGGCCTGACGCACCGTGAGCTTCGACGGGGGGAGGCCCCACCCGGCCGTTCCCACGACGGAAAGGCACTGGCCCCAACACGGTTGCTCTTCACAGAAGTAATCGGGCGTCCAGGCCTTGTAGTAGTCATGGATGATCGGCCCATCCTCAAAGCGGACGCGGAAGCCATGGTAATGGCCGTCGTTTGGAGTGTGACCAAACGTACCCGCCGGTGAGGCCACGAAGAACGTCTGGTTACCGGTCCTCGTAGCCAGATTGGCAGCGGTCGAGACGAATCCAGCGTTGACGAGGCTCTGATCGAGGTTCATGCCGTTGCCGTCCCAGAAGGTCACTGCGTACGTGCGTTGCACTGACGGGCCGCCGACGTCGAGAAAGAGTTCCCAACCACAACTAGCCGGGGTCTGGGGGTACAGACGCACCGCGGGGTACCCAACGTGTCGTGCCGCGAACCCGTCCTCCAAGTTCGGGACGGCTACCGTCAGCGTCTGGTTCGCCTTCATCCGATCCTGGAAGGCCCGGATGATCGAAGTTCTCGTGTGGAGCATCGTTTCCGCTTCGATCATATAGAACCTGATCGCGTCGTACGTCGCTCGCTCCCATAGATAGGAATCCCGTTCCAGGCTTGGCGAAAGCGGACGTGGACCATGCCGCTGGGATTCTGTCGCGCGGTTTCAACGACCGCGTTGCGGGCATCGTCGAGGGCGAAAGCGTCGCCGTGCCGTTTGAGGAATCCCTCCACACTGCTCTCAACCGTCGACCTGCGATCCCGGCGCTGGAGTGCGTCCGATGAGAACTCCAGCCATGCTGCCGTTCCTAGCATCGTGTCCCATGAAACCCTCCGAATGGCGTAGACGCCCTGATCGAGGGAGTCCAGGCGAGCCCGGGCTTGGCTTATGCGCTCCGCCGCTCGCGGGTTACGTGGCGCCGGCCGCTGCGCGGCAAGATCACACGGCCAGGCGACGGTAATGAGGACGAGCGTGAGGGCGATGGGGTGAGCGCGCACAGAGGCACCTCCGGCGTCAGCGGTACTGAGAAAGCGGCTACCGAGAATCGGCCAGTGCGTTAGCCCAAGGCCAATTCGTCAACCGGACCCGATACCGGCCATCCGATGAAACCGCGTAGAGTTCACCCAGATTCGAGAAGGTCGCGGTGCCGCCGGGCGGGTCCTCGGCGGCGACGTAGTGGGGGTCAACCGCCCACTCGACGAGGAGGAAACTATCGGTGGCCAGCCAACTTCCAGGATTAGAACCGGCGACGCCAGTCCAGGTGCGGTACTCCGGGCTTCTCGGCACGAGCACGGCTGGGAGCAGGGGCTCGGGAGCGGCGCCCGCGCGGGCGACCAGCACAACGTAAGTGGCGTCCCGGTCGGAATACCCCTGATAGGCCACGGTTTGGTCCGACGGGCTGAGGCGCGGCCCGCCGCCCTGGAGCCCGATCGGTCCCACCAAGCCGCTGTCTAGCACCGCTTGCCAGATTTCAGATTGATTCGTTAGCGGGTTCGCCAACTCGACAACCGCGCGGGGCGTGGATCGCGATACGTCGAAGAACACTGGACTTGCCCAGTCGAGTCGGAGGCGCATGCGAGCGGGCCCGCCGGCTATGGGCGCCGACCAGATGTTCCACCCGCCCGGGTTTGCCGCGAAGAGTACCTCGGTCCCATCGGCTGACCACCGGGGCGCGATCTGTTGACCCGGTACCGAGTCCGCAAGCGGGCTCACGGCGCCGGACGTAAGGTCCACAACGTAAACGCGCGAGAGGGGGAGGCCCCCCTGGTAGCCCGACACCTGCACCGCCAGCGCGCGACGATCTGGCGAGAGGGCGGGACGGCCCAGCCCGTCGGCGCCGTCGAAGCCCGTGACGGCGCGTACCGTGCGGCCGGGCAGGTCCATCCATACTACCTGAACTGACTGAAGAGCCCCAGTGCCTCGCAGCCAAGTCAAGCGACTCTGGACCGGAACGATGACATGGAACTCGCGGCTCGCGGTGAACACGGCGCCCTCGACCGGCGCTTCGGCCGTGAGTGTGACGGTCCCCAGGCCCCGGGCCACGAACGCCGTGTCCCCAAGCGGCTCCACCACGCTCGAATCGCTGCTGGCCCACCGCACGCCGGATGGGAAGACGCCCATCGGCGCGCCGGTGCTATCGGTATACCAGGTATGGAGGGTGAAGGTGTCGCCGGCGAAGGCGGCGTTTTGGCCGCCCGCCACCATCAGCCCGACGATCTCCGGATCGGGCAACGGTGGGCACCCGACCTCACAGGAGTCGCAGTCAGTGCACGGTTGTTCGACCGTCCCGCATGCTCCGCCAGCATCGGACAGGCCAACCGTCAGGCCCAACAGGAACGTGCGGCGCCAACCGGGCAACGCCATGGCCAACACTCCCGCTCCACCATGCCCCAGTACGGACGCGCCGTCAAGTGAGAAGGAGAGGCATCCGAAGGTATCCGGTAGGGATTTCGCGGTAGTACCGGAGCCGCGGCCCGGTTAACTTGCAACACCTACCATGTTCCAAGCACCTACGCCCATGCTCGGGCTGAAACCAGCGGCAGGTTCGTGATGGCGACGACGGCTCCCGTTCTGAGAGACTCCCTGACCAGGCTGGGGATCGAGGTCGAGAACCTCGGCGGCTTCGGCGGCGAGTGGATGGGCTCGGGGTCCGAGCTCGAGGTGATCACCCCCATCGACGGCTCGCGGATCGCGACCGTGCGCCAGGTGACCGAGGCGGAGTACGACCGCATCGTGGCCCGGGCCCACACGGCGTTCCTCGCGTGGCGGGCCGTCCCCGCCCCCCGGCGTGGTGAGCTGATCCGGCAGCTGGGGAACCGGCTCCGCAAGGTGAAGCCAGAGCTGGCGCAGCTCGTCACGGTGGAGATGGGGAAGAGCATCATCGAGGGCGAAGGGGAAGTGCAGGAGATGATCGACATCTGCGACTTCGCCAACGGCCTCTCCCGCCAGCTCTACGGGCTGGCCATGCACTCCGAGCGCCCGGATCACCGCATGTTCGAGCAGTGGCACCCGCTGGGTGTGGTGGGCGTGATCAGCGCGTTCAACTTCCCCGTGGCCGTGTGGAGCTGGAACACCGCCATCGCCATCGTGTGCGGCGACGCGGTGCTGTGGAAGCCGGCCAGCAAGACACCGCTCACCGCCATCGCGTGCACCCGCCTGGCGCAGCAGGTGTGCGAGGAGAACGGGGCAGATCCGGCGCTGTTCTCCCTGGTGATCGGCAAAGGATCCACGGTGGGCGAGCGGATGCTCAAGGACCCGGGCGTCCCGCTGGTGTCCGCCACCGGGAGCTGCCAGGTGGGCCGGCGGGTGGCCGAGCTGGTGGGCACCCGGTTCGGTCGCACTATCCTCGAGCTGGGAGGCAACAACGCCATCGTGGTGACGCCCAGCGCCAACCTGGACCTGGCGTTGCGCGCCATCCTCTTCGGGGCCATCGGCACGGCGGGCCAGCGCTGCACCAGCACCCGCCGGATCATCGTCCACGCCGCGGTCAAGGACGAGCTGGTGCGCCGCCTGGTGCAGGCGTACGACGGGATCTCGATCGGCGACCCGCGCGACCGGCACGTGCTGATGGGGCCGCTCGTGACCCACGACGCGGTGCGCGACCTGCAGAACGCGGTCAAGCGGGTGAAGCAGGAGGGCGGCAGGATCCTCTGCGGCGGCGAGGCGCTCGACGGACCCCGGTATCCCGGCGGCCACTACGTCCGGCCGTGTCTCGCCGAGGCCCGGAACGAGTTCGCCATCGTCCAGGAGGAGACCTTCGCGCCGATCCTCTACCTCATCGAGTACGGCAAGAAGGGGTCCACGCCGGCGCAGGCCGTGGCCGAGCTGCCCGAGGCCATGCGGCTCCACAACGCGGTGCCGCAGGGGTTGTCGTCGGCCATCTTCACCGAGCACCTGCGCGAGGCCGAGTATTTCCTGTCGAGCCGCGGCTCGGACTGCGGCATCGCCAACGTCAACATCGGGACCAGCGGTGCCGAAATCGGGGGCGCGTTTGGCGGCGAGAAGGAAACCGGCGGCGGGCGCGAGTCCGGGTCGGATGCCTGGAAGGCCTACATGCGCCGCCAGACCAACACGCTCAACTGGAGCACCGACCTGCCCCTGGCCCAGGGAATCAAGTTCGGGGATTGACGGTCACTCCAACCAGCCCTCACATTAGCCATCCGGCCGTTCGGGAGGTGCTCATCCGTCGTATCGCTGTGGTACTCGCCCTGCTGCCCGCCGCCTGCGGGCGGTCGCCCGCGCCGGCGCCGGCGCCCGCCCCCGAGTCGGTGCCGGTTGCGGTTCGGGCGGAGACGGTGACGGTGGTGCGGACCGATCCGGCGCTGGAGCGGCAGCTCGCCGAGGTCCAGCTCCGGCTGCTCGAGAAGGACGCGCTGATCGAGAGCCTCCAGGATCTGCTCGACGAGGCCCAGCGGGAGGTCGTTCGGTCGCTGGCCAAGCTGCAGACCAGCGCGAGTCGCGCGGAAGCCGCGTCGGGCATGGCTGAGGCCGAGCTGGCGGTGCAGACGCTCCGCCGCGCCGGCGGCGCCGACCTGGCGCGCGCCGAGCGCCTGATGTCGGAAAGCGCGGCCGAGTTCAACCAGGCGAACTACGGCGGCGCGCTCTACCTCGCGAACCAGGTGAAGAACGTGGCGGGGCAGCGGGGACAGGCGGGCGCCGGCGCCGACCAGGTACGCTCCGGTGAGACGGTGTTCGCGCGGCCGGTGACCCTGGAAACCAGCGCCCGCGCCAACGTGCGCGAAGGGCCGGGCACTAACTTCCGCATCCTCTTCACGCTGGAAAAAGGGATCTCGCTGAAGGGCCAGTCCCACGTGGCGGGCTGGATCCGCATCACCGACGATGAGGGCCGGACGGGCTGGATCAGCCAGGGCCTGGTGGGCGGCCGCTAGCGCCCCCGCCCCGCTGAGCCGCCGCCGGCCACGGCCCGCAGCACGCGGTCCCGGCCCTCCTTCTTGGCCTGGTAGAGGGCCGCGTCCGCCGCGGCGATCAGGTCTTCGGGCGTGTCGCCGTGCTCGGGGAACGCGGCAATCCCGATGCTGATCGTCACCCGGCCGCCCAGGAAGATGCGCTCCTTGAGCTGGGTCCGGATCCGCTCGGCCACTTCGGTCGCTTCCTTCACATCCGTCTCCGGCAGCAGGACGAAGAACTCCTCGCCCCCGTAGCGGGCGGCGCAGTCGATCTCGCGCGTCGTCTCCCGCAGCACCGCGCCCAGGCCCCGCAGCACCGCGTCGCCGGCTTGATGTCCGTGGGCGTCGTTATATCGCTTGAAGTTGTCCACGTCCATCATCAGCACGGCACAGACGTGCGACAGCCGCTTGGAGCGCTCGACCTCGGTGGCCAGCATCTCCATCTGGCGGCGGCGGTTGTAGAGCCCCGTGAGGCCGTCCGTGACCGAGAGCCGCTCCAGCTCCTCGTTCTGCCGCCGCAGCGTCTCGTTCGCGGTGTCGAGCCGGCTCCGTCCCTCCCGCAGGCGCGCCACCATGTCGTTGAACACCATGGTGAGGAGGCCCACTTCACCCCCGCCTCCCGGAGGGAGGTCCACCGTGAAATCACCGCCCGCCACCTCCGCCGCGCCCCGGGTGAGACGAACCAGCGGGCGCACGATCAGCAGCCCCAGCTGATACGCGATGACGCTGATCCCGAGCACCAACGCCACCAGAATGAGGATCGCCAGGTTGCGGAGGGTGCGGACCTGCCGGTAGGCCCGGGCCGTGGGCACTTCGGCCACGAAGGCCCAGTTGAGGCTGGGGATGCGCCGGAGCACGCCCAGGACGGGCTCGCCCGCGAGTCCCCGGTACAGCACCGCCTGTCCTTCGCCGTCGAACAGCGGCCCCGCCGTCTCGGCGGGCAAGGTATTCGCGAGCAACTCGGCCGACGACGTGTCGGACGCCAGGATGACCCGGCGGTCATAGGTGACCAGGTAGGCCCGCCCCTCCTTGGGCGCATACTTCCAGATGTTCGAGACCACCAGCCGAAGCCGGGTTTCGACGCCGAGCGCCCCCACCAGCTCCCCGGCGCCCGTCCTGATCGGCACCAGCAGGGTAGCGCGTGGCTCCGAAGCCGCGGCATGCCACACCGGGTCTCCCACGAATTGGGTTGCGGTCCGGAGTCCCGCGATGGGGTCGTCCGGCAGGGCGGGCGTTTCGTTCCCCGTCTGGGCCACCATGCGGCCGCGGGCATCGAGCACGAACAGCTCGGCATGCTCCGGAAAGCGCGAATGCAACGAGGAGAGATACACGGTGATGCGGCTGGCGGCCGCCGGGTCGCGCGTGGCGCGCTCCAGGTTCTCCGTGATCTCGTAGGAGCCGGTAAAGGTGCGAAGCTCGTGCAGCCGCTCCTTGAGCCAGAGGTCCATCTCGCGGGTGGCTTGCTCGGCCGCGATCTGGAGGTCCTGGGTGGTCTTCTCCAGGATGGCCCGGCGGTTCTGGCGGTAGGCGATCCACGCCGTGGTCACCGACGGGACCAGGGCGGCCACGAGGGCGAACAGCAGAATCCGGTTCCGGATGCTGTCCGGCCGGAGGGGGCCGAGAACGCGGGCGGATGCCCGAAGATGGCTGGTCATGGACGGGTAGCCGCCCTAGACTAGCGCGGCGGGCCCGCCAGCGCGAGTCCCGTGCCACGGCACCGCCGCCGGTGCGAACCGAAACGCGGGACTGCCAGCGACATCCAGACCCGGATATGTTTCCCGCTTCCCTCACCGCCTCTCCCAGCTGAGGCACCTATCATGATGCGATTGCCCCACATGCTCGCCGCACTCGCGCTGTTGGCGGGAGGCCCGGCCGCCGCTCAAACCCACGTTTCCAACCGGCCGCTGCCCGCGGGCGGAGCCCTGGGGTTCGGCGTTTCTTTGGCCTGGTCGGGCGACCTCCTGTTCGTGGGTCGCACCGGCGCGGTTCCCGGTTTCCCCATGCCTCCCGCGCAGTCGGGGGCGGTCCATCTGTTCCGGCGCGCCTTGGACGGCGCCTGGTCCGAGGCCGGCTCGGTGACCGGTAGCAACACGACCCTGGGCGATGGCTTCGGGAGCGCAGTGGCTGCCGAGGGGAACTGGCTGGTGGTGGGAGCGCCCGCGGCGGCCGGAGGGAAGGGCGCGGTCTACGCCTTCCAGCGGGGGCCGGACGGGACCTGGACCGAGGCGGTCGTGGTCACGCTGGCCAACGGCGGGCCGGGAGACGAATTCGGGGCCCGGGTGGCCCTGGTCAGCGACCTGCTGCTGGTGAGCGCCCCCGGCCGGGACTCGGCCCGCGGCGCCGTGTTCGCGTACCGTCGCGCGACGGGCACGACGCCGGAAGCCACCCTGGCGCCGGCCGATCGGACGCCGGGCGACCGGTTCGGCTCGGCGGTGTCGCTCTCGGGAGCGATGGCGTTGATCGGCGCGCCGGGTCCGGCCCCGGGCGGGTTCCTGGGCGGCCCGGTCGCGCTCAAGCCGGGGGCCGCCTACCTGTTCCAGGCCCAGAACGGCGCATGGACCCAGGCCGGCAAGCTCACCGCCGCCGGCGACTCGGTCACCGGCTTCGGCACCGCGGTGCTGCTGGACGGTGAGGCCGCCCTGGTCTCGGCGCCCCTGGCGCCCCAGGCGTCCGGCCGGGTCTACCGGTTCCGCCGTTCGGGCGACACGTGGGCCCCCGCGGGACGTCTCATGCCGCAGGATACCATCCCGCAGGGGATGTTCGGGGCGAGCCTCGCCCGCTCGGGCAATGACCTGCTGGTGGGCGCGCCGTTCGCGGCCCAGTTCTCCGGCGCGATCTACGTCTTTGGCGGCGAGACGCAGCGGCAGCGATTGACCGTCCGGACCGTGGGACTAGGTGGCGGGCTGGGCCTGGCCCTGGTGGCGGGGCCCGATTTCGCGGTCGCCGGCGGCCCCATCGCCGACTTCTTCGAGGGGACGGGCTATGTCTTCGGGCGGGAGGCGTCGGGCGAGTGGCGCGAGCGCGCGACGCTGGTCGATCACACGCCCGGCCTGGCGGCGATCACCGGCGGGGAACGCCGCTGTGAGGGCGGAGCGGTGCAGATCTTCAAGTGCCAGGACGTGGACCTCGAGGCGTTCCTTCCGGTGAGCGCGCTGGGCGGCAAGCGCGGCATCATGGTAAACGACATCTGGGGCTGGACCGACCAACAGACCGGCAGGGAGTTCGCGCTGGTCGGGCGGATGGACGGCACGGCGTTCGTGGAGGTGACCGATCCGGCCAACCCGGTGTACCTGGGCGAGCTGCCGCTCCATCAGGGCGCCAACCCCAACCTCTGGCGTGACATCAAGGTCTACAAAGATCACGCCTTCATCGTGGCCGATGGGGCGGGTCCGCACGGGATGCAGGTCTTCGACCTCACCCAGCTGCGCGGCGTGCGCCTGCCGCCGGTCGTCTTTGAGGAAACGGCCCACTACGACCGGATCCACAGCGCCCACAACATCGCCATCAACGAAGAGACGGGGTTTGCCTACCCCATCGGCAACAGCAGCGGGGGCGAGACCTGCGGCGGCGCGCTCCACATGATCGACATCCGCGATCCGCGGCATCCGACGTTCGCCGGGTGCTACGCCGATCCCACGACCGGGACCGCCGGGACCGGCTACACCCACGACGCGCAGTGCGTCGCGTACCACGGGCCCGACGCGCGCTACCAGGGCAAGGAGATCTGCTTCAACGCGTCAGAAACCGCCGTGGGGATCGCCGACGTCACCGACAAGGCGCACCCCAAGCCCCTCTCCGTGGCGTCCTACCCCAACGTGGGCTACACCCATCAGGGGTGGTTGAGCGACGACCAGCGGTACTTCTTCGTGGACGACGAGCTGGACGAGCTCGCGGGCAGCGTACCCCGGACCCGCACGCTGGTGTGGGACGTGAGCGATCTCGAGGACCCGGTGCTGGATAACGAGTATCTCGGCACCACGTCGGCGTCGGATCACAACCTCTACGTGCGCGGCCGGTACATGTACCAGTCCAACTACGTGAGCGGGCTTCGGGTCGTGGACGTCGCCGATCCCAAGCATCCGGTCGAAGTCGGGTTCTTCGACACCGTTCCCTACGG
>Ga0214473_10007639_pt1 | contig 12804 bp, 9 predicted proteins | sample RVTome_7_FD_203509 | JGI IMG/M metagenome (GOLD analysis project Ga0214473, IMG submission 203509) | Soil microbial communities from uranium-contaminated site in the Upper Colorado River Basin, Wyoming, United States - RVT98D197 | ecosystem: Environmental > Terrestrial > Soil > Contaminated >... | reverse complement strand
CACCGACTCCGACCGCATGGCGATTGAAAGTGCGCGGGTCTACCGCTACGCCACCCTCGTCACGAGCGCGCAGGGCGTGTCGATGATGCTGACCTATCACACCATCACTTTCACGGTGGGCGGCGATATTACCGGTAGCGCGGGGGGCACGGTGGACATTGACGCTTATACCGAGGATGGCGAGGAAATCCTGCACATCGGCACGACCTCACGCGTCGGCAACGGCGCGTATTCGCTGACGTGGTATGACAACGTTTACAACTGCTACACCGAGGCGCGCGAGAGTGCGACGCTCATCGGCAGGTCGGACAGTGCGGTAGCCACCGGGAGCCCGTAATGGCACTCGACATTGCACTTCGTGATAATGGAGCAGGCAGCTTCGATATAGCGCTGGCTACGGGCGGCGCAGAGGACTTCGAGGCAACCGGTGACTTGCTTGCACAATCAGCAACTATCGCCGGGGCTGCTCTTCATGGCCGCGTCAGCATAGGGGCACTGTTGGCGCAGGATGCAACGATAGCTGGTGTGGGGTTACATGGTCGTGTAGCATCCGGGGCACTACAGGCACAGGACGCAGTATTAGCCGGCGTCGCTATTATCAGTCGAGCTGCTACTGGAACACTGCTTGCTGCAGCTGCAGTAGTAGGTGGAGCAGCAACCCTAAGCCGCGCGGCAACTGGCATACTGCAGGCCGAGAACGCGATCATTGTTAGCAGCGGGCTGCGCGGTCGAGTCAGCACAGGCGCGCTTATAGCACAGCCAGCAAGCATATCTGGCGCGGCTATTACCTCTGGGGGTGGAGGTTTCCTCCTCTACGTAGATGGCGAGCAGGTGCTGGCGATGTATTTAGGAACCGAGCAGGTGTCGAAGGCTTATCTCGGAAGTGACCCCTTGAATTGATTACTTCAGTCAAACAGGAGACTTAAATGGCGGATACTGGACTCACCCCACTAGAAATACTGGAAATCAGCAAGGTCGTTGCTGCAGTTAGCCTTATCGACAAGGGTGCCTTCAAGGCGGACCTGGATAAGCTCGGGGCGGCCAAGGCCGAACTGGAGCGCATGTATGGTGTGCTGCCGGACGTGAAGGCTACACAGGCCGCCCGGAACACTGCAGAAGGCCTCCTCGTGGCTGAGAAGGCCCGCGTGGCGGAGCACGCAGTGGCAATGGCCGAGGAGCTGCAGAAGGTGAAGGAGCAGCAAGCGCAGCTGAAGAGCGCTCTGCAGGCCGCCGAGGATGAGAGGCTGAAAGCAATCTCTAGCCAGCGCAAGCTGGATCAGGAGCGGAAGGACGTGCAGGAGGCGCAGGCAAAGCGAGCGGATGCTCTGGCAGCGCGAGAAGTGGTCCTTCGCATTGGCGAGGAAGACCTCGCGGCCTCGCAGAGAAAGCTCGCTGAGAAGGTGAAGCGGATCAAGGAGACCGCCACGGCATGACAACGCCTGCAAGTAACACCCCCTACGGCGTAATCTGCGATGCAATGCAGGACGCAGGATTGCTGCAGGACGGAGAGGTGCCTACACCGGAGCAGCTGGCGAAGAATCTTCGGCGGCTGAGGGATTTGATCAATCTCTGGCAGACACAGGGGCTGAAGCTCTGGACGCTGAGTGATACAGCGGTGCCACTGACGGATGGGACGAATCAGTATACTTTCTTCTCCGGTGGGTCGGTAGATATGACCAAGCCGCTGCGGGTGCTGCAGGGATATTACCTGTTCACTGCGACCAACGTGCGAAGGCCGATTATTCCGATCTCCTGGCAAGAATATCTCACGCTTGGGCAGTCAGGAGTTCTCGCGGCCAACCGGGGAGCAATCTCGCAATACTTCGTTGAGAAGCTCGCGGACAGGATTCGGGTGACTTTCTGGCTCTGTCCCGATGCAACCGAGGCCGCGAATGGCCAGGCCCACGTGCTGCTGCAGACGCAGATTACTAACCCGACTGAACTGGATGAGACACTTCAGTTCCCGGAAGAGTGGCGGATGGCGCTGCGATGGGGGCTGGCAGATGACATCTGCACCGGGCAGCCCCAGGCGATCATGGACCGCTGCGCGCAGAGAGCAACGGCCTATCGGACTGCGCTGGAAGACTGGGATGTAGAGGATACGCAGATAGTGCTCCAGCCGGATCAGCGTGCGGGGCATTATGTTGGGAGATTTAGATAATGGCGCAGGCCCCGCAACAGCAGCCTCCTGATTTACCAAAACGACTGCCCTTGGTGATCGAAGCAGCGAACCGCGGGGATTCTACGGCCTACGATGCGCGGCTAGTGAACTGCTACGCGGAGAAGTCGAAGGAAGGAGATTTCTGGATCTACGAACGGCCGGGGCTGGATGAGCAGAGCAGGCCGCCGGCGGCCAACGCGACAGGCCGCGGAGTGACTTTCTGGCGGGGGAATCTCTACTCGATCTTCGATAATAAGCTGTATAAGGACGGAGCGGCGCAGGCGGGAACAGTTAACACGACGAATGGAGTCTACAAATTCAGCACAGGCTGCCTTGGGGCCACGCCGAAGCTTCAGTTCGGAGATGGAGTGAAGGCGTATAACTTCGATACGGCCGGCGGCCTAGTGAACATCAACGACGTGGACTTCCCCACTTCCTTCGTGAAAGGCTGGGCGTATCTGGATGGCACTACTTACGTGCTGGTGCCGAGCGCACATATTCTAGGCTCAGATATCAACGATCCAGTTAACTGGGACTCCCTGAATGACATCCTAGCGCAGATTGAACCAGACCAGGGTAAGGCGCTGAATAAGCAGCTAGTCTACGTGGTCGCTTTTAAGGAGTGGACTACAGAGATCTTTTACGACGCGGGAAACGTGACTGGAAGTCCACTCGGCCGCGTAGAGGGCGCCAAGGCCGAATGGGGCTGCCTGTCCGCCGACAGTGTGCAGGAACTTGATGGGGCGCTGATCTGGTTAGGACAGACTCGCTACGGGTCGCCAGAGATAGTGTTTCTGGATAAGCTGAAGGCTGAAGTAGTGTCTACGAAAGCCATCGAGCGCTTGCTGGAGCAGGCCGATCTTGACACGATCTATTCCTGGACTGTTAAGCTCGATGGACATAGGTTCTACGTCCTGACTATCAAGGACGATAATCTGACGCTTGCTTTCGATCTGGACCAGCGCGGAGATTATGCTTGGAGTCAGTGGACTGACACCAACGGCAATTACCTGCCTATCGTATCCTCCTGCATGAATAGCAGCCTACAGCACATACTCCAGCACGAGTCGAATGGGCGGCTCTACTACGCCAGCAGCACCTTTGCGACTGACGATGGAGACCTGATTACAGTTGACATCTACACTCCGAACTTCGACGGCGGCACTAGGCGAAGGAAGCATATGAAGATGCTGGAAGTGGTCTCTGATCAGCAGGTGGGTAGTGAGCTCTTCGTGCGAGTGAACGATCATGACTATAATCCAGCGCGGTGGTCTGGCTTCCGCCGGTTTGATCTGAGCAGGAAGCGGCCTTACATCTCTGACTGTGGCACCTTCGTGCGAAGAGTGCATCACTTCCGGCATAGAAACGCGGTTAGAATGCCACGGATTCAGGCGATGGAAGTCCAGATAGACCTGGGGACGCTCTAAATGGCTGACTTAGCGCCTCCTCCGACTTACGCCGAGGTTGTCTTGGTTGACGAGAAAACCAAGAAGGCTAAATTCAACCCTATTTGGCTTAAGTGGTTCGTTGACATCGCTGCGGTTATCAACGCAGGCGGAGGAACCACGCTGACTCATAATGATCTGACTGGGTTGCAGGGTGGAGCAGTGACTGAACGCTTCCACATGCTGCAGGCAGAGGATACTAGTCTGGCCGCGATTGAGGCGTTGGCTACGGGATTGATTGCTAAAACTGGAACTGGCACTTACGCCGCGAGGACTATTACTGGCACAGCCGATCAGATAATAGTGGCTAACGGTGGAGGCGTAGCTGCTGCACCAGGACTCTCTCTTGCCATTGGAAACCTGCTCACTAACGTCTATACACCGACGCTCAATAACGTAGCAAACCTGGATGCAAGCACTACATATCAAGCGCAGTATTTGCGTGCAGGAACTTTCGTAGTCGTGTCTGGAAAGGTTGATGTAGACCCGACAGCAGCAGTTGCTACGCAGCTTGGAATCTCACTGCCAGTTGCTTCGAACATCGGAGCGCAGGAAGATTGCTGTGGGGTAGCCTTCTCCCCGACGATTGCAGGGCAAGGCGCGGCTATCCTTGGCGATGCTGCGAATAATCGAGCAGAGATGAACTGGATAGCAGTAGACTTAACTAATCAGCCAATGTATTACATTTTCGCTTACAGGATTATCTAACGGAGATCTATATGAGCTTTAACATCGCCAGTTTCTTCAGAAGACATGATGTCATTGGAGAGGATAGTCCTCTCAGTGAAAATATTGACTGGATCGTCCCCGTTGCTCTTGGCGCCATGGGAGGATATGCCGCTGGAGGCGCTATGGGTGCTTATGGAGCTGAAGCTGGGGCTACTGGAGCAGGCGCAGGAGGCACAACAACCGCCTTTGCACCTGCAGCCGAGGGCGGTTTCTACGCCGGGACGGAAGGCTGGCCGGCCTGGGCAACCGAGGGCGGCGGAATGTATGGAGGGGCTGAAGCAGGCGCAGCTGCAGGGAGTAGTTACGTTCCGTCTGTCTTTAATCCGAATGAGGACACGAGCGGCTACGGAGGAGAAGGCGCCTACGACTACAGCTACGATGATCCTACATATGGCCTGAGCAGCTTCGCCAGCGATCCAGCGTTCCGGGGAACTTATAGGTCGCCCTACGCGCCGTCCTTTGCGCCTGGTGAACAGGGTGGGATGCCGCGGCAGGTCTGGGAAGATATGATGCGAAGGAATCGCAGGATGCCGCTGCTGGATATAGCTTCGGGGATCTACGGGCTGACCCAAGCGCGGGGTATCCGCCGGGAGGCCCAGCGGGCGGACCCGATGAGTGCCTACCGAGGGCAGTATGCAGCGCAGCTTGCTCAGCTCGCCGCCGACCCGAGCAGGATTACTTCGATGCCCGGCTACACCGCCGGCCAGCAAGCGATTGAGCGCAGGCTGGCCTCACAGGGCTATCTTGGCTCTGGCAATATGATGCTGGCGATGGGGAACTATGGCGGGGACTTCTATAACAGGGAGATTGCACGGCTGAGCGCACTGGCCACGCCGAGTCCTGGCGCGATTGAGGCACGGGTTGGTGGGCGCAGGGCCGCAGCAGAGCTGACTGGTAGATCACTGGCTAGTGTCGGTCGGGGCGTATTTAACTGGTGAGGTCATATGGCTGAGTCCGGAATGTGGGGCACTGCTGTAGGCGGCTCAGAGGCCGCCAAAGAGATGCTTGATGCCGCGCTCGGGCTCAGCAGGATTGATCTCGAGGGTGCGCATCAGCGATACTATGGAGCGGGGGCGCAGAAGCTAGAACTGGAGGCCGCCGAGCAGAAGCAGCTGGTGGAGCTGATGCAGCAGCAGGCCGCCGGCGTGCCCGAGGCTCGCGCGACCTCGCTGGCTGACCAGATGGATGCGCTTGCTCGAACTGCGATGAATGCGGGGTTGGTGACTAAGTCGCAGGAGCTGGCGAAGAATGCTTCGCTAGTTAGACAGAGAGAAGCTTCGGCAGGCTCCTCTGCAACCACCGCGGCGCTAAACAGGCTGAAGATCGTAAGGGAGCAAGCAGAGCTTACAGGCCAGCTCTTCGGGGGGGCGAAAAGTCCAGACGACTGGTCTCGGGCGAATACGCTCTGGGAATTCCAGACAGGCGCGCCGAGTCCCTACGAGAGCCTTCCTTATGACCCGGCTCTAGTTGAGCGTATCAACTCTTCTGCGGTGAGCACCAAGGAACGGATTGATGCAGAGGAGAAGAGACTGAGTCGACAGGCGCTGGCGGGGTTCAGAGGCCGGCGGCTGGAGCAGCATGATCTGGAGAGGGAGATTAGAGAGGCCCGACTGGCGCTCGCACGAGCGCGAGAGGCGAGACTGGCGAAAGCTGGTGGAGGCCGCGGGGTCTCGAGCCCTTCGACACCGGAGACTGACAGGGCGAGTTCGCTGATAAAGCGTGACTACCCAGACCTGCCAGCGGCTGATTCACAGGACGCAGCTTTCTCCGTCGCGGCCGAGGCGCGAGCGCTGCGGCGAGCGAACCCCGCACTGGATGCGAACGTCGCGCTGCAGCAGGCGTATAATAATGCTAAGACCGCCGGGGACTTCCAGACGTTGCGGCGAGGGCTGCCTATTCTTGGGTGGGGCGGGAAGCAAGGATTCCGGGGCGCTGGTAAGACGCCCGAGACAGCTGCGGCCTTACCGAAGGATACCGCGACGCTGCAAGCTGGCCGTTACTATCTCAGCCCGAGTGGGATGCTTGGGAAGTGGAACGGGAAGACCTTTGAGATAGTCACGTCGCGTGGACGCCCATTATCTCCTGATAATAGACGCCCAGCGGACGAAGAGGACGAGGACGAAGAGGATTAAGTGCCTACTGAGATGACACTTGAGGCGTTCGCGGGAGGGGCTCGGCCAGCGGGTGCTGGCGTCCAAGGGGTGGAACCTCCTGCAACAATGAGCTTTGAGGAGTTCGCGGGAGCGCCAGAGGGGTCGCCGACTTCGCAAGTCTTCGACCGCACGCTGCTGGGGCTGAAGCGAATGGGCGGCGAGGCCGCCGCGATCAGCGATCTGGTGCTGAGTATGCCGGGCCTTGTGATGGGAGTGGGTGCACAGCTTGGCGGGACGGTAATGGCTAGAGCTGCAGGAGTGCCTGGCGGGGCGCAGCCCGGAGTGCTTTATCCCTTCACCGCCTTCACTGTAGGCCGCGAGGCCGGTCGGGAAGTAGCCGAGCCACTCATGAGCCCGCTCTACAAAGTCATGCAGCTGTTCAAGTCTGGCGAGGCTTACGAGAACGCTGCGACGACGAAGGGGATGGAGAAGCTGACTACGCTGATAGAGGACGCAGGGGTCTGGGTGGAAAGGGCCTCCGGCGGCCGAGTCAGCCGTGACGCAGTGCCGATGCTAGCGGAGACTCTAATGGCTGCCTCTGTAGGTCTGGGGCCCAAGCGCGCACCTGGGATTGACGAGGCAATGATGAAGCGGCTTCGGGAATCGCAGGGCCGGCTGCGGGAGCAGGCTGAAGCGGAGGCAACTGCGCAGACCCTCACGCCAGAGGAGTTTGTTGCTCGGGTGCCAGTTCAGCAGCAGATCAATGACCTCCTGGCGATCAGGACGCCGGCGGAACAGGCAAGAGTGACGAGGCAGAGAAGGGCTGATGTGAAGGCTGCCTTCACCCGCGGGCCGGGCGAGGAGCCCCTGCCGCCGGAGATCGAGGCGAGGGGGACTCGGCAGTATGGAGATGTAGGAGAGTCTCAGTTCTACGCTGACGAGCGGACTAGGATGGAAGCTGAACAGCGGGCGAGAGAGGCCGGCGAGGAGCCTCAGGCGGTTCCTTATGAAGTGCCCGAAGCTCGCCCTGAGCCGCCGGAGCGAATTGCTCACCGGGAACTTCTGAACGTCCTGCAGAAGCCAGGGTTTGAACGGACTGCTGATGACCTGCTGCTTCTTCGCAGGGCGCGCGAGGGCGGGAAGGCGAGCACGGAGGAGCTGGCGCTGCTGAGTGCAGCAGGTATTGGGGCGACTGCAGGGGCGGCGCTGGATGAGGAGACGCTGAGGGGAGCTACGCTAGGAGTGGCGACTGGGCTGGGCTTCGTGCTCCCCTTCATTGGCCGCGGGGAGGCCATACCTTCGAAGATGAAGCAGGCTGGGGCGGTGAAGGCGCCGGGAGGGATGTGGCACCCAGAGGCTGTAGATAGACTAGCTGATCAACTATACGCCAGCTTAGCTAGAACGATTCCTATGGATGACCCGAAGGCGATTGCGGCTAAGGCGCAGTCAAGGCGGATGGTTAAGGGCTATCTGGATAAATATGCCGGGACGGAGAGAGATCCGCTGAAGGACATAGAGTTGCCTAGTGGTCGTAGGTGGGAGCAAGCAGCTGATGACTTGATCAGAAGCCGCCCTGCCAGCGACTACCAGCCGGCGGCCAGGGTCTTTCAGAGGATGGCCGAGGAAGTCCAGCCAGGAATTTTGCGCGCGCCACCCGAAGAACCTATATATAACTTACAAGGGATTGGCGGCTCTGCCTGGCTGTCCAGCACCAGAGAAATTCGGTCCTATCTCTCCCACGTCGGAGACTACCTCCGCGACAATGTCGATCCTGCGAAGCTTCAGCAGTATGATCTTGTTAGAGCTGTCCGCGAGACCGCCGTGAATGATAAGCGGGTTGCGAAGGAGATGGAGAAGGCAACTGCAGCTTCGACTGCGCAGCTGCCGGTCTATAAGGCCTACGATGATGGGTTCAAGTGGGTGGAGTTGAAACTGCCGGAGAAGCTGACGGAGGAGCAGGGGAAGGGTATTAAGTCAGCAGGCAAGCTTAGAGCAGAAGCGCTAGACGCCGAAAGAGCGGATATCCCAGATGCAGTCTTTCGCGAGCGTATGCAAATTGCTGCGCGAGAACCTGGTTATATGGCAGTAGACACTGTAGGCAATCCTATCAAGAATGCTTATACAGACGAGCTAGCAAGAGGAGCCACCCCCGAAGAGGCCTGGCTCGCCGGCCGCATGGCCGAAGAGGGTAACATCATGGGCCATTGCGTTGGAGGATACTGCCCGACAATTATTTCGGGGGAGAGTAAGATATTCTCTCTGCGGGATGCGAAAGGGCAGAGCCATGTGACGATTGAAGTCACACCGACGGAGAAGTTACTAGCCCCCGATATTGCAGAAGGAATGAAGGCTCGTGGGGAGGAACTTCCGCTAAACATCGAGCAAATCAAAGGCAAGCAGAACCGCGCTCCTGAGCCTAAGTATCTCCCCTACGTCCAGGACTTTGTGAAGGGAGGGAAGTGGGGGGAGGTGGGGGACTTGCAGAATACGGGACTGGTTCAGACCAAGACCTCTTCTGACCTTACTGGGCTAGAGCCCGGTTTCTACACGAAGGAGGAGATCTCTGCAGCGGCCCAAGCCAGAAGAGGCCCAAGCGCCCAACAAGGCTTCATCGACCAGAAGCTCGTTGTCGGCCTTGGAGCAATCGGCCTGGGTGGAGTCCTTGGCGGTGCGCTCTCTGACGACCCAGCCTCTGGTGCTCTCCTCGGCGCGCTCGCTGGCGGAGCTCTCATGCTCCCCGGAGTCCGGCGCCGGCTCAAGCAGGCCGCCGAGGCCGCCGACTACGGAATCGGGAATATCTCCACGAGGATCAGGAATACTTCTCCTGCTCTCGCCCTAGCCGCCCGCCGCTTCGAAATGCGAAATCTGATGGAGAGCCATGCGGTTCTCCATCAAGTTGCGCCCTTCATGGCCGCCCTAGAGAAGGTGCCGAAGGAGAAGCGAGCCGCGCTGGACAGAGCGTTGCTGACCAATGACGCTGAAGCTATCGCTGCAGGGATGAAGGGGAATCCTGAGCTAGTGGCTGGCTGGCGACAGGTCAGGAACACGCTGAATGAGCTGGGCACCAGGCTTGCCGGCTACGGTCGCTTCAGGATGATGAAGGATGATTACTTCCCCCGGCTGGTGAAGGATGTAGAAGGATTAAAGGCTGCTCTAGGCACCCCCGAAAGGACGCGGCTGGAGACAGCTCTAAGGGAGGCCGAGCAGGCCGCGATGCGAAGCAGGGGAACCCCGCTAACCTCCATAGAGCAATCTGCGATTATTAACCGGGAAGTCCAAGCAGTCCGTCGGGCGCGTGGATATCTGCCTGGGTTTGCGAAGGCCCGTGCGGTAGAGGAAGTGACGGAGCAGCTACGGCCCTTCTACCACACACCCTCAGAGTCACTTTATGCCTACGTCCGCGGCGCGGTGCAGGACCTGGAGACCGCAAAGTTCTTCGGGAAGGACCTGCAGCAGAGGACCACCGGCGGCCAGAGCTATATTGATCTCGATGCTTCTATCGGGAATGTGGTTGGCCGCGAGCTGGCGGCTGGGAAGATTACCCACCCACAAGCTCAGCAGATGATCAGTATGCTCCAGTCTCGCTTCCGGGCCGGCGAGCGCTCCTCTAACGCGATCATTCAGGATCTGCGCAATCTTGGCAATATGGGGCTGTTAGGGAACATTGTCTCGGGCGCAACACAAGCCGCGGACGCAATGCTTGCGGTCTACGCGCAGGACCTACGCTCGACTACAGCAACGATAGCTCGGCAACTGTCCGGCCGCGAGCGAATCGCTGCGCGAGATTTCGGTCTGGCTGATCATATCGCAGAAGAGTTCGTCTCTGGCTCCCGCACAGCGAACTGGTTGAATAAGATGTTCAAGTATTCTGGCTTCGCCGGGATTGACCGCTTTGGAAAGACTACGCAGATAGGCGCAGCGCTTTCCAAGTATGAGCGCTGGTCGCAGACTCCAAGCGGAGTAGCACGGATCAGAGAAAAGTATGGGGAAGCCTACGCAGAAGAGTTCCCGCAGCTGATTGATGATCTAAAGGCAGGGCGGCTGAATGAGCGGACGCGGTTGCTTGCTTTCAGTGAGTTGTCAGACATGCAGCCGATCAGTAAGATGGAGATGCCTCAGGCTTACCTAGATCACCCGAATGGTCGGATCATGTATATGCTTAAAACATTTATGATTAAGCAGATGGACGTGATCCGCCGGGACACTTACAACGAGATTAAGAAGGGGAACGTAGTCAGGGGATTAAAGAATCTTACCGAGTATGGACTAGTCCTTGGCCTTTCTGGTGCAACTACCCAGATGGTCAAGGACTGGCTCATGGGGAAGGAAGTCGGCTTCGAAACAACGGACGTGCTAGAGCAGATGCTGCGGACGTTCGGCTGGGGAGCCTATGTGCGGGATAGGGCTGCACAAGGCCGCCCAGTTGAAGCGCTAGTTGGCACGATAGCTCCTCCCTATCGTATGATGGACGATATTATCAGGCGTGATCCGAAGGCCGTCCAGTATATCCCTATCATCGGCAAGCTCTACTACTCCTGGGAACTCGGCGGGAAGGAAGAGGCGGAACTCCGGGCCGCCCGTGAGGCAAAGAAGGAAGGCCGGCCTGTAACCCTGAGCCCTGAGGCGATCGAGTATCGGCGGCAGAGGCGAGAAGAGCGGCGGCAGAGACTCAAAGCGGAGAGACAATAATGGGCCAAGCTGATTACCTAGAACTGGGAACCTGGAACGCGATCTGCTATAACTGTGGCAGGAAGCGCAAGTCCAGCGAGCTAGTGAAGACCTGGCAAGGCTTCTATGTCTGTCCTGAGCATGTAGGGATTACTCGGCACCCACAAGATTTCGTGCGAGGGATTCCTGATAACCAAGCGGCACCTTGGTCGCAGCCGCCGGGAGCAGATACTTTTACAGGTCCTGGTCTATTCCTCGCTACTGAGGATGATATACCGATATTCACTGAAGATACTAGAGGAGTAACCGAATAATGTCTATGTTCGTTAAGATCTCTGAACTGCCCTCAGCAATAGCCTCAGCCGCAGGTGATCTTCTTGCGGTAGTGCAGTCGGCAACTACGCGCCAGGTTACACTTAGTCAAATTGGCACCTGGATTCTTCAGACCTTCGCGGGCTTCACCCAATCCGGCACCGGGGCGGTAGCGACGACGGTGCAGGCGAAGCTTCAGCAGTTCCCGGACTCCCCGGAGGATCGTGGTGCGACGGGAGACGGTTCCACTTCCGATCAGACCGACATGCAGGAGTGGATTGACGCCATTCCTACAAGTGCCGGTGGCACCGATCCTGGGTATGCCCTGCAACTCACGGATGGGAAGAAATATAAATTAACCGATGTCCTGACGATTGGCAATCGCCGCATCAGATTCAGTTCCCCAGCTGGGGGCATTGGAAGCGGTGCGACTTCTGTCTACCAATCTGTTGCCAATAAAGACTTCTTCGATTTCACAACGGGGAATTCAGACGTTGTGAGCTTCGATGGGTTCATGTTGTTAGGCCCAGCAAGTGGCACCGGGAGGGGCTTGGTTCTTGGAAATTCCGGGCAGGCTTGGTTTGATTCGCGCATCTGGAACATGTGGTTTGCCCTTATCGGCGGTAAATGTATTGACGGGGTAAATGTAGATGGAGCGCATATCCTGAATACGGGTTTCGATTCCGCGAGCACGGATGGCCTGTATCTACAAAAATGCGCGAACAGCATGTTGGGCATTCTCCGTTATTACGGGATGACCAACACTGGCGTGACTCTTCTGGAGGGAGACAACAACCAGTTTTATCTGAGTCACTTCGATTCCTCTGGCGCGTCGAACGACACCAGTGGGGCAATGTATTTCAACATCAGTGGCAGCGGCGGGAAACTTGGCAGGGGAAATCAGATTATCGGGCAGTTGTTCAGGGGAAACATCAACGACATCGTTGGAAACGGCAACACCGGAGATTGGGCTAGCAATACTGGATTGGATACGCTACTGATTGCTGGCTGCTTGAGCGATCGCCCCAGCAGGCGGTTTCTGCTTTTGACCGATACTCACAAGTCGGCAATTCTGAGTAACTTAATTTCCACGGTTAACCAAGCGAGCGGCGCATACGACGCCATCGAATTAGCGGGAGATTGCGATAGCGTTTATCTCGGAAACAACGCCATCCTGACTAATCGAACCGATGGCGTTAACCATGAGTATGCAGTCAGGATTGGATCTAGCGTTGCTTTGGCAATTCTCGGTGAAAATTACCTGGAAACCGGATCGAAGGGCCGGATTGCGGTTGCGTCAGGTGCGCACGTCAAAGCCCTTCCGGGTTCTCCAGAATACGAGCGTTTCATGGTGAAGGACTTTGATGATTTCACCGGAAACGCCATCAACACCTTC
>Ga0214473_10007638_pt1 | contig 12804 bp, 11 predicted proteins | sample RVTome_7_FD_203509 | JGI IMG/M metagenome (GOLD analysis project Ga0214473, IMG submission 203509) | Soil microbial communities from uranium-contaminated site in the Upper Colorado River Basin, Wyoming, United States - RVT98D197 | ecosystem: Environmental > Terrestrial > Soil > Contaminated >... | reverse complement strand
TCGACTGGTCTCACATATTGCGAAGGAGGAACTGCCGTTATTGGAACTGGTTCGCCGATTGGTCTAACCCCGCCCATTTCATATTTTTTTCTTTCAAGTTCCAGTTTTACAGCACCCTTCAATCCGCTACCGATATGTCCGAATAGTTGTCCAATTCGCTCATCTGGGGTTGTGGCGGTGATTCCGAATTTCTGCCTGATATGTTCCGCAAGGGAATGTATGTGCTGATGTTCCTCTGGTGTGAAATGTGGCATATGCAGAAGACCCTTCGGTTTTTTCTTTACTGTAGCCCTGTCAACGAGAGAAAGAGATTCTGGCTTTTCTTCGCCTTCATATGGGATTTCAACATATTGGTCTTTTTTGTTTACATCGGATTTGTCAAGGATGCTTTTCGCTTTTGACCTTTCTAAAAGGGATTGTACCATATCATATCACCTTTCCTATTTTTTTATGGAACATCTTCATGGATTTTCTGAATTTCTTTTTCCAAGATTTGTTATCATTGATATATTTCTTTTGCCAAGATTTCTTCTGCCAAGATTCTTTTTTCATCATATCACCTTATAGACCTTTTTATGGCAGACTTCCACTGCCTTTTTGAATTCCTTCTGCCAAGATTCTTTACCAGAATATTTTTCGCCCTTTAGCTTCACTTTTATGCATTTTCTGTAAGCCTTCATTTTTTTGGTTTTCTTCATGTAATTCCCTCCCAGTTTGATGAAAAATTAAGTTACTTTTGATATTCTATAGGAAAGGGGCATAGTGAAGATATGTATACGCTTTTAAGGTGAAATTCCATATTCTAAATGTGATATTTGTGACGAAGATACTTGAAAAAAGCATATTATTCCGATGTGAAGAAAATATGTATAACACAATGGTTTCATATGCACATTCTCATGGTTTCAAAAGCGTTGCCCAATTAGTCAGAGGCATCCTACTGATGCATTTTATGAGCATAATGCTAGGGGAAAAAAAGGCATTGACTAGAAAACAACTGATAGCCGAAATAGAGAGTCAATACAAAGAATTTTTAAAAAGCAAAAAGAAAAAACGCTTATAAATATAATATTGTAAAAGATTGCTATGGAATACGAAAAATACTCCAATATCCTGTCATTCTAACGAATGACGAGATGTTGGTGTAAAAAATGCGTAAAGGCAAGGAAAAAGGTAAAAGACAGCGAAAAGAAAGTCTGACCAAAGGCGTAATCGGCAAATTCTCGATAGCCAAGAAGCCCAGTAGATACGATATTGCAAGGGAACTGGAGGCAAGGCTGAATCACCCAGAAGGTGCAGGAACGAATAGGAGTTTGGGAAGTGAAAAGAATTTGCAGGAAAGGATTGAACGATTGAAGTCTAGACGGTAGACTTTAGTTTTTGCTGGTCTATTGTATGTTTTTGATTGTTTAGTTCTTGGATTTTCCTTCGGATTTCCCTTATTTCATCTGCAAATTTCAATAATTCTGGATTTGCATCTGGGTTTGTTGCCTTTTCTTCTGTCAAATATTCAGAGGCCGATAAAAGATGCTTGTCCAAACAATTCGGGCATGGTTGCTGACGTAGATGGTCTTCGCTTTGTATGAGATTCGATGTTGCCTTATCGAGATGGAATCCAGAATGTTCCGTGTGTTCATCCATGATAGTCTCCTTGGGAGTTGGCTATCCGTGAGGAAAAGCCAATCCCTAATTCCCATCAACTAAGTCGATGAGCGATTAATATTTGTTTCCCACATTTATAAACCTTGCAAAACGGTTGAAATGATAGTGAATATTATTATCAATGCAATCATTATTTTTACTATGGCAGTTGAATCTTTTCCCGAATATAAAACTATGGTCAGCAACGCAAAAAGACCAATTAATCCGAATCCGATTGCTATTACTAATCGTATTATTGGCTGTCTTTCTGTTGGCGGGTGTTCTGATGTGATATTATCTGGTGGGTTTTGCGTGATTTCATTTTCGACTGTTATTTCTGATTGACCTGCTATGGTAGATGTGAATACATCGCCCTCGAACATATACTCCCCTGCGAAGCTGTAAGTTCCATTTACTGCTGGTGCTGACAAAACGTAATAATATGTAGTGTTCACTGCATCCATCAGCACGAGCCATTTTACATGGCCTGTTTCATTGAAAAGGGCGTAAGAGTCTGTGGATATGAGTGTGAATACAGGTGGGTATATGTCGTCTATCGCATAATAAGTCTCATTTTTGGTTATATTGACATTTATATGGATTGTGACATTTCCATTGATTTCGATTGTGTCATTGAACGACCTTTCGACTATTGATGCTGATGCAATAACAGAAGAAAGTAAAAATGCTGTTATGATTATGGTAATTCTATGAACGTATTTCATTACCTTTTCTCTATTTGAAAACATTTAAATACTATTAGCCAATAAGAAGTATGCCATTTCCAAAAAAGAATGAAATTGCTGATTTTGAGGACGAGGAGGTTTGTGGCTGTCCATACGATTATTCAGAGGAGATGCAACAGCTTGAAAACGTATCAAAGAAAAAACTTAAAAAGGTGAAATGATGGTTCATGGTGCAATATACGGTGCATTTATCCTTCTTATCGCAACAGCTTATATCGGTTTTATTTCTTCGTTGAATTTTCCATTGAATTACAAGATTTTGCTGTATCTTCCAGCACTTTTCTTCCTAGTTTTATTCATGTTTTTGGGATTGAGGAATAGAAACAGTGGTGAACAAGAGCCAGTCGGTGGATTTCCGTATGAATATTGATTAACCTGTGTTCACAATACCATTAGTTTCTCGTGTAACCCACAGGTACACGAAAAATACTCCAAGTAATGCAAGCAGAACATATAACCAAATCATATATGATGGAATCACGCAAGCATTCTGTACACAGCCGTATGTGCAATGCTGGAGGTCTTCATAGATGTTTGTCATGTTTAACGAGCCAGTTATGTTCTGAACGCTGTATTGCGCGAGTGTCACATTATCTTTGCAATAATATACAGCACCGCTATCCCCTCCCGTCAAGAATCCTGTAAGTCCACCCCCGATTCCAAGATATGCATAATTCCTGTTTTTTGCCTGCTGACCGAATAATGCTATCATAGTGTTTATTACCTCCTGTTGCGAAAGTGTTATGTTCGCAGTTATATTAGTTACATTCATCCATCCGTTTATTATAGACTGGTTTAGGCTTGCTATCTCATCCTGTATCAAGAATAATTTGTTCATTATCGTTGCATTTGATGCATTTACAAGGTTGTAGATTAATGTAAGGTTTTCATTTATTGCTATAAAATTTTCCACCATTGTTGCATTTAATGAGTCTAATTTTGAGTTTATCGATGAATTTACCGATAGCATCAAGTTATACAGCGAATTGAACTGTACCGCCTGTGTGACATTCATGTAAAGCAGAAGTTCATATATGTTCGTTATGTTGTTAGCCCAGTTTGCGTTATGGAAAGAGCCAGATGTGTAATGCCTTGCCCCGCTCCCCCTCCTGCACACGAATTCCTCTCGATAAACCCCGATGGTTGAAGGAACTGTGAAATTATATGAATATATTCCATCGCTTCCGCTTAAATATGATGCATTTCCATCAAGAACGAATATGCTTCCGTTTGGATAATATATCGTTATATTACAATTGCCATCTTCCACAGGATTGTTGCTGATTATGAATTGCACGGATGATATTCCTATTTCTCCAGTATTATATTCTGTTCCTCCAACGAATTTGATGCCATCATTTACACCCGAAACGCTTCCATTGACATATTGTAACAATGACAGTATTTCTGTGGTATTTGTGAAAATGTTCGTTAACAACCCGTTTGTATTATATTGCAATATATATCCTATGAGCATTTGCAGATGTCCGCGCAGTCTCGGTTCAATATAATCTGTGAGTTCGCTTAAATATCCCACATAATCGCCACTGACATTCACAGTCGTGGACTGGTTATAAAACAAATATCCCCAGTATAACATATCATTTGAAAAATGGCAGGCACGAAGGACTGTATCATTTGATAGGTTGGTTGACTCCGATATTGGCAAGTCATATGTATAGTTATTTTGTAGCGAGAGTGGTGTGCATAGGAACTGGTTTGTGGAATTAATGACATCCAACAGCAATTTTGCTTGCAATGTCTTATATACCATGTAGTTGTCCATTTTAATCATGTATTGGTAGGTTGTGCCTTTTATGAAATCTATCGGTAATGATACTCTACAGTTTCCATCCAAAGATGAAAAGGTCAATGTATCTAAGTTTACATTTACCCACTCAGTTCCGTTGTAGTATCTAATCCAATAAATTGCGATGCATGATACATCGTGCGGTGTGACATATGACCATGAACTGTCTGATATGGTTCGCAAGGCAGTTATCGTTATGTTATCCTCTATCTCTCCTTCTGGAAATGAAAATTCATTGTCATTCGTGAAAATTGAGCAGGCTGATTCGTATGCGATGTTGGTATTGTCTATTTCACCGCATAGTGTGACTTTTGTATATGGTATGTTCAATGGTGAGGACACATGGATTTCGCCAGAGCCTATGACTCGCTCATATTGGGATGAAAATTGTGCCTCCATTCCGACATAGACGTAATCGCTCAAAAATCCGTTTGTTGTCCCATCGGAGATATTTGTATCGTTTATCAGAATAGAAACTGTTCCATTTTTTAGAATTCCGTTTGCTGTCGAATTGGTGGTTACGATTGTATTTACGAATGTCAGGATATTACCGCCAGTATCGGTTATTTTGTTAGACAAAGCAATCCATTGACCGCTCGTGAAATTCATTATGTAAACTGTCGCACTGTCAGTTGTTGGTGCTGAATTCCATGTTCCAGTCCATGAGACAGTCAATCCAGTCTGGCTTTCATGCTGTGTAATGTTAGTGAAATTCATTCTTATTTGGAAATTTCTTACCCCCCCGCCAAAATTGAATTCATTTACTCTCCATACAGTGCCATCTTCAATCCATGTGGATGTATAATCCCCGCTTGCCAAAGTTCCGATGTCGATTATACCTGATGTGGCGTTATGTCTGGACACCGATGACACATAATAGCATTCTACTATGGTTGCATAAACTCCCACTTCCTGTGGCACTAAAAAATCATAGTCGTATACTCCATCTTCGAGAAATGACATCATAACCTTTTCTGCAAATTGCAGACCATCTGGAGTGTATATGTGTGTAAAACATGATGCATTGTTTACTGGTACATTGTTTTCATCTAAGACCTGAACCCAAACTTTTCCCAATTCTCCTATTACATATTCCGTTCCATGAACTGAAATGTGTCCTGTTGCCTTTGGAATTGTGTTTTTAAGGATGGTGATTTCTTCATATATTTTTTCCAATGATGTCTGTGTGTTATTTGTCGGAAGCACATTGCATGAAGGTGTCGTAAATATCTTATCATCTCTGCATTCATATTTGCAGTCTTCATGGTAATCGTATTGGCATATTTTCGCTTTGTCATCAAACCATCCCTTTGCATAAAAAATGGAATTTTCGCATTTATCTGGACATTGATTAGGTTCAGGCTCTATTGCAATCTGTGCCTGTGAATTCAATGCTAAAAAAAGAAGAAATATTAACGGAACTAATAAAATGTTTTTCCTCGGCATACATATTACTTCTCACGCTTCAATATAAATTTATGGTGTTATGACTATCCCCTGCAATACAGCGACAATCGCCAATACAATGATTACTATAGATACAATTATTTTTATGAAAGTATCTGTGTCAGGCTTGCCTGTCGTGGTCGTATAACCGAATCCCAATAGCGTAAGTATTGCGAAAAGACCCATTATTCCAAAGCCCAGAGATACGACCAACTGACCTGTTATGCTCGGTATATTTACGCTGTCTTCAAGCCAGTAGTCCGACATCTGGTTAACATCGACAAGAACGCTGTTTCCATTCATTCTTTTATTACTGCATATGGTATTTGGGCAGATGATGCCATTTCTTTTTATTAATAAATCATTGATATTGTTATAGCCAGAATTTTTGAATGTCAGGGTTGCTGGATGGTCAAGTTCAGGCATCATGGGAGCGTTCAGGCTTATCCTTCTGTGGCTAATTTGAATATAATTGTCAAATTGAAGGTTGCTCGTGGTCAGGTCTACGTTGTCTCCCCACTCTATTGTGCCTTCTCCTGTATCCAATATTAATGTCACATTGCTCCAGTCGGTAATGGCTGAAAAGTCCGTAGTATTGCCACTGAATTCATTCGTTTCATTGATTATGTCGAGTGAGCATCCAATATTCAGGCAGAATGGATAATGGGTTATATTACCACTGAATTTGCTTGCATTCGGTGGAACAGAACCCCACCAGTTATTTTGTGCATCTATCGTAAAGGGAAATGCAAAAGCACCTCTTGAGGCAGTCACGACACCAGCACCATTATCAAGAAAGTTATTGTGATTAACAATAATATTGGAAAGGTCAGCCCCTTCTATTTCCAAGAGGAAATAAATACCACCCAGTTCATTATCACTAAATGTGTTATTTGTTAACTGAGTACCAGAAGATGTGTAATATGCGCTGACCAATGCACCATATTTATATTTATCTGAACTGCCATTAGCACCATTGTTGCTAAAGTTGTTATTTTCAATGTTTGTAAATGCAAAATCGGTGATTTTTATGCCACAACGACCATTATCATGGAAATTATTATCTTCTAATCTGATGCCAGAATTTAAAACCGAAACTGGCTCATAGTATCCATACAATTGAAGACCATATTTTTCATTGCTGTGCAAATCGTTATGTGAAATAAGAACACCAGTGGTATTTTTGGGATAGCTTCCTACCTTTGCACCCCCAAAATACATGCCATAAGAAATGCTGTTGAATATTTCATTGTAACTGAAAGAACCGTTGGTAAGTTCTTGCCCACCAATGCCTGCCGAAGCCCAGATTCCAGCACCATTATTAGAGATATAATTATATTCGACTATGGGTTCTTTGACATAACGTATGATAATACCGCTACCATAGTTATCATCAATCCAATTATAAATAATATGAATATTTTCCAATTCAATGCTTTCGTTGTATACATAAATAGCACTTTCAAATGGAAAGTCTAATGAAAATACTTCGGCATCACTTCCACTGTTTATAATCTTAAAACCATTTATAGTTACATTGGATGAGGTAACTAAAATGCCATTGTTGCCTTCGCCAGCATTGATTATGGTTATATTTTCACTTCCCCATGCTCCACCACGAGAATCAATACTAGATTTAGCACCTAAAAGATTCAATGACTTATTAACTACAATAGCTTCGCCGTAAGTTCCATTACCAACTACGATACTGTCGCCAGAATTTGCCGAATTTATTGCGCCCTGTATTGTAGTTGAATCGCAACCAGATGGACAAACTGTTATTTCAGTGGCAGAAACAGAATTTGTTAAAACAAATAAGAAAACGAAACAAATTGATACCAACGGTATTATTTTTTTCATATCACATCACTATTTCATGGTGGAGTCACTATCCCTGTCCACACGGCGACAATCATCAATATGATAATCGTAATTCCTATCATTATTTTTGCTATTGTTTCTGGGTCTGGTTTACCTGTTGCGGTTGTATAGCCAAATCCCAGTAGTGTAAGGATTGCGAATAAACCCATTATGCCAAAGCCAAGTGTTATCACGAGTTGCCCTGTTATTGCGGGAAGTTGGTCATATATTGAAGGATTGGACGGGGGTATTGGTGTAGATGAAATCTCGAATGATGTAATGTTATAACCCATATTGCCGTTCGTGTCATTGCAGAAAAATTCCGCAGTGTAATTTCCTTCTGGCATACTGCTGTTTAAATAATTCCAATTGCCAGTAGAATTGGTCATTGTATAATTTCCTTCTCCCCAATCCACGAGGCAAGTATCTGCAATTTCGTTGACAGTCACATTGAAATATATCGGAACAAGTCCGTATGCGCCAACAGGGGAAATTACTAGAATGTTCGGCGGTGTTACGTCAACTGAAACTTCAAATGATGTGGTATTATATCCTGTATTACCGCTTGTGTCATTGCAGAAAAAATCTGCCGTATAATTTCCATTTGGCATACTGATGTTTATGTAGTTCCAAGTACCGCTAGAATTTGCCATTGTTATATTTCCGATGCCCCAGTCCACAAGGCAGGTGTCAACTACTTCATCTGCCGTGACATTGAAATATACCGAAGATGATGTGAATAGACCTATCGGGGATAAAACGGTTATGTTCGGAGGTGTCGTATCCTCACCCTCTTCCGTAAATGATGTTAGCTGATTTAAAATTGCCTTCGCAGAGTCATTTATTTCATCAGCCGACAGGTCACGATTATATATTTTTATATAATCGATATTTCCCGTATATTCTTCTCCGAAAGGAGTTCCGCATCCTGTATCAGCACCTATTAACAGACATGATGGGGTTGTCGTAAATGCGTTAGGCGAAGAACAATTTCCAACCATATCACCATCTAAATATATTTTGCTTGTTTTATCTGTGGTATTAAAAACGACATCAATCAAATACCAGTCTGTAGTTGTGATAGTCACATTTGATGTACATGAATTGGGTGTTCCAAGCGTATCATACAGTAAAAAGTTTATCGAATTATCGATTTCCAGTCTAGCTAACCATATTGTCGGATTTGCATCAGTTGAATGAACTCTAGCCAAATTTCTGTATACACCGAATGTTGTTGGTCTTATCAAAAATTCCAATGAAAATGATTGTGAATCTGTGAAGAAAAATTCATCTGACATGGACTGTGGGAGATACAATGCATTATCATCACCAGCAGAGTACATGGACTGCCCGAACAATGCTGTAGAGTTCGGTGTTACTGAATTTATTACTGATAGATTATTACCGTTCATTGTTGAATCGTTTAGCCACAAAGAACCGTCAAATCTCCAGAATGACAATAGTCCCGACTGATTATACATTGTCTCATAGTTAAATCCGTCATTTCTCGTGGAATTTTCCCAGAATAATTCATCTGTCAGATTTCCGATTACATATCTGCCTGAACAATTGTAAACATACATTTCCGATTTATTTTGTGTGGTTATGTAATTGCCATATATGCCATATGTGTCGTTTACGAAAATTATTTCATTTTCAACTAATGCATTTGAACTTATTCTTCCCAATCGTGTGCAATTGGATATATTTGTTGGAGGAAGTTGTTGGTTTTCCTCAGTTCCCATAATGTAAAATTCGCTAAGATTTTGAGTATTGTATGATGTTTTGAAATAGTCATTATTCTCTGCAACATTCAATAATCTGAATTCATCCATCTTTCCGTCTAGTATATAACTTGGGTCGAATGACAGTTTTCCAAGTGCGAATATTCCAGAATGTGCCACAAGGCTACCGCCACTTGCGGATGAAACGAAATCGCCGTTTAGATAATAAGCAATATCTGAATTGAATATAAACGATTTATATGACCAAACGCCGTTTCCTCCGTAATACGATGCCGATGGACTGATTGAAACCCCGTCACTTGTATATTGTTGTGAGTCATCTCCGAATGTTATGCCCAATAGCACCTCACTGTCGAATCCAGTCCCCCTGCTGAAATATCCATGAGTTCTTGATAAATCATGGTTTACCCAGAATTCTATAGAACCTTCTGTCAGGGAAGACAAATCGGATGGGCAATTAATGTATTGCTCTGCAAAATCTTGCGATTTGTATATTTTTGATGTCGTAGACTCTGCTGGTGTCCCAGAACCTTGCTTGTCACATAGATAGTTGTTGGATGTGGAATCCTTGATTGTAGAATCGTTCAGATAATCATTCATGTGGAAAACGGCTTTATATATTGTCGTATTCCATACACCGCTTGCATTTTCACCCGATGTCGCATTCGCATTGTTATAATAGACTGAAATTATATTTTCGGTCGTATTTGAAATCGAAGGTATTTTCACCCAAGCTAAAAATTGTGACGAGTCATTGTATTCTATTTCAAATGGCATTTCATTGCCACTCATCCTGCATGGTTCATCGATAAACCTTATTGATGTGGTATTGCCTAAAATTTCAGGTGTCGTAATATTTACCAGCATCGGAAAATCTATCTGGTCTCCAAAAATTTGCGAATTATTCAATGTAATATTGATGCAATTTTGCCAGTCATTGTTCCACCAATCTGCTTTTGCAGAATTTGCTCCTATAAACATTATAAATGCCGTAAAGACTGCCAGATACAATATTTTTTTCATAATCATATTACCAACCCCTGCCAAACTGCCACAATTGCCAGTATTATGATTAATATTGACACAATTATTTTAATGAAGGTATCTGTATCTGGCTTGCCTGTTGAATCAATATAACCAAGTCCCAACAATGTTAGAATTGCAAAAAGACCCATTATTCCAAAACCCAATGTGACTACAAGCTGTGCTGTGATGGATGGCAATTGGTCTATTACTGGAATTGAAGTTTGTGTGAGATATACGACATATCCCTGATTGCTCGTCACGTTGAATTCGCTGGAATTCGAGGCATAACCGCTTTTTGTAATGGTAAAATCATATGGGTTGTAATAATTTTCACCGCAGTTGAAATTCTCCAGCGCAGTACCGCTTGTCGAGCAATTGTAGTAATTCAATATGATATTTGCATTACCATTGCTATCTGTGGTCGTTGTATATGGATTCCCATATGTGTCATTTATGCTGATTACTGCATTGGAAATCGGATTTGATGTTCCAGCTTGAAGGATTGTAAAATCGGTGATGAACATTTTGTAGATTACGAAATATGTGGTATGAACGCTTGTATATTTTCTGTATAATGGATTCAGACCAGACCAGCTTGAATTTATCGCATATGCTGTAAAATTAGCATTGTCGTTTTGGAATAGGTATGGGTTTTCACCGCCACCCTGACCGATTTGGGTGAAATTAATGAATGTCACCGTAATATTGCGGATGCCAGCAATGTTTTCCATGAAATCGGGCGTATCGTGATTTGCCGTGAAAACGTAGGTATTTTCGGCGAGTATGGAAATGGTATCAGCACCATTGAATAAGACATGACTCCAACCAGTTATATTGCATCTTTTAAGTGCCATATCGGTATAAGGTCTGGCGAATTTTGCCTCGTTTCCAAAACCAGAAGTGCTTTCAACGGTATATCCGTCACAATCGATGGTGATGTTATTGAGTTGTAATAAATTCGCATCGAAACAAGTGCTACCACCTGTTGATATGTTGTTTGTTAGGCGATATATCGTATTATTTCTTGGAAGGTTCATGCATGCACTGACCATGATTACTGGCGGTAAATCGATGTCGAATGATGTAGTGTTATATCCTACATTTCCGCTCGTGTCATTGCACCAGAAATCAATTGTATATGAGCCTTCTGGCATGGATTGATTATAATAATTCCAATTGCCCGTTGAATTGGTCATGGTGCGGTTTCCTTGACCCCAGTTGACTATGCAGGTATCTGGGTGCGTATCATTCATTGTTAAATTGAACCAGACCTGCGGATTATAGAGGATTGCATCCATTGGAGACTGTATTATGACTTCTGGAGGTACAATATCTGGAATGAACAAAAGCAAGTGAAGATTAAACATGCCGTCCTGCACCACATTGAACTGCGTTGCGTTAGTTTCATATCCAGTTTTAGAGCCTGTTATATTATTTGGATTGGAAATCGTTGCACCGCTAGTCCCAGATGTGGTTTGATTCAAAAAACTTGGAGATAAATAATCATAATAGTTTCCATTCTCATCCGTAGTCGCATTTACTGCTCTGATTCCATTTTTATCTATTATGCTCAATGTGACATTCGGAAGTATTTCACTGTCGGTCGCATTAAGCACTGATACATTCATCCAATAATAATCTACAAGGAAAAAGTTAGGAGTTCCAGATGGTACACGGCATAAATAATTATTATTGATGTAAGTTACATTGAAATGTGACACATTGAAAGCATTTGCCCCCTCCAAATAATACATATAATCCAAATTGCTTGTATCATATGTGACATTGTATAAGGTTATGGTATTATATGTTCCACCGCCGAAAAGCGTATATATAAAAGATGCTTCAAGACCGCTAGATGTAAAATTAATGTTGTAGAATGAATGGTTTCTATATTCATATACGCCTCCCTGCATTCGCATTGCTACTCCATTATCCAAAAGACTGCAATTTTTCATGGTGATATTATTGCATCCATTGTCTCGGAAGACATATCCATAGTTTTGAATAGCATATCCGTTGCAGTCCAGTGTGATGTTCTCGAATCCTTCACAAAAGAAACAAGTAGTTCCACCAGCAGTTATGCTGGCATTCATGGTCACATATGTGTTGTTATCGACAAAAGTATAACATGAATCCGTAGTAACATCAAGAGCATTAACGTTTCCTGCTAAAATTAAGATAAATAGAAATACGATTACCCCAATTCCCATTCCTTTCATTTGGTCACTTTTCTCCGTAGCATACACTAAAAAAGAAAAAAAGAGGGTGTGTCTATTTTGGGCTATTCTCCTCTATTCGTTCATCACGAACCCCTGTATATCTACAGGAATATCGTAAGAATGAACAGAAGCACACCAGCACCTACTATCAGACCGACAAGGGTTGCTGAAAGAAGCGGAACACCAGTTACCTGATTAACCGCGTCCAACAGTGTCGGGATAAGGTAGACGGCTATGGTGACACCAATGATTCCCTCAACGAATCCTTTAGTGTACTCCCTTACATCGAACTTTGCATATTCTGCCAT
>Ga0214473_10007637_pt1 | contig 12804 bp, 11 predicted proteins | sample RVTome_7_FD_203509 | JGI IMG/M metagenome (GOLD analysis project Ga0214473, IMG submission 203509) | Soil microbial communities from uranium-contaminated site in the Upper Colorado River Basin, Wyoming, United States - RVT98D197 | ecosystem: Environmental > Terrestrial > Soil > Contaminated >... | reverse complement strand
TCGGACTCCAGGGTGGACAGCTCTCCCGCGGCGCTGAGGAGCCGGGAGGGCAGGTCACTGGCCAGCTCGAGGTAGACCTCGGCGCCGCGCCGGGTGGCCCGCACCAGGCCGCGCTCGCGCAAGGTCGCCACGTGCCGCGCCAGGGTGGACTGCGGCCAATGCAGCTCTTCGAGCAGCTCCCGCTGGGTGGCCGCGCGGCCGTGGGCCAGCAGGCAGGTGATGCGCACCCGGTCGGGGTGCGACAGGACCTTGAAGATCCCCGCGAGCCGGCGGGCTTCCTGCGGACTGGCGTACGGCACGCATTCCTCCCTCAGTGACGAGGGAGAATGCGTTGTTAAAGGTCTGGGGAGTTGGAAGTCACTATGAGGGCGCGTTAACGAAAGGCGCTCAGTCGCTCGTCATCACGAACCACGGTTTCCCGACCAAACTGGTGTACTTTGGCCGCAGCCGGTCCGTTTCGTAGAACCGGGCCAGGTCCACCAACTTCTTCTTGCCCACCACCGCCTCGATGGGCGCGCTGTCGTAGACCCCGTTGCGGAGACAGACCAGCCGTCCGGACGTCCCGGCGAGAACCAGGTCGAGGGCCAGGTTTCCGAAGGCCATGGGCACGATGGCGTCGAGCGCGTCGGGCGCTCCGCATCGGACCAGGTAGCCCAGGCGCTGGCTGACGACATTCACCCGCCGCCCGCCGTTGTACTTGGGCGAGGCCTCCTTCAGCAGCTCCGCCACCCGGTCGCCGATTCCGCCCAGCTTGCGGTGCCCGTACTGGTCCGGTTCCGAGCCCTCGAACGACATCCCCTGATCCCCGGCTATCCGCGCCCCCTCCGACACCAGCACGACCGCATAGCGACTGGGATTGCGGCGCCGGTCTTCCGACAGGAGCTCGGTCAGCCGGTCGAGGTCGAAGGGATGCTCGGGGATGACGCATCGGTCGGCCGCGCCGGCCATGGTCGGTAGCAGGGCGGTGTACCCGGCGTATCGGCCGAACACCTCGATGACCAGGAAGCGCTCGTGCGAGCCGGCCGTGGTGCGGAGCTCGTGGGTCAGCTCGATGGTCCGGGCGACGCAGGTGCTGAAGCCGATGCAGTAGTCGGTTCCGGGCACGTCATTGTCCATCGTCTTGGGGATCCCCACCAACCTGACCCCCAGTCCGTGCAGCCGGACCGCGTAACTCAGGGTGTCGTCCCCGCCGATCGGGATCAGCGTGTCCACCCCGAGGAACTCGAGATGGGCCAGCACCGTGGGGGTCACGTCGTTGACGTCGTCCCGGTACCGGTCTCGCAGGTGCTCGGGCAGGGCGCCGCGGGGCAGTTTGCTGGGCAGCGTGCGCGAGGTGTGCAGGAACGTGCCGCCGGTGCGGGCCGCCCGGTTCACGATCTCAGGGGTCAGGGGGATCACGTGCGCGGTGTTGTCCGCGCCGGCGTCCGGCACCATCTCGACCAGCCCGGCCCACCCGCGCCGGATCCCCAGGACCCGGTACCCCTCCCGCAGGGCCCGGATGGTGATGGCGCGGATGGCGGGATTCAGGCCGGGGACGTCGCCCCCGCCCGTCAGGATCGCGATGGTGCCCTTGCGTGACGCCATGGTCGGACCTCCGGCTCCTTTCAACTTACCCCTTCAGCCAGCCTTCAGAGTGGATTCATACTCGGGGTGGCAAGCTCCGGGTGAGCGAACGTACTTAGGAGAACCAATGCCGCAACGGGCCATCATCCTCGGCGCCGCAGGGCGCGATTTCCATAATTTCAACGTCTACTTCCGCGAGAACCCGGATTACCAGGTCGTCGCCTTCACGGCGACGCAGATTCCGAACATCGCGGACCGGCGGTACCCGGCCGAGCTGGCGGGCGAGCGGTACCCCGGCGGGATCCCGATCTTCCCCGAAGACGACCTGGAACAGGTGATCGCCGAGCAGCGGGCGGACGTGGTGGTGTTCGCCTACAGCGACGTGTCGCACGAGCACGTGATGCACCTGGCGTCCCGCGTCCTGGCCTGCGGGGCCGACTACCTGCTGCTGGGGCCTCGGCACACCGCCCTCCGGGCGCGGGTACCGGTCGTGGCTGTGTGCGCCGCGCGCACCGGCGCCGGCAAGAGCCAGACCAGCCGCCGGATCGCCGGCATCCTCAGCGCCTGGGGCAAGCGCGTGGTCACGGTCCGCCATCCCATGCCGTACGGCGACCTGGCGCGGCAGGCGGTCCAGCGGTTCGCCACCTACGACGACCTGGCCCGGCACGATGTGACCATCGAGGAGCGGGAAGAGTACGAGCCGCATCTGGCCGCGGGCCGGGTGGTGTACGCCGGTGTGGACTACGAGCGGATTCTGCGCCAGGCCGAGGCGGAAGCCGACGTCATTATTTGGGACGGCGGCAACAACGACCTCCCGTTCTACCAGCCCGACCTGCACGTGGTGGTGGTGGATCCCCATCGGGCCGGCCACTCGGCGGCGTACCACCCGGGCGAGGCCAACGTCCGCATGGCCGACGTGATCGTGGTCAACAAGCTGGACACGGCCTCGGACCAGGAGGCGCAGCGAGCCATCGCGACCGTCCAGGCGCTGAACCCGGCCGCCCAGGTGATCCGGGCCACGAGTCCGATCTCGGTGGACGCCCCGGAGGCCATCCGCGGCAAACGGGTGCTGGTGATCGAGGACGGCCCGACCGTGACGCACGGCGGCATGAGCTTCGGGGCGGGCTGGGTCGCGGCCAAGCGGTTCGGCGCGGCGGAGATCGTGGACCCGCGGCCCTATGCCGTGGGCTCGATCCGGGAGACGTTCGCCCGGTTCCCCACCACCGGGATGGTGTTGCCCGCGATGGGGTATGGGCACGACCAGGTGCGGGAGCTGGCCGAGACGATCAACCGCTCCCCGGCCGACGTCGTGATCGTCGGCACGCCCATCGATCTCGGCCGGCTGGTCGCGTTTGACAAGCCGTCGGTGCGGGTCCGCTACGAGCTGGAGGAGATGGGAACGCCTCGCCTCGAGGACGTGCTCCGGGAACGGCTCGCGCTCCGGCGCACGGGCGAACTGGCGGCAAGATAGCGGTTGAGCGGTCGGCACCGGTGCCCGGACCCCTACCGCCGCACCGAACCCCAACCGCTCAACCGCTCAACCGCTCAACCGCCTTACTGTCTCACCATCACGATCCGGAGCGTGGCCGCGTCGTCGGTCCCGTCGTCGTCGAAGTCGAACTCCACGCCGGCATCGAAGTCGATGGTGACCGTGTCGCCGTTGCGCGAGATGGTCCCCTGGGACGCGTCGGTCGCGCTGGCCAGGGTGACCTCGTCTCCGTTCACCGTGATGGTGCCGGTGTCGGTCTCGGGGACACCCTGCACGGTGATCGTGAGCGTGAAGGAGCCGTCGCTCTCGATCTCGATGGTGGCGGTGCCGCCGAAATCGGAGATCAGGTCCACCCTCGCCGAGCCGCCCACCTCGCTGAACTCCATGGTCGTGATGTTCCAGGTGCCCGCGAGATCCGCCAGCTGAACGCCGGTGGACTCGCCGCAGGCGACCGCCGCCGCCATGCCGAGAGGGGTCGCGAGGCGTTTCACCAAGAGACGCATGCATCGCTCCTTTGTCGGGTGGGTGACCGGGACTGCTCTCAGGCGAGTGCATACCCGGAGACCCGGCTCGAAAGTCACGTACGGGATGGCGATCGGCAATACCGGCCCCTGGGGGCCGGTGACGGCGGAATGGGGAGGCGGTTAGGCGGACTTCTTGAGCTGCTCCGCCGACACGGTGCGGGTGGCGGCCGGCTTCTCCATCTGGATCCGTCCGTTCAGCTCGCCGCCTTCCTGCACGGCGATGCGGGGGGCGGTCACGTCACCGTGCACGGCGCCGCCCGCCCGGAGCTCGATCCGGACCGCGGCCCCGACGTCCCCTTCCACCCGGCCCGCGATGATGATCTCGTCGCCGCGGACGTCGCCCATCACGATGCCGCCCGGCGCGATCACGACCTGTTCGTGCCCCCGGACCACCCCCTCGACCCGGCCCTCGATCTTGAGGATCCCCTCGCACTCGACCTCGCCGATGATGCGGGTCCCGTTGGCGACGATGGACAGCTGGGTGGAGGGACCGATCGTGGCGATCGGCGAGCGGTCACCGCTCTTGGCGGACGAGAAGACGGACATGGCGGACTCCCCGGGGTCTGCGGTCTGCGGTCGTCGCCGCAAGCTACGACCGCCATCCCCGGCGGTTTGTGACCCATGGCACCAACGGCGACCGGGTTGTTCCCGTAGGTCCGGGGCGGGCGAGGGAGCTGGACGAGCTGACGGTGAAGAAGGACCGCGGGGGACTAGCCCTTGTCGATCTCGATTTCCTTGATGCCCGACCCGTCAAACACCCAGCTGGTGCGCCGGGGCCGGGGCATCTCCGCCGTGAGGCCCAGGCGAGGCTGGGCGTCGGCCGCGTCGGGCTGATCGTCCACCGGCGTCAGCTCGGCCAGCGCGTCACGGTTCACCAGAATGCGGATGTTGTTGCTGTCCGGATCCATGGGCAGCAGGAAAAAGAACGGCCGGTTGGGCGGGAAGCGGTTCATGAGCCCGCCCTGCTCCTCGCCGTCCTGGAACCGGATGCGCACCTGCCGGCTGCCCCGCAGCCGCTGGTCGCCGGTCTTGGGCGCGTGGTCTTCGTCGTACTTGGGCTTCCCGCCGAAATCCTTGACGAAGTACAGCGCCTTGACCTGGGTGAGGTCCACCTCGATGGTGCCGCGGTCGTCGGTCTGGACGTGGCAGATGGGACGGCCCGGGTCCACGTCCATGGACGTGCCCTTGACTACCGTGTGATCGATGAAATGCGCGACGACCTTGTGGGCCATCGGGGCCTCCGACCAACTGGGACACAAAACATGCATGGCCCTTCGGTCCGGGTCAACCCTTTTCCGGCGCTACGACCCGTGGGTGATTCCCTTTAAATGCCGGTCCAGGAACTCGAGGATCGCAGTGTAGCCCCGGATCTCGTTTTCCTTCTTCACGAACCCGTGCCCCTCGTCCGGAAACACAATGTACTCCACCGGCACGCCGTTGGCCTTGGCCGCCGCGACGATCTCGTCGGATTCCACCTGGAGCACCCGCGGGTCGTTGGCCCCCTGCAGGACCATGAGCGGCGCCCGGATCTTCGAAGCGTTGAACAGCGGGGAGACCCGGCGCAGCCGGGCGCTGTCGGTGGCGGGGTCGCCCATTTCCTGATAGAGCGCGGCCCGGAACGCCTCCCACCAGGGGGGGATGCTGGTCAGCGTCCGAACCCAGTTGGAGATCCCGAAGAAATCCACCCCGACGTCGAAGGCGTCGGGCTGGAGCGTGAGCGCCGCCAGCACCATGTAGCCCCCGTAGCTGCCGCCCAGGATCCCGATCCGGGTGGAGTCTACGTACCCGGTCTCGATCAGCATGCGCTTGGCGGCCACGACGTCGCCCAGGTCCGCCTCGCCGTGCCGGCGATCATCCATCTGGTAGAAGGTCTTGCCGTAGCCCGAGCTGCCCCGGTTGTTGATGGCGAAGAGCACGTACCCGTGGTTCGCCAGCGCCTGGGTGAGGGCCGAGTAGCCCACCTGCGCCTGCCCGCCCGGTCCGCCGTGCACCATCACCAGCGCCGGCGCCCGGCGACGGGCGGACGCCTGGTGCGGGCGAAAGAGGAGGCCCGGGACCTCGAGGCTGTCGTAGGAGCGGAAGCGGATGTGCGCGGGCACCACCAGGTCCTCGCGGGCGATAGTGGCGCTCAGCGCGCTGGTCAGCCGGGTCGGGGCTTCCCCCATCCGGCCTGCCCAGAGGTCGTCCGGCATGCTGCCGTCAGTGTGGTAGAACCGGAAGTGGCCGTCGTCCCGGGAGATCTCCAGGGAACGCACCAGCTCCACCGGAAGCCCCGGCATGGGCACCTCGGCGAGCGTGGCGGCGTCGTACACCCGGCTTACCGTCTTGGCTTCCTCGTTGATCGCCGCCACCAGATATCGCCCGCTGCGGGTGTACCCGGCGCCCACCACGTCCCAGTCGGGGCTGAGCACGGCGGTCCTGGTACCGGTCCCGAGGTCGAGCCGCCACAGGGCCGCGAACTCCCGGCCCTCATCCGCCGTGAGCAGTAGCGCCGTGCCGTCGGGCGTGAAGTCCTGCGGCGCGTAGGCGACGCTCCCCTCGTGGGGCGTGAGGTGGGTGGTGCGGCCGCTCGGGCGGTCGAGGAGATAGATGTCCTGGTCCGAGGTGGTGTGCGCGCGGACCAGCGCGACGTACCGCTTGTCCCGAGAGACCGGCCCCGGCAGATAGCCTTCCGTGTTCCGGTAGAGGAGGGTGCGGGCATATCCATCGGCCTGGTATTCGTACAGGTCGAAGAACCGCTGGTCTCGTTCGTTGGACGTCACGAAAAACGAGCGATCGTCGCCGGCCCAGCCGGCGAACTGGGCATTGAGGTTCTCCCCCGGCGTCAGGTCGCGGGCCGTCCCGTCGGTCTCGCGCACGTACAGGTGTGCCAGCTCGTTGCCGCCCCGGTCACTGGTGTAGAGCAGCCGGTCGTCGCCCGGGAAGAAGGAAACGGCGAAGATGGCGTCCGTGGTGGACTGGGTGAGGGGCTGCGGCTCCCCGCCGGCCACGGGAATGGCGTAGGCGTTATACACGCCCGAGCGGTTGGACGACACCAGCAGCCGCGTGTTGTCGTGGGAGAACGACCCGCCGAAGTACTCGTCGTTCTGGTAGAAGTCGGCCACCGTGTATTGCGGCACGTCGCGCGCCGTGTCCCGGGCGCAGGCGGCGGCGAGGGTCACGAGGGCCAGGGGACGCAGACGGCAGGACGGCATGGTTCGCTCCGACGGGGGCCTCAAAGGTGCGGGCCCCCGTGGCTTGGCGCTAGCGGTCGTCGAACAGCTCGTCTAACGGCATCGTGAAGGGCCGGACGGCGCCGGGTGGGAACCAGGTGAGGCGGGCATACTCGACCAGCGGCAGCAGGGAAGCGGGTCGCCACAGTTCGACCACCCGGTGGAGCGGATCCGGCACCCAGTACACCGGAACGCCCAGTTCCTGGTACAGCCGCCGCTTGGTGAAGCGGTCCGCCCGGGCGCTGGCGGGGCTCACGACCTCGGCCACGAGCAGCGGTGCCACGCGGTCGGCGCCGGGCCCGTGCGGTGCGACGAAGACATCGGGCTGCACCAGGGTGTCGGGGCCGGGGGCCAGGCCGGCGGGCGCCGCGTAGACCCGCCCGATGGGGTGGGCCGCGAGGTAGCGGCTCAGCGCGTGGCCCAGCCGCGCGGCGGCGGACCGGTGGGCCGCGGGCGGCGCGCGCGTCACCAGGAGCTCGCCGTGTACCGTCTCATAGCGGAGTCCGTCATCGGGCAGGGCGCGCACCATCCCGGCGGTGAAGTAGGGAGGCGCCGGCGTCCCCAGCAACCCGATACGGCTCGGTCGGAATCGGCTTCGCACCGGCCCAAGCTGGGGCCACGGGTCGCGGGGCGCGTCAGCCTTCGAACGCGTCGGGGCGCGAAACCAACGCGCCGGCTTTCACGCGCACTTCACGGTCGTCTCACCGCCGCGACCCTTAACTACGGTGCGGAGGAGAGATGGTCGCTCTCGATCGAAGAAGCTGGTGCGAACGGACGTTCGATCCCGCCCGCCGCCCCGCCTCCGTCCCGAACCGACACGCCCATGCCCTCGACCGCGCCGTCGCCCGTCTCGCCCGTCGCTGATTGGACGGAGCACGCCCGTGACTTCGACTGGTCGATCGCCGAACGCGAGCTCGACCACCGGCCCGGCGAACCGCTGAACATCGGTTGGCATTGCACCGACCGAATCTGCCACCGGGGCCACGCCCGCCGTCCGGCGCTGGTGTGGGAAGACCACCAGGGACACGGCCGCACCTACACGTTCGAGGGATTGCGACTGCGGTCCAACGCGATCGCGCAGTTCCTCCGCAGCCTCGGCCTGGGGCCGGGCGAGCGGATCTGCCTCTACCTGGACCGCGTGCCCGAGCTCTACATCGGCTTCCTGGGCATTCTCAAGATGGGCGGGATCGCCCAGCCGCTCTTTTCGGCCTTCGGGGACGAAGCGTTGTGGACCCGCCTGGCCGATGCCCAGACCGCGGCCATCCTCACGCAGCGCAAGCACCTGCCCAAGGTGCGCAAGGCCCGCGATCGGCTGCCCGCGTTGCGCCACGTGCTGGTGGTGGATGCCGGCGATGCGGTCCTCCGCGAGGGCGAGCGGCCCCTGGCCCTCGAGTCGCTGCGGTCGCCCGAGGGCTTCGAGGTGCACCACACCGAGCCGGAAACGCCGTCCGTGCTTCACTACACCTCGGGCACCACGGGCAACCCCAAGGGCGCCCTGCACGTCCACGGGGCCCTGCTGGCTCAGTATCTCACCGCCAAGTGGGTCCTCGATCTCCGGCCGGACGACGTGTACTGGTGCAACGCCGATCCCGGCTGGGTCACGGGCACGTCGTACGGCATCATCGGCCCGTGGGCTAACGGCGTGACCCAGGTGGTGCTCGACGCCGGCTTCAGCGCGGCGCGTTGGTATGACTTCATCCAGCGGCACCACGTGACGGTGTGGTATTCGGCGCCCACCGCCATCCGGCTGCTGATGCGGGAAGGGATGGACCTCGTCCGGCGCTACGATCTCTCGTCCCTCCGCCATCTCTGCAGCGTGGGCGAGCCACTCAACGCCGAGGCGGTCCACTGGTCGCGGCAAGCGTTCGGCCTCCCCTTCCACGACACGTACTGGCAGACCGAGACCGGCAGCATCGTCATCACCAACCTGCCGGGGATGCCCATCAAGCCCGGGTCCATGGGCCGCCCGTTCCCCGGAATCCGGGCCGTGGTGCTCGACCCCGCGACCGCGCAGCCCATCGAGGAGCCCGGCCGGGTCGGCCTCATCGCGCTGGGGCCGGGATGGCCGTCCCTGATGCGGACCTACTGGAACAACGCCGCGGCCTATGGCGCCAAGTTCCGGAATGGCTGGTACGTCTGTGGCGACCGGGCCAGCGTGGACCCGGACGGCTACTTCTGGTTCGTGGGCCGGGACGACGACGTGATCAACACCGGCGGACACCTGGTGGGGCCGTTCGAGATCGAGTCCGCGCTGCTCGAGCACCCGGCGGTGGCCGAGTCCGCGGCGGTGGCCAAGCCCGACCCGATCAACCTCGAGGTCGTGAAGGCCTTCGTGGCCCTCAAGCCGGGATACGCGCCGGGCCCGGACCTCGAGCTCGAAATCATGAACACCATCCGCCGCCGGCTCTCGCCGCTGGCGATGCCGCAGGAGATCGCGTTCGTCGACGTCCTGCCCAAGACCCGGAGCGGCAAGATCCTGCGGCGGGTGCTCCGGGCGCGCGAATTCGGTGAGCCGGTGGGCGACCTGTCCACCCTCATGGAGGAGTGAGCATGGATGATCTCGAGCAGGTAATCCGGGCCTACGTGGCGAAGGAGTATCTCGAAGAAGGCGACGACCGCACCATCGACGACCACACGCCCCTGATCAGCGGGGGCATCGTGGACTCGTTCTCGATGGTGTCTCTCAAGCGGTTTCTTGAACGGCGCTACGGAATCGAGATCCCCGACGCGGAAGCCACGCCGGACGCGTTCGACACGGTGAGCCGGATCGCGGCGCTGGTGACGCGCCTCCGGGCGCGCTCGACGGCGGCGCCGGCGTCGTAGCCGGCGGGACAGCGGGCGGAAGCCCGCAGGAGGAGTGCATGGCGTTCGCCGCCCCGGTGCGCGGGCACTATCGGTCGGAGCTCGAGGGCCTGCGGCAGGCCGGCCTGTTCAAGGAAGAGCGGTACATCCGATCGCCGCAGGGGGCCGACATCACGGTCGAGTTCCCCAGCGGGGCGCCGCCCCGTGAAGTGATCAATCTCTGCGCCAACAACTATCTGGGCCTGTCGAGCCACGCGGACGTGGTGCGCGCGGCCCACGAGGGGCTCGACTGCCGGGGGTACGGCCTGTCCTCGGTCCGGTTCATTTGCGGCACCCAGGACCTCCACCGGGCGCTCGAGGCCCGGCTCACGGCGTTCCTGGGCACCGAGGACACGCTGCTCTTTCCCTCCTGCCTCGACGCCAACGCCGGTCTGTTCGAGGCGATCCTGGGCGAGCCCGACGTCATTCTGGCCGACCGCCTGGTGCACGCGTCCATCGTGGACGGCATGCGCCTGTGCAAGGCGCAGCAGGACACGTACAAGCACTCGGACATGGCGCACCTCGAGGAGAAGCTGGCCGAGCACCGGGACAAGCGGTTCCGGCTCATCGTGACCGACGGCGTCTTCTCGATGGACGGGGACGTGGCAAAGCTGGACGAGATCGTGGCCCTCGCGGCCCGATACGACGCCATGGTGTGCGTGGACGACTCGCACGCCACAGGGTTCATGGGCCGTACCGGGCGGGGGACCCACGAGCTCAAGGGCGTGATGGGGCAGGTGGACCTCATCACCACGACCCTGGGCAAGGCGCTGGGGGGAGCGTCGGGCGGGTGCGTGAGCGGTCGCCGCGAGCTGGTGGAGCTCTGCCGGCAGCGGGCCCGGCCCTACCTGTTCTCCAACACGGTGGCGCCGGTGATCGTGGCCGGCGCGCTCAAGGTGCTCGACCTGCTGTGCCAGTCCACGGAGCGCCGTGACCGGCTGGAGGAAAACGCGCGTTACTGGCGGCGCCTCCTCACCGAGGCGGGCTTCGACCTCAAGCCCGGAGAGAGCCCCATCGTCCCGGTCATGCTCTACCACGCGAAGCTGGCCCAGGACGTGGCGCGGGATCTGTTCGCCGAGGGCGTGTACGTGGTGGGGTTCTTCTTTCCGGTCGTTCCCAAGGGGCAGGCGCGGATCCGGACGCAGTTGTCCGCGGCCCACGAGCGGCACCACCTGGACCGGGCCATCGAGGCGTTCGTGAAGGTGGGGCGGCGGTACGACATCCTGGGCAAGTCCAAGCAGGAGATCGTGGCGCGATACGGGCCCTGAATGAGGGCCCCCGGCATGGGGGCGGTTATGGTGGAAACGCAGGCGCTGGAGATTCCGCTGCCGGATGACGCGCACCCGACCGACGACGAGCGCGCCATGCTCGAAGCGCTGTGCCGGCTCATCCTGGCGGTCCGGGCCGACGGCGACCCGCCCTGGCGGGCCGTGGCCCGGCGGCTGGAGACGGCGGGGTGGGACATCCACTGGCGACTCGCCTGGCTGGCGGACGCGCGCCGCGGCCCCGAATGCGAGCAGGGCTTCGGCCGCACGCTGGACGAGGCGTTCGGCGAGCTGGAGCAGAGCGCGATGCTGGGCGAGCTGGAGGGCTGTCCCTAGTACTGGACAGCGACGCTCGGCGCCGGGTAGCATTCGGCATCCCCAGCGTCGGAGTTCGCATGTCATCCCGCACCATCCTGGCGGGCGCCCTGTGCGCGGTCGCCGTCTTTCCTTCCGTGAGTTTCGGTCAGGAGCACGATCACCGGCCCGAGCAACTCGGGCGGGTGGTGTTCCCGGTTTCCTGCTCGGACGAGGCCCAGCGGCGGTTCGAGCGGGCCATGACCGTGCTGCATTCCTTCTGGTGGGAGGAGGGAGCGCCGGCCTTCCGGGCGGTGCTGGCGGCCGATTCCACCTGCGCCATGGCGCACTGGGGGATCGCCATGAACGCCTGGAACAATCCGTTCGCGGGCGGCCCTTCCGGGGCTCCGCTCGCGGCCGGCGCTGCGGCCACGACCCGGGCCACGGCCCTCGGCGGGCGGACCCCCCGCGAGCGGGGCTTCATTGCCGCGGTGGGCGCGCTCTACCGCGACCACGCGACGACGACCAACGCCGTGCGGCTCCAGGCCTACGCCGACACCATGGCCCGTCTCCACCGCGACTTCCCGGATGATCTCGAGGTCTCGATCTACTACGCCCTGTCGCTGGTCGCGACCGCACCGCGCACCGATACCACGTTCGCGCGCCAGAAGCAGGCGGCCGCCGTGCTCAATCCGCTGTTCGCGCAGCACCCCGACCATCCGGGCCTGGCGCACTACATCATCCACGCCAACGACTCGCCCCAGCTGGCGCACCTCGGCCTCGACGCCGCGCGGCGCTACGCCGGAATCGCCCCCATCGCGCCCCATGCCCAGCACATGCCGTCGCACATCTTCATCCGGCTCGGCCTGTGGGACGATGTCATCGCTTCCAACTGGAAGTCGTACGAGGCGGGGGTGCAGTACGCCGCGGCCCAGGGACAGAAGACCGTGGCGCCGCACGAGTTCCATGCCCTGGACTACGCGGTGTACGCGTATCTCCAGCGGGGTCGCGATTCCGCCGCCCGGGCAGTGGTGCGGCTGGCCGACAGCATCACGTCCGACCGGCTGGTGAGCACGCTGGTCGGCGGCTACAACCGCACCGCGCTGGAAGCCCGCATCCCGCTCGAGCGGGGTGATTGGCGCGCGGCGGCGGCCTTCCCGCTTCGCACGGCGGCCAACCAGCCGCTGGTCGAGGCGCTGTCGCGCTTCACGCGGGGCATCGGCGCGGCGCGCGCGGGTGACGCCGCGGCCGCCCGGGTCGAGACCGAGGGGCTGGCCGCCCTCCAGGCGGGGCTGGCTGAGCGCGATCCCTATTGGGCCCGGGTGCTGGGCATCAAGCGCCAGGCGGTCGAGGCCTGGATCGCGCTCGCCGAAGGCGACACGGCCCGCGCGGTCGAGCTGGCCCGCGCCGCGGCCGATACGGAGGAAATCACCGACAAGCACCCGGTCACGCCCGGCGAGCTGCTGCCGGCGCGCGAGCTCCAGGCCGACCTGCTGCTGGCGGTGGGTCGGTACGCGGACGCGCGCCGCGCCTATCAGGCGACCCTCGCCCGCGAGCCGGGCCGCGCCCGGAGCACGTTCGGGCAGGCCCGCGCCGCCGAGCTGGCGGGCGACCGG
>Ga0214473_10007636_pt1 | contig 12805 bp, 14 predicted proteins | sample RVTome_7_FD_203509 | JGI IMG/M metagenome (GOLD analysis project Ga0214473, IMG submission 203509) | Soil microbial communities from uranium-contaminated site in the Upper Colorado River Basin, Wyoming, United States - RVT98D197 | ecosystem: Environmental > Terrestrial > Soil > Contaminated >... | reverse complement strand
CTGCGGGGTATCGTGGATCTCCAGCTGGAGCGCGTGGCCAAGTTGCTGGCGGAGCGGGGCCTGCGGCTCGACGTGTCGGATGGGGCCAAAGCGGCGCTGGTCGAAGAGGGCTACGATCCGGTGTACGGAGCGCGGCCGCTCAAGCGGGTGATCCAGCGCCGGCTGCAGAACCCGCTGGCGCTGGCCGTGCTCGAGGGCGACTACTCCGACGGCGATATCGTGCGGGTGGACGTGGGCGGGGGTGGAGAGTTCACGTTCGAGCGGGTGCAGGCCGTGGAGCCCGCCGGCGCGGGGCGCTGAGGCCGCGGGCCGCGCCGGAATCGGGCCGGCGTGATGCCGACGTGCGCGCGGAACGCGCGAGTGAAATGGCTCTGATCCGCGAACCCGGCCGCGAGCGCGATGCTCGAGAGCGGCCACTCGCTCCGGACCAGCTCGGCCGCCGCCCACTCCAGCCGCAGCCGTCGCAGGTAGCTCGCCACGCCGGCGTGATACTGGCGGCGAAACGCCCGGCACAGGTGGCCGGGGTGCACGCCGGCCGCCTCCGCCACGTCGGCGATGGTGATGCGATCGAGGAACCGGTCGTGCACGAAGTCGCGGGCCCGCGCCAGCCACCGGCCGGCCGCGGGCGCCTGATCGCCACTCCCTTGGGCGCGCCGCGCGCCGATCAGCAGCTCCAGCGCCACCGCTTCCGCGGCGAGCGGCGCGAGCGAATCGGGGCTGCGCGCTTCGCGGGCCAGCCGCCGGGCCAGTCCCGTCATCTCGGCGTCCCGGAACAGGTGGATCCGATCGAGCAGCCCGCGGAGCGGGCGGAAGAGATCGTCCCGGTCCGGGTCGGGCTGGATCACCACCACGTGGGCTCCCGCCCGGGACACCCGGTTGGCGTGACGCTCGCCCAGGGGCTCGGTGAACACCGTACCCGGCGTGCAGGGGAAGGGACCGCCGTCGAAGACCACGTCGAACGCACCCTCGAGCATGATGCCCACGCAGGTTCGGTCGTGCGTGTGGCGCTCGAGCACCGCCCCGGGGGGAAACCACGCGTCCACCACGGCGAGACCGTTCGCCTCGACGCGGTGAAACCGCTGGCTGCCCATGGTGACGGGGACATGGGGATGAGGGAGCATCCTGCGGCCTTTTACCCGGGGCCCCGCCGACCGGTTCCTCTCGGCCGGCGGGCGGGACGGCGTCGCGTCCGCCGCTCCCATCGAAGCACCCCGGGTGGAGGCCTGAGCCGCTATCGCACGCCCAGATTTCCGGAGGTAAACGCCCCCGGTGGGTTGGCGGGCCAAATCTGCATCGCGCAGTACTGCTCGGAGGTCTCGATGCCGGCGCCGCCCTTGAACCCGACGAACGTCGTCCGGTCGGGATCGGCGGAGCCGCGGCCGGTGTCGAGGACCCGGAACCAGATGTCTTGCCCCGGCTGGTGAATCGCGCCCTGGAAGGTGGGTTCCGTCGAGCGGTTCAGCGTGATCTTGCCACCGATCCACGCCCGCCCGTTCGCGGCGTCGAAGGCGAGACACGTCACCCGGCCGAAGAACTCCGACGTCGTGCCCTCTGCGGCGAACGAGACCTTGTGATGGAAGGCGCCGCTGGCGGTGCCGTTGGCCAGGCCGACGCCGGCGACGGACAGGCGCCCTGCTTCGCCGGCGAACAGGAAGGCCCCGCCTCCGGCGACGATCCCGGTGATGAGTCCGCCGGCGTGCAGCTCCGGCCGGGGCGCCGGAGACTCGACGACCGGCTCGGTGGTGGGCTCGCACGCCAGGACGCCGGCGAGCAGGATGACACCACCGATCCGCCGAACGTGTGACATGGGTTGCCTCCGCTGGAGGATGGGAGGCACATGGGTAACGCGCGGGGACCGCGGCCGTCTTGCACGCCACCGGGGCGTGGAAGAAAGCGCGCCTCGATTCGGTATCCGTTCGGTGGGGCCGACCCGGCGGGACGCCGCCGCCGGACGCCGCCATGGCCGACCCTCCGGCGGGCCGCGCCCGGCGGGCGTGCTTTAGTTACGGCTGGTGCAGGTGTCGCACGGTAACGTGTCGCGCCCCATCAGCGAGTCCTGCATCATCGTCGTATCGGGCATCGTCGTGTCGGTCGCCGACATGGACGGCGTGTCGGCCGCCTCGGACGCTTCGTCGCCGCCACCCTGCCCACCGCACGCCGCCAGACCCAGCAGCAGCAGGGCGCACGCCACCTTCCTCATAGAGCCTCCTCTTGGGTGTTTCAATAAGCCACGGAACGCACGGAAGGTAATGGGGAGAACGGGAGAACGTGAGGACGGGAGGTCCGCCGCCCGCTATCTTCGACCCCGTGAGCATCGCGCCGCGTCGCTCGATCCCGCTCGAGGCGGGGGATCGCGTGGGCATGGAGGCCGCGCTGGCCGAGGCCCGCGCGGCGGTCGCCGCCGGCGAAGTTCCGGTGGGCGCCGCCCTGGTGGCGGCGGGAAGAGTGGTGGCCGCCGCGCACAATGACACGGTCCGCAGCGCGAATCCCACGCGGCATGCCGAGTGGCTGGTCATCGCCCAGGCGCTCGAGACGCTCGGTACCGACCGCCTGACCGACGCCACGCTGTGCATCACGCTGGAGCCGTGCGCCCAGTGCGCCGGCGCCATCGTGCTCGCCAAGGTGGGGCGGGTCGTGTTCGGCGCGTGGGACCCCAAGGCGGGTATGGCCGGGAGCGTGGCCGACCTGCTCCGCCACCCCGGGCTCAACCACCGGCCCGAAGTCGTGGGCGGCGTGCTGGAGGAGGAGTGCGGGGTGCTGCTCCGGGCTTTCTTCGAGGCCCGCCGGTAGCCCGGAAGCCTATCGTTACCAATTCGTTACGGATTCTGGCAGGGGGAACGGCCGGCCAGGGAGCTGCTCGGCTGGCCGGGGGAGAGGTCGCCCGCTAGACTTCCTGCCCCTCCATGACACCGGATCTGTCGGTTCGCTCCCCATCGTTGTCGCCTCCCCCGGCCCGCGAGGCGGTCCCGGAACCGCCCGCGATTTCGCTCGAGGCTCCCGAGGCGTTCTTCAACCGGGAGCTGAGCTGGCTCAGCTTCGCCCGCCGGGTGCTGGCGCTGGTGGAAGGGCCGACGCTCCCCCTGTTGGAGCGGGTCCAGTTCGCGGGCATCGTCGGCATGCTGCACGACGAGTTCTTCATGAAGCGGGTGAGCGGCCTCAAGCGGCAGATCCGGCGCGGCTCCACCAAGCGCTCCCTGGACGGCAAGACCCCGGCCGAGGAGTTCGAGGCCTGCCACCGGGAGCTCACCGACCAGGCGCTCCGCATCGGCGCCGTCATGGAGCGGGAGATCCGGCCCGCGCTCGAGCGCGAGAACGTGGGCATCCTGGACTACCGTCGGCTGGAGGAAGACCAGCGGGCGGGCCTGCGCGCCTATTTCGAGCAGTCGGTGCTGCCGATCCTCACGCCGCTCACGGTGGACCCGGAGCACCCGTTCCCGTTCATCTCGAGCCTCGGGCTCAACCTGGCCATCCTCGTGCCGGACGGGGAGCGCGGCCGGGGGCGCTTCGTGCGTCTCAAGGTCCCCAACAACCGGCCCCGCTGGGTGCCGCTGCCGGACGGCGCCGGGTTCACGCCGCTCGAGCAGGTGATCGCGCATAACCTGGATCTCCTGTATCCCACGACGCCCCCGCGGGAGATCTACTGCTTCCGGGTGACCCGCGGGGCCGAAGGGGAGCGGGACGCCGAGGCGGATGTCGCGGGCGAGGAGCCGGGCAGTATCGTCGAGCAGGTGAGCAAGGAGCTCAAGGCCCGCCGGTTCGCCGGCGTGGTCCGGGTTCAGGTGGACGCCGCCATGCCGGAGGATCTGCGCGAGTGGCTGGTCCGCCAGCTCGGGGTCGAGCCCGAAGATCTCTACCTGACCCACACGTTCCTGGGACTGAGCGACCTCAGCCAGTATCACGTGGCGGGACGCGAGGAGTTGCGGTTTCCGGCGCACGAGCCGGTCACCCACCCGCGGCTCAAGAAGCTCGAGAGCGAACCCGGGGCGATCTTCGCCGAGATCGCGCGGGGCGACATCCTGCTGCACCACCCCTATCACAGCTTCGACACCTCGGTGCTCCGGTTCATCGAGTCGGCCGGGCGCGATCCCCAGGTCCTGGCCATCAAGCTGACCATCTACCGGACGAGCGGCGACTCGCCGATCGTCCGGGCGCTGGCCGAGGCGGCCCGCCACGGGAAGCAGGTGGCCGTGCTGGTGGAGATCACCGCCCGGTTCGACGAGGCGCCTAACATCGCCTGGGGGAAGTTCCTGGAAAACGAGGGCGTGCACGTGGCCTACGGGGTGGAGGACCTCAAGACCCACGTGAAGCTGGCCCTGGTGGTGCGCGAGGAGCAGGGATCGGTGCGCCGCTACGCCCACATCGGCACGGGGAACTACCACCCCGGAACGGCCAAGCTCTACGAGGACCTCGGCATTCTCACGGCCGACCCGGAGGTCTGCGCCGAGGTGACGGAGGTGTTCAACGCGCTCACCGGCGCCACCCCCTACGCCGACCACCACCACCTGCTGATCGCGCCGGTGTCCATGCGGGCTCGGTTCACCGCGCTGGTGGCGCGGGAGGCCGAGCATGCCCGGGGCGGCCGGCCGTCGGGCATCGTCGCCAAGATGAACCAGCTCCAGGACGCGCCCATGATCCGGGAGCTGTACCGGGCGAGCCAGGCGGGCGTGCCCATCAACCTGATGGTGCGGGGCCTCTGCTGCCTGCGCCCCGGCGTCCCGGACCTGTCGGACACGGTGCGGGTGTCGAGCGTGGTGGGCCGGTTCCTCGAGCACAGCCGCGTCTACCGGTTCACCAACGGCGGCGACGTCGAGTACTACATCGGCTCCGCCGACTGGATGGCGCGCAACCTGAACAACCGGGTGGAAACCGCCGTGGCCGTAAACGATCCGCGGCTCCGGAGCGAGCTGGACGCCATCCTCGACGTGTACGAGCGGGACAACTGCTCGGCGTGGGACTGCCGGCCCGACGGGACCTACGAGCGCCGCGTGCCGACGAGGGACGAGCCGTGCCGGGCGGCGCAGGACGTGTTTCTCGAGTCGGCGCGAAAGACCAGGCACGGGAGTTAGCGGTTAGCGGTTAGCGGCTGGCGCCACCGCCAACCGCCAACCGCCAACCGCCAACCGCTAACTCCGTATCAGCTCCGGCCGCACCGTGAGGATGACCGTGCTGCGCCGCGGCCCCTCGCCCACCTGGGTGTTCCCGAGTACGACGGTCTGCCCCTCGCGGGCGTTGATCTGACTGCCCAGCCCGAGGCCGATCAACGAGCGCAGCCGGACCTGCATGGCCACGATCCCGGTGTCGTTGACGGTGCGGACGTCGTGAATGACCACCTCGATGAAGAACTGCCCATCACCCTCGCCCACGCTCTGGCTCACGTCACTGCGGGCCGTGCCGCTCATCACGGCCTCGGTCAGGAGCCGGTAGCCGGTGAACCGGAACAACTTCCGCAGCTCGGCCTCGACGTCGGCGATGCGGGGATCTGCCGCGCGGGCACCGTCGGCCTCGATGATCTGGAAATGCAGCCGGACCCAGGGCTTGGGCTTGTCGTACTCGACCAGCACGGCGGTGATCCGCTCGAGATTGTCGCGCGTCTCGCGGACGGTCAGTACCTGGTCGGTGTGGGTGATCCGGCCCGGCGCGCCTTCGCGTTGGTCGTAGACGTAGGGTTCGATCATCGTCGCGGCGTCCTCCGGGCGGAGGTGTTGCAGCGCGAACGTTCGGGTTTCGAGATTGGGCGCGGCGTTGCATGCCACGAGCACCAGGAGGAGGATCGGAAGCATGCGCATCGGCAGGGCTCCTGTTTCAGAATTGCCAGACGACCACGATGGTCGGATTGTCGGTGGTGAAGACGGCGACGTTCGCCGCCGCGCTTTCGACCAGCGGCGGCGGCGGGACGGGACGGGCGGCGAGGGGACGGCCGGACTCCGGGCCGCCGCGCACCAGCAGGAGGGCGGCCAGCCCGGCCGCGGCCAGCACCGGTGCCAGGGCCCAGCGGGCTCGGCGCGCGCGGCGCACCCGGCCCGCTTCGACCCGCGCCATCCGCGCCGCCGCCTCCGGGGACCGTCGGGGCTCCACTGAGCGCTCGGCCCGCAGGGCGCCGGTCGCGGCCAGCACCCGGTCGGCCAGAGCGCGGCACGCCGGGCAGCTCGCCAGGTGCGCGGCGAGCGGGCCCTCGCGGCTCCCGTCCAGGTCCGCGAGATCCGCCACCAGCAGCGCGTCCCGGGCTTCGACGCAGGAAGTCATCCGCGGCCCTCCGCCAGCGCGGGATCGAGGGCGAGCACGGCGGCGCGCACGGCCCGCCGGGCCCGGAACAGGTGCGCCCGCACGGTGCCGTCGCTCAGGCCCAGCACGGCGGCCGCCTCGTGTGGGGCGTGTCCCTGGAGATCCACCAGGTCGAACACCTCGCGCTGGCGGGGCGGCAGCCCGGCGAGCGCCGCCCGCGCCGTGGCCGCGGCCTCCCGCTGATCGAACGCCACGGTGGGGTCGGGCCCCGCGTCATCGGCCGGGCCCATGGCGGAGAGCCGCGCGAGCGCGCGCTCCCGGCGGTGACGGCGGCGGAAGGAATCCCGCGCGGCATTCCGCGTGATGTGGTACGCCCAGGTCGAGAAGGCGGACTGGCCGCGGAAGCGCGATAACCGCAGGTGCATCCGCACCAGCACCTGCTGGGTCACGTCGTCGGCCTCGTCCGCGTCCGCCACCCAGGCGAAGGCCCACCGGTGAATGCGCGCGTGCCATCGGGTCACGAGCGCCTCGAACGCGGCCTCGTCGCCCGCACGGGCTCGCCGGACCAGGTCCGCGTCGGTGGGCTGCTCGCCGGATGCCAAGGACAGTGGGTCTCCCCTTCATGCCACCCCTAGACGCCGGGGCCGGGCGCGGCGTTTACCGGCCCGTTAACTTCCCTGGCGACCTACATCGGAGCCCCAGCCTATGCCCACCAAGGGCGTCGAAGCCGCGATCAACGACCAGATCGCCAAGGAGTTCTACGCCGCGCACCTCTATCTGTCGATGAGCGCGTGGCTGGAGGAACAGAATCTCTCCGGATTCGCCAAGTGGATGCGCGTCCAGTCGGACGAGGAACGCGGACACGCCATGCGCTTGTACGACTACTTGATCGAGGCGGGCGGGCGCGTCCGGCTCGAGGGGATGGAGGAGCCGCCCACCGCGTTCGAGGGGCCGGCGGCCATCATGCAAGCCGCGCTGGCGCACGAGAAGAAGGTGACGGCGTCCATCCGGAAGATCTACGAGTTGGCGGACAAGGAGAAGGACTACCCCACCCAGCTCATGCTCCAGTGGTTCATCAACGAGCAGGTGGAGGAGGAGAAGCAGGCGCAGGACATCATCGCCCGGCTCAAGATGGCGGGCGACTCGAGCGCCGCGCTGCTGTTCATTGACAGCCAACTGGGGAGTCGCGCGGCGGAGTAGGGCCGGCCGGGACCCTGAAATCAGCAACGCCGGCTCACCGAGCCGGCGTTGCGCGTTACGGACAGGGTGGGATTCGAACCCACGAACCGGTTACCCGGTTACACGCTCTCCAGGCGTGTGCCTTCAGCCGCTCGGCCACCTGTCCAGACGACTAGACGGCTAGACGGAGAGACGGCTAGACGGCTAGGGGGAGAGAGGCGAAGGGGAACGTAGCGGGGGCCGGCTGGAGGCTCAAGGGCTGGGCTCCTGGGCCGTCGCGCGCGGGGAAGTGTCCCCCTTGGACTACGCGATGCGGCTCTGGTGTCCACCTATGGAGACGCGGGCCGGAACTCGACGTCCGTATCTAAGAGTTTCCGCCACGGCCCGCGCCGACTGGCGGGAGAGGGCGGCCTGCACGGTCGGCCCGGTCTCGCCGCCTAACGCCTGGGTCCAGCCGAGCACCCACGCGACGCCGGTGGACCGGGTCCCGAACTGGGCGTCGGGGTTGAACGCGAGGGCGGCGGGCCAGAAGCGGTCCTGCGCCACGTGGCGGAGACCCGTGAGCGCCAGCGACGAGCGGGCGCCGTAGCGCCACTCGACCTTGCCGCTGATCGAGAACGCGGTGGTCCAGTCGTAGGGGAGCTGCCGGCCGTGGCACGAAGCACCGGCGTTCAGGGCGGCGTCGCAGTCGCCGGTGTACCGCACGAACCGGGGAATGTCCACCTGACGCACGTTGTTCGGGTCGGTCGCGTCGGTCACCACGGTATCGGCCGCGCCCGGGACGAACGCCGCCACGTCGGACACCCCAGCTCCTGCCGGCGACGCCGCGCGGCCGGCGAGCGTCCCGCCCAGGAAGAACGAAACGCGATCGGCCAGCGTGCCGCCGGCCGTTCCCTCGAACCGATTGTGCCCGAGGCTCACGCCCGAGCCGAACAGGTTGTCGGTCTCATAGGAGAGATCTCCCCGCAGGCCCGGGCCGCCGCTCCGCGTGAGCAGACTGATCACGCCCGACTGCGCGTCGCCGAATGCCGCGGAGAGCGGGCCGGTCCGGACCGCGACCTGCGCCAGGGCGTTGGGCGCGATGCCCAGCCCGAAGGCGCGTCCCCGGCCGGTCCTCAAGGGCACGCCGTCGAGCCAGACGGACGCCTCGGCCGATCCGCCTCCTCGCAGCACCGGGGTGCCGGCCTGCTCCGGCTCGGCCACGCCGGACAGCAGTAGCAGTGCCTGGTCGAGATCGTCCACCGGCAGGTTGCGGAGCGCCTCGCCCCCCAGCGCGCGCACGGTGGACGCGGCGCGGCGGTCGCCGGGCTCGATCTGGAGGCGTGGCGGCCCGCCCCCCGGCACGGCGTGGACGATCACCTCCGTGGCTTCGCCTTCGAGCACCGCGATGCCGGCGTGGTCACTGGCGCCGCCATCCGGATACGTGACCGTCAGGGCATACGTGCCGGGCGGGAGCGCGGCGATGGTGAACCGGCCGTCGGCGCGGGAGATCGCCACGCGGCGGGCGGGGAGCACGGTGATGCGCGCGCCGGATACTGGAGCCCCGGCGGCATCGTGAATCCGCCCGACGAGCGAACCGGCGAGCGTTTGGCCGGGCAGGGGAGCGGGCAGGGTCAGCGCGAACGCCAGACCGGCGTACCAAAGCGGGGTGCGCATACCGATGGCTGTTCCCGATGTCGTGAAGGCGGCGTGAGGCCGTAATGGACCTGTGAGCTATACCTTTTCCGAGGGGTCCTCCGCCATCTCGACGAGAATGGCGTACCGCACCATCGCCCACTCGGTCTCGAGCCCCAGCAGCCGGCCGATGTTCTTTCGGTGAAACCGCACCGTGTGGAGCGTGAGGCCGAGCTGCTCGGCGATCTCCTCGCCCTTCAACCCCCGGCCGATCATCCGCACGATTTCCTGCTGGCGCGGCGTGAGTTGGCTGAAGCCCATCCGGTCCACCGCGTTGCCCCGCGGCCCCCGGCGCCGGATCCGGCGCGACACGTAGCGCCGGCCGGCGGCGACCTCGTTGATCGCGGTCTTGAGCTCTTCGATGCCCGCGTCCTTGGGCACGAACCCCGCGGCGCCCAGACCCACGGCCGCGTCCACCAGCACCGGATCCACGTGCATCGTGACCACCACGATCCGGACCTCCGGCTGCGAGGCGCGGAGATCGGTCAGGATGTCCATACCGGTGCGGTTGGGCAGCGAGAGATCCAGGAGCAGGATGTCCGGGTGGTGCTTTTTCACCGCGGCCACCACGTCCTTGCCGTCCCGCACCACTTCGACGACGTCGCAGTCCTTTCCCAGCATGGCCTTGAAGCCCTGCGCCACCATGTCGTGATCCTCGGCGATCACGAGCCGCGTCTTGCCCTTCATGCGTCGAGCCCCCGCGGCACGGAAACGGTGACCGTGGTCCCCCGGCCCGGCCGGGCGTCAACCGTGGCCCTGCCGCCCACCAGCGCGGCGCGCTCGTTCATGCCGAGGAGCCCCAGCCCGGCGCCGCGGCGTCCCACGGACGAATCGAAGCCCCGGCCCCGGTCCTCCACCACGAGCGTGAGCCCGCGGTCGCTCGCCTCCAGGCGGAGCATGGCCTCCGCCACGCCCGCGTGCCGAGCCACGTTCCGCAGCGCTTCCTGCGCCACCCGAAACAGCACCAGGGCGCGATCGGCCCGGAGCGGCGGAGGCTCCGCCGGCAGGCCGAGAGTGACCGCGAGCCCGGCCCGCCCCATCTCATCCGCCAGCTGCCGCAGCGCGGGCACCAGCCCGAGCTGCTCGATGACCGACGGGTGCAGCCGATGGGCCAGCGCCCGGAGCGAGACCGTGAGGTCTTCCACGTCTCCCTGGATGCCCGTCAGCCGGTGGTGTTCGCCGCTGGAAAACTGCGTGGCCGCCTGGAACACCTTGAGCTCGTGGCTCACCATGGCCAGCCGCTGCACCGCGTCGTCGTGCACCTCGCGGGCGACGTGGGCCCGCTCCTCCTCTTGGGCCGCGAGCAGGCGTTGGGCGAACCCGCGATGCAGGGCTACCAGGCGGCGCTGGGAGATCACCATGGCCGCGCCGAGGGCGCCGACGAGGACGCCCACGGCGAGGAGCCCGGTGAGGAAGACCCACCAGAGGACGTCGGCAGGACTGGACACAGCATGCCCCCGGCGATCGCGAGAAAGGCTACGATATCCGCCGCGGCCTTGGCGTAGTAGACCGCGGCCAGGAGATCCAGACGGCCGGCTGCGCGCAGAAACCACGAGACCGGCTGTAAGGCCGTCAGCGTGGCCGAATAGATCATGATACCGCCGACGATCCAAAACCAGTCCCGCCGCGCCAGCCCCTCGGTTTCCGAGAGTCCCAGACGCAGGAACGTCCACGAAGCCGCGAGCAATACGACCAGCGCGTGAAACGGACTGGTCACGAGGCTGAAGGTGCTCGGATCCTCGATGGTCAGCGTGAGGATCACGCCCACAAGGATCTCCAGGGGGATGGCCACCCGAATAGCGACCCGCCCGACCGCATCGGGATGCCCCAGCGAGAGGGCCCAGAGCGCCAACACGCTCCCCAGCGGCGGAATCACGTAGCCGAGCCAGAGGTTCTCTCCCCGACTCAGGGAAGCCATCAGGTAGAGCGCATCCCCGATGAACAGCGCCAGGCACCAGAGGGCGACCGCGCGACGGAGCGGACTGTGCAACCGGTCGCCGGCGATAGCGACGATCAACGGCACGACCTGCGAGAGCGTCGCGACGTGCAGCAGAAGCCTCAGGGGCGCAGCTCCGGCTACGGGTTCAAGCCATCCGGATCCGGGCAGAACGGGGGGCACGGGTAGTGTTCCTCGAGGACGGTGCCGCTCGACATGTCGTTGCCGTTGGCGTCCACTCCCACCAACACCGTCGCCGCCGAACCGTCCGCCTTGCGGCCGTGATAGTAGCGCAACCCTACGACCCCGGGCTGCGCGAGGAGGTCGCGAACCGCCTTGGCGTGGAACATCCCACCGCGCTCGGCGCCTTGTGCGACCGCGGTCCGGTGCCGCTGGAGAAGCGTGCGGGCGTCGGCCAGCGTGATCTTGTGATCCCTCGAAGGGGGCAGTGCCATTGCTGCTCCAAGAATAGGTGAGGCACTTACGTTTGCGGCCGAACGCGCCGCGCGCAAGAGCGCCGTTGTCCCCTCCCGCGACGGGCGGGGCGCCATGGTCCCTTCCGGAAGGGGCGCCGCCGCCCGGAACCGGGAGGGCTCACACTACCACTAGTGGTAGGGGCAAGACTACCACTAGTGGTAGGGGAAGGACTACTACTAGTGGTAGGGGAACGACTACCACTAGTGGTAGTTGTTTGCCGTCATGAAGATGCGCAATCTAGGGAATGCGCTTTCCGGGACGCCGCCGCGCGCCGTCCGACCACCAGCCCTCGCCCCGTGTCACTCCCCGAGCCGCCTGACCGCGGGTCCCCCCCGTCGGCCTGGACGGCGCTCTGGCTGAGCGCGGTCTACGTGGTGGCCGCCGCCGTCTGGATCGTGGTGTCGGACGAGGTCCTGCGGCGCCTGGTGACGGACCCGACGCTGCTCGCGCGGCTGCAGACCATCAAGGGCTGGGTGTTCGTCCTGGTCACGGGCATCTTCCTCTACGGCGTCCTCCAGCGGCGGGTCCTGACGCTGGACCGTTCGGTGTCCGAGCTGGGCGCGCGCGAGCGGCTGCTCGAGGCCATCCGCCGCGCGGCCCCGGTGGGCATCATGGTGCTGGGGAAGGGCAGCGAGCTGGTCTCCTGGAATCCGGGCGCCGAGCGGCTGCTGGAGTGGACCGAGGCGGAGGTCGGCAAGCCCGTCCCGTGGGTCGGGCCGGACGGGCAGGCGGCGCCGGCCTGGGTGGAGCGCGCCCGCCGCGGCGAGCCGCTGACCGACGCCGAGGCGCGGCTCCGCAAGCGGGACGGAACCTGGCTCGACGTGCTGGTGTCCACCGGCCCGCTGCTGGACGCGGGGGATCGCATGCTCGGGGTGGTGGCCGTGTTGACCGACGTGACCCGGCGGCGCCACCTCGAGGCCCAGCTCCGGCAGGCCCAGAAAATGGAGGCCCTGGGCCAAGTGGCCGGGGGCGTCGCCCACGACTTCCGGAACGTCCTCACCGTGATGAGCACCGTCGCCGAGGGCATGCGCGCCCGCATGCCGGCGGACGACGCCGAGCTCCGGGCCGACCTCGAGGAGCTGATCCAGGCCGCCGACCGGGGCACCGCCATCACGCGGCGCCTGCTCGCTTTCAGCCGGCTGGAGCCGCTCGACCTGACCCCGCTGGACCTCCGCCACGTGACCAGCGAGGCGGTGAGCGTGCTGCGCCGCCTGGTGCCGGCCAGCATCGAGTTCCGGGTCGAAGTGCCCAGCACGCCGGTGCCGGCCCGGGTGGATCAGAACGCCATGATTCACGTGCTGACCAACCTCGTCACCA